>Ga0268262_10000003_pt1 | contig 322803 bp, 303 predicted proteins | sample TergutNc150P3_FD_190354 | JGI IMG/M metagenome (GOLD analysis project Ga0268262, IMG submission 190354) | Nasutitermes corniger P3 segment gut microbial community from laboratory colony in Florida, USA - Nc150 P3 (SPAdes) (version 2) | ecosystem: Host-associated > Arthropoda: Insects >...
GGGGGGGGGGGGGGGGGGGGGGGGGGGGGGGTCTGGCTAAAATTTGCCATTGCTAGACCTTGTGATAGAGGCTCGGCTTGGCAAATTTTACGGCTAAGGATCATAATTCGGAAACAAATATAGAAAATAAAAAATGGTTTGTCAAGGTCTAGAGCCTGTGTGGGAGGCTCTAGACGGTTACTGACAATTTACTATATTTGGAATGTACTCCAAAAAAGAGGTGAAAATGCCAGAAAATTGGAATAGAAGCCAAATTGCCATAAATCGGCCTGAATACCTTAAATTCCTTGTGAATTGGAAGGACGAGGATGTTATAAAAGTAATTTCCGGTGTGCGCAGATGCGGGAAATCAAAGCTTTTTGAGATATATAGGCAATATTTAGTTAAAAACGGAGTTAGCCCAGAACAAATAATAAGCATAAATTTTGAAGAATTTGATTTTAATGATTTGCAAAATTCCGAGCAGCTTTACGCTTATTTGAAAAAGCGTGTGCGAAACAAGCAGAAATATTACATATTTTTAGACGAAATACAAAATGTCCTTGGTTTTGAAAAAGTGGTAGATAGTTTATTTTTGAAAAAGAATTTGGATATTTACATAACAGGTTCAAATGCTTATTTTTTGAGCGGCGAACTCGCAACCCTTCTTTCGGGAAGATATGTGGAATTGAAAATGCTGCCACTTTCATTTAAGGAATTTGCATCTGTTCAAAAAGAGAAAAATCTCCGCATTCTCTATAACGAATATCTTAAAACTTCCTTTCCTTATGCAATTACGCTTAACGCAGAAAAACAACTGCAATATTTGGAAGGTATTTACTCAAGTGTTGTTCTAAAAGACATTGTTAAGCGGCTGGCAGTCACAGATGTTGCAACGCTTGAACTCATAATAAGATACTTATATGCGGAAGTAGGGAATTTTCAGAATATCAATAAAATTTCCAATACATTGACCAGTTATGGAAATAAAATCAGCGATAAAACAGTAGCCCGTTATATAAATGGAATTGAAAATAGCCTGCTTGTTTATAGAGCAGAACGCTATAACGTGAAAGGGAAAAAAGTATTTGCCAATAACGCAAAATATTATGCAGTGGATAACGGTTTGAGGCGGTTGATAGCTGGCGACAGGAGCGAAGATTACGGTCATATTTTGGAAAATATTGTTTATTTGGAACTTTTGAGGCGTGGCTATCAGGTATATGTTGGAGTTGTGGATAATTTGGAAGTGGACTTTTTGGCTAAAAAATCAAATGGGGAGCAATTGTATGTTCAAGTTTCATATAATACGGAAAAAGAGGGTATTTTGAAAAGAGAACTACGCCCATTGGAAGCGATAAAAGACCAGCACCCAAAATTGCTTTTGACAATGGACGATATTCTGCCGGAGCAGAATATCAACGGGATTATCAAGACAAGCGCATTGAAATGGTTGCTGTGAATGGAGGCTCTGGAGTTTAGGAAATGCCTTTGTCCCCCTTTGATAAGTCAAGAATATCTTTAACCATTTTGAGCACGGCTTGCGCCTCGGCATTTATCTTTTTGTACGCCTCGGCAATTTCATCGCCTTGAGCGTTCCAGCATTCGGCCACAATCGTCTCTATGTTCGTGAGTTTGGCGCTTGCATCATGCCTCAGCTTCCCAATGTTCTGAAGCCTAACGTTTGGTTCATGTTTGCTTTCCTTAGTCATGTTGTTTCTCCGTACAAAGTTAACCTATGTCTCTAATATACATAATTACAATAGATTTTTTTCTAAATTCCCCGTAATGCCTATAATAATCCTTATGCTTATCTTAATTACGCCTGTGTTTGCTGCTGAGGCGGATTCCCTGCTCAAATGCTCCGCCGATTATTTTGGGAAAAGCGCCGAGATTAAATTCAATTTTAAAATGTATACCAGGGTTGCAAGCACGGGCGAGGAAATTCAAAAAAGCGGAACCCTGCTCACCGCGAACAAAAATCGCTTTACCCTAACAATGCCGGACTTGCAGGTAATCAGCGATGGCGTGAACCTGTGGCAATACAACCCCCTGCAAAAGCAAGTGCTTATAAAGCTGGTGTCCGATTTGGAAAATAAATTGCAACCCAGCGAAATCCTTTTCCGCTATTTAAACACAAAAGCCGTTGGCGCAAAAAAGGAAGTGTGGAAAACCAAAAGCGTGAACGCCGTGAGCCTAAACCCCGATAAATACAAAGACCAGTTCAAAGCGATGGAAGTGTGGCTTTCCCCAGCGGACTGCTCCCCTGTTCGCTTGCACACAATAGATAACTTTGGCAACGACACTTGGTACTCCATTGAAAATTTGAGCAAGGGAAAATTTGCGGACAAGGAATTTAAATTCAGCCTGCCAGCTGGTGTGGACGAAATAGATATGAGGTGAGAATGGAAAGCAATGTGGAATGGCTAAAAAATAACCCGTACCCAGGCAGAGGAATAGTCATGGGCTTGGGACCAAACGGCGAGAGCGTACAAATTTACTGGCTCATGGGCAGAAGCGAAAACAGCAAGAACAGAATTTTTGTTCAAAACAAAGACGGCTCCGTAAGCACAAAAGCCTTTGACGAAAAAAAACTCACAGACCCAAGCCTAATAATATACAACCCGCTGAGAATTGCAAACGGCGTGCAGATAATAAGCAACGGCGACCAAACCGATACCATAGCGGAATTTTTGGCAAAAGGCAAAAGCGTTGAAGACGCTCTAAAAACCAGAACCTACGAACCCGATGCCCCAAACTACACCCCAAGAATATCCGGCGTCTTTTACCCAAGCGGCTCTTATGCCCTTTCAATACTCAAAGCGAATGGCAAACAAAACCCCAAGCGTGAATCCATTTTTATAGAAAAAGAGGTTGGCTTGGCAAACACAGGCGAAATGCTAACCACCTACGAAGGCAACGGAGACCCGCTGCCATCGTTCATAGGGCTGCCGCGCCTTATGCCTATAAAAAACACTGCGCAAGAGAACCTGGATTTTTATTGGGATATGCTGAACCCCCAATACAGGATTTCTATTTTAGTGAACTGGAAAAATTCAGTTATAATTAGGAATGTAAACGTATGAATATGCAAGAAGCAGTTGAATGTTTGAGCGAGATAGCAAAGAAAAGCGGCGCGGAGCAATTTGATATTTTGGCAGGGAACAGCGAGAGCCGCGGAATTTCCGTTTTCAACGGAGCGTTGCAAAATACGGAAATATCAAACTCTGGCGGGATAGGCATCAGAATTTTCAAAGAGCAAAAACCCGGCTATGCCTCAACGGAAAAATTCTCAAAAGAGACCTTATCCCAAACCCTTGCAGACGCCCTCTCAAACTGCGAGTATTCAGAACCCATAAAAGCGGAATTGCCAGAACCAGTGACAATAAACGAGACCTTGCCTATCTACAACCCCGAACTGGAAAACATAGACATAAACCGCCTGCTGGACACTTGCTTGGATATTGAAAAACAAATTTTAGCGGCCAGCGAAATAAAAAACGTCCCCGACTTGGGCGCGGAGATTTTCTCCTCCACAACAATTTTTGCAAACAGCAAGGGCATTTTCTTCAAAGACAAAAGAAATAACTTTGGCATAGGCGCCGGAGCGGTTGCAGAGCGAAGCGGCGTTGTTAAAATGGGCTGGTATGGCAGGGGCGGCAGGGATTTTGGCATAGTGTCCACGGAGCAAATATCAAAGGAAGTCATCAACAGGGCCAAAGAACTTTTATCGCCCAGACCCTTCGAAGGCGGCAAAATGCCCGTGATTCTTTCAAAGAGAATTTCCGCCAGCATTTTATCCATATACCTATCTTCTTTTTATGCGGATAATGCGCAAAAAGGCTTGTCCAGATTGGTAAACCGCCTGGGCGAAAAAATTGCGAGCGAAAAATTTTCCCTCTCCAGCGAACCCCTGCGACCCGATTTATCCGGCTCCGAGCTGATAGACAGCGAGGGTATGCAAACAGCCGCTTTGGAAGTTGTTGCCCAAGGGGAGTTCAAGAGTTTTTTGTACAATATGGAATCTGCGGCAAAAGAGAATCGCAAAAGCACAGGGCATGGCACAAGGGGATTTTCCGGGAAAGCAGGCACAAGCTTCATAAATGCCGTTGTTCCGCTCGGCGAATTGCAGAGCAAGGAAATTTTGGCATTGTTCCCCAAATGCCTGTTCATAACCCATCTGGAAGGAAGCTCCGGCTGCCACTCCGTAAGCGGTGAAATAAGCATAGGGGCACAGGGTTTTTGGTGCGAAAACGGCGTTCCCCTATATGCCACTGATAATTTGACCATTTCCGCGAATTTTTTTGATTTGCTGAAAAACATAGTTGGAATAGGCAACGAATATAACGATTCCTTTTCCCACGTAAAGGTCCCAAGCCTTGCCATAAGCGAAATGTCTGTTTCTATTTAACTATATTACCGTTAATGCGTTTACTTATATCAAAATGTCTCTTTCTTATAGTTGCCCTTAATGTTGCTGCCGCTGCGGCATCAGATAGTATAATTACATTTGATGAATTTGCCAAATCCATCAGGCAGTCTGTTGATAAGAGCTATTCTATAGATTTTATCATTATATTTTTAGCTGTAATAATTGTACTGGTTGTTTCCGTAGTGCTTTTTGAGATCAATCGCCTAAATAAGTTCAGGCAAGAGTTTATGTCTCTAGCTTGGGGAAAATTTGACAGCCATGCGAGAACCTTAAAATTAAATAGGGAGAATTTATATACCTTAAAGGAAATAGTGCAAGAAGTTGGCTTGCAAGACCCAAATTCAATATTGAGATCACCGAATGTATTTGAAAAAACAGTTGAAAAATTTTATGCGAGCAGAAACCTCGAGAGCCTAGATGACAAAAAACTTACAGCCATAAGAAATTTAAGGCGGGCACTCGGTTTTTTGCCTTTGTCAAAAGAAATAGCTTTTATATCCACAAGGCAATTTGATCGCGATGAAAAATGCTTAGTGCAAATTCCAGAGAGCGGCCCCACAACTAACAAAGGAATGAGCACGGTACTCTTTACAAAAGAAAGGAATTGGGGAATAAACCGTTTAGACGGCCCTATAGTATCGGCGGGAACTTGGATACGTATGAACTTAACAAGGCCAGGCGATGCGGAATATTCTTTTAGGGTGCAGGTGTTGAAAGATGCGGACGGGGAACTTCTTTTAAGCCATGCGGAGAGGTTGAACCGTGCGCAGCAAAGGAATTGGGTGCGCATAGATGTAAGCATTCCCGTTGATGTTATTTATAAACCTTCAGACGATGTTGTAGGGGATGTTTTCTCAGGGAAAATAATAGATATGTCCGGCGGCGGCTTTGGCATGGCTCTTCCTACTAAACTAACAGTTGGAGCAAAGCTCAAGTTGAGCTTTGAACTCCCTGGGCAAGGTCCAATCAACGATTTACCTGTAAAAGTGGTTAGAGTAGCAGGGCAACACAACAACAATTCGGCAGAAACTATACATAGCGTTGCTTTTGAGGGCGATGTTCATCTGGTTCAAGAGCAAATAATACAATATGTTTTTGAAAAGCAGAGACAAGACATCAAAACAAGGCTAACCCCATGATATATGAAGTGACTTATTTAATTCTGCCATTTTTAATGGTTTTCCCAGCTACTATAGCATTTATCAAATGGAGAGCTGCTTCTTTTAAAGGTAAACTGCTGACTTTTGAATTTTTTGCTTTTTTCGCATATTTCCTTTTCAATTTCTCTTTTACATACATGCATTCGTCTTACAGCTATGTGTTTAAAATTATAGACCCTTTTTTCCTTCTGTTTTTAATACAAAAAGACGTGGCCTACTCAATTAGCAAAAGGAGACAGGCAAAGCTTTTAATTTTATTATATGTAAATACATTTTTACACTTTTTTGTGCACTTATTCTGGCAAGGAGTTTACGGCCATGAATTGTTGAATTTATGCACATTGCTGTTTTCCGCTTATGCTGCGTACTGCATTGGCAAGGTATATTACAAAACAGCTTATATCCCCCAAATTTCGAGATTTTTGCTGATATTATTTATAATGCCTTGCCTTTTGTTTGATGCCTATATTTTTAGGCTGCCTTTTATTTTGCTGGTTTTTTATATATGCCTGGAAAAGAGGCAGCGCGAGTTGCTAGACTACAACGCTAAAACAAAAAATCTTTTGGTTGAGCAAACCAGATTTGAAAACATGATGGGAGATATTTCCAATTCTATTAAAGACTTTTCTGATAAAAGAGATGCCGCAACATCTTATTTGGATAACTTGTGCCGTTTTCTGTCTGCTGGCGGGGCGGCTATTTACGAGTGGAACAGCGATAAAAAATACTTTGCTTGCGTAGCTGTTTCCGGCCTTTATTTTCCCTTGGGAATAGGCAGCGAAAAATTATTCACAAGGGTTGATTTGCTGCGCGAGATGACTTTTAAGCAGCATATAAGAGATGAGAGATCTCTGATCTGGAAATGCGGGCATAACGATAGAAACGGCATATTTTTAAATCACTCCTTTGACGATATGAGCATGATATTTGGAAACCTGTCTCAAGAGGTGCGTTCAATAATACTGATTCCGCTTTTTCAGGAATCCGTGCTTTTGGGAGTTCTCGTTTTGCAAAACAAATTGGGCAATGATTATCTAACGGAAACGGACTTCAACATGGCTAGAAGTTTTTCCAATTTTGCCGCCATAATTCTAAACACCAGCCGCATAGCGGAACAGAAAAACGAAAATTTGAGAATGTCCACGGAACTCAATTCCGGCAACGTGCTTCAGAGTTCGCTGTTCTCTTACGAAGTTCCAAAGGTGGATGGCATAGATGTCTCTTTCCTTATGTTGCCAGCAAAGGAGATAGGCGGCGATTATTACGACTTTTTGGAAAAAGACGATAAACTAGCTGTGGTTATAGGGGATGTAAGCGGGAAGGGAGTTTCCGCTGGCATTTTGGTTGCCATTATGCAGACATATCTGCAAAATCAATATAAACGCGAAACCGATTTGAAAAAATTGATAGTTGATTTGAATGAATATCTATCCAATAAAATAAGCACGGGGATGTTCGTCACTTTGTTAATCTTTGAATGGGATTCAAAGGAAAACAAATTGTATTATGTAAGTTGCGGGCATGAACATATTCTGCACTATCATTCAAAGGATAAAACTATTGAATGTACTCGTTCTGGGGGGCTTGCCCTTATGATGGATTCCGATATATACCCATACATAAAAAAATGTGAATTGGCTGTGGAAAAGGGCGATGCCATAATTTTATATACGGATGGCGTAACCGAAACTTTTAGCCCAGCCAAGGAACAGTTTGGCTTGGAAAGACTTGTGGAATTTTTTGAGAAAACCCCCATAAACAAAAGCGCGGTTGAAACATTGCTACCGCAAAAGCTTTTGAATTGGCGCGGAGACGACAACAGAACAGACGACACCACCTGCGTGTTGATGCAGTTTTAATTACTTCCATCTGAAATGGTATTCAAGGCCTGCGGCTATAAACACATCCGATGTTGAACGGCCTATCTTCTCTTGGTTGAGCATCGAAGTACCCCTGTTTGCGAACCCTGTTCGCAAATCAATCGCATAATTTTTGAAAAAAGCCGCTCTAAGCCCAATGGTCAGTGCAATGCCTCTGTAAAAATCTTCAAAACGGAAACGTTCCTCGCAAGAATACTTTTCTAAATCTTTTGCCAAGTCCTTTTCTGGACATTTTGAACCATCCCTCTGAGCTATGTCTTCCGTAAAGAAGCTATGGAGTATGCTTGCGGATACGTGCGGTTTTATCTCGATTTGCGGATGAGGTATATAAGCGGTCATAAATATCAGCGAAAGCAAAAATTCATAACGGTTGAACTTCCAGTGATCGAGTTCTCTGTAAACAGTATCGGCTTCATCTATTTTTGCTTTGTGGCTTGATCTCCTAAATTCAAGTTCAAGCCCTATAAAATCGTACATAGAACCGCCTATATAGACATTGTAAAACGGGGAGGAATCTGTAATAAAATTCCAAGCACTTGCAGAATCCTTTACAACTCTATAATTATTGATTTTGGAATTAAACTTTTTGGAATTAAACGCTTTTCTGGTCCAGCCTGCCCCAGCGCCAATCCAAAAATCGTGCATAGGCTGTTCGGCATAATACTTGTCCGGTTCCTTTTGCTTTGCCTCCCGCTCGGAATCCGAAAGCCTCGCTTGCGGTGTGCTGCCAAACCAGCTGCTTGCAATTTTTCTGGCTATTTGCGAAGAATCCAAATTCACCGAGAAAAACGTTATCTCTTTAGGCGCGGCGGTTTCATCAAAAAGCAAAAACCATATCTTATCGCCTTTAACGGTGCTGAATATCAGATTTTTATCCTTCAAAGCCCGTATCTTTTCTATAACATGGGGATTGCGTGGGTGCAAATCCTCTGCTTTTAAACGCGAGTCCAGATTTGCGTTTAGCCATTTTGCATACAAAGAGACAACTGTATCGCGCTCCCAATCACCCGCCTCATAGCAATTTGGGGTACCTATCTTTTCATTTTCGTAGCGAAGCGCAAAGCAAAAATCCGTGGTGGAAAAAGTTTTTTTACCATAACTCCAAAGCAAGAATTCTCCGTCTTTCCAAACCTCTGCATACGAATTGAGAATTGAGAATTGAGAATTGAGAATAAGAAAGAAAACAATTCTTATAAACTTTTTATACATTCTGCGACCGCCTGCTTGGTGATTTTCACAAATATATCCATAGTTAAAATACCATCTTTTATTGGGTGTTGCACGGTTGAAATTCCGCTTCTCAGAGGGATTTGCTTTTTATTGTCCCAGAGAGTCCATGTAGCCATTATGGACAAATCTTTAAACTTTCGTTTTTGGGACATTTCCACATTTGCTTTTGTGTAGTCATAGAAATTTTCCGCGTCCAAATCCCCGCCAATGGTGTATTCGTGGATTATAAAGAGGTAATTTGGGGTATTGTTGCTATCAATTGAAACTTCCACGCCTTGCTCCGGCAGTCTTGTTTTTATAAAAATTGTTTTATCCATCTTCAGGGTTTCCCTTGAAAATGTTTCCCTCGCTTCCCTTGAAACTATGGAGGCTTCCCATTTCTTTTTAATTTCATCAAAGATTACGGAATCGGTGATAACTTCCAATTTGGAATAAATTGAGTCGTATTGTATATTTAACTTTTCGGCAAACCAGTCAGCGCGAGTAAGCATAAAAGCACTGCCTATCTCAACATAGCCCACGCTTTCGCTCTTTGCAGGCACGCCGCTATACAACTTATGCGAATTGCTGAAATTCGGGGAACAGGCCGCTAAGAAAAGCGCAAACACAAAAATTAATTGAAAATTGAGAATTGAGAATTGAAAATATGCTTTATTCTCCATTCTCCATTCTCCATTCTCCATTAATTTGCCATTCATTTTTACACTCCCCACTCAAGTCTATATTTTTCAATGCTCTCTCTGTGTTCTGCTGGGGCGAATTTTAGAATATCCTCGATGCTCGCTATTGAATGGGTTTCTATTCCGTATTTTTCCTTTACCTGCTGCAACGCGCTTTTGCCGTCTCCGAGCTTTTCCCTTCTGTCTATTGCCACTATTAAACCTGCAATCTCCGCATTCGGGATAGCGGACATTATTCGCATAGTTTCCTCTATGGAAGTGCCTGCGGTTATTACATCTTCTATTATAACAACGCGCCTTTTTTCCTTATAGGTATCGCCAACTAGAACCCCGCCTTCGCCGTGGTCTTTTGCCTCTTTGCGGTTATAGGTGAAACTCGCATTTATGCCGTGTTCCTTGTGCAGAGCGGCGGCTGTTGCAGAGCAGAGCGGAATGCCTTTGTATGCGGGGCCAAAAAGATTGTCCGCTTTGCCGGCAAAGCACTCCTTAAAAATTTGCGCATAACAACTGGCCAAAATCGAAATTCCCTCCCCGTTGCAGACTTCTCCCATATTCACAAAATAAGGGCTAACCCTGCCGCTTTTTGTCACAAAACTCCCGAACTTCAAAGCCTTGCATTTTGCCAAAAATTGCAAGAGCTTATCTGCATCTGGCATTACTATTACCTAGATTGAGACAATAGTCTAATGTTTATGGCGTATGGTATTTTATTATAAAAAGACGCATTTGGCTGAGAAGTGTCTATAGCATTAGAAACTTTAATGAAAAAGGTAACTTTTCCAGTAAAATCATTAGTGGGATACTCTCCCGATTGGATTTTTTCTTGAAAAGAAAGATTTTGCTTATCCACAACACGATCGGTGTGCGGAGCGCAACCCAGCCCAGGTCTCTCACATGGACCGTAAAATTTAACATTAAAAGACGCTTGAATATTTGTAGCATTTGAGACAGTTATGGAGATGGAATCACCCCAATTTAAGTCTATTTTATAGTAATCCTCATCTAAAACATAGATTGTTTTGCCACTTGCGCTTTCCATTCTGTTTTCTATATTGCCCAGAATTTTAATCCCTTGGATTATGTCGTTAGTCGGTATTGGTCTAGCATCATTTTCACTGTCATTTGGTTCAAGGTCCCTATTTATATAGCCCAAATTAGGGTAGTCAGGCCATGCTGGTGTTGTTGGCGTGGCGTCATCTTGGGAACCGCAGGCAGAAAGCATTGCAGCTGCCATAATACAAGCGAAAGGGGCGAGAATTTTATTCATAAGCATAAATATAGAAAAATTCCTATTTTTTTTCTATATTACAATTAGAAACTATGAATTACGGCTCTTCGTACACAAGCAGGTTCAGAAATGTGCTGTCTATAGCCCGAAAAGAGGCGGAGGGCACAAAAAGCGATTATGTAGGCTCAGAGCATCTATTTATGGCTTTGCTCAGGGAAGGCAGCGGGGTTGCGGTAAAAGCCCTTGAAAACGTGTCCGTAGATTTAGCCGCCCTGCACAGCAGAATTGCAAAATCCGTTATGGGGAACACCCAGGAAGCTGTGCAAGCGAGTGCAAAAGGCACCGAGCAAGAAGTTGGGCTTCGCTTTAGCCCGCAGGCCAAGGTCCTTTTGGAAAACACCCTTTTAGAAGCAAAGATGATGGGCAGCCGCCATGTTGGCACCGAGCATCTGCTCCTCGCAATTTTAAACCCAAAAAACGAATCTTTCCCCAAAGATGTTTTAAATGCCATAGGCGTGAATTACGATACCATAAGGCAGGAAATCCAAGACATAATAGACGAAGATGTGGAAGTCCCAGAAGTTTCAAGCGATTTTGGCACAAGCCAAAAACCGCGCAAAACCAAAACTCCCGTGCTGGATTCATTCAGCATAGACCTTACGGATATGGCTCGCCAAGGCAAGCTAGACCCCATTATAGGCAGGCAAAAAGAGGTGGATAGATTGATTCAAATCCTCTCCCGCAAAAAGAAGAACAACCCTATATTGGTAGGTGAACCAGGCGTTGGGAAAACAGCCGTCATAGAAGGCTTGGCGCAAAAAATTGCCGCAAAAGAAGTCCCGGAAATTTTAGAGGATAAAAGGCTTGTGTCCTTGGATATGACAAGCCTGGTCGCTGGCACAAAGTACAGAGGGCAGTTTGAGGAGAGAATTATCTCGCTCTTAACGGAGTTGCGCAAAAACAAAAACATAATCATGTTCATGGACGAGCTGCACACCATAATAGGGGCAGGCGGCGGCGAAGGCGGGCTGGATGCGTCTAATGTTATGAAGCCCGCACTCTCAAGGGGCGAAATTCAGTGCATTGGCGCAACCACCTACAAAGAATTCCGCAGATACGTGGAAAGAGACGCCGCTTTGGAACGCCGTTTTCAGAGCATGTCCATAGAACCGCCATCCATGAGCGACACTGTTGAAATTCTGCGGGGATTAGCCCCAAAATACGAAGCGCACCACAAAGTTATTTACGATGAAAATTCTTTAAAAGCCGCTACTTACCTTTCCGAGCGTTATTTGAGCGAGCGGCATTTGCCCGATAAAGCCATAGACATCATGGACGAAGCCGGAGCGCAAACCCGCATTGCAAATTTAACCCCGCCGCCAGAGCTTTATGCAAAGGAGCGCGAATTAAAAGCGGTATCCGCAGAAAAGAAAAAAGCCGTGGAAGAACAGGATTATGTTCAAGCCGGGATTCTCAGAGATAAAGAAAAAGTTATCCTGGAAGAGCTGGAAAAAATCAGACATGTTTGGACAGCCGCTAAAAAGCAAGAGCCTATAGTGGTGGATAGCGACAGGGTGCGAGAGGTTATAAGCAAAATTACCGGCATCCCAGTCAACCGCATAGACGAAAATGAAAGCAGAAAACTTTTGAATTTGGAAAACGAATTAAAGGAAAAAGTTGTTGGGCAAGACGAAGCCGTTATAGCTCTTTCAAAAACAATACGCAGAACCCGCACGGGTTTAAGGAATACCAAACGCCCATCATCGTTCCTGTTCATGGGGCCGACTGGCGTTGGAAAAACCGAACTAGCAAAGGCTCTCAGCATACAGCTCTTTGGCACAGAGGATGCGCTTATAAGAGTTGACATGAGCGAGTATATGGAAAAATATTCTGTTAGCCGCTTTGTAGGTTCGCCACCTGGTTATGTTGGCTACGAAGACGGCGGGCAGTTGGTTGAAAAAATTCGCCGCAAACCGCATTGCGTTTTGCTCCTTGACGAAATTGAAAAGGCACACCCAGACGTGCTTAACATTCTTTTGCAGATTTTGGATGACGGGCGTTTAACGGACTCCGCAGGGCGCACGGTCAGCTTTAGAGACGCTGTTATAGTTATGACGTCCAATGCAGGTTCCAGGGAGATTTCGCACAAGGGCGGGGGAATGGGCTTTGCCCTCAAAACGGAAAACGCCGATGACGAGCGGATATCCGCTTCGGTTAAGGATGCTTCAAAACGGGTTTTTACCCCAGAATTTTTGAACCGCATAGATGAACAGATAGTGTTCCGCTGCCTCAACAAAGACACGCTACTCTCCATTGTTGATATTCAATTGAAAGATCTGCAAAAGGATTTGACCGAAAAGAAAATAACCTTGAATTTGGACAAGGCTGCAAGGGAATTTATAGTAAACGACGGCTATGACGCATCTCTTGGCGCAAGGCCTTTGCGCAGGAGCATTCAGCGTCTTATAGAAGACGAACTTGCCAATCGCTTTTTGCTGGGTGAAGTTGCAGAAAACTCTGTGATGGATGTGAGCGTAACCGAAGGCAGGCTTCACTGGGGCTTCCGCACCTAAACATAGCTTTATCAGTTGCGCCTATGCTGGAACTAACAACTCGGCATTTTAGGTATTTTGCAAGGCTTTTGACAAAACGGACTTTGCTCTATACGGAAATGGTTACCACCGGAGCAATTCTGCACAATAAACCGGAAAAATTTTTGGAATACAACAAGGAAGAGCATCCCGTAGCGTTGCAGCTTGGCGGGAACAACCCAAAAGACTTGGCGGAGTGCGCAAAAATAGGCGAGGACTTTGGATATGACGAAATAAACCTAAACTGCGGCTGCCCAAGCGAGCGGGTGCAAAGCGGCTCTTTTGGCGTTTGCCTTATGAGGGAAGCGAATTTGGTAGCGGAGTGCGTGGCAGCCATGCAAAACGCCGTGAAAATTCCTGTGAGCGTCAAAACCAGAATTGGAATAGACCGCGATGATTCATGGGAATTTTTTTTGAACTTTGTGGAAAAGGTAGCGGAGGCTGGTTGCAAAGATTGGATTATACACGCCCGCAAAGCTATGTTAAAAGGGCTTTCCCCAAAGGAGAACCGAGCAGTCCCTCCCCTCAACTACGAAACTGTTTTTAAGCTCAAGCAACTTCACCCAGATTTTAAAATTTCCCTGAACGGCGGGGTTCGCGATTTAGACCAAGCAAAAAATATCCTGCAAAAAACAGATGGCGTTATGATAGGCGGTGCCGCTTATAGAACTCCGTGGATTTTGGCAAACGCGGACTCAGAAATTTTTGGTGAAAATGCGGAGATAAAAGATAAATCAGAAGTCTTGGAAAAATATATGCCTTACGCAGAAACACAGCTCAAAAAAGGCGTACCGCCAACCATAGTAACTAAGCATTTAATGGGGCTTTTCCACGGTATGCCCGATGCCAAAAAACACCGCGTAGCTTTAATCAACCGTATTAAACTTTGAACCGGCTTAAAACTTCTTTCAAATCGCTTGCTATCTTGGCAAGCTCGCTCGCGCTTTGGTTGATTTGCTTTGCGCCTTGGACGCTATCCTTTGCCCCCTGCGCCATGCTAACCACGTGCTGGCTAACCTCGTTTGAACCCTTGGCTGCCTCTCCAGCATTGTGAGCTATATTCCTGCTGCTTATGGCAACCTCGCCTATAGCGGCGGCAACGCGCTTTGCACCGGTATTAGCCTGCGCAACATTGCTCGCTATCTCGTTGCTCGCCTTAGTCTGTTCACTAACATGGCTGGATATGGATTCCACGCTGCGGTTTATCTGCGCGATTATATCCGAAACATCGTTTATAACCGTAACGGCTTCGCCAGTGCCAGCTTGTATGTCCTCTATGCGCCTAGCTATATCATCTGCGCTAGACGCGCTCTGGTTAGCAAGTTCCTTGATTTCGCCAGCGACAACGGCAAAACCTTTGCCTGCCTCGCCAGCGGAAGCGGCTTCTATAGTTGCGTTTAGAGCCAATAAATTTGTTTTATCCGCTATCTTTTTAATAACATCGGTCACATGTCCAATTTCTTTCGCAGCAAAACCGAGCTTGTTCATAACATCGGTTGCATCATGAGACCTAGCCGTGGCTTCGTGCGCTATTTTGCTGGCATCGCCAGCATTGCTGGCTATCTCGCTTATACTTGCGCTCATCTCTTCTATTGCCGCCGCTATAGTGTTCATGTTAGTGGACATCTGTTCTGCGGCACTCGCAACATCGTTGGCATTCACGGCAGATTCTTCCGCTGCGCTAGACATTGCATTTATGTTTGCGGCTGTTTGCTCAGAGGTACTAGCAACTATCATGCTTTGCGACACGTTCTCTTCCGCCGTGCTGGATACCTGCTTGCTAACGCTGGAAAGTTTTTCCGCCGCGCCGGCGATTATGTCCGAATCACTGCGGAGGTTACTGAATATGCCCTGCAATCTCTCAGACAAACTGTCCAATGCCCTGGATAGTACGCCTATCCTGTCCCTGCGCTCCATGTGGGCACGGGCGGTCATATCGCCTTTCTCAATCTCAGAAAGAACATCTACAACCGCATCCAAGGGCTTAGTTATGGAAGAGGTCAAGGTTATGCCAAGAAATATAGAAGTGAGCAATACTATGATTGAAATGGTAATGGCAGCGGTGATGGATTGATTCTCCTTCTCCAAAATTGTGCCCGCCAGTCCCTCGGTCACATCAATTCTTTTTTCTATTGCTTTTTCGCATTTATCCCTCATCTCCGCACCTAAGTTCAATAAAACCGGCGGAAATGGATCCAAGTATATTCCCGTAGCAGCATAATAGTTTTTAGCGCCTCTCGTGTAATTGTGCATCTCCTCTTTAAACCTGTCAATGCTGGTTTGCAAATCTCTTAAACCTTGCCTTCCATCTTCAGCAGGAAATAGCTCAATCTGCTTGTTTATCAATTCCGTTGCAGCTGCATGTGCTTTGTTCATCCCTATTAAACTAGCTGCGCGCTCCTCATTGGTTCTCGCAAACTTCCATCCCCTAGCCTGTACGCGCATTTCCTGCACATTATCGGAGGTTCTTACTAGATACCCCAAAGGAACAACCCCTTTTTGATCCAATATATCGGTTTGCTCCTTAAGAACCTGAAAGGAATCCATAAGGTATAAGCCCATAAAAGCCGTCATAGCTGCTATGAGCAAAAAGGCCCCAGTTAGCCTAGTGCTTATCTTTACATTTTTCATGGCGGCTTCTCCAAACTTATATCTTAAACTGACTCAAAACATTTTTCAAATCGCTCGCAAGCCTGGAAAGCTCGCCTGCGCTCTGGTTTATTTGGTTTGCTCCCTGCGCACTATCCTTGGCGCCTTGGGTTATGTGAACAACGCTTTGGCTTATCACGGTTGAGCCTCTGGCTGCCTCGCCCGCGTTGCGAGCTATGTCCCTGCTGCCTTTGGCTACCTCGCCTATGGCAGAGGCAACGCGCTTTGAACCAGCGTTAGCCTGCGCAACATTGCTCGCTATCTCGTTGCTAGCCTTGGTCTGCTGCCCCACGTGGCTGGATATTGCCTCCACGCTGTTGTTTACCTTTCCTATTATGTCAGACACAACTTTTATAACTTCAACTGCCTCGCCTGTGCCTGTCTGTATGCCATTCACGCGCTGCGCTATGTCGTCTGCGCTGGTTGCGCTCTGGTTCGCGAGGTCTTTGATTTCGCCTGCAACAACGGCAAAGCCTTTGCCCGCTTCGCCTGCGCTCGCTGCTTCTATGGTTGCGTTAAGGGCAAGCAAATTAGTTTTATCCGCAATTTTTTTAATCACATCGGTAACCTGCCCTATTTCCCTGGCGGCGGCACCTAGCTTGCCCATCACTTCCGTAGCTTCGTGGGATTTTACCGTGGCTTCGTGAACTATGCTGTTGGCATCGCCAGCGCTGTGGGATATTTCGCTTATGCTTGCGCTCATCTCTTCGATTGCCGCAGCTATGGTGTTCATGTTCATGGACATCTGCTCGGCGGTGCTGGCTACCTCGTTTGCATTCACGGATGCCTCTTCCGCGCCGCTCGCCATAGAATTTATGTTGGCTGCCGCTTGCTCGGCTGTGCTGGCAACGGTAGTGCCCTGCGAAACGTTTTCTTCCGCTGCGCTGGCTACCTGCCTGCCTATGCTGGAAAGCTCTTCCGATGAACTCGCGAGAGTGTCGGAATTCTGCCGCAGGCTCTTGAATATGGATTGCAGTTTTACAGCCAAGCCGTCCAAAGCCTTGGAGAGTATGCCCATCTCATCCCCGCGCTCAAGCCCGGCACGGACGGTCATATCCCCTTTTTCAATTTTGTCAAGAGTGCTAACAACAACATTCAAGGGGCGCGTGATGGAAAGGGTTAAAATTATAGCGAGGCTTATGGAAAAAACAATCGATATGATTAACATAATCCTAGAGAGATGCTCGGCGCCATGCGCCTTTTCCGAATTTTCTTCTGCGAGTAGCGAAACGGCTTTGATTTTCTCTTCTATGGCTGCGCTAAGAGCATTTCTCATTTCCGTTCCAGATTTTAAAACCGAAGGCGGATAATCCACTTCGGTCGCCCCCGAAATAGGGCAGCGGGCGGTGGCGGTCCTCATATAATTTCGCACTTCCGCCACATACTCGTCAATTTCCCTCCCCAAAGTTTCCAGAGACTTCTTTCCAGCATCTGAGAGAGCCAAGGCAATCTCCCTGCCTAGCAATTCCTTTACGGCAACGTGGGATTTGTTTATGGTTTCCTGCGCTTTGGCGCGTTCTTCATCCTTTTTTGAGATTCGCCAGTACATAATTTGTACCCTTATTTCCTGTACCAAGTCTGCGGTTTGCACCAACTGACCCAAGGGAATAACCCCTTTCTCGTACATTGTATCGGCGTTATCGTCAACCATCAACAGGGCATCTGTCAAATATTCTCCGTTAAAAGCTGCCAAAGCAACTACTATCAAGAAAGACACTATTAGCTTAGGGCCTATTTTGATGTTATTCATTAAGGTTACCTCTCGGTTGGGGACATTTGTTAAAAATATATTAAAAAAGGAAAAAAAACAGGTTTTTAGTAAATTTTTTAAAAAAAAGTGTCAAAAAAACGACAAATTTAGCCTATCTCCATTCCTTTTTTTCATCGGCATAGACAAGTTCACCGAGGGCTTTGGCTAAATCTGCGCAACCTTCGCCATTTAATGCGCAGGTTTCAATAAATTCCTGTTTGTGCTTTGCAAATTCCTTTTTCGCTTTTAAAACCCCCAAATCGCCTTTATTCAGCGCAACCACGAATTTTTTCTCAAGCAATTTTGGATGAAACGCCTCAAGCTCTTTTTTTAATATGCAATAAGCTTTCCAGGCTTTTTCTTCAAAGCCATCTATAACAAAGAGCAAAGCACGGGTTCTCTCAATGTGCTTTAAAAACCTGTGCCCCAAACCTCTGCCTTCGCTCGCACCTTCTATAAGCCCTGGAATATCCGCAACAACAAAACTCCTGTTTTTGCTCTGCACAATGCCAAGCACGGGTTCCAATGTTGTGAAAGGGTAATCCGCAACTTTTGGTTTTGCGCTAGAAATTTTGCGGACAAGCGAGGATTTGCCAGCGTTGGGAAAACCTACCAAACCCACATCCGCCATGAGCTTTAGCTCCAGATTCAAAATGCGTTTTTCACCAGGTTTGCCGCTTGTGCGCTGCCTGGGAGCGCGATTGGCAGCGGTTGCAAAGCGGGTATTCCCAAGGCCTCCTGCACCGCCCTGCGCCGCCAGCCATACTGAGCCTGCTTCCGTTAAATCGGTTAAAATGCGCCCTTCGCCGTCCCTGACCACCGTTCCCCTGGGGACATCTACGTAAATATCTTTGCCGCCCCGCCCAGTTCTGTTCGCTGTTTCCCCAGACGCACCTGCTTCCGCTACGTATCTATATGCGTTTCCCATATCCAAAAGGGTTGTGTATTGCTCATTTGCCCGCAGATAAACGCTGCCGCCTTTGCCGCCGTCACCGCCGTCTGGCCCTCCAAGCGGCACGTGCTTTTCCCTGCGAAAACTGCAAATTCCGCCCCCGCCTTTGCCAGAAGCAACTTCTATGGATTTTTCGTCCAAGAACATTAGGGGTTAGCTTCCTCGCAAGATGGGGATTTCTCTACGAGTTTTCCTTGGTCAACAGCTATTATGCTTACGCTTTCGTTGGTTCCTGCTTCCGCGAATCTTATTTTTCCATAAACACCGTTATACTCTTTTTTGCGCAAGATTTTTGTAGGCAGGGATTCCGCTTCGGCGTTCAAAACCGAATTTATTATGCGAATCGCATCGTAGCTCAAACCTGCGATTTTACTTTCATCCGGTTCTCTTTGCCATCTGCGTTTAAAACTTTCGGAAAAGGTTTTTCTGTTCTCGTCATTTGAAACAAGCGCAACGCTAAAAACAGAACCTTCCGCTTGCTTTTTTGCATTGAGCAAAAACTCCTTGCCATACCAACCAGAAGACCCAAGCAGATGACCTACTTTCAATTTGTTGAAAAGCGTTTGCGCAACCATTAAGCCTGCATCTTTTGAATTTGTGCTGGGGATGAATACAGCTGGATAATTCAAGCCTTCCGCTTCTTTTGACCTGAAATTGGCAGAAGGGTTTTTTGCATCTTTGCTAAGAGCAAAGCGGCGTTTATCTATCACCAATTTGCGGTCCACCAAAAGTTTAAATTCGCTTTGGTAATCCGGCATACCCTCGGCATAGTTTTGGATTGCGAGTATCACGCCACCTTTGCGTTCAACAGTGCGTTGAAATTCATTCGCCATCAAAATGCCGTAATCGTTGTTTGGGGACATGATGGCAAACTCATTTATCTCCAAGCAGTTCATGGCGTATTCCGCGATGGAAGAGGCTAGTTTTGCGGTGCTAACATTTAGCTGAAATATGTTTTTTCCCATCCTAGCTATGCCATCTTCCGTGGCTGTGGGAGTTATAAGAGGTATATGCGGAGTTCTTTCGCTCATCCAAGCCGCAACCGTTGCCGCGCTTGCCGAAAGCAGAGGGCCTATAACAGCTATAACCGAGTCTTGCACCAATGCCTGTTTCACTTTTCTGAGCGCCGTGGATGGCTCTGCGCGGTCGTCCACAATTCTAATTATCGCTTTGTCTGCCAAGCTGTCCGCATAGAGCATAACGCCTTGAACCATATAGTTGCCAAGTTCGGAATTAACGCCGGAGAGAGGAACCAAAACCAGAATCACAGGATTTCCCGCGCCTCTGCCTTCCAATGTGCTTTTAAATCTATCCGCTGTTTCCGTTAAAGTGGTGTCGCTTTTTTTAGCTTCGTTGTACCAATAGATAGCCGCTTTGTAGCGATTTTCCCTTTGCATCTTTTGCCCGAGGTTTAGTTGCGCAAGCCCTTTTATCTGTCTATCAGTAATTCCTTTTTCCAGCAAGCTTTGCAGTTCATTTACGGAAAGCAGGTCTATGGAAAAAATTTTATGAAGCAATTCACGTGCACGTGCCGCTGCCGCTGGGTTCTTTGTGTAGGTCAAAACGCGGCGGAGCGTTTCTGCTCCCGAATACGAATCCTTGTTTAAAATTTGGGCAACTGCCATAGCAATTTCCACACGGGCACGATATTGGCTTTTGGGGAAAAAGTCCAAAAACATATCTGAATAATTACGCGCTTCTTTAAATTTGCCAAGGCGAATGCAGCTTTCAATATATAGCACCACCGACTTTTCCTGCTCGCCAGCTTTCCAGCGCCCCTTCACAAACGTTTCCAATCCGACATTTGCACCTGCAAAATCCTCAGCCTGAATTTTTTTTACAATCTCATTGTAAGTAGGGGCAGCAAGCACCACCGAAACAAAAACCGATAAAAATATAATAAAACGCATTTGAAAAATAAATGTAGAAAAAACTAAAGGTAAACGGGTGGCTATAAGCCGGATTCTGTTCGCGTTTTGCGCGGTTGCCATTTCTCTTGAGCTACCGTTGCCGATAGCTTCCAGCGACCTACCCGAAATGCCGCAAAGCGTGGCGCGAGCAACGCATCATTTCTGTTTGGTCTTGCATCAAGTGGGGCTTGCACTGCCGCCTTTGTTGCCAAAAGCGCGGTGAGCTTTTACCTCGCCTTTTCACCCTTACCGATTTGCTTTTGGGCAAACCGGCGGTTTGTTTTCTGTTGCGCTATCCATACCGTTGCCGGTTCCGGCCGTTAGCCGGCACTTTTGCTCTACGATGTCCGGACTTTCCTCTGCACATAAGCACAGCGGCAACCCGCCACCCGTTTAAAAGAAATTTAGTAAAATTTACTACCCTAAGCCATAACATCAAACCCGCTGTTGCTCTTTTCTTTTTTTGCAACAGGCAAGTGCTGAACTTTTGGCGTTTTGCCATACAGAAGTTCGCCAAGGGTAATTCCAATATCGGAGAGTTCCTTAGCCAAAGTTTCCCTCTCCTCTTTAACAGCATTGCTGGCAATGCCAACTTCGTCTTGCATACGGATATTCAATGTGTTTTTGTTCAGGGTCAAATCCGCATTGACTTCGCCTAAATTTTTAACTTTTGTCTTTATTGTGAAGGAGATTGAAGAATCCCGATGTTTTTTAGAGCTGCCTTTGCGCTCGTCTTTTATCTTGACCCTGCCTTTTTGCAACTCGCCATTGTGCATAAAATAAAAGATGTTTTCCCTATCGTTTTGCGGGCGAGTGTCTTGGTCTATTCGCGTCCACTGAATTTGCTCTTTTAAATTTTGCAAGGAGTTGCGTATCTCTTCGTGCGCCTTGCTCGTGTGCTCATTCAAATTTGCCGCGTTTGCAGGTTGCTGCTCAACATATTTTTCCAAAATTTTCTCAACCGCTTTTTGCAGCGTTTCTGGCTGCCACACTTTGCCCTGGGGCAATTCATGCGACAGTTCCCTTTTAACAGGTTCTGGCAAACTCTTAAATAAATCGCCTTCGTAGTTCCCTGTGGGTTGGTATTTTAATAATTGGGAATTGAGAATTGAGAATTGAGAATTGAGAGTTGGTGATTGGGAATTTAGCTGCACAACTCTCCACAGAAGATTTGCTTGTTCTTTTGAGACGCTTGCTCCGTGTTCGGTCAGCAAAGTCATTTCGTGCAGGTTGCTTGCGAAAGATTTCACGATTTCTGGATTTTCTGGCAATTTTCCAGAGGATAGAATTGCTTCCCTTATGTTTAGAATTTGCGGAGTTAGCGGCAATTCGGTTTTTAGCCAAAAATCCCTCTCCTCTTTTGGAAGAACAACGCTTGCAGCCCAAGGCTGCAAAATATATTGCGATTGTGTTTGCGGCTGGATTTTAGTTTGCTGTGGAATGTCCAAAGCTGGCTTTGGGGCTATTTGGTAAAGCGAAAATGCTAGCTCAACTTTTTGCAATGTCGGGGCAACGGGTTGTGCTGTCGGGACAGACCTATGTGTCTGCCCTTCCGGTGGTAAGGGCAGCGGTGGAATGATTTGTTGTTGTGGCGGCGAAACGATTTGTTGCGGTAATGGTTGCAACGTTGGGGCAGACCTATGTGTCTGCCCTTCCGGTGGTAAGGGCAGCGGTGGAACGATTTGTTGTTGTGGCGGCGGAATTGATTGTTGCGGTAATGGCTGCGATAACGGTGCTGTCGGGGCAACGGGTTGTGCTGTCGGGGCAGACCTATGTGTCTGCCCTTCCGGTGGTGGCGGTAATACGATTGGCGGTGGCGGCGAAACGATTTGTTGCGGTAATGGTTGCAACGTTGGGGCAGACCTATGTGTCTGCCCTTCCGATGGTAAGGGCAGCGGTGGAACGATTTGTTGTTGCGGCGGCGGAATTGGTTGTTGCGGTAATGGTTGCAACGTTGGGGCAGACCTATGTGTCTGCCCTTCCGGTGGTGGCGGTAATACGATTGGCGGTGGCTGCGGAATTGATTGCTGCGGTAATATTTGCGGTAACGGTTGTGATAACGGTGGCGTTGTCGGGGCAGACCTATGTGTCTGCCCATCTGGTTGCGGCAACGATGGTTGCAGCGATGGAATATTCGCTAAAATTTTTTGCAGGGGAAAATCTTTTGGCAAAATAATTTCAAATGTTGTTTGGGCAACGGGTTGTTGCGGTACAGTCGGGGCAGACCTATGTGTCTGCCCTTCTGCTGGCAGCGGCGTGATTTGAAGCCGTACAGGTTCGGCGGGGTTGGCAGAATCAATTTTTAGGCTAACCGTAGCAAAAACTGGTTTCTCGCCAAATGTCACTGGTATATTTTTAACCGCTTCTTTTGGCACTTCAATTCCGTTTTTCTGCAAAACTATGGCTTCCAATTCTTTTAACGGAGCCTTTTGCAATTCCTTTGGGATGCCCAGTTCTTTTAACTCCTGCAAAGCGTTTAAAATTATGCGGAAATTTTCAATCTTTGAATTTTGAGCCTGCGGCTGTTGTTGTGTTTGCCGCGCTACCTGCTCAACTATATTTTTTATGGCGGTGTTTGCGCTTGCAAAATCATTCTGGGAGAGAGCCATGATCAATTTATTTTCAGATGGGATTTCGGAAGAAGGTTGCAATATTTTTATTGCCTCATTTACAAGATTTTTTATAGTATCTATCAGTTCAAGTTTTTGGGCAGGTGCAGGTTTATTTTCCAAGGCTTCCAAATTCTGCTGAATTTCTGAGAACAGGTTCGTCAAATTTCTTATAGGTATGTTCTCTTGATTTACGGAAATATATTCCCTAGCTTTTGATAAACTTTGCGCTAGTTCCGGGAATTGTTTTTTCAACTCCAAAAGCAAACGGGAAACATCATCTATTAGCTTTAATCTCTCTATATCCAACTGGGTAGCGGCTTTGGGGGTGCTGACACTAGTGTCTAATTGAGAATGGAGAATTGAGAATTGAGAATTTTCCTTATTCTCCATTCTCAATTCTCCATTCTCAATTTTTCCCTCGACTCTACCCTCAATAGGGAATTGACCACTAACCTCTATCATTTAGCTCTACTCGCCTCTTTCCCTAGCCAGACGAATAACGGTTTCTACTTGGTCGCGTGGTAGCCCTAGCCATTTTGCTATTTCAGATGGCGTGCGCCCCTGCTTTGCGTAATCCAGAATTTGCTTTTTTTCCCTGCCTCTGCGGTCGTAATTAGTTTCATCTGCAAGAGTAGGATTGCTTCTTGTGAGATTTGGGCTTGGAACTCTGACGTTTGTTCTTGTTAGTTTATCTACAGCACTCACGGTTTGAGTTTTTTGCGGAATGTCTTTGCGCAAAGAATCCAACGCTTCAACCATTCTTTTAACCGCTTCGGTTACCCTTTGCTTTGCTGTTTTCCTCATCTTAGGAGGCTCTGACCCTACTGCAATTGGCGCAGAAATGGTTGGAGCAGAAATAGTCGGTGCGTGAACAGCCGGCGCGGAGATAGTCGGGGCAGAAATGGTTGGAGCGGGAACTGTTTCAAATGGCCTGGGTTGCGGAAGCGGCGATGCCTGGCGAAAGCGCGTGGAAAACATAGTTGGGTCTATGCCTCCGAGCGGTGGCGGCGATGGCTCGGTTTGCAAATTTTTTAGCCTTTCGGTAACCCTTTCAACTTCTTTTGAGCGGCGCGTGATTTTTATTATGAGGAATATGATTATAGCGAGCAATATGGCGGCGGTAATTGAAATCCCCTTTATCAAAGAATCCAGCAAGTCGCCTTCCTCTTCCTTTATGTCTTTTGGGGCTTCCGCTTTGTTAATCGCATCTTTGGCAAGTTCCATACGGTCCCATAAGTACTTTTGAGTTTCTTTAAGAGTTTTGAGCGACCTTTCGTCTGTTTCTTTGTGTATGGCAAAATATCTATTTTCCAAAGAGTCGTGCAGTTGTTGCAACTTTTCCGGGCTAGCCGTCCCTACAAATTCAGCTTTTTTTTCGGATTTTGGAAATAATTCCTCTGGATTGAACCCTCCAAAGCGCACAAGAGCGTAGAAACCTCCGAATAAGGCTATTAGCGCTAACATTATGGTGTAGATTTTCTTCAACGGGTGTAATATAGAAAATGCTGAACTTTATGGCAAACAGATGGGCGCATAGAAAATTCATAGGAGGCAGAAGATGCCGCCGCGTGATGGAGTTACCAATTATCCCACGCTGGCGGCATACGTGCATCAGCACATTAATCTTGAACGCAGCGGACAGACAAACCATCGGTTTTTGGGGTCTCCCCGCCAGCACTAGGAGTGAGTGCAGCTAGCTTTGCTTTCGAATACATACCAGCAGCTTCTAGATACGTGCCTATGTCAGCAGAGCCAGCATTTGCTCCTTTATCTAAGTCCGCCCACCATTTACCTTTTATATTCTCCTCTTTCGGACCTAAGAAATCATCACCTGATTTCTCCCCGCCAGGAAGAGCCGAAAACCCAAGTTCGTTAGTACCGTTTTTGCCACCCTTAAAGGTTGACCAACCAGTCTTTGACCTCAGGAAATCCCCGTCGCGGTCGGATGCGAGTTCAACGCTATTGTCATTATAATTACGCAACTTCCGCTCCGTTTTGAACAAAGCCTCCCATTCCTCTTTTTTGGGGAGACGCCATCCCTCAGGGCAAGCCTTCTTTGCCTCATCCCAAGTATATAGCCGCCCATACTTCGTGCAGTTGGCGTCTTTTTTTTCAAAGCAAAGCGAGTTGTCGGTTTTGAAGTTCAGGTTCTCCGCCATCCATGTTTTGCCGTCTATCTTCACGGCTTTGTATTTCTTTTTATCCCTTGAATCGGTGAAGCTGATGCTCTGCTTCGCTTCTTTCTTTATTCGCGCAACTTCATCCAAATCTTCTTTTTTCCAGTATTCCGATTCCCTGTCTTTTGAATCAAAAAGGTTCAGTTGCGTACCATATCCATAGAAGTCAGGAGCCACAGTGTTAAGCCCAATAGAATAGGTTTCCGCAGTTTCTTTCCCCTTTATATTCTTTGTAAGCACTAGAGTATCACCAGTTTTGTATTTCCAAGTAATGGGAGAGCCACCGCTCGTTCCAGTTCCGCCATCAAGCAGCTCAAATTTAGCATCCCCGATTTTCCCTTTTGTGCGTACCCAACTGCCCACTAACTTCTTCTCCGCCCCCAATTGTGGGTTTGTCTGCGCTCCTGCTACCACAAACGCCAGCATCATAGCGAGCAAAAGCATTTGGCATTGCCGTTTTATTGTAACTGTTGTATTTACGTTCATAATGAACTCCTGATGTTTTTATAAGTTATAAAACAAGGCTCTAAAAACAGGAAGCCTTGCAGTATTATTGCATTCGCGAATAATTTTTTTTTGGGGGGGGGGGGGGGGGGTAAGCATTTACAACCCACCCTTCATAGCGTGTTTTAACCTGGCCAATACGTCGCTTTTTTTGACAGCGGCGGCGGCAGGTTTTTTGGGCTGGTTCTGCATAGCTGCTTTTTGCGCCTTGCCAGAGAAACGAGCCTTTAAGTCTGCGAGCGTTGCGGCTTGCGGCGGGGCTTTTTGGAAATTGCCTTTGCCTTGGAAAGGTTTGCCACCACCGCCTTTTGCGTCTTTGCCACCTGCTCTGCCACCCACTCTGCGCTCTGTTTCCTGTTTCATGGAAAGAGAGATGCGTTTGTTCGCAGCATCAACGGAAACAACCCTAACTTTAACCACATCGCCAAGGGTAAGAACTGTTTTGGCGTCTTTAACAAAATTTTCGCTCATCTCTGAAATATGTATCAAACCGTCTTGGTGAACGCCAATATCCACAAACGCGCCGAAATTCGTCACATTGCTAACAACGCCTTCCAGCCAGCTACCAGTTATCAAATCCTGCATAGTTTTGATTTTGGGATTGAACTTGGCATAATGGAATTCCTTGCGAGGGTCGCGGCCTGGCTTTTCCAATTCAGCTAAAATATCTTTGACCGTATTTTTCCCAGCTCCGCTCCCTTCATCTATAAAATCGCTCGCGGAAAGTGAATGCAAAACAGTCGCGTTGCCTATGAGTTCGCCAAGCGGAGTGCCAGCTTTTTCCGCAATTTTTTCCACCAAAGCGTAATTCTCTGGATGCACCGCGCTGTTGTCCAAAGGGTTCTCCGCACCGTGAATGCGCAAAAATCCCGCTGCTTGCTCAAATGCTTTTTGCCCAAAACCTTTTATCTCTTTCAAGGCTTCGCGGGTAGCAAAGGTGCCCTTTTCGTCTCTGTGCTTAACTATGCTCTCCGCCAAACTTTTATTTACGCCAGAAACATAGCCGAGCAAAGACGGGCTTGCGCTATTAACATCAACGCCAACCTTGTTCACGCAGGATTCAACAACTTCATCCAAACGTTTTTGGAGTTCCTTTTGATTAACATCGTGCTGGTACTGCCCAACGCCTATGGCTTTTGGCTCCACCTTCACCAGCTCCGCCAATGGGTCTTGCAGGCGGCGGCCTATGGAAATTGCTCCCCTTGTGGTCACATCTTCTTTTGGGAATTCCTTTATTGCCAGTTCGCTTGCGCTATAAACCGAAGCCCCAGATTCATTTACAATAACCCCAACAGGAGATTCGCCTCGTTTATTTTTTAGCTTGCCAGAAATTTCCTTTACAAAGTCGTCTGTTTCGCGGCTCGCTGTGCCATTGCCAATGGAAATCAAATCTATATCGTACTTCTCCACAAGTTCTGCCAAATATACGGCGGATTTTGAAACTTCTCTTTGAGGTTCCAGAGGATATATAACACCGTGGTCCATAAATTTGCCATTGGAATCCAAAACGGCAACCTTAATCCCGCTTCTGAAACCTGGGTCAAGAGCCAGAACGGACTTGTGCCCTGCGGGTGGAGCGAGCAATATATCCGCAAGGTTTTTGCTGAACACTTTGAACGCTTCCTGCTCTGCAACTTCTTTTAACGATAGGCGAACTTCGCTTTCCAAACTCGGTTTAAGCAAGCGTTCCCAAGAATCCCTGCACATAGCTTCCAAGTGGGATTTCCAAACCCCTTCTCTCTTTATAACCTTTTCGCAGAGATAACCGATAAGAGCCTCATCTGGAACCTCTATGGAAAGGCGCAAAACTTTTTCCTTTTCGCCACGGCGCATCGCCAACATTCTGTGGCTTGGAATTGTGCCAAGGGCTTCTGTGAAATCGTAGTAGTTTTTGAATTTGCTCTCTTTGCCTTCAAATTCCTTTTTGACCTTAGAAACCATTTTGCCCTGCTTCTCGATTTGAGCGCGCAGGTATTGGCGAAATTCGGTGTTGTCTGCAACGTCTTCTGCCAAGATATCCAAAGCGAACCTTATTGCGGCGGCTGGGTCTGCAACGCCCTTTTCTTCCGAGAGGAACGCCATTGCGATGATTTCCGCGGAGTTTGATGTCTCTTCCTGTTCCCATATAATTTTTGCGAGCGGTTCCATACCTTTGTCTTTTGCAATGGTGGCACGTGTACTGCGTTTGGGCTTGTAGGGAGCGTAAATGTCTTCCAGCAGGTTTTTATCGCGGCAGGCGTCTATCTGAGCCTTTAGCTCAGGGGTCAGTTTGCCAAGCTCTTCAATGGTTTTTAAAACTGTTTCCTTGCGCTCGGAGAGTTCTGTCAAAGATTCTTTTCTGTGCTGAATATCGCGCAGTTGAATTTCGTCCAAGTTATCGGTTTGGTCTTTGCGATAACGGGCTATAAACGGCACGGTACCGCCTTCTTCCATCAGTTTTAGAGCCGCCTTTACGCGATGCTCTTCAATTTTCAATTCTTCAGCTATTATGCTTGAGAATACCATAATATTTTTTCCTCTTATTTTGAGGTGTAAATATAGTAAATTTAAAACTAAGCCGTGGCTGCCAGACTTTACTATATTTATAACGGTCGGCGTTTTTATGAAAAAATTTACATTCTTGATATTCTTGGTTTTTGCGTGCATTGCATTTGCTCAAAAGAATGCGGCTAAAAATGCTAAAAGCGGTAAAACGGCTAAAAGCAATAAAGCAGTTGCAAGCGCGGTAAATGATATAAAGGATATAAATAAAGGCTCGTTCAAAGACCTTCGCGATAAAAAGAAATACAACACCATAGAATTAGGTGGCCGCGTATGGATGGCGGAGGATTTAAATTACAACAAGACCAAACTCTACAATTTTAGCGATGCGCAAAATGCCTGCCCAGCGGGGTGGCGTTTGCCGAGCAAAAGCGCGTGGGAAGATTTAAAGAAAGAACTGAGCGAAGCCGATGCTAAACTTAAATCTAAAATCGGATGGAACACGCAGGGCAAATGGTGGGCAGCCACCAATATCAGCGTGGATTCCATCGCTTATTACACAGTTATAAATTCCGGTTTTGGGAGCATAAATAGATTGACCGATGTTGAGTCCGCTAATCTGGCTATCCGCTGCATTCAGAACATCCCAGCTAAACCCAGCGAAAAGAAAAACGATATAAAACTATACAGCACGGTTCAAATAGGTTCCCAGTTGTGGATGGCGGAGAATCTGAATTATAAAACAGGAAAATCCTGGTGCTACGAAAACGATGATTACAATTGCAACACCTACGGACGCTTATACGACTGGAACACCGCGATTAACGCTTGCCCGGCAGGTTGGCATTTGCCTACGCGGCGCGAATGGAACGAAGCCTCAGCAGCAGAGTTCGCCGCAAAACTCGGCGGAAATCTCAGAAACGAATATAACCGCATAACTCCCGTAAACGAATACAAATTCTTGGATAAAGAATATTCCGGCAGTTGGTGGGGCGGCACAGAATATGGCAATAGCGACGCATACAGTTGGCATATCAGAGAAGGCGAAAATAAATTTGACGAAAAAATCATAAATAAGTCCATCGGCTATTCGGTTCGCTGTGTTAAGAGCGCTCCTAAAATAGTCAAAACAAATAATATGAAGCAATACAAAACAGTTAGAATAGAGCATCAAGTTTGGATGGCGGAAAATATGAATTATAAAACGGGTAAATCCTGGTGCTATGAAGATGACGATTTTTATTGCAAAAAATACGGACGCTTATACGACTGGAGCACCGCGAACAAGATATGCCCGGCTGGCTGGCATTTGCCAAGCGATTCTGAATGGAATGAAATGGAAAAACTCGCTAGCAAAAAAGGCGTTGTGAATACTATTTCCGCTGTGAAGAGCGGCTGGCGCGATAGCGACCCGAATGAATATACTTTGGATAAGCAAAGGAGCGGAGAGAGAGAGGGGCGTTGGCGCAACATAGACGAAAGCGGAAACTGGTGGACATCCACGGTGTTTGAAGCCACTGGTTCTGTGCGGACTAGGCATTTATCGGCTTCAAATGATTTCACAGGCAACTTAAATGAAAAAGCCCACGGCCTTTCGGTTCGCTGCATCCAAAACCCTCCGATTAAAAAAATAAGCAGAACATTCACAGACGATCGCGATCACAGGAAATACAAAGTAATTCTGATGGATAAAACGATATGGCTGGCGAATAATTTGAATTACAATGCAAAAGGAAGTTTTTGCTACGACAATAAACCCGAAAATTGCGAACAATACGGGCGTCTTTACGATTGGGATTTAGCTCAAACGGTATGCCCATCCCCTTGGCGTTTGCCCAGCATGGAGGATTGGAATAATTTGATAGAAAGCACAGGCGATAGCAGCCTTGCCGGAGAAAGGCTCAAATCGGAACAGCTCTGGAATGGAACGGATAAATTCGGTTTTTCCGCGCTGCCTAGCGGTTTCACCAAAGCTCAAGGCTTTACGGAAAAAGGAGTGAGGGGATACTGGTGGACAAACGAGTCTTCAGGTTCATACGGTAAATACAAGTTTATGGTCACAGACAGGGATAGCGTGGCACAGTCTCAATATTCTAAATCTATGGGTCTCTCAGTCCGCTGCGTGATGGACTGCGGGTTGTTTAATTGCGTGATGGAGTAATTTTAATTGGTACCGTAATGCACAAACTAAATAAACAGTTTTTCATTTTGCTATTCCTTGCCTTTGCCGCTTATGGGCAGCAGGAGAGAGTGGCTGTAATCCAAACACTTGACGACCGCGATTCCATTGGCATTTCTGATTTGAATTACTTAACCGATAGGTTGCGCAAAATGGCTACCGATGCCTTGCCTGAACAACGCTATGGTGTTATGACTACGGAAAGCATAGTTAGTTCTTTGGGTTCCCAAGAAGCTGCTATGAAGGTATTAAAGGAAGCAACTTCCCTTCCGGAGTTGGGCAGGAAAGTTGGTGCTGGCTATGTGGTTCAAGCACATATAGGAAGATTCGACAAATATTTGTCAATCAAGGCAGAGCTTTACAATGCCAAGAGCGGTGTTATGGTAGGTTCTTTCACGGGCACTTCAGATAACATAAATGGCTTGCTTTCCATAATAGATGGAGCATCATATCTGTTCAAAAAATTGCCAGGTATTTCAATGGTTTCTCCTATAGTTGCTGGCGAGCGGCTTTATTTGGTGAATTTAAGCGCTGAACCTCCAGATGCGGTTTTGAGTTTTGACGGAGTGCAAGTTGCCAGTTGCAATAAAATGCCTTGCAAGGTATTGCTTAACGAGGGCAATGTTCGCATAACGGCGAATTTGGAACAACACAAAATGGCAGATACAACTGTTTCTATAAACCAGAACAACCAGAGCATAACCATAAGATTAAAGTCCAATTTAAGCAGTTCCCAGCCAGTTGGAGAAGTTCCCGCAACCATAATCCCGTCTGTTATCAAAAATGAGATTGAAGATAAAATGCCTATATATTCCGGCACCAACCCACCTGATATCACCGGTCAGTATAAAGTTACCAATATTGATTTAGTTAGTAGCAACATTAAAAATGATAAGATAGGAGAGCGTTATGCTGATATGTACATTGCTTTTGTTAAAGGAGCAAATGGGAAACTTTCATATAAGGAGAGGCAATCGGATAGCGAATCGGAAGGCGATAATGTAATTGTGGAAGTTGTTGGAAGTAGCAATAATTTTACTGCCTATTTTGAATCAGTAGGCGTATCCAAGGGTATTAATAAAAGAACATCCACAGTTATTTCTGGCACTTGGACAAGCACCGGCATAAGCAATTTTTATTATGCTTTTCTTATGCTTGAAAAAAGTCCCGATCCAAATAATGCATTAGTGCCCGTGAATACCTGGCGCGTATTTAAAGATAGCGATGGCTTTGTGGATAAATATAACTGGCTTTCGACTAGTGAATAGGTGTGGCACCCCGCTTCTCGTAAGATCAGCGCAATCGGGTGGTTTTTTTATTTTGCAAAATAATGCACATTCTCTAAATTTGGTGGGATATTTTCTATATTTAATCATAAGTAAGGAACATATATGCAAACTTTGAAAAAAATAATGGTTGCGAATGAGCTTAGTCCAGTTATGGATATTCCTGCTGATATGCAAAACCTTCGGGTAGAGGTTGTTGTTACTCCGTATTGGGAATATAAGAAAAATGACTCTCCTTTTACACCGAGAGTAAAATCTTTGCTAGGTTCATTTAAAATGCCAAAAAATTGCAGCTTGGATTACAAAAAAGAAATGGCAGAGGCTTTAGAAGAAAAATATTTATGACAAACGTTTTAATTGATACAGATGTTTTGTTAGATTTTTTATATGAACGAGAACCATTCGGTAAGGATTCGGCAGAGATATTGAATTTGTGTGATTTAAATAAAATCTCAGGTTGGTTAACGCCTGTTATATTGTCAAATGTGTATTATATATTACGCAAATCGTATCCTCATAGTGCAGTCGTTGTAAAATTACGAGAATTATTAAAAATTTTAAATGTTCTTTCAATGAACAAAGATACTGTTTTATCAGCATTGAATTCAGAATTTACCGATTTTGAAGATGCTTTGCAAAATTACGCAGCGGAATATAATGGTGAAATAAATTTTGTAATCACTCGAAATATTAAAGATTACAAGAATAGTTCATTAAAAGTTTTAATTCCTAATGATTTTCTTTCACAGTATAGAGATGGTTAGGCAACTATTTTTCTATATTAATCCCCAACCTATGACACTTAGCTCAAAACAAGCCGCCGCCACAAGACCCTCTGCTATAGGGTCTTGTACGGGCAACCCTATGTGGTTGCCCTTTGCCATAGCTTGCGGTGCAAGCTCAATTTCAGCTTTGACCCCCCCCCCCCCTTAAACGAGTTTACATATATATCCCCAACCACAGGAGTTCCCCTCATGAGAACCGTATTCTTTCTCATCCCATTTGCGCTATCTTTTGCTTTTGCCCAAGAAGGCGCAATAAAGTTTATCCCGCCCCTCAACCTCGCCGAGCTTTCCGCAAAGGACACAGCCAGCTTTGAGACTTACGCCAAAAGGCGGGCTTTGGTGCAAGACAGTATCACTGCAACGCAGAAGGAAATTGAAAACGCCAAGAAAAGAACATTGTCCGCCATGCCCGCGCTGGAACCCAAGAGCGAATTCGAGAAACAGGCGGAATTTGAAGTCCGCAAGGCGAAATGGGAAAAGGAACTAGACGAAAAGACAAAACTTGATTCCAAGCCGCTGACAGATAGGCTTGCCGAGCTTGAGAAGGCATCTAAAAAGATAGGGGACAACCAAGCCTTGCTCTACTGCTCTTTGGATATAAAAACCAGCCCCGAAGCCGCTTCCATTTATCTCAACAAAGAAGAAATAGGTTCAAGCCCCGCCAAATACGAACTCGCATTGCCTGGGCACACGGTTATAAGGATACGGAAGGAAAACTACGAGCCGTGGGACACCGCTTTAACGCTCCAGCCAGCGCAGAAAATCAGAATCAACGTCGCTTTGCAGGAAAAGAGCATATTCAGCAAGGAGGGCGAGCTGGATTTCCCAAAAATACTCGCCAAGGACACCACCGCCGAAGGCTACCGCGAGCGGATTAAAAGGGTGGAAGCGAGGAGCAGCCAAATTGACGGCGAGATAAAGACCATGCTTGATAATTTCAGCAACATATACCCCGCGCTTGAACCCCAAAAGCCGGACGAAACTGCCCAGGATTTTGAACGCAGAAAAACCGATTGGACCAACGAGGGCACAAGGCAGTACGCAGTACTGGTGAAAAAACACGAGGCATACAAGGGCAAGCTCACTCGCTCAATAAAAGTCCTTGAAGACAATATAATAACAGCGGAGAGCCAGCTCATTGCGGAAACTCAGAAAGCCAGCATAACGCTTGGTGCCTACGATGCGGAGAGGGAGGCTTATGAGGTAGCGGTTGAGGACACGGCAAACTCAAAAACGCCGTTCCATTTCGTTGGCATTGTGGGAGTGCCCAGAGACACCGCCAAGATTATGAACCGCAGCACGGACGGTTTCCTAGCAGGCATCAGCTACATTAACTATCCCTTTGTTTCTGGCGATTCCTCCTTTAACCTTGCCATAAAGGAGCTTATGCTGTCGCGCAAGGCGGTTCCGCTCAAAGTTGATGGTGCTTTTAAACCTATTGGCAGGTTCGAGGCTATGGAAGGTTACGGCACATGGCGTGCCCACGCGGATTCCATTCTGAGCGGGAAGTTGAAGGCGCAGGGCTTGGGATTGGATTACGCGCTCAAAGGCGGCGGAGAGGCGGCTGATTTAGCTGGCAGCGGTGGGCTTGGCTGGCGTGGCTGGACAAGGATTTTGACTTTCACCGCGACTGCGGTTTTTGGAACGCTCGCGGTGGCGAAGCATTTGGACGCGGAAGATGCCAAGAAAAAAATAAAAAATCTAAACGAGACCTACAAATCAGGAGATGATTACAATGCTTGGTATGGCGAGAATTACAGTAGCTTTAAGAAGCACAAAAGCACTTTGGAGGATAGCGAATCTTCTAGGAATATTTTTGGCATTGGCGCAGGTGTTTTTGCTATTGGCGGGGCTTTGACATTCTTTTTTTAACATGGAGAACAAACAATGAAAAAACTTTCCCCTCGTTTCGTATCACTTGCAGCGGTGCTTTGCGTCTCGCTGTTTTTCTCCTGCACCTCAGATGTTTATCTTCCGCCGCCGCCGCCAGTGAATACAAGCTCTTCCTCTGCGGTTGTTTCTTCGTCTTCAAGCGTTGTGCAGGGTAGCAGCTCTTCCTCTGCGGTTGTTTCTTCGTCTTCAAGCGTTGTGCAGGGTAGCAGCTCTTCCTCTGCGGTTGTTTCTTCGTCTTCAAGCATTGTGTCAAGCAGTAGTTCTTCCATTCGTAGTTCTAGTTCCGTTGCGAGTTCAAGCTCTGCGGCAGTTTCTTCATCTTCAAGCATTGTGCAAAGCAGTTCGTCAGTTGTGTCAAGTTCTTCTTCCGTTCTCAGTTCTAGTTCAAAGCCGAGTAGTTCGTCTGTTCCTTCTTCGTCTTCCGTAACCCCAAGTTCGTCTAGCGTTTCACAGAGCAGTTCTAGCATTGCTATTGTCGGTGTAACTTTCACTGATGACCGCGATGGCAAGACCTACAAGTATGTAAAAATAGGTACCCAAACTTGGATGGCAGAAAATCTTAACTACAACGCAACGGGTAGCAAATGTTATAGCAATAAAGAAGCCAACTGCACAAAATATGGTCGTCTTTACAATTGGTCAACGGCAATGTCTGCCTGCCCCAACGGTTGGCACATACCAAGCGATGCTGAATGGACAGCATTAACAAATTATGTTGGGAGTAATGCCGCAACCAAGCTGAAGGCTACTAGTGGCTGGAACAACAATAAAAACGGGACGGACATTTATGGCTTTTCTGCTCTGCCGGGTGGCAGCGGCTTTTCGGGTGGCGGTTTCGTCAATGTCGGCGACTCCGGCAATTGGTGGAGTGCGACGACTGACGGTGCCAACTTCGCCTACCGCTGGTACATGTACATGGGCAACGAGGAAGTCTACAGTGGCAGTCAAGGTAAGATCGACTTGGAGAGTGTTCGTTGCGTGAAGGACTAAGAATTTGCATAGTGCAAAAACCTTGTCAAGTTTCATTTCCCGCAGAGATTTGGCAAGAGTAAAAAAACAAAGTGGGAAAGGAGTTTTAAAATGAGCAAAAATATTTATAAGTTTGACCCAAAAAAATTTTATGGTACAATTGACGAAGTATTTGTAAAAGTATTTAATAAAGATAAAAAACCGCAAGAGAGGTGCGGCGTTTTTAAACCATTGCCTGAATTTAAAGGCACAAAATATGAAGGTTGCCATATTTGGTTCCCAAAAACTAAATCGGGTAAAAAAGCGGACTGGAAAAATGAATTAGTTAAAGATCGCGAATGGATAATATCAAGAAATTTTGAACAAGAAGGAAAAGCTCTGCTAAATCAAAAAAACATCACCTTTGCCGATGAAGGAGACGGATATCATTATGTTGGTACATTTGAATTGGTAAGCAGAGCAGAACTTTGGAAAAAGTTAAAACGGAGATAAAATGAAAAAACTTTCCCCTCGTTTCGTATCACTTGCAGCGGTGCTTTGCACCTCGCTGTTTTTCTCTTGCACTTCCGATGTTGAAATTTTGCCACCGCCGCCGCCAGTAAATACAAGCTCTGGCTCCGAGCAGGTTTGGAGCTATTGCATTTACCCAGAAATTCAAGAGTGCTACCAAGGTTCTTATTCCGCCTGCCCAGGTGGTGGCACATTGAGCGAAAATTGCCCTTTCGCTACTCAAAGTTCCAGTTCGCTTGGCGGCAATGCAACAGCATCTAGTTCCAGCAGGAGCGGACAGAGTAGCAGCGGTGCCGCGCTGGAATACGCCTATTGCGTTTTTGCCACGGAGAGAATGTGCTTAGATGGTCCTGTTAGCTCTTGCCCACCCAGCGGAGTATTGAGCAACGACTGTCCTTACAGCAGTTCAAGCTCTTCGCTTGGTGGCGTTAGCAGTTCCTCTGTTGCATCAAACCCAAGTTCTTCGGATGGGGGAGGTGGCGTCAGTTCCGAATCACAGGAACTCGGAACCTTTGATGGCACCTATTTTACTGACCCAAGAGACGGCAAAAAGTATAAATACGAAATTGCTCCAGCGGCAGGCGGCGGAAAAATTTGGATGAAAGAAAATTTGAACTATTCGAGAGGCAACACGCTAGGTTATTGCTATGTGGTGAATGGAAAGAATTTGGGTACGGCAGGAGCAGATTTGTCGGGCTGCGATAGCCCTTATGGAAGAATTTACACATATAGCGTAGCCATAGATGGAAACAAGCCCCAAGGTTTGTGCCCTAAAGGTTGGCATATACCGAGCGTGGATGAATGGGCTACGCTTGGCGCAGGAACGGCATCATCCATTACGGGTACCAGAAGAATGTCAAGCGCTTTTTATGTCTATTCTGGAAATTACGATTACGCTGGCTACCAAGGCAGGGCACAGGGTTGGTATGAACGAGATAAGAACGGTTTTTATTGGACAAACAATAACAAGAATAGCTTTGTGATGATGGGAACAAGTAACGGCAATTATTTCTATTCCAAAAGCGATGCCACGGACAATGAATATTATTCTATCCGCTGCGTAGCTGATGACGGCGTGTTCAGCAGTAGCAGTAGAGTGCCTCAGAGTAGTTCAAGCGCGGCTGCGTGGAGCGGTGACAAGACACCGTGCGCTAACAAGGAGATTTATATCAAATTACCTAGCGGCTGGGGCAACGACACTTACATTCTCTGGGAAGGTCAGTTAAGGGCTGTTACTGGCGTAAAATATAACGAATGGACAAAGTTAGTCCTTCCTAGAAATTTGAGTAATGACAATAGTCCGGATAAAGCAGAAATTGTCTTTTCGGATTATGATGGAACCTATAATGGGAGTGGGATTTATTACATAACTAGAAATGTAATCGAAAAAAAACAACAGCTTCCCAACCAAGCCACAGATAAGTTCAAATGCTCAGATTTTGGAGTAGATGGGAATTGGATAATAGAGGACCCATATAACCCTGGCAAAACTTTATTGCTCCATGAACCACCTTAATGGCTGCTCGACAGCGAGTAAGTAGCGTGCGGGCGTTGGCTGTTCTGCTATGGTATGTGAGCTACACGTCCAGCTTGTCCAACACCTTGTAAGCGTTTTCCTCTATGAACCTGCGGCGGGGTTCAACTTCTTCGCCCATGAGCATTGAGAAAATTTGGTCTGCTTTAATGGCATCTTCTACGCAGCATTGTTTAAGCACGCGAGTTTCCGGCAGCATTGTGGTGTTTGCGAGCTGGTCGGGGTTCATTTCGCCAAGACCTTTGTAGCGTTGCAAATCTGCTTTTTTGCCGCTCTCCTTTACGGCGCGGAGCATCTCGTCTTTGTCTTCGTCTGAGAAGTGGTAGGTTTCTTGTTTGCCAACTTTTATGCGGTAAAGCGGTGGAGTTGCCAAGTAAACATAACCGCCGTCCACAAGCGGGCGCATATAGCGGAAAAAGAAAGTCAAGAGCAAGGTTTGAATATGCGAGCCGTCAACATCGGCATCGGTCATTATTATTATTTTGTGATAGCGAAGTTTTTCAAGTTTAAAATCGTCCCTTATTCCAGTGCCTATGGACTGAATCATCGTTTTAATTTCGTCATTGCTGAAAATCTGAACATCGTTGGCTTTTTCAACATTCAAAATTTTTCCCTTGAGCGCGAGTATAGCTTGGTATTCCCTTGTGCGCCCCTGCTTTGCAGAGCCACCTGCGGAATCGCCCTCAACCAAAAATAATTCGCATTTTGAAGGGTCTCTGCTGGAACAGTCCGAAAGTTTGCCGGGCAAACCACCGCCTTCTAAAATGCCTTTTCTGCTAACCGCTGCTTTTGCCTTGTGCGCCGCTACCCTGCCCTCTGCGGTGTTGTAGCTCTTTTCGGCTATGATTTTTGTTATGGCAGGGTTTTCCGCAAAAAATGCGTCAAGCGCTTTGAATACGGCAGTTTCCACTCCACCTTTGGCTTCGGAATTTCCGAGCTTTCTTTTTGTTTGCCCTTCAAATTGAGGCTGTGGAATTTTAATAGCTATAACGGCGGTCAAGCCCTCTAAAACATCAGCTCCTGTAATCTCCACATCTTTTTTGGGTTTTGAAATTTTGCCAGCGGCGTGTTTCACCACAACTCTTGTGAAACCCGTTTTAAAGCCCGTAACGTGAGTTCCGCCATCGTAGGTGTTCACGTTATTCACAAAACTGAAAAGATTGTCTTGGTAGCTGTTTGTGTAGCGGAGCGCAATTTCCAAAGGATAGCCGCCAGCTTCCGTTGAGATGACTATGGGCTTTTCAAAAAGTGGTTTGCGGTTTTGGTCTATGTATTCAACGAATGAACCCAAGCCGCCTGGGTAGCAAAATTCCTCTTTTCTCAGAGGTTCGCCTTCCGCTTCCTGCGCTATGGGGCGTTCATCGCTAATGGTTAAAGTCAAGCCTTTGTTCAAGAATGCGAATTCCCTAGCTCTTATTGCAATGGTATCGTAATCGTATTCTGTTTCGGTGAAAATTTCGCGGTCGGGGTAAAATTCAATGGTTGTTCCGTGCGCGTCCATAGGGGCTGTGCCTATTTCGTATTGCGGGGCAACCGGGTTGCCTCTTGTAAATTCTTGGCGGATTATTTTGCCGTCTCTTGTGACTGTGGCTATGAGTTTTGTGCTGAGAGCGTTTACGCAGCTAACTCCAACGCCGTGCAAGCCCGCGGAAACCTTGTAAGCATTGGCATCAAATTTGCCGCCGGCGTGGAGTTTTGTCATAACCACTTGCAGAGTGCCAACTTTTTCTTTTGGGTGAATATCGGTGGGGATGCCGCGCCCATTATCCACGACTTTTATTCCGTTGTTTGGCATTATAGAAATCTCTATTCTATCGCAAAATCCGGCCAGAGCCTCATCTACAGAGTTATCCACAACTTCCCAAACCAAATGGTGAAGCCCTCTGCCATCAGTGCTTCCTATATACATCGCCGGGCGAACCCGAACCGCTTCCAAACCTTCCAAAACGGTAATATTCGAACCGCTATAATTACTCTCTTCAGACATATTGTAGGAATATAGAAAAATATCAGAACCCCGATGGGGTACGTTCCGCCTATAATGATAGCTTTTTTATGAAATCTCTTGGTGAAATTGCTTCTATGCCAGAACTCGAAAAATCAGACAAATCACGAGTAACTATGTAATCCGCATTTACCCGTTTTGCACATTCTATCTGTAAACCGTCTTCAATATCTGCGAAATCTTCATTTAACAATGAAGTTATTATTTTTTGCTTATCTATATCCACAATATCTATTATATAGCACAAGCCTAACAGCATTTCTTTTCGTTCTTTAACTGAATAGTCTTTGCGCAAAATATAAAAAGCATTAGATATGCTATGAGCTGCCATAAAACCTGATATGGTTTTCTTCGCACACATTTCAATTATCTTATTTGCAAATTCACCGTTGGTTTCTCTGTTTTGCAGGAAATCAAGCAGAATATTTGTGTCTATCAGTATCACCATATTTCTTGTCCAAATAGTTATTTCTTTCATTTTTGTAGTCAATATCTCTTTTTAAAGTCCCTCTGAATTTTAGCAAACTATTGTATGCTTCTAGCTTTGTGTCTTTTGGAGCGGAATATATAGGATAAACAATAACCTCTACCTCCATTCCGTAAAACTCAGCAGGAATGGAGATGGTAGAATTCTCTTTGCTTGGCACTATAACTTGTCTTAACATAAATACCTCTTGGGGTAAATATAGAAAAATGTCTGAACCCCGATTGGCCAGGATTTTAGGATTAAACAGGATATGCTGAATTACATCCCTTTTGTCTGAACCAGAATTTATAGAATTTACAGGATTACCAGAATAAAAAGCCCCTGCCATTCGGCAGAGGCTTCTCCTTTGGAGATTAGCTGTTGCTGTTATTTGGGATTCGATTTTATTTCGCTTTCACTGACAGATCATCGACATACTCGAATTTTCTAGGAAAAACCATAGAAAATTCAAAAAAATGCAAACAGTTGTTTGCAAAATGTGCTTTTCTGAATTTTTTTCGGCTTGACAAGCGTCTAAGGTATTGGAAAACAAAACAGGAGTTCAATATGGAAGAGGCGAAAACCAACCGCAAATACAAATCCAGCGTTTTCACGCTGCTTTTCGGCGAAAAGGACAATCTGCTGGAGTTGTACAATGCGATAGAGAACACCAACTACGGCAGCGACACCGATATTTGGATAACCACGCTTGAAGATGCCTTGTTTATGGAGCAAATAAACGACATCTCTTTCGTGATAGAAGGCAAGTTTGTGGTGATGATTGAGCATCAATCATCGATGAACCCGAATATGCCGCTAAGGATGCTCCTTTATATCGCAAGGGTTTACGAAAAGATAGTTAGCGAAGATAACCTCTATGGCTCTAAAAAGATAACCATTCCGAACCCTGAATTCATAGTGCTGTACAACGGAGACGATGAATGCCCCGACAAGCAGGTTTTAAGGCTTTCCGATATGTTCAGTGAGCCTCTGCCAGAAAGTCTTGCCAAACTTGAGCTAGTGGTGACTGTTTACAATATAAACAAGGGCAGGAACGAGGAATTTGCAACCCGTAGCGAAAAACTGAAAGGCTATGAAATTTTTATATATTTAATAAAGGAATATGTCAAGTCAATGGATAGGGGTAGCGCTATAAAGCGTGCCATTGGCGATTGCATACGCCAGGATGTGCTTAGGGATTTTTTGAAGGAACACGGGTCGGAGGTTCATAATATGTTGTTGAGCGGATGGAATTGGGATGACGCCAAACGGGTTTGGCAGAAAGAGGCTAGGGAAGATGGCCGTGAGGAAAGGCTCAACGAGATTTTGGACCTCATGAAAAAAGGCTATACTTCAGCCGATATTGAGAATCATTTTCGCAAACAAACCCGCTCTGCGTCTGTATAGACAACCGCATCCATTCTGTCTGAACCAGACGCCCATGCGCTACTTACTCGCTGGCGAACATCCGCAGGATGGTCATTCACAGAATTTACCAGAAAAAACAAAAACGCCCATCTACAAATGCTCTACCAAGTGTCTGTTAAAACTTATTTTACAGAGTTACCAGAATAAAAAGCCCCTGCCATTCGGCAGAGGCTTCTCCCTTGGAGATTAGCTATTGCTGTTATTTGGGCGGAGAATGGATTATCATTGTGTAGCTCCTTTTAACTGCCTTACGGCATTTCTATATCTTCAACGCAACGAATGGAGAGGAAGGCTGCTTTATTGCTCGCTCCACCGCCGAGCCAACTACCTGTGCCTATTCCCCAACTACCATATTCATTAAAATAATTGCTAATTAAGGTTGTACTCCACCAATAAGTAACAGTACCTCCTTCTTTAAAACTGCCATCACTGCTAACATAGCCACCAGGCAAAGCCGAAAAGCCGTAATTGTCTGTACCGTTGTCATAGTCATTCCAACCGCTCTTGGATTTGAGTCTCATACCAGAAAAATTACTTCCATCTGTATAATTATTCTCTAGATAACTCTTAAAGGTTTTCCATTCAGCATCACTTGGAATGTGCCAGCCGCCGGGGCATATTCCCTGAACATCACTGGGATTTTTATCGGAGTTCTTTCCATTGGTCGCCATTTCCCAATTATAAAGCCTACCATATTTAGTGCAGTTTTCTGCAAGGTTATCGTAGCACTTACTGTCGGAAGCTTTGTACTTCAAATTCTCTGCCATCCATTTTTGAGCACCTATTTTTACAGTTTTATATGTGCCGTTATCGCGTGTATCAACAAATGAGCCTCGTTCAACCGTTGGAAGCGTTGGTGCTCCTTTAATGCAACGAACAGAAAGATATGACCCATAATTGCTCGCTCCACCGCCGAGCCAATTACCTGTGCCTATTCCCCAACTACCATATTCATTAAAATAATTGCTAATTAAGGTTGTACTCCACCAATAAGTAACAGTACCTCCTTCTTTAAAACTGCCATCGCTGCTAACATAGCCACCAGGCAAAGCCGTAAAATCATAATCATCCGTGCCATTTTTATCATCATTCCAACCGCTCTTGGATTTGAGTTTTATGCCAGACAAATTACTTCCATTTATATAATCATTCTCTAGATAACTCTTAAAGGTTGTCCATTCTCCATTATTTGGTAAACGCCAGCCATCTGGGCAATGGTTCGCAGCCATAACCCAATTATAAAGCCTGCCGTATTTATTGCAGTTTTCGGCAAGGTTATCGTAACATTTACTGCCGGGGGCATTGAACTTTAAGTTCTCCGCCATCCATATTTGTTCGCCTATCTTTACCCATTTATATGTCTGTCCGCTACCGCGGCTATCATTGAATGTGCCGCTAGTATCACTTACAGAAATGTTCACAGACGAACTAGACCTGCCCGAAGAGGAAGAACCTCCCGTTCCGTTGGTGACAGACGAACTAGACCTGCCCGAAGAGGAAGATCCTCCTGTTCCGTTGGTGACAGACGAGCTGGAACCGCCAGAAGAGGAAGAGCCACCAGATGCAACCCCGCCAGTACTGCTAGTTCCTGGGTCATCGTTGCCACCATCGTGGCAGGAAATAGTGAATGCCAAGGCAAGCCCAAGGGTTGCCGCCAATGCGATTTTATGATATTGTGTTATCATAATGTTTCTCCATTTTGAAGGGATGAATGTTGAAATCATATTTGCCCAATCCTCCACGCAGCGAACGCTGCGCAAGCCGCTTTTGTAGCTTTGCTATTTTCATTACGACCGCTAGTCGTTTTTAGATGCCTGCCGCTCTGGCAAAGGAGCTTAGACAAGAGGCTTGGGGTGCAAGGTATATTTTCTGCCATAGGCAGTAATTTAGCAAGCCCCAAATGTTCACTTTTTTGATTCCACGCTAAATATATAAAAAAATGACAATTCAATAAATCTTTGAAAAGAAGCGGGGGCGAATAGGGTGGGGGTGGGGGGTGGGGGGTACTTTTTGCCAAAAAAACAGGTATTTTTGCTTTTTTCCCCACTTTTTTCACTTTTTTGAACTTTTTTCGGCTTTACAAGCGTCTAAGGTAAAAAGAGGAGTTTTTATGAAAGACATAATAACATTAACCGCAGACAAGATAGAATCCCGAATTTTTACCATTCGGGGCTTGCAGGTTATGCTGGATAGAGATTTGGCTGAGTTGTATCAAGTTTCGGTTAAAGCCCTTAATCAGGCAGTTAAAAGAAATGAAAGCCGATTTCCTGTAAGATTTCGTTTTCAATTAAGCGAAAATGAAACCAATGAACTGGTCACAAATTGTGACCGGTTCAAAACGCTAAAACATTCATCAATTCTACCCAGCGCATTTACAGAACCTGGCGTAGCTATGCTATCTGCTGTTTTGCATAGCGATGTTGCGGTTAAAATTAGTATTCAAATAATGGACGCTTTTGTAAAAATGCGAAGGCTTATAACTCAAAGCAGCGGCATAATCCAACGCATAGAAACGGTAGAGCAAAAGCAAATTGAAACCGATAAAAAGATAGACAAAATTTTTAACGCTTTGGAAAACAAAGAGGCTGTTCCGAAATGCGGGGTGTTTTTTGACGGGCAAATTTTTGATGCTTATGTTTTGGCGAATAAAATCATTAAATCGGCAAAGAGTTCCATAGTTTTGATTGACAACTACATAGACGAGTCTGTTTTGACAATGCTAGGCAAAAAAGCCAAAAATGTTAAGGTCACTTTATTGACAAAAAACATATCAAAGCAATTAAATTTAGACGTGGAGAAATTCAATCAGCAGTACCCGAATATGGAAGCAAAGACTTTCAACCTCAGCCACGATAGATTTTTGATTATAGACGGCAAAGATATTTACCATTTAGGAGCGAGTTTGAAGGATTTGGGCAATAAATGGTTTGCTTTTTCCAAAATGGAGAAAGAAGGGTTGGCGTTGTTGGGGAAGGTAGCTGAAACAGCCCCGCTTGACAAAGCGGGGCTAATTTAATTTACTACCTATTCTTTTCGCTCTGCGCAAAGAAGTATGTGCCTACCATTAGGCAAACCACCGTCAATGCCACTATTGCTGCGAAATTCACCGCAGGGTTGAACATCACCACATTGCTGTATTCCGGGCTGCCCCTGTAAATCACCGAACGCACAAGGTCTAAGCAATATGTCATTGGCATAATACGGTTCAAAACCAACAGAACACCTGATGAGTTGTTAATCGGGATAATGGCACCGGAGAGGAACATCTGCGGCATCACAATTAGCATCACAGCCATATTCGCAGCTCTTTTGCTTTTTATAAGCCCGATGATTATCATCGCAAGCGCGCCACCGGAGAGGCACATCAACGGAGACAAAGCGAGAATCATTAGAAGTTTATTTATAGGCAAAGTTATGCCCATAGCAAACCCAACTATCAAAGTTCCAGCCATGCTGAATACCGCCGCAAAGGCAGAGCCTAGTATTTTCCCTATTATCAACGAATAGCGGGAAACGGGCGATACCAGCATCTCCTGGTTGAAATCTATATCGTGGTCGTCCACAAGCGAGGTCATGCCCATTGTGGTCATCATAAAAAGCATATTTACCAACATTCCAACAAGCATAAACTGCCCGAACTGGAAGCCAAGACCGCCCGCCATATTCTGCATAATGTTGCCGCCTATCATGCCCATCATAACAATAGGCATAGTAAGGCTCATAATTGCAGTAGCCGGAGATTTAAAGAAAATGGTGATTTCCCGCGCCATAACGGTAACTATGGTATTCAGTTCCCGAAACAGCCATGATTTTTTTTGCGATAAAACGAGTTCGGTCATGCTACAGCCCTCTTTGATGGTTTGGTTACAAATTCAATATATGCGTCTTCTAATGATGGTTCGTGTATTTTCAACACAGTCAGCTTTGTCCGTATCTGGGAAATTATTCTCTGCGGAGATTCTTCCCCATAAGGAACAACTATGCGCCCATTCACCGTAAAAGGCAACCCAAGCGCGGAAAGTTCATTTATCAGAGATGTTCTGTCATCGGCATCTATAATCAGTTCGTGCCTCAGCAAATCACGTTTCAATTCCTCTGGCGAGCAACAAGCCGAAATTTTACCCTTGTTTATTAAGCACACAGTATCAACATTCTCAGCTTCGTCTATGTAATGCGTAGTCAAAAAAACGGTTGTCCCGTAGCGGGTGCGAGTTTCGTTTATGTATTCCCATAGAGAACGGCGGCTCACTGCATCCAGCCCTTGCGTTGGTTCGTCAAGGAACAGCACATCGGGTGTATGTATAAGGCTGCGGATAATTTCCAGCTTGCGCTGCATTCCGCCAGAAAGTTTTTTTATGGGCTTAAAAAGCACATCTTGTATGCCCACAATTTCTGCAAGCTCCATCACCTTATTGCGATAGGCGGCTGGCATAAGTTTAAAAGCTGGGCGGTATCCGTACATTCCATAAAGGCAAGCGTGAAAGCGGATATTCTGCTCCGCAGAAAGTTGTGGGTCAAGGCTTGGCTGTTGAAAAATTATGCCTACCTTTTCCCGCACTTGGCGCGCCTCTTTTTCTATGTCGAATCCGGCAATTTTAACCTCGCCGGAGGTTTTTGATAACGTGGTGGTCAAAATTGAAATGGTTGTGGTTTTTCCTGCGCCATTTGCGCCCAGAAAGGCAAAGAACTCACCTTTCTCTACAGAAAAACTGACGTCATCAACTGCCGCCTTGTCTGCGTTTTTGTAACGCTTGACTAAATTTTGCACTGAAATAACTGGGTTATTCATTGTTTGTCTCCTTTTTTTCACTGTTTTCGCTATGCGGTCTCTCCTCGTCCCCAAAATGCTCGTGAAAGCGGTCGTGTAAGTGAGAGAAACGCTTGTTGAATTTAAAAAATTCCCTGCGCTCGTCATCGCTCATATTCAGCAACCTTTCCCGCAGCTTGTCTTTTGCTCCGTACCCGCCGTGATGGTGATGCCGCCAGCCGCCGCCCCCTATGCCGCCAAAAAGCAGCCTAGCAAGAACCAGCAGCCCCACCGCCTGCAAATAGCTTACCTGGGGAAGGCCAAAAAGCTGCGGCATAAGCTCGTTCCAAAGCAGCATAGCGGCCAAGCCGAACACCGCGCACATAGCAAGTATCATAAAGATACCTGCAAACCTAAACATTCTTGAATCTCTCATAATTCATTCTCCTCTACTATATAAGACGAATGAGTTTGGGAAATATTTTATGGAGGGTTATTTTCGGCTATTTTTTTAAAAAAAGATTCTATATTACACCTATCAGCGGGAGTAGCTCAGCTGGTAGAGCGCTAGCTTCCCAAGCTAACGGTCGCGGGTCCGAGTCCCGTCTCCCGCTTAACTTTTTTTGGAGAGTTAGTATGGCAACAAAGAGACATAAGGCAAAGGCGCACAACGCAAAAAACAGCAAAGCAACAATAGCTCGCAATTACGGCTATTTTGACGATGCACGCAAGGAATATGTATTGCTAAATCCCGCTACGCCCATAAAATGGTGCAACTATGTAGGCGCATTGGAATTTGGTGGCATTGTGGATACCACAGGCGGCACAGTGCTTTGCAAAGGCGACCCAGCGTTAAACCGCATAACCAAGTACATAAGCCAAATGCCAGCCAGCGATTTTAAAGGCAGCACAATTTATATCTGCATAAGGGAAAAAGACAGGAGCAGAATTCTCTCCCCATTCGTTGTTCCAACCTGCACGGTTTGGGATAAATGGGAATGTCGCATTGGGCTTTCCTATACCAAATGGACTGTTGAGGGTTTTGGTTTGCGTGTTAAGATAACCGTATTTGTCCCTTCAAAGAGCCACACCTTAATTCAAGACATCACCGTTGAAAATATTTCCAACAAGGCGATGGAAGTGGACGTTGTACCCGTTTATGAATTTAGCCACTTTGACGCCCTAAAACAACTAACCAACGCGGACTGGGTTCCCCAAACCATGACACTCGAAGCCCACAAGGAAAGCAGCGGGCACGTTATATTGGAACAATACGCTTATATGAAAAAGCAATATGCGGTTAATTATTTCACCGCGAGCAAGCCAGCCGATAGCTATGACGGAGACCGCAAAGCATTCTTGGGGCTAAATGAAATCACAGGCTGGGCTTGCCCATACACGCTTCACAAAGGCAAGCTCACCAACAGCACCGCTTTGAGAGGTGATAACATAGCAGCCCAAATGTTCAAGTTCAAACTCGCTCGCAACAAATCCGGGCGCGTTGCAACCCAACTGGGGCAAGAGAAGAGCATAGCTGCGGCAAAATCTTCAATAAAAAAATATCGCAATTTGAAAAACGTGGATAAAGCATTTGCGGAACTCGCAAATTTTTGGAACAACTATTTAACCGCATTGCAGGTCACAACCCCAGATGCCAGCTTCAACTCAATGGTGAATGTGCATAACCCGCGCCAGTGCCACACAACAAAGTATTGGAGCCGCTACCTTAGCCTTTACCAATTGGGTTTTGGAAGCGACCGTGGAATAGGCTACCGCGATTCAAGCCAAGATTTGCTCGGCGTTATGGGACACATGCCCGAAGAAGCCCGCCTACTCGCAGAGAATTTGCTCTCCGTTCAGTTGGAAGACGGCAACGCCATGCACCAGTATTTTCCAAGCACTATGGAGGCAAACGAAGGCGATTCCCGCGAAAAGGAAGACCGCCCAAAATACTATGGCGATGACCATCTGTGGATTGTGCTTACGGTTGCATCTTATTTAAAAGAAACCGGAAATTTAAAATTCCTGAGCAAGCCAATTCCTTTCTACAACAAAAAGAAAGAACTCAAACACAGGGCAAAAGGCTCGGTGCTGGAGCATTTGAAACGCAGCCTCGCATTCACTTGGAAAGACCGCGGCAGGCACGGCATTCCACACCTTGGCTTTGCGGACTGGAACGACACCGTTAATTTGCCAACAGGCGCGGAATCCATTTTCAACGCAAGCCTTTTTGCAAAAGCATTGCTGGAAATGATAGATATTTGCGAGGCTATCCACGATAGAAAACTCGTGGAGCAATACAAGAAATGGTACGAGGAAATTAAAACCAAGGTGAATAAAACCTCTTGGGACGGCCAATGGTATGTAAGGTGGTTTGACGAAAAGGGCAAAGCACTTGGCTCAAGCAAAAACAAGGTGAACAAAATAGATTCGCTCGCTCAGAGCTGGCCTATTATCAGCGGCATCGCTTCGCCGGAACGTGCCAAAGCCGCCTTGAAAAGCGTTTACAATTTGCTCAACACCAAAAACGGAATAAAGCTCTCGTGGCCAGGTTACAAAGGCTTTGACCCGCACGTTGGCGGCGTTTCAACATACCCCCCCGGAGCAAAGGAAAACGGTGGCATATTCCTGCACGCAAACCCCTGGGTTATGATAGCAGAAACCCTAGTAGGCAATGGAGACAGGGCATTCCAGTATTACAACCAAATTAACCCCGCCGCCAGAAACAACGGCAGGATAGACGAATTTGAATCCGAGCCTTACTGCTATCCGCAGAACATTTTGGGCAACGAGCACAAGCAATTCGGCTTGGGGCGCAACGCGTGGTTAAGCGGCACAAGTTCTTGGACATATCAAGCTGCAACCCAATATATTTTGGGCGTAAAGGCAACTATAAAAGGTTTGTCCATAAATCCGTGCGTTCCAAAATCCTGGAAGGAGTTTGGCATCAAGCGCAAATTCCGCGGCTCTGTTTATGATATATCCGTAAAAAATCCCAAAGGCGTAAGCAAAGGGATTAAATCCATATCCATAAACGGCAGGGAAATTGTGGGCAATGTCCTACCGATTTTGCCGGGAAAAAGGCATATAGTTAAGGTTGTGATGGGGTGACATTGTCTGAACCCCGATTATCAGGATTCACCCGATTTCATAATTATTTTGTTAAAAACATCAACAACTGTTTGCAAAATGAGCATTGTTGATTTTTTTTCCGTTTACAAGCGTCTAAGGTAATGAGCCTTTAGATGGAGAATATGCTATGCATAATGACAATTTACCTGAACTTTTGTCTCCAAAAGTTGACGTAATATTCAAATTACTGTTCGGAGATGAACGCTACAAGGATTTGACAATCAATTTCATAAGCGCGGTCTTGGGCTATAAGAGCGGCGAACTGGAAGACATTGAAAAAATTATCTAAAAGACTGGTATGCGATACGTCGCGGGTGCGAAATATTGCGTGGGTCATTGGGGTTGTTGAATTGAAGGTCTTCGCTCCCGCAACCGAGCAGTAATATAAAGGTTATGAAGAGAAACCTTATTTTGTGAAAGTAAGCCATTGTAGCCTCATATTTTGTTGTTGTTTTTCTACATTTCCCTTTTCTACATCATTCGCTCTGCAAGGGAGCGGCTTTATTACATCACATAAATTTTTTCCACGAGGATTACTATGCCCAAAAAGCTTACGAGCCCGAAGTTCGCTCCGTTTACATTGGACTTCACCTTTAGCTGTGTTTGATATATGTTCGTCTTACCAGATTTGCCAAAACCGAGGAGCAATGCAAGAGCGACCTTGATAAGATGCTTTTCATCTTTAAAAATGCTCACACTCTTGGCAAAGTGCCAAAGAGTTTCAATAAAACGGTGTTCAAACGTCTTTTTGAGATTTCGCGAATTTCTAATTTTACCGAAGAGGAGCTTATGGACTACGAAAGTGATATGAAGCGTTTCAGCGACCATGCGAATGCCTTGGCTTATGCTGATGAGAAAGGTGAAGCCGCAGCTCTCGCAGTTAGCTTCTCCTCGCGAAATTTCTCAATTACTACCCTTCACGCAACGAACTGAAAATAAGTATACCTCATCGTAGGCCGTCACGTCTAACTTGGCATTGTTGTTATGCATACCCCAGGAATTATAATTATCCCCAGTACTCCACCAGTAGCCGTATCTGCCAACATTGCTGAAATAGCCACTAGTGCTTTGACCGCTTGGCAGAGCCGAAAAGCCGTACTTGTTCTCTCCATTGCCATCGTTGTTCCAACCCTCTTTTGCTTTCAAATACTTGCCTGCACAATTACTGCACCCGTTGCCTTCCTCAACGTAGTTTACCAGCGTTATCCACTCCGCATCACTGGGCAAATGCCAACCGCTTGCGCTTGGGCAAACTTCCATTGCCGTTTCCCAATAGTACAATTTGCCGTAGAGTTTGCATTTTTCGTCATTGTAATCATAGCATACACTACCGCTTGCATCGTAGTTCATATTTTCCGCCATCCAGGTTTGGGTGCCTATTACAACCGTTTTATAATTTCTACCGTCATTGTCAGTCATAGTACCGTATGTTTTTATGGTGCCATTTGAGCAATATTGCGTTGAAGTGTTATTTGCCGCTGTGCAGCCCGCCGAGCTTGACGATGGTGTTGAACTACTGCTCGGCTTTGAGCTTGACGATGTAGTACTTGGTACTGAGCTTGAACTGCCCGGCAACGAAGTAGGTCCCCCGTCTTTTACGCAACGGATACTGCACTTACGCGTATAATCTTGTTTGAAAACGCCTGCTTCATCTGAACGATTATATGAACTAGTATTAGGGGAATAAAAAATTAGAGAGTAGGCTTCATTGCGACCTCTTTCTTCTCTCGTACTACTCCACCAACAGGAGCCCTCGCCAGCATAACGGTTCAGAAAATAAATAGCGGTAAATCCGTAATCGTCCGTACCTTTGTCTTTGAAATAGCTGGGCCAGCCGCTACTTGTTGCCCTCAATTTAGAGCTTGCCTGAGAACTTTGGGAGTAATCAGAAAAGTTTGGATCTATGAACATAAGCAAAATCTGCCATTCGGTCGCACTAGGCAAATGCCAGCCGCTTGGGCAAGCATTTATTGCTATATCCCACCCCCACCACTTATAAAGCCTACCGTAAATGTCGCAGTAGTCGCCATCGCTAACAAGAGTCTCCTTCTCATAATCAACATTATCAGTACCAGCGCAAGGAAAATCGTCTTTGGCTCCTTCCCAAGGGGGAACGTAATTCAAATTCTCCGCCATCCAAGTCTGCTCGCCTATAACAACGCTGTTATAGGTTCTGCCGTCCCTTGGGTCGGTAAAGGGCTGGTATGCAATACCGCTTGGGTGCGAGAAATTGCGCGGGTCATTGGGGTTGTTGAATTGAAGGTCTTCGCCACTGCAACCGAGCAACAACAAAAATGCGATTAAGAGAAATCTTAAAACCATAAATACACTCCTACTGCTGAAACAACAAAAGCCCCGCCCGTAATCAAATACAAATTGGTTTTCCCAGCGATTTTATCATTGGCGTCCGTTGCATTTTTTCTAAGATTGTCATATTCCAAAAGATAAGGGCTATTCAATCTGTTATACTCATTCATATAATCGTTTACCTTTGCTTTTTGGTCAGAGTTATATGAATAAGCATTGTAGAGAAGCACTACGCCAACTGTGCCAAGGGCAACGCTCAACAATGTGCTTTTCAAAGTGGGCAGGTTATACGTATATTCCACGCCGCCGTTTTTCAAATTGCCCAAATCAACCTTCACTTTGTCGTTGCCAACCTCCGCCACGCTGAAATCGGAACACGCGGGCACAAGTTCCTTGAAAGGCGTGCGCCCTGCTTCCTTGCCGTCTATGAAAACTGGCTCCTTCTGCTCCCTGCCCTTGTATTTCACATACAAACCCAAGCTAGCCGTCTTTGGCTTCATCTTCTCGGAAACATCAATAACCGAGTTCTCGCCTCTCTTTATCTCCGCTTCAAAATCTATATCCTCATAGCACTCATCGGTCAGCTTTGCTTGGTAAACGCCGGGCAAAAGCGGAGCCAAAGACCGCGAATTGTAAGATCTGCCGTCAATGCTTGCAACCCAATTGTAATCATCGGGCTTTATTTTCAAATAACCAAACCTATGTACCAATTTATCGGAAGCATCAAAAACCGTGTTCACTCCTTTCTTTATCTCCACATTGAAATCTATATCCTCATAGAGTTCGTGGGTCAGCTTTGCCTTGTGATGCCCAGGCAAAAGTTTTGTACCGCTTATGGAATAAGCTGTTCCGTCAACCGTCAGGCTCCACCCGTCGCCTTTTGTTTTCACAGCCAGAGTTCCGTATTTCCCGCTTAGGTTTAATTTCACCTGCTGCTTGTCATTTGGCAACACGTGAATTGTCGTGTCTTTGGCTTCGTATAGATTTGATGTTGGGGTTGCCGTTACCTTCACGCTGCCTTTTTTTAGCTCCGCCCTGCACGGCGTCCGCGGGCATTGGCGATTTGCCTCTCCGTTGAAGCTCAAAAGCACACCAGAAGGATCGCTCTCAAAATATACCGTATAGTCATCGGGTTCCAGCTTTATGGTCACAAGCTGGCCTGGCTGCATTATGGTGAAAGTCGTGTCTGCGATTTTGTATTCGCCTAGGATTGCGGCAATCCTTATTGTTTTATCGTAAGTGGAAATTGAGCAGGGTGTTTTTGGGCAGCTTGGGTATGGCTGCCCGTTCAATTTCAGGGTTGCCCCAGAAGGTATTGTTGTAATATTGGCGAAAAAACCGCCAGCCGCCGCTCCTGCCGCCGCTTGTTGGGGCAGAGGCACAGGGGCAGCAAAAGTGGGTGCTTTGCAAACTCCGTTTAACCATACATTTCCTATGCCCTCGCAAATCTGCTGGGGGGTTTTGCAGGCTTTTTCGTCTTCCACCCATTGCCTGCCTTTTGTGCTCTCGCAGGCAATCTGGTCCAAAGACTTGCACTCCCCTTCTACCAATGTCCATTCCTTGCCTTTGGCATCGCATTTTTCTCGCGCTATCTCCGTCAAAGATTTGCAAACCCCGCCAACAAGCATCCAGCCTTTTCCCTTGGCATCGCAAATCTGCTGCGGTGTTTTTGTCACTTCCTCTATTATCGCGGGCACTTTTGCCTTTATCCTTGCCCGCACTTCCGCGAAGCTTTTCACCTCCTCGTTGGAAAACTGGTTTATTGTCCTCGCTATGCTGTCACCTTTCAGCGTGCCGTACAGCTCAAATTTCATATACATCTGCCCGTTGGCGGTATAAACATCGCACCTTGCGCCTAAATCTGCCTCAACTTTTGAAACAAAATCCCCCACGCAACTGCCCTCCTTGCAGCCCTCCACAAAAGCCTCGTCTCCCAGCTTGTTCTTCACCTCGTCTTGCTTCATCAGGTTGAAATGCGTGTTGTGCTTGGCCACTATGTCGCGGACATCTTCCGTGATGATGTCAAGCTGCTGAGGGGTTAGCTTTGCCCTTGTTTCAGGGTCCAAGGCAAGCGTGGGCAGCACTACTGTTACGTACTTTTGAGACATTGCAAAAGAAACCAGCAATAGGCATAAAACAATGGCTTTTTTCATAAATCCTCCCATAAAACCTGCGGAAAGTCATTGCCAGCTTTCGTGAACACGGCAAGGGCTTTCAAATTCGCATCCATAACCACAATCACGGGCAGCTCGCCGCCGGTTGCGCTTTGCTCTATAATGCCAAAGTTTTTGAGCAGGCTCAAATTCTGGTTGAAGTAAAACGGGAAAGCATCTCCGGCGTATTGGCTCACAAACTCCTTCACTTTATCGCCCTTCTGCATTATCTTTTCGCCCACGTCTATCAAATACACCAGCACCCCTTTTTCTTTGAGGCGGGCAGAATTTTCTTTCAGCTTGACGAATTCAATCGCGCAGTTTTCGCACCAGGTTGCAAAGAATGAGAAAATCACCCGCTTCGCACCCAGCCTCTTCGCTTCATCGGCAAGGTTCTTTCTGCTGAATTCGGTTTCGTTGTCTATTGCCCGCACATTGAAATCGGGGATTGTGCTTCCCTGCAATTCCTTTGGCAGCGGCAGGCGTTTTTCCGAGGGGCCTGCATGCCCTTCCCCCAAGGAGAGAGTTGGCAGCAGGAGTGAGAGGGCGAGTATTGTAGTTATTCGCATATTGGTCTCCATTGCTTGATTTCTTGTTCCCAATCGTTCCAGAACGTTTCGTATTCTAATTTTTCACGCAGTTTTTGAATGGCTACTTCTTCTGTTTTCTGATAGGTTTTAACATTTTTGCTTTCCAATAGCCTATATTCCTCGCCATAGCAAGAAGCTATGAGCAAAGAGGGCTTGCAGGTGCACTCGAACATTCCAGCATATTCGCATTTATGCCCCGTGTTTTTGTATATGAGAGAAATGCCATGACCGTTGCAGCTCGCTTTCTCCAGCTTCAAATTTTTGGAGAGTTTTGAAAAAGCTATCTCCGAGTAAACATCGTTTTGCTCAGGGTTCCAGTACAGCTTGGCGGTTTGGCAAAAATCAAGATACCCGTCCCTCGCCTTTGCGTAAAGCGCGCTCACTGGCTCAAAAGACGCAGCCTTCTCCTTGTCAAGGTTTTGAACCGTGGAGCGCAATACCATAAAGCTGCCCCACAGCAGCCTGGCTTTTTGCCACGCCTCGCTTTTGAGCTTGGGGTGTTTAGCATCCAGCACACCTTTTGCGGCAAACTCAAGCGAGTCCGCCAATGGTCGCAGCCGCTCCGCAAAGCCCTTGGCGGCATCGGAGCGGCTAAGGCAGGCAACCACTCCCGTTTCCTTGCCCTGCTGCTTTTTGAATTTTATTTTGATGTCGCTTGCGTTGGTTATCGAGGAGTTCCTGTTTATCTGGCTGAAATAATGAGTCCTGTCCTTTTCGTCTATCACTTCGGTTGTGAGTTTGGACTGCACAAAAACGGTGTCCTGCAACCCGGCGGCTATGCCGGCTATCGCCTGGTCAATGGCAGCCCTTTCGCTCTCCGCCGTTCCCCAGCCTCTAAAATCGCCTTCTGGACATTGCTCTTTTTCCAGAGTCTCGTACAGGGGTTCCGCCTGTTTGGAAGGTGTGCCTGCGCAACCTATAAAAAGGGAGGAAGTCGCCAAAGCGAGCAATAGGAAAATCGGGGGTATATTTCGTGCCATAGGCAAAAATATATAAAAAAATGACAAAAGAGGGTTAATATTTCAAAACTTAAGAAAAATTTTTTATCCCTATAAAGGCACTGCCGCTAAGGTATGCCCTTTTATTCCCTCAATTACGCAGTCCACATACATTCCCTCTTTAAAGCTCGGCTGGGCTTTTACTATTGCCTTTTTGAAATTCCCTGTTTTGCCAATCCATTCGTTTGAACTTCTGCGAGAAGTGCTTTCCAAAAGAATTTTCTCGTGTTGCCCAATCATAAGTTTTGCACGTTCCAAAACGATGGTATTTTGCAAATCTATGGTTCTTTGCAGGCGTTCTTTTTTTTGCTCCTCGCTGAGAAACTCCTTTTCCAAAGCAGAAGGGGTCCCCTCTCTTGGGCTGTAAGCAAACATAAATGCGCTGTCGAACCGAACCTCCCGCAAAAGCGACAGGGTCTCTTCAAATTCCTCTTCGCTCTCCCCAGGGTAGCCGCAGATTATATCGGTTGTTATGCCGTAAAGTAAATTTGAGGAACGCAGGGCTTCCACTATGCTTAGATAATTCTCCCTTGTATATTGCCGCTTCATCTTTTTAAGAACCGAGTTGGAACCGCTCTGAACAGGCAAGTGCACGTGCGGTGCTATTTTTGGCTCGCCTAGCAAAATTTCCAGAAGCTCGCCCGTATAGTGTTTTGGGTGGGGACTCATAAAGCGAATTCTCTCTACCCCTTTTATATCCGCAACCTGTTTTAGCAAACCAGCAAACGACAGGCCTTTGTAGCGATAGCCGTTGACCGTCTGCCCCAAGAGCGTAACTTCCGACACGCCTTTTGCCGCAGCGGCTTCTATTTCCCTCAAAACGGAATTTGGTTCTCTATACTGCTCCATGCCGCGCACATACGGCACAATGCAGTAACTGCACCTCATGTTGCACCCGCTTTGAATGGCTACAAACGCGCTGTAATTATTCGATAGCTTGGCAAAAGGTTCGTCATCGCTTTTTTCCTTAGCCATAGAGCCTAGCAAAATTTCCGGCAATTTTGAATATTCATCCGGGGCAAGCACAAAATCCAAAAATGGGATAATTTTAAAAAGCGACTCTCCCCTATTCCTTGCCATGCAACCCAAAACGCCTATTTTCAATTTCCTGTTTTTTGTTTTAAATTCTTTTAAATTTTTTATTCTGGCTATCGCGTTCTCCTCCGCTTTTTCCCTAACCGAGCAGGTGTTCACCAAAATAGCATCGGCTTTTTCAATATCCGCCGCAGGCAATGCTCCATTGAATTCCAAAAACGCCGCCAAACGAGCGGAGTCGTATTCATTCATTTGGCAACCGTAAGATATTATGCTGTAATACAAAAGGTGTTAATTCCTCACGCAACGAACGCTTAACAAAAGAGTTTTGCCGTAGCTGTAGTAGCTGGTGCTATCGCTATCGTAGTACATGCCTCGGCGAAGGGCATTGGTGCTATTTAGCTCGCTCGCGCTCCACCAGTAGCCGCTATTGCCAGCATTATAGAAGTTGCCATCTTCCGGGTAGCTTGTGCCGCCCGGCAAGGCAGAAAACCCGAATTTGTCCTCGCCGTTGCCGGATACGCCGTTATAATCGTTCCAGCCATCAGCCGCTTTGAGGTAGCCAGCTTTGCCATCTGCATAACGGAGCAGTTTTTCCCAGTCCGCGTTTGTGGGAATATGCCAGCCAGCGGGGCAAATACCCTTGTGTGGAGTTTTTACCTGGCTTGCGCAAGAGGCTTTATTGCAATTTTCAGGCAAAGCCATAGCCGTTGCCCAGTCGTAAAGACGGCCATATTTACCGCAGTTATCGTCTTTATCTTCGTAGCATCTGGAATTTGTGGCTGCACCTTCGTCTGCGGGCACATAGTTCAAATTGCGTTTAAGCCAGATTTGCTTGCCTATGGCAACCGTCTCGTAATCCTCGCCGCCATGGGTTACCAAGTTATGGCTGCCGCTGGAGCAGGCAAAAATGAGGAAAGGCACAACATAAATTAACTTTGCCATAATGGGATATAAAATAGATAATTTTTCAAAAAAATTTCTACCTTCCCTACATGACCGATTCTAAACACCCAGTTCTGGAAAGATTCTCAAATTGGTATATACCGTTAATTTGCAGAAATAAATTCAAAGCTCTGGCCTTTTACCTGAGCATCACGCTACTGTGTTTGTTCCCCATACTCATATATCCAAAATTAAAAATTGACGCAGACTTATCTAAACTATTGCCAGAAACTACACCCAGCGTTATAGCCCTAAAGGAATCCTTCACCCGCTTTGGCAGCACAGACCGCTTTATGATAGCCATTCAAAGCGAGAATGTTGAACTGGTTGCGCAATTGCAGGATGAGATAAAGAAATATATAGAAGATAATTGGAAAGACGATTATGTTTCTGTTCAAGTTGATAACGATAACAAATTTTTTAGAGACAACGCCCTGCTTTACCTGCCCATTGAACATTTGGAGAGAATCAGGGATAATCTGGAAGACGTGCAATTGGAACTAGGGCGAAAAAATTTGCCATTCGTGGTGGATTTGGTGCAAAAAGAGGAAAAGAAAGAAAGGGTATGGTTTGATGCGAGTATCCCGCAGGAACTTGGGCTACCAGATGAAGCCGCAAGCGCATTTGACACTTTTTTTAAAAAGGAAAAACACGTAGAAGGTGATTCTGCGGCCGTTGCTACGCCTGCCCCTGTTGGCTGGGACCCCAAAGCACCCATACCGGAAAACCTTAGAACAAGGCTTATAGGTTGCCCAGCACCTGATAGCACTGGCAAAGTTTTATTCAATGGAGTTGTGCAGGCAAAATTAGCCATGCCTTCAACAGATTACGCATTTGTGGGGCATATCCTAGCTCGCTCAGATACCCTTATACAGCATTTCAGATCAAAGCAATATCCATCTCCAATTCGTTTTTCCGTTGAAGGAACTTATGAGGGATTAAAAGAAGTTGAAGACTTGCAAAATGATTCGGTCACATCCTTTGCCATAAGCCTTGTGCTGATAATAGGTTTAACAATTTGGTTTTTCAGAAGCATCAAAGGCCCGTTCTTGGTTATATCCACCGTGCTTTACGCATGTGTTCCTATGCTCGCCTTCACCGCTGTTTTTTATGGAACCCTAAATCCATTTACCATCTTTGTAGCAACTATAATTTTGGGAATAGGCATAGATTATTCCATACATTTTTTAGGCACAACTCAAAAACTGTTATCAAAATATCCCAATATAGAAGAAGCATTGGAACACGCCCAAATTGAAATGTTCAAGCCGTTCCTGCTCGCAAGCGGAACCACCATTGCCGCATTTCTTACGCTTTTGATAGCGCATTTCCGCGGGTTTTACGAGTTTGGCGTAGTGGCATCTTTTGGTGTTTTGTTCAGCATGTTGGCGGCCCTTTTGGTTTTGCCTGTGATTATACTTTGTTCCGGCGGCATTCCGCACGCTCCAAAAAATAGCTTTTTGCCAGACAGTTGGAGCGAGGCGAGAATCTTCAAATTCTTTAAGCACTTAGCTATAATAGGTTTTGTTTTGGGCGGTATTTCCTTGTGCTTTGCACCTTATGTGGACTTTGAGCATAACCTGCAAAATCTGCGCAGGGTATCAAAGGAAGTCAAAAAGGATGTAAAGGTAGAAAAGGGCATTGCAACGGGAATCACCATTTCGAGCAACCGCAAGTCCTCAACGCCAGCAGCTGTTATGGGTTCAACGCGGGAGCAGCTCGACAAACTTTATGACACTTTGATGATTCGCCTGCATAAGGAAAACGACCCTACGCTCCGCAGTTTTTTAACGCTCAAGACCTTTGTCCCGCCCGAAGATGCGCAAAAGGAACGCTTGGAAATAATACAGGAAATTCACGAATTTGCAGGAGCCAGGGTGTTTGACAAAGCCTCTGGCGATGACTCCACCAATATAGCAACGCTCCGCGAGCTAGCTCAGATAGATAAAACCTTTACCGCCGAAGACATCCCTGAATGGTCGCTGGATTTGCTACGCGAAAAAGATGGCTCTTATGGCAAAATAGGTTTTATCTACGGCAATTATCCCAGTTGGGACGCACACGCCGTTCGCAAATTCCAGGAGGATTACGGCAACTGGAATTTTGACGGCGAAAAACTGAGGGTATTCTCATCGCAATTCATCCTCTCCGATGTTATAGAATCGGTAAAAGCGGATAGCTTTGAGCTGGCATTTTTGATGACCATAATGATATTTGCAAGCCTTGCCATAAGCCTTAGAAAGCTACCGCTCTTTGCCACTGGCTTTTTGTCTTTTGCCATGGGGATAGTTTTAACGCTTGGGCTTATGGGATTCTTAACCCATTTCTTTGACTTTGGGAAAATAGGCATTTACAATGTTATAGTTATACCTATGATTTTGGGGCTTGGCATAGATTGTTCAATTCACTTTATTATGAGTTGGCAATCAAGAGAAATAACTTTAAGGGAACTCATAGATACAACAGGCAGAAATGTTATGGCTAGTTCCACAACAACGGCAGCGGGTTTTGTGGGAATGCTATTCACGGCTCACAAGGGGCTAAAAAGCATTGGAGACCTTGCCTGCATGGGAATAGTAGTATTTCTGATTACCGGCATAGTTTTTTCAACTTTCTTCTGCGCAACTTGGCTAAAGAAAGAAAAGAAGGAAAAAAATTCCTAAATTTACCCCTATGGAAGATATAGACATAAACAAATTGGCAACGCTCTCTAAGCTCACCCTTTCCGAGGCAGAGGCTCTGGAAGCCAAAGGTAAGTTGCAGAAGTTGCTAAACCTTATAGAAAACCTTAAACAACTCTATTTGGAAACCCCAAAGGTTATAGCGTAATATGCCAGTAGGTTCTAAAATTCTCATCTATTCAAGCGATGCGGCAACTCGCGAAAAATTGATTCAAACACTTATGTACCAGAGATTCATACCCAAAGCTGTGGAAAACGTGGCCTATGTTAATTTGGCTTTAACTTCTGGCATATATCCTATATTTTTATGCGACTACGCTCAGGAAGAACAAGCGGTATTTGATTTTTTAAAAGTCATGCGCCAAGATAAAGTGATGCGCGCAGTTACCCCTATCATAATGATCAACAACCCAACCCGCGAAAAACTTGAAAGCCTAATAAAGATAGGCTGCGCAAATTTAGTTTTGCACAGCGATGACAATAAACCGTTGATAGACAAAATTGAAGCAGTCGCAGAAGCCCTAGGCGATGAGAAAGCGAGAAGGCTGTTTGCCCATGTTGAAATTCCCGAATATGAAAATTTTAAACTTTTGATAACAGCGAGAAATGGCAATAAATATCCTGTGCTGATTAGCAATATATCCTTGGGGGATTTGCAGCTCTCTTGGTCTCCGGAAAAAGTGCCTGTGCAAAAAATGAACACAGGCGATACTTTGACAAATTGCCTGCTAGTCGCAAAAAATCTGGACTTATACGTTGACCTGAAAATAACTTCCGTTGCTAATTATAAAGCGGTAGGGCAATTTACTGAATTAAACGAAGACCGCAAGGCCAAACTCTGCAATTTTATTTACGAAAGATTAATAGCGGAACATAATCCTCGCAAGTAATTTTTACTTGCCTATTAAACTTAGCATTTCCTTAACAGCTTTTTCCATTCCAACCAAAGCGGCGCGGGCTATAATGCTATGCCCTATGTTAAATTCCTCTATTCCGCTGAGTTCCGCAATTCGCTTTATGTTGCGGTAATTCAAGCCATGCCCTGCATTGACCTTTAAACCGCTTTTCAATGCAAGGGTAATTTGGTCTTGCAATTTTAAAAGCTCCGATTCTATTCCGCGCTCATCGTGCCGTTCAAAGGCTTCTGCATAGTGCCCTGTATGAAATTCCACATAATCTGCGCCTGCTTTGCGAGCGGCTTTCACCTGGTCTATTTTTGGGTCTATGAACACGCTCACAAAAATTCCAGAGCTTTGCAGAGCTTGAACCGCAGCCTCAACTTCTGCAATCCTCGCGTCAACATTTAAGCCGCCTTCGGTTGTAAGTTCGTTTGGGCCTTCTGGAACCAAAGTAACCATATTGGGAAGCACGGTTTTTGCGAATTGCACCATCTCATTTGTTGGAGCCATTTCCAAATTCAAAGAACCTACAACCGTATAACGCAGCAAGCGCACATCGTCATCATTTATATGGCGGCGGTCTTGCCTTAAATGCACGGTTATGCCGCTGCAACCAGCGAGTTCTGCTAATATCGCCGCCGCAACCGGCTCCGGTTCACGCACTTTGCGTGCTTCTCTGATAGTTGCAATATGGTCTATGTTAACGCATAAATTCTTTGCCATGCGATAAATGTAGAAAATTCTATTGATTACTTGCTATATTATAGGATAATGAGGCTTTACGGAAAATTATTATTTGCAGGTGCTGCAACGGTTAGCATTCTCATAGCAAAAGGAATGTTTGCCCATGCCATAATTACAGGCATTGTATGCGTATCAATAGCCGAAACAATAGAATTCATCAGAAAGCACAAAGAGAAAAAGAAACTTACCTGCAATGAATGTTTCCATTTTATGCAAAGCGATTTATACACAAAACCCCAGCACATCGGGTATTGCTGCCATAAGCAAACAACGCTAAACGACTGCAAAGCCTGTTCTGGTTTCCAAGCAAAAACTTAAATCCCAACTGAAAACCACAAAAATAAAAAACCGCCCATTGGGCGGTTGGAGCGAGAAATAAGGTTTTTACTGAATTGAAATCTGCTTGCTTTGGGCTTCTGGCTTGCGGCTGAGTACAAGGGTCAAAATCCCGTTTTCGTTGCTTGCCTTTATGTTGGCAGAGTCCATTTCACTGGAGAGGTGGTATTCACGTTCATATTTAATCTCCTCTTCCGCACGCTTGCGAATTGCAGCTATTTTTAAGAGATTAGCTTCAATATTAACGTTTATGTCCTCTTTTTTAACGCCCGGAAGCTCCACTTCCAGAGTATAAATTCCATTATTCTCCGAAAGATAGCTCTTTGGGGCAGCCGTCTTTGCTCTCTCTTCGCTATTTGCATAGTCGAGCAGAGAATCAAAAATGCGGTTCAGGTTTTGCACTGGTGAGTAAGCTGTGAGTGTCATAATCAGTTCTCCTATATTTGTGGCGGTTTTTACACCGCCGTGGTTCTACGCTTTAAATAATACAAACCCCGTGCCACACAAAAAAACGGCGATTTTACGCAAAAAACAGCGTATTTTCAAAGAAAATGCCCAAAATCGTTTCAAAATGAAACTAAAAAGTGAAACACTAAATCTCCATTTTGAGGGGGGAATAGATAGCCACTTATTAAATCTAAGTTTCGCTGTGGCGTTCCCCCCGTTAACTCTCCGAGCGAAAAAAACGGGGGGAGGAATTGTGATTTTGTTAAAAAATCGCAATTCAAGGGGGGATATTTTACTTCCCCCGTTTAGGGTTATAGTTATTGTTCAGCACCATAGCCAACACCACGCAAAACATCACCGTTCCGCCAACTATAACCTGTTGTTTGTAATCATATTCGTGTATATTGTATTGGGGAGCTTCCTCAAAGCTCTGCTGAGGAGTTGCTTCATTTCTATTTTCGTCCTCCGTGCTGCCCGCTTGCTGCACGGTTTCTTGCAGCATCGCCTGTGCTTCGGAAATAGGCTCATCGTTCTGGGCAATCTGCGCAAAGACCTGCCCCGTAAATATAAAAACCGATAAAATGCAACACAACAACTTACGCATAACTTGCCACCACCGTTGTCTGTATCCCGCCCCTTGAATTGAAAATGCCCGTGACCTTCATATATTTAGGGCTAACAGCTTTAACGCAATCTTTTAAAACCTTGTTCGCAACATGCTCGTGAAAAATACCCAAGTTGCGATAAAATAGCAAATACTCTTTGAAGCTCTTTAACTCTATGCAATATTTTGTAGGGCGATATTCTATGACAAGAGTCGCAAAATCCGGCAAGCCTGTTTTGGGGCAAACGCAAGTGAATTCTGGAACCTCTATCCGCAAATCCGTTGAGGAATTGGGGTACATAAACTCCCAATTTTCAATTTGCGGAGTTTTTAAAGACGGAATGTGGTTTTGCCTGTCCTCGTAAGAACTCACAGTTTTTCCTTTATTTTTTCCCAAGTTAGGCATCCTTGTTCTCCTGTTGAAAGAATTTTATACTCAAACAAATCATCCTTTGTCTTTTCACCATCCGCAAAGATAACGCATTTTGCACCAGCGGCATCGGCCATTTCCAGTTGCTTACCAAACTTAACCGCATTCAATGGATGGGAACACGAGATTCCTTTTTTGCGGAACTCGGCGGCGGTTTTGAACAAAATTTTCATATCCCCGCTAAAAGAAGCTATGAACACGGGCAAATCCGAGCGGCTCTGCGGCAGCAGTTTTTTTTCCTCGAGCAAATCCGCAAGCACAACATCGCCCATACCAAAACCAACACCGGACGCTTTTTGCCCGCCCAAAGTTTCCGTCAAGTTATCATAGCGGCCACCGCCAGCTATTGCCCTCATATTTTTGGCTTTGTCAAAAACCTCAAATACAACGCCTGTATAATAGGCAAGCCCACGCACAACGGATAAATCCAGCTTGATGCAATTTTCAAAGCCAGCCGCTTTGAGAAGTTCAAATAATTCTTCCAATTCTGCAATAGCAGTTCCATCGCAGAATTTTTTCAAATCTCCTATGCTTGCACAAGCCATAAACTCGTCTATTTTTTTTGCGCTCTCTTCGCTTAACCCCGTGTTCAACAATTCTTTGCGAAAATCCTCGGCAGGCATTTTCAAACGTTTGTCCAAAAGCGGGTAAATCAAATTAGGGTCTGCAACTTTTAACTCTTCCAAAAATGCGGCGAGCAAGCGGCGGCTGGAAATGCCTATGTAAAAATCGTTTTCATTTAAGCCAAAATCAAAGAGCATACTCGCTATTGCGGAGATTAAATCCGCTTCCGCGCTGATGCTCTCCGTGCCTATTATATCCAAGTTCAATTGAAAAAATTCCCTGAGCCGCCCTTTCTGTGAGCGTTCATAGCGGAACAAACGAGGGATTGAAAACCATTTGAAAGGTTTTTTGAGTTCGTTGCCTTTTTTTATCACCATCCTTGCGAGCGTGGGAGTGAGTTCGGGGCGAAGCGCCAATGCCCTGCCGCCCTTGTCCGTGAAGTTGTAAAGCTGCGAGACAATTTCTTCACCGCTTTTGCCCGTGTAAAGCTCTAAGTGTTCAAAGGTTGGCCCTTCATATTCCTCGTAGCCGAATTTCAAAGCTGCGCTGCGCCAAACTGAAAAGATATGATTCTGCACCCTCATATCAACAGGGTAAAAATCTCTGGTTCCCTTAGGAAGCTGAGGGGCTTGAATTTTCATTAGGTAGAATTTAGAAAATTGCCCCTACCCAGCTCCTTGCAAAACAAGAGGCTTCCTATAGCTGGAACCCTTCCATTTTTGCAAATTTTCCATAAAATAGCGAATCACGTGTATAAATATACAAAAATTCTCAGGAAAAAGGTGTAAGTTTTGCACTTAATTCCCCAGCCTAGGCGGGGGCAATACAAAATTACTTCACCACCACCACCTTGTTCGCTCCGTTTTGGCGAACAATGTAAACGCCTGCTTTTGCTGGTTTTTTACTCCCCAAAGGCTCTCCTTTAAGATTGTAGTACTGCATAGATGCTAGGCCTCGGATTTTGGATTTTGAGTTTTCTAGTCTAATCGGAGATATGTTTTTTGTTACATTGAGCGAAGGGTAGCCTGGAACCATAGCGTAAATGTCAAAATCATGCTCAACTAAATAACTTTCTGTTATAGCACCCTCAATTACCCTTACAATGCCATCTTTCAGCAAAATTCCACCATAGCACACTCCAGTTCCAGAAGTCCAATCGCATTTGCTATTGCTCCTATCAAGCGGTATTTCACCCCAACCAGCCACGGCAATTTTGTAAGAAAGCATTGGAGATAGCTCTGCTCCGCAAATCGGCTGGGCACCGCCGCCGCTCAAACCCGCACAAGAAGTGCCAGATTCTTGCAGGCAAATCTCATCGCCGGCAGAAGCAGAAATTGTTCTTTTATACAAGCCAGGTTCGCGTCCGTTTACAGCGCTTTGGGCAAAATATATGTTGGTAGAAATGCGCACATTGCTGCCTGGCGCACGGCGGTCGCAGAAAAATATGTTAAGCGAATATCTTTCGCCTTCCGTAAGCCCAAGGGTATCCAGCTTTACATAGCCAGAAGCAGGCATGTGATTGCCGCCCAAGTCCACAACAAGTTTGTTGTTGATGAACACCCAGATATCGTCATCGCCTCGGAAAAAGAACTCCTGCCCTGGCACATAGACAAACTCCGCTGGCGCACTCTCAAAGCACAAAAGCCCTTTCACGCCTTCTCGCCCTGTGCCCCAAGTGAATTTTATCTCGTTGTCGCTAATTAGGTCGCCATCCCTAAATTCTCTAGTGCAAACTCTCCGCATTTCTGCGTTTATGGCGTCTTTGGTAGTTTTGCCAGTCAAATCGCCTTTGCCAGTGCCAAGCCAGCCTCTGTCGTAGCACCATTTTGTAGAGTCTGCAACGCTAACCCTGTCGCCTTTATAGGTACCAGAGTTGTTGTTCCAAAAGGTTGACGGCAGGTAGAAACCGCCCATGCTGCCAGAGTTGCCGCAGCCAGCCGTGGCGGTAGAATTGTAATCCATGGATTTTCCATCCGGGCACATATAAAAGGCATCGAATTCCCATAAGCCACTAGGCCTTCTTTCAAAGGGCATATCGTAGCATTTAGAGTTGCCGCTAAAAGCAGCTTTAAAATCAGCTTCGCTTTGCCATGCGGCAGATTTACTACCACAGCCACTAGGCTTTCCTTTCCACACCATTTTCGATTGCTTAGGATCTGACGTATCAAGGGTGTTCTGCACATAGCCCCTGCAAATGCCTTCGGCATCGCCATTGGGATATTGAGAGAAAGAGTTGCCAGTTTGGCCTTTGAAATAGATATGGGCGGCGAAGGTGTATTTGCAGCGGTTGTATTCCTCCGGTATGCCAGCCCTTGTGGTTAGCCATCTATTGGCGTCCGCTTGATAATAGATGGTATTGCTGCCAAGTTCTCTGAATTTGCTGGCAAGGGCAATTTTTTTGCCAGTGACTGGCGAGCGCAGTGATGGGCCTAACCCAACTACTATGCTATCTGGGACAGGTTCGTTGAAATAAAGCCTTTTGTACCATCCGCATCCATCGGGGTCTGTTTTCATGGGTTCTTTGGTCACAGACCCCACATTCATTATGTATGGAATGCCCTCTATATAATCCTTTGTCCCAGGCGGGAGCAGGTAAAAAGTTTTTGCGTTTGGCGGATCAAGGGAGATTATAGTTTTTCCGGGATTGTTGGGGTCTGCGTAAATAAAAGTACCAGCATCTCCGAACTGAGAGCAGGAGAATTCATTCGCAGATCCAGAGTTTAAAGTCTCAGCTTTTCCTATTGTGTTTTTAGTTATGTAATTAATCCCACCGTCATAATTAACATAATTACTATAATCCGAGAAGATTAGTCCTGGTCCGCCCGGCTCGTCATAAGCACCCAAGTTTGGAAGGGTGAATTCTGTCCAGTTGTTTTCTTTTGTGCCAGTAATAGCCTTAAACTGACCTGTAAACAAAATATAAGTAGTGCTACCCCACCCCGCTGGCAGCTCGATGTAAACTGTTTTGCCGCCGCACTGAGCAAAGGAATTGTGGAAGAGAACCAACAGCAAGATGAAAGCCGCTGGCAGTTTTGCGAGATTTTTTTGCAAATTCATAAATCCTCCTTTAATCGAATACTGTTATAGTTCCGCAAACTTTCGTCTGCTGATTGCAATTAGCAGCTTTTACGCTAATGGTGTAAGAACCTGTATTTGTAAAATATAAGTCGCTTGGAGTCCAATCCATAGCACTGCTAACCACAATGTTGTTGCATCTAACAACTGGCTTGGGATTTTCTGAATAATTCTTGAAATAAATAGCAGACGGAGATATATCGCACGTCAAAATGCAAGCAGACACGACTGTGCCGCTCATAAGATCGCAAGTTGCTTTATCAAGCTCCACGCAACTAGCACCTATTTGGCAGAACTCATCACCTGATGACAAACCCGAACTGCTACTTGGAAGAGAAGTGGCTACACTAGACGAAGAAGGCGAAAAATACGAAGAACTGCTAGCTCTACTAGATGAAGAACTGCTAGCTCTACTAGATGAAGAAGTGCTGGTTCTATCAGACGAAGAACTGCCACCAGCATCAAGCGAAGAACTTGAGCTGCTATAAGAACTCCAGCCTGCTGGCGGTGGCGGAAACTCAATATTAGTAGTACAAGAGAAAAACAGCGAGGTGCAAAGCACCGCTGCAAGTGATGTGAGATAAAGGTTAAATTTCATTGTTTGTACTCCATTTTAGAAATCCTGTATTAAAAAACAAATGTCAAAATCCCGCCAACGGCAAAAACACCCACGCCAATGCTGAACATATTCCTAGAAGATTCGCTGTCTTCCACGTTCTTCTTTTGTTTAAACCAAGCAGCTCTATCGGCATCGCTTTTGTATGGGTCTATATTTTTGATTTTTTTCTTGGCATCTTCCGCATCCAAATGCTTCATCACCGCGAGCGTCCCCAAAGCCGCCGTTGCGGTGAATGTCAAAATCCTTGTCCAGCCACGCCAGCCAAGCCCGCCGCTGCCTGCCAAATCAGCCGCCTCCCCTCCGCCTTTGAGCGCATAATCCAATCCCAAGCCCTGCATCTTCAACTGCCCGCTCAGAATGGAATCCGCGTGGGCACGCCATGCGCCGTAGCCTTCCATAGCCTCAAACCTGCCAATAGGTTTAAAAGCACCCTCCACTTTGAGCGGAATAGCCTTACGAGACAGAGAAAGCTCCTTCATGGCAAGGTTAAAGGAGGAATCGCCAAAAACAAAGGGATAGTTTAAGTAGCTAATGCTGACGAGAAAACCATCCAAGCTACGGTTCATAATCTTAGCAGTGTCTCTAGGTATTCCTACCGTACCAACAAAACGGAACGGCGATTTGTTGCTTAATGTGTCAAAAGCCTCAATTTCAAAAACCTCTTTATCCGCATCATAAGCGCCGAGCGCTATTAAGGTATTCAAAGGTGCTTCCGTTATAAACTGGCTCTCTGCCGCTATTATGTTATCTTCAAGGACTTTTATAGTACGCATGAGTTTGCTCTTGTATGCCTCGTGCTTTTTCATCAGCATTCCGTACTGCCTTGTGCCCTCGTTGGCCCAATCTGTTTTTCTGCGCTCAAAATCCTGCGCAGTTTCGTCTGGCTTCTGAGGTTCAAGCGCGGGGTATGTGTTGCTGAAATTATCAAGCATGGTCTTTATCTCGCCGTCAATCTGGCTGCTCCTCGCTTCCACCCTTTTAATCCGCTCGCGGTAGCCTCCGGCGGTGGTGTCTTTGGCGAGTATTTTTGGGAAATCCAGCTCGCCCTCTTTGCTAAATATGCTCTTTTCCTGCAAAACAACGTTGATTTTGATTTTCTGCGCTGGCTGGAGCGTTAAAGTGGTGTCCCACGGCTCGTAGTTTTCCTTCTGTATCCTTATAACCGTGTAGCCTGGCAATGCAAGCTCGTATTTTGCTGGGCTTGCGCCTATTTCTTCCTTGTTGAGCCAGATGGAAGCGGCTTCGGGGCTGGTTTTTATATCCAAAGAGCAGTAGAGCAAGGCTTGGTTGTCCCCTATCTTCTTCCATGCCTTCTCAAGCTCGGCAAGCCTGTCGATCAGCGGTTTGGAATCGCGTTTTGTCTTTTCGTCTAGCTCCTTTTCATATTTCGTCTTGCGGGCATCAAACTCCGCCTGTTTCTCGAATTCGCTCTTGGGTTCCAGCGCGGGCATGGCGGACAATGTTTTTTTCTTGACGTTTTCAATTTCATTCTTTGTTGCAGAGATGCTGTCTTGCACCAAAGCCCGCCTTTTTGAGTAAGTCTCAAAGCTGGCTGTGTCTTTTGCGGAAAGCTCGGCGAGGTTGAGGGACATATTTGCAGCAACTCCTAGCTTCTGAGGCTCTGGCTTTAGCGGTGGAGCTGTGAGCATACCCGCAGAATCTAGCGGGATTTGGAATTTTATGGAGCCTTCTTGGGCAAAAGCAAAGGATAGCGCAAACGGGATGAAAAGGAATTTTTTTATCATAGCAGAAATAAATATACAAAAAAATGACAAATGACCAGAAGGCGAATTGAGTAACTTTCTATCTTCCCCTAGTGCTTCATACTCTTATTCTTGCGGCTGGGCTAGGAACAAGACTTCGCCCTCTTACTGAGCGAATAGCCAAGCCTTTAATCCCAATAGTTAGCAGCTCTTCCCTAGCAAGGCAGGCTGCTCTTGCAAAAAAACTCGGCTCGCAAAAAATTCACGCAAATGCGTACCACTTGGCAGAGCAAATTCAAAACGCAGCACCACAACTCGGCATAAGCAAAGTTTGGGTGGAAAAGGAACTCTTGGGCACTGGCGGCCCTATTTGCAGAATGTGGAAGGAAGGCGAGAGAGGCGAGCTTTTGGTTTTGAATGGTGATTGCGAGCATAATTTGGATGTTGAACTTTTTTTGGAAAAAGCCAGAAACTCAGGCGCGACTTGCGCACTCCTCGCAATTGATAACCCTAAAATAAACACCCTTTGCTTAAATGAGAAAAACTTTTTATGCGGCATAAAAAACAAATTCGGTGAATTGAGTTCAAGCAACGCTACATTCACAGGCATCTCTTGGTATTCGGAAAAAGCATGGGAAAAAATTGAGAATAGCGAGAGGGATGTCAGGGATTTTTGGCAGCGGCTTTGCAAAGCTGGCGAAGCACCAGCGGTTTTTGTGACTAAAGGAAATTGGATAGATATAGGCAACCCGGAAGGGTTGATGGAAGCGGTGAGCGAAAGATTAAAAGAGCCTAATGATCTAACTACAGCGGGTACAGCGGGTTCCGGAAGAAAATATTACAGGATGCAAGCAAATGGACATTCCCTGATTTTGCAGCAATCACATTCAGAGGATGCCGATTTTGAACGATTTGTTCGCTACGGGAAATTGTTCAGCGGTCTGGGGCTTCCAACGCCGGAAATATATGCGGTGGACGAAAGGGAAAGGCGGGTTGTTATGCAGGACTTAGGTTCTGTTCGCCTCTGCGATACGGAGCAGCCTTTGCTGCATTACCCGCTTGTTTTAGAAAAATTAATCTCTTGGCAAGAGGCGAGCGAAAAAGTATTTGAACAGGACCGCGAACTTGCAAACAGAATTTTTGGGGAAAGCGATTATGTTTGGGAAATTTCCTATTTTATGGAAAATTATTTGCAAGGATATTTGCAAGTCACGCAGGTCTCCACGGAATTAATAGAATCTTTTAAAATTTTGGCAAAAAATGCAACCGCGCAGCAAAGGGTTTTAATGCACAGGGATTTTCAATCGCAAAATATTATGATAAATAACGGAAACATAGCTTTCATAGATTTTCAAGGCGCGAGAAATGGTTCCATCTATTACGACGTGGCTTCTCTTCTTTGGGACCCTTATATGATGCTCCCCGTTGAAACAGTCAAGCAATTGTTTACGTTTTGGCATTCAGCGAATCCGCTTTTGAAAAACACCCCTTTTGAAGCAGCATGGGAAAATTTTTTGATGGCGAGTATGCAAAGGATTATGCAAGCCCTGGGCGCGTATTGTTTTTTGAGCAAAAAGAAAGGGATACTGTCCTTTGCCCAATACATTGAACCTGGGGCAAAAAGGCTTGAGGAAATTACTAACTTAGCAAGCCTCTGATGAAACACCGAATACAGGAATTAAATGCGCTTGAACAGTTGTCCGGCGGAGATACATTCATACATAGGCTTCATCCTATGGCTAAGTTGCTCTCGGCGGTATTTTTTATAATTACGGTTATCTCCCATGATAGATACGCTTTGAGGCAGCTCATCCCTTATGTTTTTTACCCAACGCTTTTGATGGCCCTTTCCGAAACCCCGTATTCAATGCTGCTCAAAAGGTTTATGGTCGCATTCCCGTTCTGTTTTTTTGCAGGGGTGAGCAACTTGATTTTTGTCCCGGCCCCTTATGGCGTTATTTCCTTTTTTACCATAATATTCAGAACTTATCTGTGCGTCATGGCGGTTTTGCTGCTCGTGTCCACAACGCCGTTTTTTGAAATTGCAAATTCCCTGCGGTTTTTGAAAATCCCCAATATATTTATTATTATATTTGAAATGACATACCGCTATATATGCGTGTTGCTGGAGGAAGTGCATTCCATGTATATAGCCTATTCTCTGAGAAGCGCAAGCGCAAAGGGGATTAAAATGAGAGATATGGGCAGTTTTGCTGGGCAGCTCCTGCTCCGCAGCTTTGACCGCGCAGACCGCATTTACAACGCTATGAAATGCCGTGGCTATGCCCTTCACATCCTTCCGCATAACGGAAGAAATTTTATGTTAAAAGATTTTATCTTTTTTGCCGCGATTTGTTTTTTTTGCATCTGGTTTCGTTTTCAGAGGATTTAGCCAATGCTCAAATTGCAAAATGTAACGGTTATATACCCGGATAAAACAAAAGCGATTGACAATTTAAGTTTCACGCTCAATGCTGGCGAGAATGTGGCTCTGCTAGGCGACAACGGCGCGGGCAAAACATCACTTTTGCTAGCAATAGCAGGGGTGCTTGAACTTGCGGAAGGCACAATTGAAATAGATGATATGCAGCTTTCAAAAAAAACGCTCGATGAATTTCGCAAAAGGGTGGGCTTGGTTTTCCAAAACCCGGACGACCAATTGTTTATGCCGTTTATATACGACGATATAGCTTTTGGCTGCCGCAACTTTGGTATGCCGGAGGAGCAAATAAAAGCAAGGGTGGAAGAAACATTAAGCCAGTTGAATATAAGCCACCTACGCAACCGCTCTTCGCTAAAGCTCTCCTGCGGGGAAAAACGCATGGCGGCAATAGCAACCGTATTAGCCATGAATCCTTCTATTTTAATGTTTGATGAGCCAACCGCCTATTTAGACCAAAAAGCGCGGCGATTGCTTGTTGACACTTTAAAGAATTTGCAGCACGAAAAAATTATAGCAACTCACGATATAGCTTTTGCAACCGAGGTATGCGACCGCATGGTTATATTAAAAAACGGCAGAGTTGAAAACTCTGCCGCTCATAATAGTTAAAAGAAATTATTTTTTCTTTTTCTTTGCCGCACTGGCTTTAAGAGCCGCGCCAACTTTGAACGCAACGGTTCTAGAGGCTTTGATTCTGATTTTTTCACCAGTTTTTACATTGCGACCATCACGAGCCGGGCGGTCTTTGACTCTGAATGTGCCAAAGCCTATCAACTGGACTTCGCCGTCTTTCTGCAAACCGGCTTCAATACCCCCTAAAACTGCATTAAGAGCACGCTCTGCGGCTGCTTTGCTTTCTAGGTCTGCTAACTCTTTAACCTTCTCAACAAGGTCTGTTTTTTTCATAGATTTCTCCTTTGTGTGGAATTCCTACACAAATTTAATTTATTTTTTGGAAAAAAGCAAGGGTTAAAGAGAAAATAATTAAAAAAAATTTTCACAGCGGAAAAGCGTATAGAAGTTTCTCCGGCGTTGCGCAATAAAGCGTGTTGCCTTGAACGCTAATAGACGCTCCCCTGCCGAAAATAGAGTGTTTTTTGACTATTTTGCCAGAACTCATTTCTATAGCCGCAACGGAACCATCCTGGTCCAGCCAGATATGCGAGCCATGCAGGGCAAACTGCATAAGCCCGGAACCTTCGCTCTCAAAAGTCCATACGTGCCTGCCGCTTGGGACTTCGTAAAGCGAAAGGGTTTGGTCTGCCTTGCCTATAAGCGCATAAATTTTACCACCTATTTCAGGTAATTCAATGGAAATAACCTGAGAATGGACAGAAAAAGAGCCGAGCTGCTTAAAATCCTGCTCCGAAAAAATTTGGAAATCTCCTTCTTTAGATGCTATCACGAATAAGTCATCTTTTGACTTAAAATAATCCGCTCCGCTAAAATCCTGGCTAAATTCCCGAATTGCCTGCGTTTTAGGGGTAAGAAGGGTTATTTTTCCCTGGGAAAACGAATAAACCCCCATTTTGCCTTTAGATAGAAGCACTGGCGCAGAGCTGACCTTTACAGACCTCTCAAGGCGCATATTCGGCGTAAAATACTTCAACACAAAACCATTCCAAAGCCCTACGTAAACCGAGTCCCTGCTCCGCAAAAAAGAAAAGGGCTTCCCCGGCATCTCTAGCGAAACGCTCTTCTGCTCCCTTAGCGAAAATTGCGATAGCCAAAAACCGGAATTTAAAATAAGCCAAGGCGGTTCATTGTCCACAACAACGTATTTTCTATCCTTGGGAAGAGGTATTTCGCTGTTTGGGTTTCCAGTCTCCAGAGAAAATTTTAACAGGCTTTGAGCTTCCGCATCATAAACAAAAAGCCAATTCGCATCGCTAAACATATTTGGATAGAGCATATTAGGGGAAATGGGCAAGTGCCTAACCCATTTTGCGCCTATCTTCTCCGCGTATTTTGCAAAAACAAGCGTAGATAGCTCTGGGTTTCGCGCCCCGTAAATAACAGCCCGCTGCCATGCGCTATCACTGTTCTCCCGCTCCGCAATGCGATACCAGGCAAGAGCATTCCCGCTTTCAAAATTGAGCAGAAAATCTATACTATTGCTATTTGGGGCTGCCAATTTTTGGTAATGCCTTGTGTATAATATCTCGGAATTCCCGTTTTGCAAATTGAAAATAACAGAATCGGACTTAATAATCGGCGCTTCTGCAATTTCGCCATCTATCTGGTAATCCCATAAATTTACCAAAAGCGTATCGAATACAGATATTCCACCGTTTTTTTGGTATGTGCCTATAAGCCCAACGCCTGGCCTAAAAAAACTTTCGCCATCGCTTTTTACAGCAGAAACGAGCTGCCCGGAATTTTTATTCAGCAAACTGATTTTCCCGCTTATATCCAAAACATAAATTTTGCCATCGAAATCCTCAACATCTTGCACCCCAATGGAAGGTATTCGCCAAACCAAATCCAAGCCGTCCCCAAGCCTGTAAAAATAGAGCGAGTTTTCGCTATAGAGAAAAAAACCATCCAGATTCAAAAATATTTTTTCCGGTTTGCCTTCCAACGGGACTAAAATTTCAGCTCCTCTTCTTTTTGGAACCAAGTGAAGGGCGTTCAGGCATTTATACATCACGCGCTGGGCCAAATACAGCTCGCCTTCCATATCGCAATCCAAAAAACGGGATTCAGGCGGAATGATATTATGGCTTTCTTCCTGTTCAAAATTCTTTTTGTCGCTCGCTATTTTTATTTTTCCTTTTACCGCTCCCAAAGATTTTTCTTTTTCCGCAGCCATATATGCCAGCGAAGCATTTTGCGAATTGTTTTTTAAAAAGCCATAATGCTCTGCCACCCCAAAAGCATCTCGTCTCGCCTCTGCAATTTTCGCCAGATAAAAATGGGCGTTTAATTTTTCGCCAACCGAAACGTCTGGCAAGCCCAAAGCCAAACGCAGCAACCTCTCCGCGCCAGCGGTATCTGCCTCAACGGTTAAAATATATGCCGCCTCCTGAATTTTATCGTTGGCAGGAGAAGCAAAAGCATTCCACAGCCCACAGAGTGCGAGCCATAAGATACTCTTAGTTTTAAATATCAAGTTTATACCCCATTCCTCTTACGGATAATATGAGCCTGGGTTTTTCCGGGTCTTCTTCTATTTTTTGCCTGAGCTTTACCATGTAGTTATCCAAGGTTCTTGAGTTTGAGTTTGAATCTATGTGCTGAATAAGCTCTTCTCTTGGTATAACCTCACCTCTTCGCTTGCAAAACTCCTTTAGAATTTGAAATTCTCTCGGATTCAATTTCAAAGAAACGCCGTCTTTTTCCGCCTCATATTTTTTAAAGTCCAGCTTAATGCCGTGGAATTCAACTATGTCGCCAAAGGCTCTGGAGGAATCATTTTGCAAGCTGAGTTTTCTTAAAAAAGCCTTAATTCTGGCCAATAATTCCAAAGTCGAAAATGGCTTTGTTATGTAATCATCCGCCCCATAAGAAAATCCCGTGAGCATATCGTTCTCGGCATCCTTTGCGGTTAGCATTATTATCACCAAATTGGGATATTTTTTCCGCAAAATGCGGCAAACCTCAAAACCGCTGCTCTTGGGCATCATCACGTCCAAAAGAATAAGGTCTGGTTTAAACCCATCGGTCTTTGACAAGGCTTCTTCGCCATCGCAGGCGGTAGAAACCTCATAATCTTCCATTTCAAGGCATTCCCGCAAACCCTCTCTTATAGATTCTTCGTCCTCGGCAACTAAAACTTTATATCGCACTTTTATTTCTGTCCCAAGTATTTACGGCCCATATTATTATTAGCGTCTTTGTAATCCACATAATCGGGAATAAAGCCATTGGGATAAGAAAACGATATATTCACTAAGCACCTTAACTCGGAGAGCAGCTTGCCAACAGAACCTTTTAGAGATTCTTTTTTCTGGCCTAAATGGTCGCTCATCTCGCAAGTGCCGCCGCCAACTTTGGCAGAGACCGTTTCGCCTTTTGTTGAGACCAGCTTCAATTTGCTAAAATCAAAATCGATGTTGTTGCCCGTGGAGTTCCAAATATTAACTTGCCCTGTTAGGCTTGTTGGGGTTATGTTTATAATTGGAAAAGCGATTATATAGCCGTATTTATTGATAAACCGCGAAGGCTTCTCTATCCCAACCGCTTCAAAGATTAGGAAGTCAGCGCGATTTTTAAGGCGAACGCTATTCAAGGCTTTTTTCAAGTCTGCATTATCGGGAGCAAACAGTTCCGCTTCCAAAAGCACATATTCTGCGCCTACGGGGTGGTCTGCACCCTCGGCACTTTCAAGAGCACGTTTAACAATTATATTTTCCATGTCTTTGCGGGCTTTTTTGGCGTATTCAGCGTTTGTATTATTTCGCTTGGCTATGGCGAGCGCGCTATCTAGGTTGCGGAACCCTTGCACGGTGTATTCATATTCATAATCGCCTTTGATCTGCGCAACGCCTATATCGGTTAAAGCCACCACCACAGAGTCTATAGTAGCGCTCTTTTTAGTATTGGGCAAGTTTTTGTATATCTGCTCTATGCAGCCGCCTATATAGCCATCGGAGGCGTTTTTAAGAGCGGTCTGCTTTGCAGAGCTAGCATAGGCGATTACAAAGCTATCGTAAAAGCCTTCGGAGATTTTCCCCTTTTTCTTTGCCTCCACGTAAGAATTGACCGCATTCCTAAATTTACCTTTTTTGTAATAGGAATCTCCGTCACCTTCATTTTTACCTTTGCAGCTTATGAGCAAGGCTGCAAAAACCAAGAAAAGAATGCCTTTTTTGAGCATAAATAACCTCACAGTTGAAGTAGAAACACAATTTAACAATAAAATAGTTCTTTTTTTTGAAAAAAACATATTTTTATTACAAATGGGATAATTTTTATGAAAATCCTTGTAATTTGCTCCGAAAACTACTCTGCGGGTAACAGCCCCCTAGCTATGGCTGTAAGCGGCATAGTTTACGGATATCGGCAGCAAGGGGCGCAAGTTTTGGGATTTTCCCCATTTTTTAACCAATTCACAGACGAAAAGGACTACGAACCTAGCCAAAAATTTACCGAAAAGCTGGGAAATAGGGAATATCGCGTGCTTAAAAAGCTCCCAAATGAAAATGACCTGCTCATTCGCTACGACGATTATTTTGGCAGAGCTGGCATATACAGCAACCCAAACGAAAGAGCTTATGACGATAACCACCTGCGTTTTTCCTTTTTGGCTTCCGCCGCCCTGAACTACTGCGCAGAGACCAACTTTAAACCCGATGCTATACATGTCCATGATTGGAGCGGCATTGCTGGTGCGCTGACAAAAACCGTATATAAAGGATATTTTGAGAATACTCCAGTTCTGTTAACCGTACATAGCATACGTTATGATTGCCAATTTGACCCTAGCGATATATATAAAATAGGCCTGCCAGCAGAAGGCTTCGACATAGACGGCTATGAATTCTGGGGAAAAGTTAGCATGTTGAAAGTTGCTATTCTGTATTCGGATAAAGTTGTTCTCACCTCCGCAAGCTACCTGTTTTTCTTGCTCGCAGCAGATTTACCAGGTGGGATGCGAGACTTTTTGGAGAGCCAGAGGAAGAAGCTCTTTAGCATTCAAAGCGGCATTGACCGCAAAAAATGGTATGCTCATAAAGAGGAAAACTTTAAACAGCAAAAAAAAGATGCTCTGAGAGCCGAGCTTCACCTAGCGGCAGACTCAAGCATGTTAGTTTACACGCAATTAGATTCATATTCAGGCAATCCTGCGCAGGTTATATCAACTATTATGGCAAACCTGCTGAATATGAATCTGCAACTGATAATAGGCATTCCAGAAAACGATGACAACTATCCTTACTTTGTCACGATACAAGAAGAACACAGCGATAAAATTGCGCTTCTCCCATTAAACAAAAACGATGATGATTTCTATAACAGGCTTGTGGCCTCGGATGTATTCCTTTCGATAAACACAAACGAGCCGTCTCTATCTCTTTTCTTGAAAGCCGCCGCCGCAGGCTCCATACCGCTTTACAACAAGCGTTCACAGAGGCCATTTATATACACAATTTCTTTTGACCCCAGTTCGGAAGAACTCGCTGGAAAAACGAACGCTTTTGTCTCTGAAGATGGCTCCCCTGAGTTGATTTTAGAGCAAATTCGCTATGCCGAATCCATTTTCCACGAAAATAAGACCTTGTGGGGGAAGATCGTTGAAAACGCACGCTCCACAGAAGTATCGTGGGAAGATGCTGCCAAAAATTATTTACTACTTTTAAACACCCCGGGCCTATAGCTCAGTTGGTTAGAGCAGCGGACTCATAATCCGCTGGTCGTAGGTTCAAGTCCTGCTGGGCCCACTTTCCTTTCCCCGTCCACCCGAGTTTTTCCCTCAACGCTTGGGCAAAGCCGAATTCCCCTGTGTGGACAAAGCGAGTCACATAGCGGCTGCGGCAAATTACAAGCTCCGATTTTTCTTTAAGCTCCTCGGTAAAATGCCCGTCAAAAACCATCTCAGCCGTGCTCTCTGCAACGCACTTTATTTTGCAAACGGAAGAGGACGGAATTATAACGGGCCTCACAGAGAGGCTCATGGGGCTTATGGGATTTAAAACAAAAGCCTCCGCCGAAGGGCATATTATAGGGCCGCCAGCGGAGAGGTTATAAGCGGTGGAGCCTGTAGGTGTGGCAAGCATCAAGCTATCCGCCCAGTATTCCGTTAAAAATTTATCATTTATTTTAACCTCTAAATTCACCATTCTCTCCGGCGCGTGCGCGTGCAAAAGGACTTCATTCAAAACGGAGCGGCTCAATTTTTTTTTCTTATTTGAATAAACCGAGCAGTCCAGCATTATACGGTCTTGCACTTTGAAAGTCCCGCTTGAGAGAATGTCCAGAACCGCAGTTATTTCTTCCGGTTTGTACTTTGCCAAAAAGCCAACGCGCCCAACATTTATGCCAGCTATTGGAATTTGTTTTCCGCAAGCTATATGCGCCGCAGATAGCACCGTTCCGTCTCCGCCTATGGCAACCAAAACATCGCTTTTTCTGAGCTGCGACTCTGGGGCGTAAATAATTTTGTCTCTCCTACCCTTGCCCCACAGCTTCACGGCTTCCAACGCCTCCGATAATTTGGGGGTTTGTTCCTTGCGCGTCACAATGCCTATTTTCATATCATAATTCCCGGATATAAATTCTCCACGCATTCCATTCCAATAATTTCCTTTTTCCCTTTGGCTTTTTTATTTAAAACATGCAGAGCCATGCCGAGGATAGGGAGATTTTTGCAATCAAAGCCATCGCCTTCTATTTCCGCTTTGCCTCGCAAAATCAAGCCATCCTCGTAGAGGCCGGATTCCACGCCTGCGATTTTAAGATTTTCGTATATGGCTTCCAAAACAGGTTTGCATGTATCGAATGCCCAAGCAGGCAATTTTAAAATGGTTTCGCCATCGGCAAAACACGCTAGCACGGCAAGAAGAGGAATTTCGTCTAAGCAGGTGGATAAAATATCTGCGCCAATGCGCCTGCCTATTAGCCCGTTCCCGCTTTTTACCTTTAAATCGCCCCAAACATCATTCCCTCTTTCATGGCGGGCGGTAAATTCAATATCTGCGCCAAGCCTTTTAAAAGCCCCGAAAATCCCAGCACGGCTCGCATCCAAGCTAACCGCTTTTATTGTGATGTTTGAATCTGGAATCAAGGAAGCGGCCAGAGCAAAAAAAGCAGCTTCCGTAACATCTCCCGCTATAAACCTGTCCCTAGAAAGCAAAGACTGCACGGGAGGAATACTGCAAATCCATTTTCTTTCGTTTTTTATCCCCTGCAATTTTGCCATGCGCTTGGCAAGTTCATCGTTTTCATCAAAGCCATCTTGCCTCCATGCCAGCTCTACGCCAAAAGTTGAAAGCTCCCTGATTAAAGAATCATTCACCGCAATTTTTTCTTCGCATTTAAAAGGAGTTCCGTTGAGCAGGCTTTCTATTATTTTTTTATTCCTCTGTTGATGCGGGAAATTGCCCCCCACCCATTCAAGGTTTAAATTTTCCTTGCATTTAAAATTTACGCCCGTTATTTCCCATTGGTCGTCTTTTATGTGAACAGATGCGCCCAGCTCGCTTAAATAAGCCGCAAAAGCGGTGATTTGCGGAGTTGCCTTAACCCCATGTATAATGGAATTGCCGTTTGCAAGAGCAGCCAAAAACGCGCAGTTGCAAAACGCTTCCTTTTCCGTATAGAGTTCAAACTCTCCTTTTAGCATATATTCCCTTAGCTTCTAAAAGCTCAATAGCAGTTTTCGCATCGTTTTCCGTTTTAAAAGCCAAAAGCAGAGTTCCCCCTATGCCTTCCCGAACTTTCATAAGCTCAATATCCCTGATATTTATATTTTTTTCCGCAAGCGGGTTCAATGCCTCCAAAATAGAACCAGGCTTGTCAGGGATTTGCGCAATTACCTCGTAAAGAGGATAAGCGAGATTTTTTCCTCTTTCCAAATCGTATCTGGTTTTGTTGCCGCGCAAAAAATTATCTTCCAGCTTTTCAAACTGCTCGCCAGAAAGCTCATTCTTTATCTCTAAAATTTTTTCCGCATAAGCCGCAAGCGCTTTTGTTGCATTTTGCCTGTTTGTCTCCAAAATATCCTTCCACATACTCCAAGACGATCCAGCTATGCGGGTCATATCCCTAAAACCGCGACCTGCTAAATGCAAACGATTTTCTATAACGTCCAAACAAAGGCCTGTGGCCATAGAAGTGCTGATGAGTTGCGGCGCGTGGCTTAACCAAGCCATTGCAGAGTCGTGTTCTTGCGGTGAGATTTGCACGGGCTGGTTGCCCAAAAAAGACAGAAGCTCTTTTAGCAATTCCGGCAATTCCTTTATTTTATCCGGCAAGCAATACAGCCAATAAGTATTTTCAAAAATAGATAAGTCGCTGTTTTCAATGCCGCTTTTTTCCGAACCTGCCATCGGGTGGCCGCCCACAAAAACAAAGGGTTCCGGCAGGTCAAAACCTTTTTCGCAAATCAATTCCTTTGTGCTGCCTATGTCGCTGACCACCGCCTTTTTGCCGCCGAGCAGTTCTGCATTGTTTTTTAAAACATCAATGGTGGATAAAATATGCTTTATAGGCCCGCACAACAGAATTAAATCCGAACCTGGCAACCAATTTTGAACTTCCTCGTATTCAAAAAAATCGTCTGCCATGGAGAGGTCTTTGGCTTTTTGCAAAGTCCCTTTTGAGCTAACCGCGCGAACCGCAATATGCTGGCTTGCCGATTTAATGGCAATTGCAATTGAACCTGCGAGCAAGCCAAAGCCTACCAGTGTGATGCGAGCCTTCATATTTGCTTTTCCAGCCTTATTGACTCCTTTATTATTTTTTCAAAAATATCTTTAATAAATTCATTGCTAACAGGACCGGGATTTTTTTGTACAACTCTGTTTAAAATTATTTCTTGCCTTTTTGGGTCTTCTATGGGCAAGCCCTTTTCGTGCTTTATTTTTCCGATTTCAAACACATATTTGGCACGTTCATTCAAAAGCAAAATCAATTTGTCTTCTATTAAATCCAGCTTTTGCCGCAAGGCTTCTATTTCCGGGGTCATAAAAACCTCTAAATTTCAAAATCTGCTACAACCCTGGATTCTGCAATGCCGCCACTTACCCATTCAGCAATTTTAACGTGCGCGGGATGCTTTTGATATGTCTCCAAATCTTCCCTAGTTTTGAAAGCCGAGTACAAGCCCACATCATAAGCTGCCTCGGAGCTGTTGAAATTGACGCCCGCTTCAATAGAAACAGCAAAAGTGAGCAAGCTCCTCAATGCATTAAGTTTATGAACCAAAACTTCCGCATTCTCCTTGCCTGTGCGGCCATCTGCCACAGGCTTCATTTTCCAAAGAACAAGATGTTTAACCATAACGGAAAGGTAGAAAATTTCGGCTCCGCTCAATGAGCGGAGCCGAGGGGAACATATTTAATTTTGCCCGACATAATCGTATATTTTTATTTTTCTGAATCCTTGTTCTGAGGTGCCTATGGATTTGATATAGTAAAAAAATACTATGTTTTTGAGTTTTAGTTTATATTCTGAGCCCTCTTTTGGCTCAAAGTTCATAGCTTCCTCCTTGTTGGCAAATATAGCATAGTTTGTAAGTATGCTATAATCGGTATTATTGGAGTTGTCATAAAATTCAGTAATATATTTATTCTCAAATAAAGTGAGACATTCTGTTATTTCCTTACCAATTAGTTCTCCCAGACCATCTTTTTTTCTAGCTGCATTTGTTTGGACTATATCGTTTCTTAGTTCATCTATCTCTTCTTTATTAAAAACACTAATCGTTCGCCTAAAACTAACCATAACGTTGCATAACACCTTGCTTTCAGGCTTTGAAGAAAGGTTGCCAATATCGGTAAAAGTTTTTATTTTGCCAATTTCTTCGCTTTCAATTTTGTTGAGTATATCATCGAGATTTAAGTTATTTACGCAATCTTGTTGTTTCACAGGGTTGGAAATATCTTTGCAAGGGTCTTTGCCTAATAAAAAGCCAAAAAACTCTTGAGGTTCTTTAAGAAGTACGTCTTTACCAAGGACATAAACACTTCTCGCTTTTTGCGGTTCTGAGGCATTTGCCTGTTCAGCGGCAGCAGGTTTTGCATAGTCTTTTATGCAACGGACGCTACGTAAGCCATCTTTACTAATGCTATCCTTATAAGGTTTATTATCGGTATTAATCATAGCATAGACCCAAGCTTTTTTTGCATTGATTTCAGCTGTACTCCACAAAGTGCCTACATTACCCATACGATCAAATGTACCATCATCAGAACTTCTGCCACAGGGGAGTATCGAAAATCCATAAGCATCAATGCCATTGCCATTGTCCTTCCAGCCTTCTTTTGATTTGAGACTTTTTCCTATTTCTACTTCTCCATTTATTGCTCCGAACATATTTTCCAATTCGGCATCTGTTGGCAAATGCCAACCATTGGGGCAAGCTTTCATAGCTGTTTCCCAGTCATAAAGCCGACCACATTTTTGGCAGTTGGCAGGGTCTTTGTCATAACATTCAGATTTTCCTATTGCGATGTCAAGATTTTTTGCCATCCATATTCTTCCATCGGGCATTTGAATGGACTTTATCTCCGTACTCTTTTCGTCCTCGCAAGCGGTGAGTGTGAAAGCGAGCATTGCGATGCTTGCTGATGCGATGATTGTACGTTTTATCCTCATTTTTTTATCTCCTATGGTTTGAGGTTTGATTTTTCCAAACTTTGTTGTTGTAAAGCCAAGAATAAAAGACTTTTTTGTCAAAAGTGTTTGATGTTATTGTGTGGATGGCTTTTATTAAAGATTTTGCCAAGTTTTCTGGAATGTCGCCAGAGATGATTATTCTTTCTATTGATTTGGGGTTTACTTTAATAAAAGTGCCTTCCTTTTTCTCTTTTTCCCCTGTCCAAACAATGCGAAATTCCTGTTCGTTTTCGTATCTGAGCTGTTTGAGGGCTAGGAGTTTATTTTTGTGTGTTTCATATTTGAAATTTTTTTGTTCCTCATAAATTACGTTGTCGTATTCAAAGCTGTTTTTGTTTATGCTTTTCAATAGCAATTCTGTGTTGAATGTTATTTTACAGCCTTTTTCTGCATAGCGTTCCCAGATTAGATTGGTTTCGTCATTTTTGAAAAAACAAAGTGCCCTTACTTCTTTGCCTTTTGCATATTCTTTCAAAAAATGCACATCCGTTTTGTCTGTCCAGTTTTCGGGATTGGATAGAAATAATCTGTTGTTTTGAAGCATATCAAACAATACGGGTATGGATGTATAGCGATGTAGGCGAGGCGGAAGCACTTGGTTCATTTTAACTCCTTAGGTTATGGTTTTAGTCCTTTATGCAACGCACTGAATATAACTCGTCATTATAGCGGTTGTCCTCTCCCACAGAGCCGTGGACGCTGTACATACGACGGATGTATTCCGTGCTACTCCACCAATAGCCGTGTACGCCGACATAGCTACTGCCTTTGGAATTGCTGTAGCCGCCAGGCAGAGCCGAAAAACCGTATTCATCCGTGCCGTTGCCCGAACTCCCATCATAGTTGTCGTTCCAGCCAGCCTTAGCCTTGAGCTTCTTTCCTGCATCCGCACCTACAAAATCAACAAGCATCTGCCATTCTTTATCACTGGGCAAATGCCAGCCTTTAGGGCAGGCTTGCATTGCAACTCCATAAGGGTAGAGCCTACCGTATTTCTTGCAGTTTTCAGGATTATCTCCATAACATTTACTACCCTGAATATCTATATTCAAGTTCTCAGCCATCCAAGTTTGGTTACCAATTTTTACGGATTTTATTCCGCAAGCGGTGAGTGTGAGACTTGCGAGTATTGCTATACTCATTGCCGTTGCTATTGTGAGTTTTATCCTCATATTTTATCTCCTATGGTTGAGGTTTTCCCGTTGTTGTTGCCTTGCCGAATTCCTGGGAACACGGAGTTTGGCAAGGTTCGTGCCGTTGGTGACACAATTTCAGTTCTGCAAGCAACGAACACTAAGAAAGCGGTCCTTATTATCGCTGTACCTGGACACAGCCTCGACGTTGTAGGTCATTGCCCAGCCATAGGCGTAGTTAGCAACGTCCTCCATATCACTCCACCAATAGCCGGAGTTACCGACATCATTGCCGAAACTGCCAAGGGCGTTGCCGCTTCCGCCCGGCAGAGCCGCAAAGCCATAATCGTCCGTTCCATTGCTACGGTTGTTCCAACCATTCGTTGCCCTCAATTTGATTCCTGCTGTTGATGCACCGCCTACTGCTGTCATTAACGTATTCCATTCAGCACTACTAGGTAAATGCCACCCGCTAGGGCAAGCCGTTTTAGCTGCTGCCCAATTATATAGCAAGCCATACTCCGTGCAGTTGGCTTCGCTGTAAGAATAACATTTGCCACCAACATCATTGTAACTCAAATTTTCAGCCATCCAAAATTGGTTACCAATTTTCACCCACTTATAATTCTTGCTATCACGACTATCTGTGAATGTACCTTTTGTACCCGTAAGGTTGGAACCGCTACTCTGCGTTGTAGTTCCTCCTGTACAAGTAGAATTAGCATAAGTTTGCTTAGAGGGGCTGTTCGTCTGGCAATTCGAAATTGCAGCGGCACAGGTAGAGATTGCAGAACCATACAAACCTGTAGGGTCTGTGGATATTCTAACACAGCCTGTATCCCATTTGCAGTAACCACTGCACTCCACACTCCCGCTTGCGGTATTGCTGTTGCTTGAAACAGTTGTGTTTGCCCTTGAACTGCTGCTGGGCGTTGTTGTGCCACCTGTGCAAGTGGAATTAGCATAAGTTTGCTTGGACGGGCTGTAAGACGTGCAGTTTGAAATTGCAGCCGCGCAGGTGGAGATTACGGAACCGTATTCACCTGTGGGGTCTGTGGCTATCCTAACGCAGCCGGTGTCCCATTTGCAATAACCATTGCACTCCTCGCTGCCGTTTGCGGTATTGCTGTTGCTGGAAACAGTTGTGTTTGCCCTTGAACTGCTACTCGGCGTTGTTGTGCCGCCATCTGTAATTGTTGCGGAAACTATGTTTGATTTATCGCTTTCTCCGTTTGCGTTATATGCGGTTAATGCAAAATAATACGTACCCTCTGGAAGACCAGATTCAGCATAGGATGTCCCCTGTAAATCAGGTATATAATACCATTCTGACTGGGAGTTATAAGCAAGATATAAATTATATCCTGAAGCTCCCGCTACGGCATTCCAATTAAGCAGTATAGAATTAGAGGAAGCCGCTGCCCTTAAACCAGTAGGCGTTGCTGGTGGCTGCTGCTGGTTGCCTTGCTGGTTTTCGCCTCCGCTGTTGTTACCCTGTTGGTTGTTATCTCCTTGCTCGTTATTGCCATTTGTATCGTTGGCTGGCTGTTCTGAGCAAGAAAATGTGAATACCAAGGCAAGCCCAAGGGCTGCCACGAGAAGAAAACGACTATTTGTTTTCATATTGAACTCCTTTTTTGGATGTGTGTAAATATGTATTTGCAAGGGCAAGATTTGCCATTAAGTAATAATTCGGGAAAATCGGTGAATCGGGCGAATCGGGGTTCAGACAACGTGCGTAAGTGCCTGAAAAATAAGGAGTTACGATTGCTGGGGGGGGGGGGGGGGGGGGGGGGGGGGGGGGGGGGGGGTCAACGAATTGAATAATTGAGAATTGAGAATAGGACAACTATTTTATCGCCGCAAGTCAGCTCGTCTCCATTTATGGTGCAGCTTGCACCGTCCTTGCCATTCTTGCCATCGTCTCCAGAGCAAGCGGAAAGGGTGAATGTTGTGGCAAACATCGCGCTTGCCGCCAATACAACAAGTTTAAACTTGTTCATAATAACCTCCATATATGTCTCTATTGTCATAAAATAGTATATTTCTACAAAAAAAAGTGCAAAAAAAGCAAAAAATCGGCGAAAAATGGCGAAAAAAAAGATGAGCGTGGTATTTTAGTCTTGCACACAACGAACACTAAACATGTTGTCCTTAAGGCAGAAGCGCGAGTCAACGCCCTCGCCAGCGCGTTGCATGAACCGGTAGTAGGCGCTTTTAAGATTGTCCAAGGCAGTCCACCAGTAGCCGTAGTGGCCGACATCGTAGAAACCGGGACCATTAAGACCATTAACATCATAGGCGCCGCCTGGCAGAGCCGCAAACCCATATTCATCCGTGCCGTTGCCAGAAACGTTATAGTAGTCGTCCCATCCGCTAGTCGCTTTAAGCTTGCGCCCAGCGGCGGCGTCTCTGCCCGCATTCACAACAAGAACATTCCATTCAGCACGGCTTGGGATATGCCAGCCAGCAGGACAAATACCTTGATGTTTTTCATAGCTTCCGCTCGATTCGATACCCAATAGGCTCGATTCGATACCCAATAGTTCATTATTGTATTTTGCTTCTACACCCATAGCCGTTGCCCAGTTATACAACCTGCCATAAGTCCTGCATTTGGCAGGGTCGTTGTCATAGCACTTATCGGTATCGTTGTTAGGGACATCGTAGTTCAAATTTTCCGCCATCCAAATCAGGCTATCTATCTTTACACATTTGTAAATCGTGCCATCGCGGGTATCTGTGATAGTGCCATTGCGGCTATCCGTTAAAGTGCAGGGTGAAGAACCGCCCTTTTTTTCCTCATTTTCCTTCTTGCTTTCGTGGAGGAAAGCTCCAAGCGAATGTTCGCCGCAAGAAAGGGTGAATATAAAGGCAAACTCAAAGGCAGCCACGAATGCGATTTTTTTTATACTAACGATCATACCGTGATAGAATATAGAAAAAATGACAAACCTATTGAGGGTCTTAGTGGGATTTACGATAACTCGCTGATAATATATTTAAAAGCCTCGTCAACATCGTCTATGAATTTTATACTCCCCGAAATTATTGAGGTCAGTATTTAATTTCTTGATTTTCTCTATTTTTCCACCGTACAAATAAATTACGGCAGCCTTGCTCTTCGCTACTGTCACAAACGGCAAAATCCGCCCAAAATGGTTTATCATAAAATTTTGAGTAAAATAATACATCATCGAAACCTATTTCTTGAGCGTCTTGAGCGTTTAAGCAATAATATATCTTGTTAATCCTAGACCAAAGAATAGCTCCAGCACACATAGGGCAAGGAAAGCAAGTCGTATATAATACAGCTCCATTGAGATTAAAGTTGCCGATATTTGCACAGGCATCTCGTATCGCCATTATCTCGGCATGAGCAGTAGGGTCATTAAATAATATCACATTATTATGCCCTTTGCCAATAATTTTGTTATCCTTAACAATTACGGCACCAAACGGACCGCCATGCTTGCTTTCAATGTTCTTCTTAGCCTCTTCTAAAGCCCTCTTCATAAAATTTTCTTTCATAAAGAATTCTCCTTTTTAACTTACGGGTTAAACTTCTTTTGGCAAAGTTCTGTTATATTTTACAAGTACTTTTTTAAAATTACCAATAAAATCCTCATCTAATAGCTGTATATCCTTTTTATCGGAAATCAACACGCCTTTAAATCCATAAATAATACCTTCTCTCTCAAAATTACCAATATAAGTAGTAGGTCGACTATAATAATTCTTCTGAAATTTAATGCGCCCCCAGTCTGGTTTTTCTACTCCATCTACATTACGCAAAAACATATATTTTAATTCATAATCATTAATAGAAGCACTGCGTGAAGTGAGTGTATAATTAACATTCAAATTTAAATCATAATTTGTACCGTCAATTGATATACCGTCTTCATCGAACATTATATCAAAACAACAATAACCAATTGCAATTTTACATTCCTGGCTCTCTGGACTATAAGTTGTCTCAAGCCACCGTCCCGCAACATACTCCTTGCCAAATATGAACTTAAATACAAAACCAGACTTGGTAAAGTTCTTAATCAACAAATTTGTACCAATAAACAACATAATTAACAAAATCATAGATATTGTATGGTATTTTATAGGGTCTAAACCCGCATTGGTAGGGTCTAAGCCCATAGCGGTAGTTATATAATAAGTAATAGCCCTCTCCAGCAAAGAACTTATTGATAACCCCAAAGAATATAAAAACAAACGAGCTTCGTAAAGTTTTTTCATATATAATACCTCGAAAACAAATATATGCAGCAAGAAATTATCAGGTTGAAGTACATTTTGCTTTTCATTGTCTATTTCCAGAATTAATTGTGTGTTCAAATATAGAAAACGGATGCATGGTTTAACTGTTGAATTTGCTCTTAATATACTCAAATGTTTCCTTTACATCGTCCGAAAATTTTATAAAATTCATATCTTCCTTGTCTATCATTCCCTCATCCACAAACATTGGCCAATTCACAAGATTTTTCCAGAATTCCGTTCCAAACAGAATAAGTGGAACACCATTTGTTTTACTGTTTTGAAGCATAGTGAGTGCTTCAAACAATTCGTCAAAAGTTCCCCAGCCACCTGGAAAAGCTATTATTGCCGCAGATCTTAACAGAAACCAAAATTTGCGCAAAAAGAAATAATGAAACTGTATTTCCAAGTCTTTATCCACATAAGGGTTTGTGCTCTGCTCAAAAGGCAATTCTATGCAAAAGCCAAGAGACGGAGCGCCTGCCTCTTTTGCGCCTTTGTTGCCAGCTTCCATAATGCCAGGGCCGCCGCCTGTGCATATAGCGTATTTATCAGGTTGTTCCTTTGCCCATTTACCCAATTTATATGTCAAATCGTTAGCTGCTTTGTAATATATATTTTCCGGGTCTGTTCGCGCAGAACCAAAGATGACAATGGTCTTGTCTATTTTGTTGTCTTCTATAAGAGCCTTTGAAGCCAACAGCTCAGACATAATGCGGACAGGCCTTCCATGCTCGCTCTTTATAAATCTATCGTTGTGAAAAGCTAACATATTGTGTTACTCCGTAGTGGCAAAGATTATAAATCTCACTTGTTCATTGTAATCTTTGCGAATTTCCGTAAATTTTAAATTTATAAAATTTTCGCTTTGCAAAATCTTTTCCTGCCCGTTTGCTATTTCCAAAATCACAGGAGCATTGGGTTTTAAATAATTTGCGCAGGTATTCAAAAGTTTGCGGATTAACTCCAAGCCATCGGCTCCGCCAAAGAGTGCCAAATGAGGGTCTCCGTCAAGCACCTCTGGTTGTAAGTTTGCTGCGTCTGCAAGCGGGATATACGGCAGGTTTGCGAGCAGGGCGTCAAATTTAACGTCGCTGGGAACATCGGAGAGCAAGTCGCTGTGGATAAGTGAAATTTTATTTTCCAAGCTATGCAACGCAACATTTTCCTTTGCAAGCTCCAACGCCTCTTTTGAAACATCCGTTGCCAAAACCTTTGCGTTAAGCTCCAAAGCCACCGCAATAGCAATAGCCCCACTCCCTGTGCCAATATCTAATATATTCAAAGCACACCCTGTCTGCTTCGCAGACACCCCGCTAAAAGCGGGCAAGATATCTAAAATCAACTCCGTTTCGTGTCTGGGAACCAATGCCCTTTTGTCGCATTTAATCTCGTGCCCTCTAAAACTTACGTTGCCAATTATATGCTGCAAAGGCTCTCTCTTTGCGCGCCTCGCCACCATAGGGCGCAGCTTTGCAAGCTCCTGCTCAGAAAGAGGGCGGTCAAAATTCAAAAACAAATCCATTCTCTTTAAGCCAAGCCCATGCGAGAGCAATAGCTGTGAATCCAGCTTGGCGTTTGGCACTCCGTGTTTTTGCAAAAAATCGGTAGTTTTGTTCAGTATAGAGAGGATTGTTTCCATCAAAAATTTTCCGTTTACTTGGCACTATTTTCAAAAAAAAACATAAAATCAGCGGGCTTCATTATGGTATTTTCTTTAGGGAAGTGCCTAATGTTTCCGGTGATTAAAATTGCGTTTGCGGCTTTGTGCAAATCGTAGAATTTTCTGTCGCTTTCGTCTGTCATTTCTATTGCACTTTTTTCAGTTTCCATAGCAACGCCTTTTCTCAAAATTAAATTTACAATTACGCTTATTTCCCGAGACGCAATCTGTAACCTTGGATAGCGCAATACACGATTATATTCATTCATAATTTCAGCGTTATAATAAGGTTGCAGCTTATTTACGCGAATCAGCGTTACTATTTCAGATGGACACCCTTTTGCACAAATTTGAGATGACACTAATATGTTTGTATCCACAACAACTTTAATTAATTGCTTTGTTTTATTTTTCTTTTCTGGCATTAACTCTTACTTCGGAGATTATATTGTTAATTTCTTTCAAGCTCATTTTCGAGTTTCCATTTTTCTTGGATCGCTTTTGCACATCCGACATGACTTTTGAGAATTCCATATCTAGAAGCATCTCATTCAGCATTTCAAGACTTTTGTCATCTATTTTTATTAAAATATGAGATACCTTGCCGCTTCGTGTTAAAACTATTTTTTTCCGCTTTGAAGCGGCGGTCAGAGCCACTTGCGGCGACTTGGTAAATTCCTGGACTGATAAAAATTGCATATACGGACCTCTCTAGAAGTAAGATACAAAATTACGAGCCTATGAAAGTATTCCGGGAAACTTGTTCCTAATCATATAGTCAGCGGCTTCTTTGAATGCCGTGGCAATTTCTTTCGGCGATTTTTCGGGCTTGCCGTTCTCTGCCGGGAGCAGCATCAAGCGACCGTTCTCATCCCTGCGAGCAGGGATATTGTTTAGCCAAACCATTGTTTTAGTGAATCTAGATTTCTTCTTTGCCATGATAGAAATATACATTTTTATACGCAAAAAAAAGCAAAAACCGTTAAAATGTATTGACATTTTCCTCAAAAAAATGTATATTGTATATTTATACTATGAGGTTTACGAAACATGCTTTGGAACGTATGCGAGAAAGAGGAATAAGCGAAAAGCAGGTGCTAACCGCGCTTGCAAATTCAGTTTCTTTCAGCTCAAGCAAATGTTTAACCCTGCCATGCAAGTCGTTTTGACGGTGTATTGGGCAGACAAAAAGAAAGGAGCTGGATATGGCAAAAAATGAAGTGATAGACGATCCTGGATTAAACGCCCTTGGCAGATATTACGATAAGCACGGCGAGGATGAATCTGAATGGGGAGAGGCTTTTATGCCTGCTGATTTTGGATGCGACAATGTTGTGGATGCCGCGAGGAAGCATTTGACCATCAAAGTAGCAATGAAGAAAAAAGCCGAGCGCAAGATGTATTCATTCCGGTTGCCTGTTTTTGTGGTGGATGGATTGAAAAAGAAAGCCAAAGCACAGCATAAGCCTTATCAAAGATTCGTGAATGAGGTTTTGGCAATGGCTGCTACGTGAGTTGGTGAACTAGTCATATTGGTAATATAGAAAGCCTAGCCTAGCAGGGTTTATTGGGATTTGAATAATGGTATAAAATTTGTATATTTAAGTTAATGGAGATTAATTTATGAGTTATCAAGACAGGCTAAAATTGTATAAGTCTTTAGAAGAAAGTCGTCAAAGACCATTAATATCCTACGTAACCTCAATTAGACCAAACATAGCAGCTCAAATGGCGTCTGATGTAATTACATATCTTATAGATCAAATTAACGAAATCCCATTAGAAAAAAAAGAAATTGATTTTTTAATAATAAGTAATGGAGGCGATCCAATAACGGCATTGCGTATTATTACTATACTTAGAGAAAGGTTTGAAAAAATAACAGTATTGGTTCCGTATGTTGCATTTAGTGCTGCTACTATTTTAGCTTTAGGTGCAGATGAAATTATTATGCATCCTTACTCAAATTTGGGACCCGTAGATCCTCAGCTTTCAATTATAAAACAAAATAAAATAGGACAGCAATCTCAATTTACATTCAGTTCCGAAGATATAAGAAATTATATAGAATTTATTAGATCTGATGTCGGAATTACAGACCAGCAACATTTAATATCTGCTTTTAATTCATTAGCTGGAGAGGTAGGGTCTTTACCTATTGGATCATCAAAAAGAAGTCAACAATTATCATTAAGTTTAAGTGCAAAAATGCTAGAAACTCATATGGAAGATAAAAATAAAGCAGCAAGCATTGCTAAAGCCTTAAATTCTTCATATTACCATCACGGTTATGCTGTCGGTCGTAAAGAGGCTAAGGAAATAGGTTTAAATATAGTTTACCCAGAGGTGAAAATAGAAAAAGTGCTGTGGGATATATGGATAGATTTTTGTAATGAGATGAAATGTAATCAAATTTTTGACCCAATTTCTGAAATCCTAAACAATCCAATAGCTAAACAAAATCTTTCTAATTTGCCTACGGTGCCTATTCCTTTGAATACACCCCCGGAGCTAGTACAAAATGTAATGGGACAATTTTTTATGCAAATGCAAGCAAAGATTTCACAACAACCACCAATTGAATTAGATTTACTTTCTGTTACAATAGAAAGTGCCAAAGCTGCATATAATGCTTATAGTAAACATAATGTAGCGTATTGGAGAGATATTAATATGGCAATTGCTTTTAGTGTAACTTCATATTTTGATGGCTGGGTAAAAAGCCAAGGAGAATCAGTATGCTAATGTTTCCTTTTATGTCCTCAAACCATAACCTTTATGATCTTGTATATAAAGGTCCGCATCAAGTAGAATCAAGTGTGCAAATTGGGCGCGTTTTTAATGCCCGTAATATAGAATGGTCGGATAAAAAAAAATCAAACCTCGCAGAAAATAACCCACCTAAAAAGGAGGCTAGTACATTATAATTTATTGATTTTATAATGCAAAAAGGGTTTAAGTTATTTACTCATACTCGGAGGTTTATATGAATTCTTTAACAAGGCAAGTTCAAAATCTGGTAGAAAAACGGATGAATAAAGAAACTAAAGTTGGCAATAAATACAAAAGCCTAACGCAGAGATATAACGAACTTCTTGAAAAAGGCTGGGTCTCAAAACGCGAGTCCCAAATGCCCACAATTTCCCAGAAACTTGAACTAGTAGATATTTCTCAAATGAGTTATAATAGAGGCTGATTACGAGGGGTATTTTGGGTAGCGGCGTTATGCAGCTCCCCGCCCGCTTGGGCAGCGAGGGGATGGGCATATTGGTAATATACAAAAACCTAGCCTAGCCGCTGTGCTTTTGGCTTGATTCGGCTTTTGGGCAAGGCAAAGGGGGCTGTTATGTCTTTCATTTACTACTCTGCTATAAGAAATGTATTTCCTTCACGCCATTTTTTAAATTCTTCAACTTCATTTTTATACTTTTCAACTTCATTTTTTTGTTTTTCAATTTGTTCTTTAAAATCATTTTCAAATTCATTTTTCTGACTTTTTATTTCGTTTAGCTTAGTTTCTAAATCTAAAATCTGATTTTCAAAATTTTTGATTTTAGCTAGTTCTTCCTTGACTTCTTTTTTAGAATTTTCTGCAGACTTAAAATTAACTAAAACTAAAATACCTATAAACACAGCCAAAACGCCACTAATTACACTAACCGCGATTAAAAAATTTGAAAAAGAGTTCTGTATATCCTTAAAAGATGTATTATAAAGTTCGTGAGATTTTTCCGAGGCTTTAATTATAATACTATCTGTAGATTTTTTAATCTCATTTTGCTTTTCAGTTAAATCACTAATAGCCTTTTTTAGGCTGTCTACATCGGCATTTTTAGCCTGTTGCCCAAAGCACATGAAAAACGCTAGGAGGAGGAAAGGGAGGGTTTTGTTCATAATTACAACCTCTTAAAATCCGCATCTTTCAAGTCAAATGCGTGGCTTCTTTGAACTTTTATATTATTAGGGTAATCTTCATTTTCACTATTATATCCATTGTTTACCAGATAATCCTCGACTTCTTTTTTATGTTTTTTATTGCGTTCGGGACCAAGCATTATAGAAGAAATGATGTTTTTATTAAATGTTTTATAGCAAAATTTTTTATTATTCTCAATTACTTCGTTTAAATTATTTAATCTTACATTTTCATTATAAAAATCTATTAAAACTATTCTTGCCTCTTCTTCGCATTCCCAAGATTTGAGCTTATAAAAACCTGAAAAGCCATATATCAAATTATCTATTATGTAATCGGCATTAGACATATAATTATTAATTTTATTTTTATATATATCACGAAAAACTACATTTATAGCCTGTTCTGAAAAAATGTCTAAATAAGTAACATTTGCAAAAATGCCGTTATTTGCTTCAAAATAATCTCTTATATTTTTTTTATTGAATCCTATTGCAATTCCCTTTTCGCTAGCGTAGTCTTTACTCCAAAAGGCAAAAGAATCTTTTAAATGAGTTGTGGAAAATGTATATCCGTTTCTTAAACCTTCTTTTGAATTTTCAATAGCCCTATTGAAAGAGCTTTCTGGCAAATTATATTTTTTTAATATTTTTTCTTTATTCATTTCTATAATTTTTCTTAATACTAACGCTTCTGATTTATCATTTAAATCTCTGTAATTTGTAAAGCGAAGTTTTATATTGCCATTATCCTTATCTCCTTTTGGTGGAAATATCTTTTCCAAAGTTTCCATTTTCGTGTAATGCCAAACAACATTTTCTTCTTCATAATCATTAATAAGATTACTTAACTTTAGAAGAGAATCTATTTTTCCTTCTTTTTTTCTGTCTATAAACCATTTACGGATAAAATTTAAAGTTTCTTCGTTAAAATTGTCATTTTCATCAAAAACTGAGAATATACCCATATCCTACCCACCCTTTTCCAAGCTCTCCAACTCTTTTTCTAACTCTTCTATTTCTCGCCTAATTTCATTTTGCTCTATTTTATTATCAGTTTCTTTAATTTGTTCTCGCAATTTCCTTATCTGTTGATCTAACCAAAACTTTCTAAATTTTTCACTTGTTTCTCCTCGGTATTCTCGTTTTATTATTTCTAAGTCTACGTAATAATACATATCCTTTTCTATTTGTTTTTGTAAATCCAATATACGCCGTATCCTATCTGGCTTTTCATACGAATTACGGCGTTCTGTTTCTTCCATTTGTTCAAGGTCATCTTCTAATGTTTTTATTTCTCTTCTTGCGTCGAATCTTTTCAACCAAATAAATTCATCTTCTATTTGTTCTTGCAATTCTTGCAACCTTTGTTTTTTTGCTGCCAAATCTGTTGTATTGTCGCCCCGTTCAATTTCTCTTTCCAATTTATATACTTCCTTCCATTTTTTGATGTTTTCCAATTCATAATCAATACATGCATAGTAATCTAACATTTTCCGCAATAAATCAGCTTCAAAATCAATAAGTTTTTTCGGTTTTTGTTGTAGCTCCGCATTATAACTTGTCGGTGAGGTTTTCCGTGCTTCTAACTTGTGCATTTCGTTATACTCGACACCAAATAACTCCTCAACAGTTATGCCTAGTTCAAGCAGTTTTTTTGAAATTTGAAAAGATGGTGTCCCTCTGCCGCTTTCCCAAGCGGTTATATTTCCTTGAACAATACCCAACTTTTCAGCCAGTTCTGCCTGGTTCAAACGCAGTCTATCCCTAAAACTTTTTATTCCGTCTTTAGTTTCCACGCTTTAAATATAGGTATTTTTATAAAAAAAGTAAAAAAAATACTTTTTTTAACATTTTTCTTGCATTTTTGTAAAAAATTTATTATATTATAACAATATAAATGAATATAATAACAATTTTCTTGTTAAATTTAACAATATGGTAAAGGAGAAGCAGAATGGAAAATCTTAGAAGCATAGCCATCCACCCCAAAGCGAAAGAGCTTGTGGCAGCAGAGGTAAAGCGTATGCGCAACAACGGGTTGTGTGCCAGCGAGAAAATGGTGGTAGCCAACTGCATTTACCAAGTCCTCGGCAAACAGGTGGAAACAAAATGAGCCTAACCTTCCTAGAAAGGCTTAAGCTGGACGACCTGCGCGACTACCTCGTTCCGCACATAGTCGCGGAGATGTCCGCATTCGTGGCAGACAAGCGTTTCCTCTCACAGAAGGAATACGCCGAATACTTCGGCTACAACCCCAAGACCATCGCAAAGAGAACGAACCTGCTGCGGATGAAAGGCGCGGTGATAGGCGAGGGAAGGCAGGCAAGATACGACAAGACCTACAAGCCAAACGGGGAAAGGCTTTTGAAGCAGAACTGACAAACTGCCGCTGCCCGTCTGAGTATCTCCGGCACGGGCGGCGGCAAACCAAACCCGCCGGAGATACAAAACAGGAGATACACTATGGACACGCAAGCAAAGAAGGCAAGAAAGGGCAAAGCCCACAGAAAACAAAATTAATAAACCAAATAAAAATTTTTTCATAATTATACCTATTATACCGCATTTCCGAACTGCAAACGCAAATGGACAATACAAGATTTGAACTTGTGACCTCTGCCGTGTGAAGGCAGCGCTCTAAACCAGCTGAGCTAATTGTCCAGGCTCGCTCGCGGCTTGCTGTAGCCGCAATGGAGGTGAGGGGAGTCGAACCCCTGTCCAAAATTTCGTTCGCGTTCGCTCATACATGCGTTTCCTCTGTATTTAAAGTTTCGCCTTTGAAAACGCCCATAAAGGTCGGCGCAAAGCAAAAGCTAGCCTGAGAGCTTTGGGTTCTGCGTTCAGGCAGGCGCAAAACCCTATCCAGCATTACGTCCGAATTGCTTCCCCGGCAGGAGCGAGAAAAGGTTCGGGCTGCTTAATCAAGCAGCGAGTGCATACTCATCGTTGGCACTTGTCTTTTTTGGGCTTTTTACGAGGCCAGCCCACCTCGGCATGCAACTAGCGCGTCTGGAATCCTGTCGAAACCAAAGCACCCCCGTGCTTATGAGGTAAATGTAGAATTTTTTTTGGCAAGCGTACTCGCTTCCTCAAAGTCGCTGTGCAAAATAAGCTCAGAAATTTTGTCCAAAATATCCTTGGTTTCTTTTGTCCAAGACATATTCATCAAATTCCCAACCAAGGTTTCTGCGGTTTTTGCATCGTAATTCGCGCAAGCCTCACCTATTATTCTCAATTGTTCGGTTAAATAGGCTGAGTTTTCATCTTTATCCGCCACTTTTTTCTGCGTTTCCGCTTCATTTTTTTCAATGATGGATTTAAGCACATCAATCAATTTTTGCGTTTCTTGCGTGATGGCGTTTTTACTGCGTTCCTTGCCAGCCATTTCCAAAGCAAACGCGATTTGCGAAGATGCAGCTTCCCCTATATTGGCAAGAGCGCTTTTCATGGCGTGGGCTTTGATTACAAATAAATGCCAGTCTTCGTCAGAGGCGTTCTCAGAATTTTTAAGCATGGATTCAAAAACCGATAATGCTTTTTTAGCATCTCTCGCAAATATGGAGTAGGAAACCGTATCCGCTGCTGATGCTATTATCGGCAATTTCTGCATATTTTTTGACAACTTATCCTTTCGCGCTTCCGCAATGGCTTCAGGCGATTGCCTGTCGCGAACCAGCCTGTTAAGCACCGCATTCAGCTGCCTAACATCAATTGGCTTGGGCAAAAAATCGTCAAAGCCGTTTTCCAAGAAAATCTTCGCTTGCCCCACCAAAGCATTCGCAGTGAGCGCAACAATGGGATTTTTATAGCCAAGCTCGCGTATAATTTTTACCGCTTCCATGCCATCCATTTCCGGCATCATGTAATCCATGAATATAACATCGTAAACCTTGCCGTTTTTAATTTTATTTATCGCAGACATGCCGCTGGAGGCAGTATCCATCGATAAACCGTAAGGCATCATAAGCCCTTTGGCAACAAACAGATTTGAATCCACGTCATCCACAATCAGCACATTGCCATAAGGCATATATTCGCGTGTGAATTGCGATTTTTTTACTTCCTTTTCCAATGCGCGGAATTGCATCAGATTATCCGCCATTTCCTTGCCCAAGACGCTGGAGTCGGCTACCTTCTGCGGCAAAAACACTGTAAATGTTGAACCCTTGCCTAATCTGCTGTCCACGGAAATTTTACCGTCCATCATCTGTACCAAATGCTGCGTGATGTTCATGCCCAGCCCCGTGCCACCAATTGAACGGTTTGATTCCAGATTAAAACGGATATATTCAGTAGAGAATAATTTTTTAACCTGCTCTTCCGTCATACCGTTCCCAGTATCACTCACCGTAAAAACAAGCATAATATCGTCTCCCTTTCTATTTTCGGTAAAAATAGAAAGCTTGATTTTGCCTGCTTCCGTATATTTAAAAGCATTGGAGAGCAGATTATTCAATATCTGTTTGATGCGAATTTCATCGCCTATCAGTTTAGCAGGAGCGTTCTCATCTATGAAAAGCTCAAATGTTATGTGCTTGCTATTCCGCATGATATTCAACTGCACAGTGTCGTTAATCAAACTGGCAATCTCGTATTTGGTAGGCACAAGTTCCATTTTTCCCGCTTCTATTTTGGACAGGTCAAGTATATCGTTTATAATTCCAAGCAATAAATTGCTGGAATTATAAATCATCGCAAAAGATTCCCTTACATGCGGAGGGAGCGCTTCGTCCTGTATTTGAATTTCAACAGCACCCATAATAGCATTCATCGGCGTACGGATTTCATGGCTCATCTTCGCCAGAAATAAGGACTTTGCTTTGTTGGCGCTATCCGCTTCCGCTTTTGCCATTTTTTCTACCTGGGTTATATCTTGAACAACTTCTATATATCCGAGGAGTTCATTTTTCATATTCCTTAGAATTTCAATATCTATCTTATACGATGAACCTCCTTGCGAAAAGAACGTTTGTTTCAAGCCGCGCTTTGCGCTTTCTATGCCGCAATTCGGTGTATTGCAAATATTGGATTTTAAAATGCTGCAAGGTTTGCCTAAAACATCTTTTAAGGTTATTCCTAGAAATTTCTCTGTGGCGGTGTTAATGAACGTCCATTTTGCATCTTTGTCGGTAACTGTGATTGGCAAAGGCACTGCATTGAGAATAGATTTATACCTATGCGCTGTTGCTTCCAACTCCATATTTTTGCTATGTATAAGCGCATCCGCATGTTCCTTAGCGTTGATAATGCGAATCAAAATTAAACCGAGCAACAAAGTAAATGCCAAGCCTAATAAGGTTAAGTAACGGGCCATTTTGTTCACGTTTTTATAATAATTAGCTTTAGGCGTAATTATTCCAAAGTACCATCCGTTATCCAACTGTTTAAAAAAAGCGATGGATTTTTCATTTCTATAATTTATGAATTCTCGCCCAAAAACTTTTTCGTTTCGCTTAAACTCTTCCCTAAACTTAGAAATGCCTATATTATTGTCAAATAAAGATGTATTGCCTACAAATCTACGTTCTGTGTGGGCTAGAATCTCAAAGTTGCGATTAAACAGCAATCCAAAACCACCTTCGGCAATTTGCGAATTTTCAACTAGTTTCATAAGATTCTCAGCATTCGCATTCAAACCTACATAACCTCGCGGATTGCCATCTTTGTCAAAAATACGGCATACGTAAGAAAAAACAACCGCATCCAGCGCTTTATCAAAACGTTCCTTAATCAACACTTCGCCGGCAGCTTCAGGCGCTTCCTTATACCAGACGCTATCCGTAGGGGATTCATCAAGAAAAACATACGAACTGATAATGAGTCGCGAAAAGTTCCTATCTTTATTAAAACCCTTTACAAATTCATTTATAGCAACTATGTCCATATTCTGTTCAAGCATTAGCTTAATCATATCCGCAGTTTTTTTAACCACGATTTTCGGTTCCGATATTCTAAGCGTTATATTATTATGTACATATTGCAATACACTATTCGCTTCTCGCTGCATATTATTGTACTCAATGTTGCTCACGAGAATATAACTCAAAAAAATCATGACGGCAAAAGTCAGCGCCACAATCAACACTTGAATATAAGTGGTTACAACTCCTTTTATCCTGTGTACTACCTGCATAATGTTCCCTTGTTCCTCCTTTAAATTTTCCTGCTATAATCCAAAGCAAGCGCACTCGCCGCTTCAAATTCACTTAACAATATATATTTAGAAATCTGCTCAAAAACATCTTTAGTTTCATGGGTCCACGATTTTTCTCCAAGTTTCGCAAGTACTTTGTCTGCAGTTCTTGCATCATAATTTATGCAAGCATCGCTGATAACTTTCAATTGCTCGCGTAAATAAGCAGCATTTTCATCTTGAGCCACAAATTTTTTGTTTTTTTCTGTTTTTTCAATAATTTTTTTAAGAGCATTTATCAATTCTTGCGTTAACGCCTTAATGGTGCTTTTATCTTGTTCCTTCCCTGCCTTTTCCAAAGCATAAGCAACCTGCGAAAGCACATTGTCCCCAATGTTTGCAAGTGCGCTTTTCATGGCATGGGCTTTTATGGTAAATAAATTCAAATCTTCATCTGCTATATCATCTACTTCTTCAAGAGTTTTTTCAAAAATAGGCACGGCTTTTGTTGCGTCCCGTGCAAAAATCTCAAGCAAATTAGTATCTAACGTAGGTAGCGGTTTGGTAGGCCGCTTTGCCGATTCCTCTCGTGCACTTGCAATAATCTCAGGCGTTTGCTTGTCGCGGATAAATTTATTCAGTTCATCGTTCAATTGGCGGGTATCTATGGGCTTGGAGATAAAACCGTCAAAACCATTTTCAAAGAACATTTCCGCCTGCCCTGCAACGGCGTTTGCGGTTAGCGCAACAATGGGTTTTTTATAGCCCAAATTACGTATTATTCTGGTCGCTTCAACGCCATCCATCTTAGGCATCATGTGATCCATGAATATAATGTCATAAGCCTTGCCGCTTTTAATTTTTTCTATAACTTCAAGGCCATTTGTGGCTGTGTCCAGCGATAGATCGTAAGGAGCCAAAAGATGTTTGGCAACGTATAAGTTGGATTCCACGTCGTCCACAACCAAAACCATGCCATAAGGCATTGGCTCCCGAACAATTTGTATCTTTTCAATTTGCATATCGATTACATGGAAATTCTGTAAATTTTCCGAAACTTCCTTGCCTAAAACCTCTACGCCAATTTTCTTTTGCGGCAAACGAACAATGAAAGTAGAGCCTTCGCCAATTTCGCTTTCAACGGAAATTTTTCCGCTCATAAGGCTCACCAGATTCTGCGTAATTGGCATCCCAAGCCCCGTACCCTCAATGGAACGGTTGCTGCTCAAATTAAAGCGGGAATACTCGTCAAATATCTTGCCCACCTGTTCTTCTGTCATGCCTTGCCCAGTATCTTTCACACGGAAAATCAGCATAACATCATAATTCTCGTTTTCGCAATTTTCTGCCGAAACAGACATTAAAATTTCACCTGCGGAGGTATATTTAAATGCGTTTGAGAGTATATTGTTCAATATCTGTTTTATTCGGAGTTCATCTCCTATGAGCTTGGAAGGAAGATTTTCATCTATGCTGAGTTTAAAATTAATGGGTTTGCTACCAACACGCACAAGATTCAGTTGAGCAATATCACTGAGCAAACTTGCAATGTCGTATTTTGCGGATACTATTTCCAATTTTTTCGCTTCAAGTTTGGACAAGTCGAGCAAATCGTTGATAATGCGGAGCAGAGAATCGCCTGAATTGTAAATTATGCTCAAGCCCTCTCTTCTCTCCTTTGAAATAGTTTCATCTTGCAGCTGAATTTCGGTAACACCCATAATCGCATTCATGGGAGTGCGTATTTCGTGGCTTATCTTAGATAGAAAATCATCCTTTGCCCTGCTCAAATTAATCACTCTATTTAACATTTCCTTTAGCTTTATTTCGTACAGATTGCGCATAATAGCACCTGCTATCACGCTTGATATAGTGGTGAAGAATGATATTTCGTCTTCTGACCACTCATGGGGGTGGGAGCAATTCTCAGCGCAAATAATTCCCCACAAATTGCCTTCTACATAGAGCGGCGCGCCCATGCAAGAAACAACATCATCGTATTTCAGCGTATAAAGTGTTTCCTCTGAACTGATAGTGACATCAGAAGATGAAATAATGGGTACAGTAACGTCTCCAGATAACTTTTTAGGAAATGCCGTTTTTATCAAATCAAAAAGATCATAATTGCGCTTATTCCTGAGTTTAGGCGTTTTATCATCTCTATACCATTGATAAACCGCATTAGTCTGGGAATGTTCGTAATCCACAGAAAAGATGAACAATCTGGATACTCTGAGATTATTCCCTATTTTGTTAAGCGCATCATTTATGAGCGTATATGAATCACCGTAAGAGACAAAACTCTTTGAAATATTGGATATAAGCTTTTGCTGCTCTAACCTAAAGGCAAGCAATTCGCTTTGCGCAGATATGTCCGCCACCATTTTCTTATGGTTGCGCAAATCGTAAAGAAAACAGATAACATACTTTTTATCTCTGAACACAAGCGAAGAAGTTGTAAACTCCACAGGGAGCAATTCGCCATCAAAAGTTTTATGATACCATTCAGCGGAATATTTTCCCTGTGAATAAGACTTAGCCCAAATGTCTTTTGCTCTCTCAAGCAAACTAAGCCCATCCGGTTGCTCTTTAACTGAAAACTCTTCAAAATAATTATCCAATAAATATTGTTTGTCCTGGCAGGCAAAAATTTGCATTGCTGCCATATTGCAATCAATCGCTTTTAATCTTTCATCGAATAGCACATAAGCTATAGGGCTTGTCTCGGTTATGGCTTTTGTCATTTCTTGAGCTTCGTTTGCAATAGCTTCTATTTTTTTTATTTGACGCAAGTCGTATAGATAACCTAACCCTGCGGAACGCCCCATATAATCTGCCTGAACCAGCGTCACCTCGCAAGGTATAGGTTCCCCGGAAGATGAACGATGCAGCCATTCAAAAGACAGCCTTCCCTCTTTTGTCATTCGTTCTGTAACGGTACGGGCTTTTTCCGCAGAACTTGCGCCATCTGGCTGGTATTCAGGCGACAGTTCACGGAAATTGTTTAAAAAATATTCTTTTGTGCAACCGAACATCTCCAAAATTTTAGCGTTGCAATCATTGATGAGGCCAGCATCGCCAAAAACGATTATGCCTACGGAAGCTTCATTAAGCAGAAGGCTATTGGTTTTATTAGCTTCCAAAACATAGCGTTCCATTTCCGAGCGAACAAAAGTATTCACGCACAGAAACGCCGTTGAACGCATTATTTCAACATAATCCTCTTCAAAATAGCGTTCATTGTGGCGGTCTTCAAAAAGCACAAAGCCCCAAAATGTATTTTCAATAATCAACGGCATTACAAGCGCAGATACAACGCCAAAGGATTTAAGCATATCTGCTTCTGGCATTAACCTCGTAGGCCCGTTAATCACTTCATTGTTGGGCAAAATTTTTTCCCAGCGCGGCCCAAGCTGGGCGTAAGTCACGTCCTGTAGCCCTGGCGTGGGTTTAGTGGTTCCTCCAGATTCCCTATCCCATCTATAGATTTGCGATGTGTGCAAACAGTCTGGCTTGGGTAAGTTGCGAAATATAGACAGTCTGTCCAGATTTGCCATATCGCAAACAAGTTTTAAACCCTCCGTCATCCTTTTATCAAATGATTTTTCTTTTTGCGAGACAAAGGTTATAGCTGTTCTGTTGAGAATATCCGCCATTCTTTTGCGATGTTCAAGTGTTTCAATATTTTCCTTCTGATTTTGCAGCATCTCTTCTTTAATGATAGTATCCACATATATATACGCAATGGAATTCAGCAAATCCAAATATTCGTCAAAATCGCGTTCCTTAGTATGGTCTTGAAATGAAACAACCCCCCTAAGCTCGCCACGGCTAAAAACTGGTATCAACACTATGGACTTCATCCCTACCGTCTTTGCAAAGCCGGCTTCCTCTTCGGTCATGCTATCGAATCTGCGGATAATTTTTTTTCCGCTTTTCAAAACGGAAAACCATTGCAGTATTGCGGGGACAGATGGAATGGTTTTGCGTGTTTCATCTGTGGGCATGGTACCCGTATCTCTGTGCCATCTATAAAACTGCCCAAGCTGCTCATTGCCCGCTCTGTTATAAATAACAATTCTGTCCAAGTTTACTATATCGGCTACGGGGCGCATGGCGTCTTCCATAACGTTTTCAAACGATTTCTCGGTATTGGAGGTAAATATCTCTATTGTTTTGTTCAAGACCTCAACAAAAACAGACTCTGGATGCAAAGGTCCAGAAAAAATTTTCTTAAACAAGTTTATCACGTTTAACCGCTACTTTTGATTCCGGTAATAATATAGTAAATTTTCTAAATTTTTACTTCACATCAAAAGGGGTCTAGGTATGAAAAAACTGACAAGTATAGTAATGTTACCTGCGTTTGCAATGGCACAGGACGCTCCAATGCAACCATCGCTAATGGGTTCTTTTTTGCCATTCTTGCTGATGTTCGTAGTGATGTATATCTTTTTTATACTGCCAAGGCAGAGGGAAAATAAAAAAACCGAGCAAATGCGCACTTCTTTGAAAAAAGGCGACAAGGTTCTAACCGTAGCTGGGATTGTGGGCGTTGTTTCGCATATAGATGAGCGTTTTGTGGGCGTTAAAACAGGCGACACAAAAATAGACTTTGAAAAAGCGGCTATAGTCAAATTGCTGGAAGCCGATTCGGAAAAAAAACACGAGGCAGAGCATAAGTGACCCTTCCGATTACCATTTACGGCTCCCCGATTTTGAGAAAAAAATCCGAGCCGGTCAAAGAGATAACCCCAGACCTTGTGGAGTTAGCTCAAAATATGCTTGAGACGATGTATAAAGCTAACGGCGTAGGTTTGGCTGCCCCGCAGATAGGCAAAAACATTCGCCTTGTTGTTATAGACCTTGCAAAGGAAGATGAGGAACACAAGCCAATTATACTCTTCAACCCAGAAGTTGAACCTGAGGATGGAGAGAATCCTTTGATATCCGCAGAAGAGGGTTGCCTTTCCGTACCGGATATTTGGGCGAACGTCTCCAGGCCAAGCCACGTGCATTTAACCTACACCAACGAGAAAGGCGAAAAGGTTGATATGCGAAACATAACGGGTAAATTCGCCCGTTGCGCTCAACATGAACTAGACCATTTAAACGGAGTTTTATTCGTGGATAAAGTTTCCGCAGCAGACCGAGCCATAAACGAGTCCAAGCTGAAGAAGATGGCTAAAGGAAAGAAATAATTTATTCTTCGGGCAATTCCGCGTTGTGATACACATCTTGGACATCATCGTTGTCTTCTAATTTATCGATCATTTTAAGCAGTTTTTGGGCATCGTCGCCTTCCAGCTTAACGGTATTTTCAGGGGTGTAGGTTATCTCTGCGGAGAGCATTTCAATCTTTGCATTCTCAAGGGCTTTGGTGACGGCTTCAAATGCTTCTGGAGTTGTTTCAATTTCATAGACAGCATCTTCTGTTGCCATATCCGTGGCTCCGGCTTCCAAAACCAAGTCCATGATTTTATCTTCGGGGCAGCTCGCGGCATCAACAATTATAACCCCTTTCTTTTTAAAAGACCAGCTCACCGAGCCTTGCTCGCCCATATTCCCGCCGTTCTTGGCAAATATGTTCCTTACATCTGCAACGGAACGGGTACGGTTATCGGTTAGGCATTGCACCAAAATAGCGCAGCCATTTGGCCCATAACCTTCGTAGAGAGGCTCTTCCATGTTTGCGCCGGAAGTGCCGCCTATGCCTTTTGCTATTGCGCTTTCTATGTTTTTCGCTGGCAGGCTTTGCCCCTTGGCTTTTAGGATTGCTGTCCTTAGGCGAGGGTTGGCATCGGGGTTGCCGCCGCCCATCTTTGCGGCAACGGAAATTTCCTTTATGAGTTTATTCCAAGCGTTTGCTCTACCTACATCGGTTTTAGCTTTTTTACGTTTAATGGTAGCCCACTTTGAATGTCCGGACATATTCGCTCCTTTTAACCCTGCATCAGCGAGTATTCATCAGAATCTATTGTTTCTTGGTTGCGGAAAATCAAAACCACTATAGCCAAACCCACGCAAGCCTCGGCAGCGGCAACCGCTATCACAAAAATCGGCGCGATTTGCCCCGCCACGCTCTGAAACGCCGGCAGGGTTTTTGAAAATCCTATAAAACTGAGATTTGCGGCGTTTATGGCCAGTTCCAAACCCAGAAAAGCGAAGAATATATTTCTTTTGGAAATAACCGTAGCAATCCCTAGGCAAAACAGCACAGCCGCTAGAATTTGAATATAAGTAGGAGAAATCATATAAAAAGGAATGTAGAAATTTTTTTCTACCTTTCACAGCAAATGGACAAAAGGCAAAAAATCAGCGAGTGGGCGGAGCTGAATAAAATTCCCGGTAAAATTCAAGCTGTTTTCGCAGCGGAGGCAGAAGGCGGCGATTGGCGCTATGTTTTGAGAGAGGTGAAAGGCAAAAAAATCCTTGTTTGGGAAGGAATTCCAGATGAGGTATTGCCGGAGAGTTTAAAAAAAATAGAGGAACAGCTCTCAAAAGAGCATTTGCGTTTTTTTAAAAAACAGATAACGCAGATAATTTTTCGCTCGAATGGCGGGGGCTGTTATGGAATGTTGATACAAGCAAGCCTAAACACGCCGGAGCAAAGCCGCAGCTATAAAACTTTTTTGGAATATCTGCAAAGAATGCACCCCGAAATTCTATGCGTACACGCGGTTGAAACAAAACCCTCTTTTGCTTTTGATACCTCCAACCCGCCTATAGCCATGCAGTACACCCTGCATAAAGGCTTTGGCTCGGAATACATAAAATTGGAGCCAACCGAATTATGCTTTCACATTTTGGATTGGCTCCCAAAGAGCAAGGGAACCTATTTGCGCTTGGGCGAAAAATTGCGTGAATGGCTGCACCCCGCAAAAGATGACCGGTTGCTCTCTTGCTACTGCGGCGCTGCCATTGAAAGCATGCAGCTCTGCAAAAGTTTTAACGATGTTCACTGCCTTGATGTACGGGAATGGGCAAAGCTATCTTTTACGCAAAATGTTCAAGTTTTGAAAATTAAAAATGCCCGCTTTTACCATTGCAAATTGGAAGAAACCTGGATAAAAAAATTCTTTGCTGGCGAAATAAACAAAGGCAAATGGACCATTCTCCTAAACCCTCCGCAAGGCGAACTCCTAACGCAAACCCTAACGCAGGTAATAGCAAAAACCGAGCCTCAAAGGGTGGTTCATATAACAGGCAATTTGGAAAATGCCGCAAAAGAGACAAAGCGGTGGCGTAGCTGCGGTTATGTTCTTAGAAAAATAATGCCCATAGAATGGCATCCAAATGTTAAACGCTTGGAGCTGGCTATGCTGTTTGTACCGGACAGAGCGGGGTTGCTGGGGCGTAAACTCCCCCTCCCTAAAAAACCTAAACAGAATTTTGCTCCGAGGTTTAGGCAGAGATAATGGCTGTTCTTTCTGCGAGAGAAGCGTTGAAGCTGTGGAAAAATGCGAGCTGGGCAGAACTCGCGGAGCAAGCTCATAAAATGCGTACCGCTATTCATGGCAAAAAAAATGTTAGCTATACCGTTTTTAAGATAATAAACTACACCAATGTCTGCAAAATCGCTTGCTCTTTTTGCTCATTCAAAAACACAAAACCCTACACCCTTTCCGCAAAGGAAATCATCTCCGATGCCTTTGCCGCAAAAAAACAAGGCGCGGATGCGATTTTTTTTCAAGGTGGAGTTAATCCTGCCATTCCGCTGGATTATTATATAGACATACTCAATATTTTAAACAAAAAACTGAAATTCAAAGTGCGTGGATTTTCCCCTGTGGAACTTTTTCACATCGCAAAAAACAATAAAATGCCATTGCCAGAGCTTTTGCAAAAATTGAAAAAAGCTGGCCTCTCCTCTGTCCCCGGCGCGGGCGCAGAGATAATGACAAACAGAATGCGGAAAATTCTTGCCCCAAACAAACTCTCCGCAAAAGAATGGACGGGCGTTATGGAAGAGTGCCACAAGGCGGGCTTGCCCGGCAGCGCGAATATAGTCATAGGTTCATGCGAAACACCGGAAGAAATTATAGAGCATTTGAATTATGTCCGCGAGGTTCAGAATAAAACAGGTGGCTTTCAGAGCTTTATCCCTTGGGTGTTTCAGCCACAGACAAAAGACTTCCCCATTCGCCACGTGCGGAGCGATGAATACATAAAACTCGTTGCGCTTTGCAGGCTGTTTTTCCACAACATACCAAACATAGAGGTTTCTGTTTTGGGAATGGGCAAGGTTTTGGGAGAACTTGCGCTCTACGCTGGCGCAAACGATATAAGCAGCGTTGTTTTGGAAGAAAGGGTAATGCGCTCCCAAGGCGTTGAGAGCATTGAGGAAGCAGAGGAATTTATCAAAAATGCGGGGTTCAAACCGGTTAGAAGAGGCGTGAATTATTTTTAATTTATATTCATGCTCAACGCTTTTTTAGTCTGCTGCGCAACCGCGCTTATATTCTCATAAGACGATTTTACGTTTTTATCTATTGTCTCCATAGACTTATTCACAAGTTTTACAGCCTGGTTTGCTTTTTCAGACACCAGTTTTGTTTGCGCAGCGGAATTAGCAGAGCTTTGGGCAAGGCCTCTTATCTCCCTGGCAACCACGCCGAATGCAAGCCCGTGCTGGCCAGCCTTTGCCGCTTCCACAGAGGCGTTAAGGGATATTATATTGACCTTTTCTGATATTCTCTCTATATCCATTATCATACGGTCATATAAACTGATGGAGCTAGTTATATCGCCAACGCTTGAAACCATTCCATCCACCATTTCCTTGATACGGGAGGTTTCTCCAAGAACCATTTCAAAACTCTCCAAATTTCCTCTAGAGAGAATTTTTATTTCATCGTGTTCCTTTTTAACATCTGTATGCGTTTTTTCTGCGCAGTTATTAGGAATATTTACGCCTTTAGCCACTCTAATAGCCATTTCGTAACAAGTATCGTTGCCACATGCACCACAGGAGAATTGCCTTGATTTATCATCAAGTTTACCCAGCCTCATAAAGGCTTGCTCTATTTGTTCTTGGTTAATAGGTATTGGGCGTACGGTGCAAAGTGTGTATTTCCTTATAAAATCTTCCAACTTCAGAGTCTCGTCAAATTTTTTGAACAACTCATTGGTTGTGTACTCTATATTTTCTTTTTTAACCGCCTCCTGCCGCAGTTTGTCCATTTTGGTATTGATTTTAAAGATATCTATATCTTTTGTGCAACCCGTACCCAAGTTGCAACCATGGCCGCAATTCAAAACATCAAACAAAACAGGCAGCAATGAAGGTTGCTCTTTGGAACATTCCAAATATTCGTCCAACGACTTATACACTTCAAGGCCCTCGGATTTATCCACTCTCAAAGCCTTTCCAACATAATGCTCAACGCTTTCTTTTAAACCACCAGGCATGGGATACAAGGAGCCTAGAGCTGCTTCGTAATTGTCAAATTTTGTCGCTTTAGCTGGTAACACAACATTGTTCTTTTCCATATATTCACGCAATTTTTTGAAAGTCACGTTATATTCTACAATGCCGGTTGCTTCAAATTCATAAGTTTTTGCCACGCATGGGGAAAGCGCCGCTATTTTTGTTTTTATGTTTTCGTATTTACGCATAAACACCGCTGTGCAAAGCATAGGCGAATGTACGGGGGATAGATATTTTAAAAGATCATTACGGTGCATAAGAATATAGTTGACAATTGCTGGGCAAGGCTGTGATATAATGGGCTTTGGTCCGTTTTTCTGAATATAGCGAATATGCGCCCAAGTGCAAATATCCGCTCCCAGCGAAACATCGTAAATACTCTTCACCCCTAATGCGTGCAACCATGTAAATAAACGCTCGTATTCCTCAAAATTGCTCTTTAAAGCAGGCCCTGCAAACATGCTTATCTGCACTCCAGACCTTAAATCCTTTATGAAGCGTTCAGTGTCATCTTCGAAATACCTAGAACCGTGATGACATGCTACCAGGCAATTCCCGCAAGCGATGCATTTGGTGTGGTCTATCTTAACTTTTACTCTGCCATTCTCTTCATAAGCAATATTCGCCTCATCAATAGGGCATACTCTAACACAGCGGTTGCAGCCTACACAACTATCTAGGCTATTATTAACAATATTACGCATATCATTCCCTTTTTGACCATACTCCAAATTTAGAAAAATCTAAGTAAAATATAATAATTATTTTCCAAATTTAAAGCAAAAAGCGTATTTATTTGTAATTTACCGCAAAACCCCCTATTTTTTTGCCCATTGCTGCTAAATATCCTGGTTTTTCAGCAGCCGTTTATAATAAAACTTTAAGCCTGTACAGGAGGCTACGCCTGTTTTAAAACGGGGGCTAATGCTCGCTTGGAATATCGGCATATTCTTTAGATTTTATAAAATCGGCGAATTCCTCAAAAATCGCCATCATTTTCATAACTATAAATTCCGAATCGCTCATAGTTCGCGCTTCTCTCTGCAATTCCAGGGATTTTAAAGCTCTAAGCCGTTTAGCTTCTTCCTTTGTTTTGCAATTTGCCAGAGCGCGGCGAAATTCATTCCGTTCATTTTCTATTCTTATCGCTTTTTCCAAATCTGGCACATCTTCCAGCTTGCCGTTTTTTGATTTTGCCGCAGAAAATTCAATCTTCTTCGGCTGCCATTTTTGCTCGAACAGAGCAGTTTTGATATAATCTGTAATACGCCAAATACCGCTATTGAAATGCATAGCAATCCCCTCCCCCTTTTTTTGTACCATCAATAAATTTAGAAAAAATTATGGCAATGCTACCTGTGGCAATATCCCCTGCAAGTAGGCAATAACCATACCGTAGTTGGTTATGGGAACATTCTGCCGCTTTGCTTCCTCTATTCTGGATAGCACATATTTGCGGTTGAACATACACGCGCCGCAATGGATTATTAAATCATATTTTGTCAAATCCTTGGGAAAGCTTGCACCGCTGATAACCGTTACGGATAAATCACCGCATTTTTTCTTTAGCAAATTGGGGATTTTCTCCCTCCCTATATCCTCGGTAAGCGGGGCGTGGGTGCAGGCCTCCGCTATTAAAACATTTGATTTAGCCGTTAATTTTTCTATTGCCTTGGCTCCGCTTAAAAAACTTTCAGCATCGCCTTTGTATGCGGCAAAAAGCACAGAAAAAGATGTGAGTTTGCTCTCTTTGGGTTTTTTGTCGTGAACGGTTTTAAACACCTGCGAATCGCATATTATTAAACTTGGTGCTTTGTTCAAAGCGGCAAGCGTTTCGTCAATTTGCCCCGTGACGCAGCTTATCACTATGCACTTTTTATCCAAGAGTTCGCGGAGGGTTTGCACCTGCGGCAGTATTAACCTGCCCTTTGGGGCCTGTATGTCTTGGGGCATAACAAGCATAACGGTGTCGCCTTCCTTAACCAGGCTGCCCGTTATATCAATTTCCTTGTCGCTTGGGGCGTTTCTAATCAGGGCTTCTTTAACTTCTTCAATATTATTTTTTTTCAAAGCGTTTACAACTATAATCTCTTCGGTTAATTCCGTTTTCAATTTAGCGGCAATGCCCGCCGCGTTATTGTTTTCCATATCGTTGACCACAATAATAACCTTGGCTTTCTGTTCTCTAAGAGCTGCCACCCATTGCATTCCCTCTTCAATATCCATATCGCTGAACAGAACAATTGCCATATTAGTTTTTTTGATGACTTCCCTGCTCTTTTCAATACGCAGAAGCCCAATGCTACTGTCGTCTTCAAAGCCAGCTGTGTCTATAAACACAACGGGGCCAATTCCGTAAATTTCCATAGCTTTGTAAACAGGGTCGGCTGTAGTTCCTTTTTGCTCAGAAACCAAGGAAACATTTTGCGAAGTAAGGGCGTTTAGCAGAGTGGATTTGCCGCTGTTCACCTTGCCGAAGATGCCGATATGAAGCCTAGAGGCTATGGGTGTGGATTGCATTTATTGCAAATATAGCAATTTTGTATATTAAAACGAGTTAAGAGTTAAGTACGGGGCAATATATGGAAAAATCTATAGCAAATGATGGTTCGTTTGAACATAATATTTTTATTGTGTGGCAACCGGAATACAATTTAGGAATACCCATCATCGATGAGCAGCACAAGGGTATTGTGAGTACCATCAACTCCCTTTTTTACGCAATGCAGAACAAGCACGGCGAGAGTGTGCTCAAGTCGGTAATAAACATGGTCACCGAATACACGCACATTCACTTTGATGTTGAAGAGAGCTTCTTGCGCAAGTGCGGGTTCACCGATTTTAAAAAGCATCAGGAATGGCACAACGAATTGAAGCACACGCTCTCCAACATCGGGAACAAAAGCTTATGGGACCACAACCCCCAAGAATTTTTGGAGTTTCTAAAAAACTGGTGGATTGACCACATCTGCAAAAAAGATAGCATATTCAGGGATTATCTTTTGGAAGGGAAGTGAGATTGAAAACCATCTCCGTCTTAACCGCAATGCCGCAAGAGCTTGACGCTGTGCTGAAAACATTTAACTTTGCAAATCCAGAAAAAGTAGAGATTTTTGGAATGTCGGTTTATATTTCCGAGCATAATGGGATTAAATTTGTCCTCGCGCTTTCCGGGGTTGGCAGGGCAAATACGGCCATGAACACCGCTCTTATAGCAAAGGAATTTAAACCCGATGAGATAATAAACGTTGGCTCTGCTGGCGGTTTGCAAAATGAGCAAAAAATTTTGGATATAGTTATCCCAAACGAAATTGTGGCGGTAGATGTGGACTTAACCGCCCTTGGCTGCGAATACGGGCAAATGCTAGGCGACCAAAAATCTTATTTTGCAGATGCAAAAATACAGGAAAAACTCATAAACTCTGGGAAAGGCTTGGCAACCGTGCATACGGGCACAATAGGTTCTTCAGAAGCTTTTGTTTGCCGCGAAGAGCAAGTGCAGAACATTCGCAGCCGCTTTAACAACAGCGTTGTATGCGTGGAGATGGAGGCTTATTCAATTGCGATAGTTTGCAAGCGTTTTAATATCCCCTTTGCCATAATCCGCAGCCTATCCGATGTACCTGCCCACGGAGAAGGCAACGAACACGATTTTAACGCATTCTTGGACAAAGCCTCTGACAATGCGGCTAAGTTGCTCTATAAATATGCTCAATAAATATTCTCAAAAATGTAAAACTGAGTGGACTGTAACATTTGGCAGGAGTTTTTTCCCGTTAAAAAAGTCCAATTCGCAAAGAAAGGAAATGCCCGCAATAACAGCCTTTTGCCGCTGAACCAAACGGCAAACCGCAGCCATTGTTCCACCCGTTGCCAAAACATCATCTAAAAGCAAAACCCTCTCGCCTTCATTAAAAGCATCTTTGTGAATTTCAATGCTGGCTTCGCCATATTCCAAGGAATAAGTTTCCTCGTCTGTTTTAAAAGGCAGCTTGCCTTTTTTGCGCACAGGCACAAAACCCGCTCCAAGTTTATTTGCCGCCACAGAACCAAAAATAAAACCTCTGGCTTCTATAGCCACAACCTTTTGAATTTTCTCGCCTGCAAAAGGCTCTACCATTTTTTCCACAGCAAAGTCAAAAGCCTTTGCATCCGCAAGCATTGGGGTTATATCCCTGAAAATAACACCCGGCTTTGGAAAATCCGGTATATTTCTGATAAAAGAGTTTAAGTCCATTGGAGGAATGTAGAAAATAATCCCTTTTTCCTCTCAAAACACACCTTGCCCAGCCTAAATCTAAAAGAATCCTTTTTTTGCAGTTTTTCGTAGAGCTTTGCGTCTTCATTTGTCTCTTCCCAAGAAAAGCCTTTGCTCCCAAGCCATAGCTTAAAAAGTTCGCCGTAGCCAGCCATCGCGGGCAAGTAAAAATGCTTTAAAGTCAATGTGCCTTTGGAATGCTCAACCAAAAAAGGGTTAAAATAGGAATCCAGAATTTTAATAATATTCGGGTAAATTTTTTGCGAAAGTTCCGCTATATGCGCCAAGCTGTTTATTGTGCCCTTACATTCGCTTTCAATACTTGGCAAAATTTGCAAACGAACCTTGTTTCTAAAATGGCTTATGTTTTTATTTGTGGAATCCTCTCGCCACTCAATGCCATTTTGCTCCGCATATCTTTGCAAATCCTCTTTTGTAAATCCCAGCATAGGGCGAATAACTCCGTCTTCGCGCTCTGTTAAAATGCCTCGCAAACCTTTTAGGCTTGTGCTTCTCGCTATGCGCAAAAACACGGTTTCCGCTTGGTCGTCTTTGTGGTGCGCGGTTGCCAAAAAATCAGCATTTAATTTATTTTTCAATTCAAAGAGCAGATTGTATCTCGCAGTTCTGGCAATGGCTTCAAAATTGTTTTTGCCCTCAAAAATTTTTTGGTCTATAAAAGTTTCATAAAACGGTATGCCATATTCTTCGCATTTTTTTTTAATGAGTTTGGAATCTTCATTTGCATCTTGCCTAATTCCGTGGTTCACATAAGCCGCATACAAATTTGAATAATTCTTTGCATCGCTTGCAAAGCGATGCAGCATACACATGCTATCCAAACCACCGGAAACTGCCAATAAAACCCTACCCTCAGACAAATACGCTCTTCTCCTATGATGATTTCGTAAAATGAACCATAGTGTCAAAAACCATAGACAATGATTCTGCTGTATAGTTGCGAAATTTCAGCAAATAACGGAAATTTGAAAGCCATTCGTAAAACTCTATTTTAGATGAAAGATTATTTATGGATTGTAAATCTATTTTTCCATCTTCTTTTTCCGAGCATAGACACAACCCGTGGAATATGGCAAAAACCTCGTTGACTTCGCTTTCAAAGAGTGTTTCGTCACTACCGTTTTTAGGTAAAATAGGCTTGAATTTCATTATAGCATAAGCCGTGAGACCTGCCACTTTTTGCGACTGAGCAAACCCTTCTATCCCATACCTAGTTTTCATAGCTCGTAAATCTTGCAAATAATGTTTTATAGTAGATTTTAAAAGCGACCTATTGAGCGTGAATCTTGTACCATCTATGTCGCCTATCTTTACAAGCAATAGAAATGCTGCAAACATAGACTCAATTCTTTTATTTTCATTATCTTCGTCTATATGCTCAGTTTGCACGGTCAAATTCCCTTGATTTTTTTAAAGCCATAGAGAAAGGTTCTACCCAAGCATTTGCCGCAGTAACAAAACCTTTTGTGGTCAGTTTATGGGAATGATTGGAACATTTGGGATAGCCGTTGTCTTGTTCCTTGAATGTGTCAAGGTAATAATCTAAACCTGGAATGTTGTCTGGATCTATGGGTTCAAATGACGGCATATTTATCTCCTTAGTTAGAATATATAAAATTTTCTACATTGCCCCAATGCCTCTTTTTATTTTACTCTTGCTTGCTTTTGCCGCTTATGGACAGCAGCAAAAACGTATAGCGATAGTGAATACCGAGGATGACGGCGAACCACCGCTCAAGATTTCGGAACTAACCCATTTAACGGACAAGCTGCGTGAAATAGCCAATAAAACCCTGCCCTCAGACAAATACGCTGTGATGACATAACAAAGCATAGTTGCTTTTCTCGGCTCGCAGGAAAATATGATAAAAGAATGCAAGGAGTCTGAGGGCTGCCTTGCCAAACTCGGCAGGAAAATAAATGCCAATTACATAGGGCAGGCACGCATAGGGCGTTTTGGCAAAGACCTAGCTATTAAAGTTGAGCTTTACGAGAGCGGTAGCGGGAATTTGATAAACTCATTTACGGCGGAGTCAAAAAATATTTATGGCTTACTTGACGTTTTGAATAAAAAAGCACCAGATTTGTTTAAGAAGTTGCTAGGAACATCGGACGTCGTTAGCGGTTTGGAAAATTCATTCACTGATTCCCGTGACGGCAAGAAATATAGAACGGTTGTGATAGGTAAGCAAACCTGGATGGCGGAAAATTTGAACTACAATGCAAGCGGTTCAAAATGTTATGATAATAAACCTGCCAACTGCGATAAGTATGGGCGGTTGTATAATTGGGAAACGGCGATGAAGGTTTGCCCAAAGGGGTGGCATTTGCCGAGTAATGCGGAGTGGGATGTTTTGTATCGTTATGTTGATGGAACGAGTGATACGGAAAGTCCTTATGAAAGCAGGACAGCAGGCAAGTTCTTAAAGGCAAAAATTGGGTGGAATGATGATGACGAAGGAAAATCTGGCAATGGTACGGATGTTTATGGGTTTTCGGCTTTACCAGGTGGTGGTGGTACTTCAGATGATTTTTTCGACTGTGTTGGTGACTACGGTGTTTGGTGGAGCACTTTTAAGTACAATGCTAACGATGCCTATCGCCGAATCATATATCGCGGTAGCGATTACGCCTACGGACAGAACCAAAATAAAAGTTTCTTGCATAGTGTTCGTTGCTTGCAGGATTAAAAAAAGAAAAAATTTAAAGAGGATTTATATATGAGCGATTTATTTATCATCGGTGCAGGTGCTAGTGTTCCTTATGGGTTTCCTTGCGGTGAAAAACTCCTTGAAGAAATTAAAAGTTTGGAAAGTTCTGCTATTGAATTAAGAAGAGAAATATATAGAAAAGTTTTAATCTATAATTCACACCATATAGTTGATGGTAAAATTTTTAAAAAAATTTTATCTGATTTAAACAATTCTTTAATGACTTCTATAGATGATTTTATAAGGAATAAAAACTCTGAAAGTTATGAATACAATATCATAATTAAAAGAATTATAGCTGCTTTTATATTACGTTATGAAAATAATATGAAGAGGGGTTCTAATTGGATTGAATATTTACTTACATCTATAGACAGAAGAGATAACGCTTTTAAAAAATTTTTTAAATCAAGATTCATTATATTTAATTACGATAGAGTTTTTGAGCATAAAATTTTTAAATATTTAATTTCTGAAAAAAATAGATCAAAAGATATGGCTATGGAAATTATAAATAAAATGAATATTTTCCACCTGCATGGTTATCTAGGCCACTTTGATAAATTAGGATTTGGAGAAGAGCAAATGGAAAATTCTATTCCAGAAAATTTTGAAACTGTATGGGACTCAAAAAACGCTTATATTAAACAAATAATAAATAAAGCTAAAGAATATATAACTTTTAGCGAAAGGGTATTCTTTTTAGGTTTTGGTTATTTAGAAGAAAATATGATAAAACTTGGACTTACTGCAAATACTAAAATTCTCGCTAAAAAGAAAATTTCTGGAACCGCCTATAAAATGTCCGATTACAAAATAAGAGATATTGAGAGTAGGCTTAAACTCTGCGGGGCAATGCAGCCGAATATAAAAGATTGCGAGGCTGTGGACTTAATAAAGGACTTTTTTTAAGAGGTAGGTATGGGAAACGAGGAAAGCAATTTTCTATCTTTACACTAATGGCAAGGAGATTTTATGGTGGAAACCCTAATAAAAGCAAATGAGGTAGAACGGTTAATAGCTCCAATTTTTGGAAATGAGGAGATAACAGCTGTCGTAGCTGGACAAACTGTTATTTTAACGCTTGATGCAAAACTTGAGTATAAAAAACCTAGTAAAACAAACCACATAATTGATAAATTGCACGGCATATTAGAAGGTACAGAAATATCTTCTTACAAATTTTCCGAAAATAAAAAGCAAGAAAAGGAACTGGAAGAAGAAAAATTCATTAGGAACAAAGTATAATGAAAAATTATGTTTTAGATGCTTGTGCTTTACTTGCGTTTCTTAAAAAAGAAGATGGTAGCGAGGTTGTAAAAGATATTATAAGTGGGGATTGTGAAGTGTTTTTGCATTGCGTAAATTTTTTAGAAGTTTATTATAATTTGCTCAGGGAATTCGGTAAAGATAAATCTGATATTATATGTGAAGAAATTCTTAAATTGCCAATCAAAATCATATCTACTACAGATTTATTTTTTATGAAAACGGCAGGCTATTTCAAAGCAAATTATAGAATATCTTTGGGCGATTCATTCGTTTTAGCAGCAGCAAAATTAAATTCGGCAAGTATTGTAACATCAGATAGACATGAGTTTGGCATTGTGGAAAACAAGGAACCTAATCTAAGTTTTCACTGGATAAGATAATATAAAGCGATTCCTTCCTCATTCCAGCACCGCGTCCCAGTCTTTCCAAACAGGGTCATAGCCGTTCTTTCTTATCTTTTGCTCAATCTCGGCAGGGCTTCTGGAATCGTTTATCTCCCATTGCGTAAGCTCATTTTTAGAAACCGCATAGCCGCCTGGGTCTGTGCGGCTGCCTGCGCTCATGGTGGTTAGCCCAAGCATCATCGCCCTGTCTCTGAAATTCGCAGACTCCCTTGTGCTCAACGAAATTTCCACATCGGGGAAACACATTCTATAAGCGCACATAAGCTGAATAAGTTCCCTATCGCTTGGCGTGTGCAGTTCAAAAGTTTGCCCTTCAAAAGGGCGCAGCCTTGGGAATGAAATTGAAAATTTGCTTTGCCAATATGTCTCCTGCAAATAGCTCAAATGCACAGCGGTAAAAAAGCTATCTGCGCGCCAATTCTCCAAACCCAGCAAAGCCCCAATGCCAATTTTCCTTACCCCTGCAATTCCAACCCTATCCGGACAATGCAAGCGATATTCAAAAATGCTCTTTTTGCCGCCGGGGTGGTGCTGCTTATAAGTCTCTTCCCTGTAAGTTTCTTGATAGACATAAACCGCAGTCACTCCGCATTTCGCAAGCTCGGCGTATTCTTCCATTCCAAGGGGCTGAACCTCTATTGAAACCGCGGAAAAATGCTCGTGGCAAAGTTTAACCGCATTCTTTATATATTCAAAACCAGCGTTCTTTGGGCTTTCGCCCGTCACCAAAAGAATGTGCTCAAAAGAGCCGAATTTTTTTATCTCCATAATCTCCGCAAGTATTTCGCTCTCGGTTAGGGTTTTTCTTTCAATGTGATTTTTTTGATTAAACCCGCAATATACGCAGGAATTTGTGCAATCGTTGGAAAGATAAAGCGGCAAGTAAAGCTGAATGGTTTTCCCAAAACGGCGGAGCGTCATTTCCCTGCTCTTCTTTGCCATATTCTCCAAGTATGGAACAGCAGCAGGGGAAATCAAAGCTACAAAATCGTCTAAGCTCAAATTCTCTTTTTTGGAAATAGCTCGCTCAACGGATTGCAGAGTAGCCGTAGCAATTCTTTTTTCCACATCTTCCCAACTGAATTTAGAGAGAACCGAAGAGAACATCAATCCGCCTCAACCCACTTCACCGTAGCGAACAGCGAGTCGCTTATGTTTTTTGATTCAGCTCCGTCAGTTCTTGCAAAAATGCTCCGAATGGTTTTTATCTGTTCTTGCAATGCCAAAAATTTTGCGCCTTCCAGCCTGGTCGTTGCGATCATTTTTTTGAGAAGAGGGTCCATCCAAGAACCGCTTGGTTGTTTTATGGCAAAATGCAAATGAGGGCCGCTACTCCTGCCGGTGTTGCCAACCTTGCCTATAATCTGCCTGCCCCTAACCTTCTGCCCCATGCCAACGCCTCTTTGAGACAGATGCAAATACCAGCTCTGGCTGTTATCGGAATGTTTAATAGCCACGTGGTTGCCGTTTGCATCATCATAAGAAGAACGCACTATAACGCCGTCTGCCACCGCATAAACAGGGGTTCCAACCGCACCCCTGTAATCAACTCCGCTATGAAATGCCCTAGCACCAGTTATAGGGTGAATACGGTAACCATAGCGGCTTGTGATATGCAATCTATCTAACGGATATCTAAGCCCCGAATGAACAAGAGCCTCGCCGTCTTCGGTGTAATGGGCGTTAAATGAACTTTTTGGGTCTGCTTCTTGGTACAAAAAAGCCTCGCTGTGCTTTACCTTTGAACCGTTATAGCTCGCATATAAAACTTTCCCTTCTATCCACACGGAATCCTGAAAGCGAGTTTCCTTTAACAAAATTTTAAACTCATCTCTGGCTCGCGCATCCGTTCTAAAATTTACTTTGCACTCCAAAACACTAGCCACAACGCCTACCATAGTTTGAGGAATGCCTATATCCCTTAAAGTATTGTATAAAGTTTTGCCTTCCACCAAAGCGCCTTCGTATAAAGCGTAACGAATGCTAACCGGGTTTTCCATTATTTTATATGTCCACTCCCCTGCATAATCGGCTATTAAAAAATGAATGGTCGCAGGATTTTCCGCGTATCTGAACATAACCGCTTTTGATGTGTCTTTGGGGTCAAAACCCACCCAAAAAATTTGCCCAGCCTTCAAAACGCCAAGCTCCACGGTATCCGCAAGGGTATTTATTATTTTCAAGGATTGCTTTAAGTCTAAGCCCACGCTCTGCAAGGTCTGGAAAAGCCCTTGGTTAGGCTCAACCTTGGCTGCTTTGAGAATTGGCTGCTTTGATATAAAATTCCTGAGGGAATCTATTCTAGCTTGAATTTCCGCAAGCTGAACATCATGGCTTGGCTGCTTTGACTTTTCCGCCGCTTTCACTTCTTGCTCATCGCAAGAAACTATCTGAACCCAGATACTGCCGGCAAGCAGAACTAAAAAAAACTTTTTAATTCTCGCCATTCCGCATTTCGGTCTGCTCTCTATCAACGGTGTTTACAAGAAAATCTTTGAAGTTGCGTTCTATGTTGATGCCATCAAAGCTACCTGCGTCCTGATCCAAAACGAACACAGCGCTTGGGTTATCCATCCAGCCCACAACGTCCACGGCTTCTAGGTTCATGCCTTTGTCGCCAGGCCCTTGAACAACTCTTTCAACAGCTCCGTTTTCAACCCAGCCCTGACCGCAAGATGCCCTGACCAAGGTGTGGGACTCTTTCTGGTTGAGAACGGTCATTTCATCATTAAAGGAAGCCGTGCAAACAACCTGGCTGCCGCCAGCCGCACTGGTAAGGTCCACATCGCCTCTCTTCGATTTAACCTTGTTGTTTTTTCCCTGGGCAAAAGCCGCAACCACAAGCACAAGCAAAATAAGAACTATTTTCTTCATAGGAACCTCTCATCTTAAATATATAAAAAAAATAGGCAAAGCGGAAGAATTATTTGCTAAATTTAATCTATGGAAATTACCGATAAGCTATACTTTTTGTTATCTGACGCCATAGTAGCGAGTTTAAAGCAGATTATTTGGCTTTTTGGCCCGCTTTTCCTGATAGGCTTTGCTCTATACTGGGTTTCCAAGCTGAGGAACCAGGCTCTTAACCAATCCATAGGTGGCAAAGCATGTCTATTTTTAACTAGCTTGGCAGGAACTCCGGTGCACGTAGCGGGGCAAGCGCTTTTTTGCCTTATTTTTGGGCATAAAATCACCGAAATCAAGTTTTTTCCCTCGCGAAAAGATGGAACAACGGGTTATATTAAGCACGAATACAACTCAAAAAGCATATATCAAAGAATAGGCAATTTTTTTATAGGCATAGCTCCTATGTTCTTTGGCGCATTGGTTATTTACATCTTGCTATGGATTTTTTTGCCTTGGTGCTTGCCCCAAGGGCTGGATGAAGGCATAAGGATAACCGGTTGGAAAATTTTTAAAAACATTATTTTTAACTCCGATAACTTTGGCAGCTGGCGTTTTTGGGTGTTTTTTTACCTTTCGCTCAGCGTTGCGAGCCACACAGCATTGAACACCAATGACCTTAAAGGCACGGTTCCAAGCTTTTTTATCCTGCTGGGCTTGATATTCATCGTGAATTTGATAGCCAGTGCGTTTTTGAAATATGGATTGGATAGTTTATCTTTTACCCATCTGTTTACAAGAAATATAGATGTTATGCTGTCTCTTTTTTATTCCATAATGCTTTACGCTCTGGCAATCTCCGTTTTATATCTAATCTTTTCTTATCTGCTGTTTTGGATTTCCAAACCGTTTAGGCGAAAGAGCTAGATGAAATTCAGCTCGACCGGCATTCCGCAAAGTTCGTAAAATTTTTTTAAAGATTTCTCATGTTTGGTTGTAAAGCTGTAGTCAACCGCATTGTAGTAATCATAAGCCAAACCCTGCGGCAAGCGATGCGGGTAATGCTTTTCCCACTTTTGCAAGCAATGTTTTCTGTCTCTCTTAAAATCATTTATGCTCGTTTCCGTTTCGTTCAAATAGTTTTTTAGCAAATCTAGGGAGCCTCTGCCCAAGGCTTCTTTTCTTATTATCCACAAGCCAAAAACAAAGGGCAAATTCTGCCAATCCTGCCAAACAGAAGCCAAATCGTAGATAAATTCCCATTTACCTTCGGCTTCTCTCAAAGCGCTATCTCCTATCAAAAGCCTAGCATCGCAGGCTTCGTCAAAAACTTCGGTTTTCCAAACAGGTTCTGCTTTAAAACGCTGCCTTGAAAGCAGTTTCAATAAATGGACGGAGGTCTCGCTCTCCCCAGTCAAATGCACGGATTTTTTGCTCAAATTTTCCCATTTATATTTTGAAAATAATTTAACCGAGCGAATTTCAAGAGTGCTTGAGGTGCAGAATCTATTGCAAGCCACATAATTTTTTTGATTCATGGCATATTCTATGGATGAAGAAGGGGAAAGCATAATGCTACCCTCTCTAAGCCTTTTGTTCTGTTCACTTGGAACTCCATCTAAAAAGCGAGTTTTGGGCAATGGATTATCCAAAAAACGATGAAAAAAGGGAGCGCAGACTAAAAAAGGAATGCGCCCAACGGTTAAAAAATGCTCCATAATTGACATAATTTAAAATTTTTTCTATATTTTGGCTATAATGGTTTATATGTTTCAACTCTCAGCCCAATGGTGTTTTTAACAATGCCTAAATTCCTTGTTAAAAAAACGGTACCGTCAGAAGACGGCAAATCTCTCGTTTTCAAGGGCAAGGTTACAGAGGGACCTATAAACAAAGGCATGGAGCTTTTGGTTTCCATAGCCGGCCAAACTATGGTCCCCATGAAAATCACCGATATAGTGCATTTTGAGAAATCAAAGGACAATTCCAAAAAAATAGGCTTGGTGGTGGATTTTGAAGACGAGCCAGATGATATGGCTATGATCATGGCCTTGCACATCACGGACGAAGAAATTGAGTGCAAGCCAGCGGGTTAGGCTCTAGTTATTCCAGCAGGCTAGGCTCTAGCTGTTTATCCGCTTCAAAAAATCATCGTAGCTATCGCTTTCCTTTATATCTTTGAGCATATTGTCGAACATATCCCCATCCATAAGTTTCCGAGCAGCGGGGCGGTTTCTCCTAGCGAAAGCCACTGCCTCAGGCTCTGTTTTTTTCTTCACGGCACGCTGGAGATTTTCAAAAGCATTTTTATCCAATTCCACAGCGGAATCCTCTTTTGCCTGATAAGACACCGGAGTGTGGCAGTTGGGGCATGTGAATACAAAACCGAGCAATTCGCCATCTTTTGGCTCGGAATTGCAACCTAAGCCAAAAGTTATCTGCATATTGCAATGCGGGCAGGTCAGTTGAATATCGGACATAGGTTTAATGTAGAAATTTTTAGTTTTGCCCAACATCCTTTTTGCTTATCAATAAATAAGCCGCTGGCACTACAAACAAGCTGAAAACAAGAGATACAACTACCCCGCCTATCACCGCCACGCCCATAGGAACGCGGCTTTCTGCACCCGCTCCGAGTGCAAGCGCAATGGGCGCAAAACCAAAGATGGTTGTGGAAGTTGTCATTAAAATGGGGCGCAGGCGCGCTCCCGCTGCGCCAGCAACGGCGTGGCGAAGGTCTAAGCCAGTCGCGTGCCTTTGGTTTGCAAACTCAACTATTAAAATTCCGTTTTTGGTGACAAGCCCAACCAACATCACAAGCCCTATCTGGCTAAATATATTCATGGTATGCCCACCAAAATATAGCGAGGCAAGCGCGCCCGAAAGGGCAAGCGGCACTGTGAGCATAATGGTGAAGGGATGCCTAAAACTTTCAAATTGGGCGGCTAGCAGCATATACACTATAATCAACGCAAGCACAAACACCAAAGCCAAACTGCCAGACGCCTCCATAAAATCCCGCGAAGTTCCTGTTAATTCCGTTCTGAAATTATCTGTGAGTTCTTTTTTTATTATGCCCTGCATTTCGCTTATGGCATCTCCAAGCGCAACACCTGGCGCAGGGCTTGCGGAAATGGTCGCGGACACATAACGGTTGTAGTTAAAAATCTGCGGAGGAACTGCACGCTCTTTTAAATCAACAAGCTGGTCTAGCGAAACCAATTTGCCCGAGCTGTTCCTTACATAAAGGGTTTGCAGTGATGCTGGTTCTGAGCGGTTCTGGGAATTGATTTCCCCCATAATCTGATATTGCTTTCCCTCTTTTAAAAAGTAACCGTATCTCAAACCACTATACGCAAGCTGCAATGCGGTTGCCACTTCACGCGGAGTAACGCCGGAAGCGCGCAAGCGGTCTCTGTTCATTTCAACGTCGAGCTGCGGTTTTGTGAATTTTAAATTTACATCCGCCATTGTTAAAAGCTGGCTCTGCTGAATTTTTTCCATAAGCGATGGCAAATATTTTTTCAGGGAATCTATCTCCGAAGCCTGAACCACCACCTGAACGGGCAAGCCGCTCCGCGAACCCACGCGAATGGTTTGTTCCTGCTGGATTGAAATTCTAACACCTTCTACTTTGGCTAAAATTCCTCTCAAATCGTTTGCTATCTGCTGTTGGGTTCTTTTGCGCTCTTTAGGGTCCACGAGCATTACGGAGACATTTCCGTTATTCGCCATGCCAGCAAACCCCGGAGCCGTTTGCACAAGAATGCGGTCTATCTCAGGCACGTTTTCTATAATCATCTTTTCTATTATTTTCATCTTATCGCTCATAAACAAAAACGGAGCGCCTTCATGGGCTGTGACCTGAACATTAACGCGCGAGCGGTCTTCCAAAGGGGCAAGTTCGCTTGGCAAATCCAAAAAAGCAAAAACGGCGATTACTGCGCATACCAAAATAACAGGGATAGCCCGCATAGGCTGCTTTAAAGTTTTCCCTAAAAATCTGGAATATGTGGAAGAGAGTTTATTGAAAAACGGTTCGGTTGCTATATAAAAGCGGTTGTGCTTTTCATTCTTTTTTAGAAAACGGCTGGAGAGCATACTGCCAAGCGTTAGAGCCACAAAAGACGAAATTATAACAGAACCGCCTATCACAATGGAAAATTCCCTGAAAAGCCGCCCTGTAAATCCCTGCATAAAAAACAGCGGCAAAAACACCGCGCATAAAACAAGGGTTGTAGCTATAACCGCTGTGAAAATCTCATCAACGCCCTTAACCGCCGCCTCCTTTGGCGAAAGCCCTTCCTCCACCTTTGCGAATATATTTTCCAAAACAACAATGGCATCGTCCACAACAAGGCTTATTGCCAAAACTACTCCCAAAAGCGTTAAAATGTTGATGGAAAAATTCAAAACCCAAATCAGGAAAAATACACCTATCAGGGAAATGGGAACTGTGAACACCGGAATCAAAGTTGTTTTAACATCTCTTAAAAACAGGAAAATAATTGCAACAACTAGCAAAAAAGCTATGACTATGGTTTCCCTAACCTCCGAGAGCGCGGCTCGCACAAACTTGGTATTGTCAAAAGAGAGCTGGATAACTACGGACTCCGGCAGGTCTTTGCGAATGTTCTCCAACCTGCTCAGAACCTCGTCCGCTATTTTGATTTGGTCAGAACCTGGCTGCGGAATCACCGCCAGAGAAACCATAGGCCTGGTATTCATTCTAACCGTGTTTCTTTCGTTCTCTGCGCCTAGCACAACTTCTGCCACGTCGCTCAGGCGTATAAATTTCTCTCCGTTTGAAAATAGAATAACATTGCGAAAATCCTCTTCTGTTCTCAATTTGGAACTTGAACGCAAACTAACAGCTGCGGACGTCCCTTCCAGCTGCCCAGCGGGAATTTCCGCGTTTTCCCTTTCAAGCGCAGACCTGATTACGTCTATAGTTAAATTAGCTCCAGCCATGCGTACAGGGTCTATGTAAATGCGCATAGCATATCTCTTTATACCCCATATCCTAACTTCTGCCACGCCTGGAACCGTTTGAATTTTTTCCTGAACCCTTTCGCCATAATCCGAGAGATCCAGCAGGCTCATGGTGTTGCTGCCGAGCGATAGCACAACTATAGGCGTGGAGTTGGCATCCGCTTTTGAAACAACAGGAATATCAGCATCGTCAGGGAGAAACCTCTGAGCACGGGAAACCTTGTCTCGCACGTCGTTGGCGGCTTGCTCCATATTCGCGCCCAAATTGAATTCCACAGTTATGTTGGATTGCTCTTCACGCGAAGTTGACGTTATGGTTCTTATCCCATCTATGCCGTTGATGGCGGACTCCAGCGGTTCTGTGATTTGGTTTGCCACAACTTCCGCATTTGCACCGGTATAAGTTGTGCGAACATCTATTATAGGAGGGTCTATGGCAGGGTATTCGCGAACCCCCACTTGATACAAACCTATCGCTCCAAAAAGCACTATGAGTGCCGATAATACTATTGTTAAAACCGGCCTTCTAATGCTTGTGGAAGCTATGCTCAATGGCTACCTTTTGTTTTTATATCGAGATATACCAAAGTCTGGTTAAGCAACTGGTAAGCTATCTCTCCAAATGTAAATGGGCCATACATCCCTTTGGTGATTTTACCTTCTAAATTTGAATTCACGTAATTCAAAATGCAACTGTAAGAGAAAGCCAATTCATCAGAGGCAGCGGTTAAATTCTTGTTGAACTCGGTTAAATAATCCGCAGGTTTGGCAAAGTAATATTTGACGTCCTTGAATATAGGTGCATAAAGCTGGGCTTTGTCGTCTTTAATGCTTGCGAAGGATACATTTACAAAATTGCCGCCGTGGTCGGGAACGTGTGGATATTCCGTAAACGATGTATAGCCAGAAGTATCCAATTTTTTGGATAGCGCGGAGCCGAATTTAAAGTTGGAAACAATGGGATATTTAGTGTCTATGTTATTTTCTTTCATATATTTGACTATATTTGTCGGCTCGCCGTTGATAAAGCAATTGCCTACTTCAAAGCCGCTGTTTGGGAAAACTATTGTAGCTTTTTTATCCGCTTCGTAGATATTTATAGTGGAAATCATAGCGTATTTGTTATCTGGCAAGCTGCAATGCATAGCAAGGGCATCCGTTTCGGAAATTTGCCCATTCTGGCCGTTAAAGACCTTGGTAGTTTTTTTGCCCAAATCTTCCAGGGATACTCCAGCTACCCAGCCTATGGTTATCTTGGTGAATTGCCCAGGGAAAAAAGGTGCTTTTTCGGCATAATCCAAGTGAGCCTTGGTGCCAAAGGGCATTAGCAGGTAAGTAAAACCGTTATCCGGTGATTCTTTGGAAATATCGGCGAGGTGTTCCGAATCGTAAAATTTTACCTCTTTGAGCTTTATATCTGCTGGCAAACTCATAACAAAAATTTTATCGGTATTTTTTTGCCCCCCGTCTTCATTCATAAAATAGGAGGATGTGCCCCCTACCCAATTGCCATTGGGAAGCCCGGTTAGCATTTCTTCCGTGCCGGACAACATTAAAGTTTCACCAGAGCGAATCATATCAGCAACGATACTTTTTTCGGCGAGCATATAAAAAACCTCCTTTTTTTTAGTATATGTAATATATAAAAAATTCTGGAATTATTTTCGCTTAAAATAGCCGCAAATAATGCTTTAACGTGATGTTGCTCACATTTTCTTGTGGCTGGCTATTGCCAGAATAAAGCCAGAGATGAATTTGGCACCGCAACCCAATGCGTAAAATAACACAATGATACAGATTTGTAGGGGCGTATTGCAATACGCCCCGAATGCGGAATGATTTGCCATTTTGTCTGGAACCCCGATGCCCCTGATTAAAAGATTTACAGGATTGCTGATAGATAAGGCTCTATTCTGTTTATCCTTTCATTTTTCCTCAATTTGTACCTTAATTTTACTTGATGCACATTCTATTTCTGGATATTGATTGCAACGTTGCCCAAAAATACAGCAAAGAGTAATTGCTGCAAATAAAGCAATAGCTATCAAAGAAATTGTGATATACTTCCAACAAGTATCACATTTTGACACTTTGATTTGTTCCAGCTGTTTCGCTTGTTCTCTTACGATACGATTTAATTCCTTAATCGTACCTATGTGAGCTTCATTTAACGTTTTGTATTCGTTATCATTGTTTCCATTTTCGCTCATTTTACTCTTCTCCTTTTTTGAACCACTGAATTTCTTTATCTCTATCTCCCAAACCTTTCCGTCCATAGAAATAGAATGGACTAGCAATTATGCACAGTACCGCTAAATATGCTATAAGTAATGTACAACTGAAAAAACTGCAAACAGTTTCTATGCCCAAAAGTATCCACGCTATAACAGAAAAGCCGCTCACAATTTCATTTATTTTAGAAACCGACCAAGTTTTTTCGTGAATTCCAACTTTATATAAAGGTCCAGCTATTCCATCTTCCAACATATCCACGTGGCTTTCCCAATTTTTTTGCCATTGTTTGCTTCCTATGTTGGAAAAAAGCCAAGCAAGAGCGGTTAAAAATCCCAAACAGGTTATTCCAACTATTATATATTCAGGGTGTTTGCAAAGATTTTTATCCCATTTTGCTGTAACAGAATAAAAATAGCCTCCATAAACAGCTGTTTGAAATAACCAATAATAATTTGCCCTTTTCCAGTAATTATCTATTTCAAATTTCCGGGTATCATTGGCTATTTCGTAGGCTTTTTCGTGAAGGACATTGCCTTTACCAAGAAAAAGAGATTTATACTCACCATCATCTATTTTTTTCATATTTCAACTCTCCTATGTTTTTTCCAATTATATGCCACTATACAATCTCCTTGCCCAGTTTGAGTACTATCAGCTTTTTCCCTTCCCCAAATCCCAATTCGGGTTTAAATCCCCATTCTGGCTTCAGCTCGAAACGCCCTTTTGCCATAGCTATAGGGTCTTCGTAGAATTCATAGTCCAGCAGTTCTAGGGTCATTGTAGTGCTAGTATATGCTCTGCGGAATATTATCTTGCGTTTGTCCTTGGGCACACGATTCACATAATTCAAAACCCTGCTTTCGTTGTAAGGTTTCCATTCGCGGTATTCCTCTTTCTTGTTCCCGCTTTTTATCATATCGTACCAACGGAATGCCAGCACGAACACCAAATCAGTTTCTTTTTTTGCTTTCATATCCAATCCTCGCTATTTAATTAACTTTTACCGAACTTTCCACGAGAATATCAATCCTTCACGCAACGAACACTATACAAGCTGTTGTTCTTATAGGAGTCGTTTCTAAAGACTTTCTCGTCTTCGTAGGTTATGTACCGACGGTAAGCGTTGTTGGTACCGCTTTCGCTAGAACTCCACCAATGGCCGCTGTAGCCGACACTGTAGAAAAAGCCAAAAGAATTACCGTTTGCCGGCGGTCCACCATAACCGCCAGGCAGAGCCGTAAAGCCAAAATCGTCCGTGCCGGCTTTATAATTGCTATTAGTATTCCAGCCATTCGTAGCCTTTAGCTTTGTTCCTGCGGTATTCGAGCCTCCTACAAAATCTATTAACGTTGTCCATTCTGCATCACTAGGAATATGCCAACCGCTGGGGCATATTCCTTTATGCTTCGTAGATATTTGCGAAGCACAAATACTGTTATTGCAACTAGAGGATAGATCCATTGCTGTTGTCCAATCATATAACCTGCCGTAAGTATCGCAAGTTGTAGTATTTTTATCGCTTAGAAGGTTTGATGGGCCCGCCTCGCCGCAACATCTGCTGCCACTTGCATTGTAGTTAAGGTTCTCCGCCATCCAGGTTTGGGTGCCGATTATGGTGAATTTGTATTTTTTGTTATCACGGGTGTCAATAAAATCACGATTTTTTGCCGTGCCATTTTCGCAATATTGAGCGAACGGATTGTAGTTTTCCCCGTTACATTTAGCATAAATAATGTTGTTATGACAGAATTGAGTTAGCGGATTGTAGCTCTCGCCGTTGCATTTAGCTGGAGTAGCCAAGTTATTTACGCAAATGTGGGTTGCGGGAGGGTACACCATGCCATCGCATTTATCGTATAGTTTGTTATCTACGCAGAATTGTATTGCTTGGTCATACCAACTGTTTCCGCATTTGGTCTCCACAATTTTGTTATTAACACATCCTTGCGTCAGCGGATTGTAATTATTTATTCCATTGCATTTATCGTAAACAACATCGTTATAGCAGAATTGAGTTGTTTGTTTATACCAAATACTTCCGCACTTAGCCTCCGCTACGCCATTTGTACATCTTTCCGTTGTTGAATTGGAAAGTATTGCGATACTGCCACAACAAGACTGCGTTAGTGGATTGTAGCTATCGCCATTGTTGCATTTTGCGGTAGTAACCTGACCATATTGGCAGATTTCGCTTGCGGGGGAGTACACTTTGCCACCGCATTTATCGTAAACATTGCCGTCATAGCAGAATTTATTGTCGGGGTTAAATATGGCATCACATTCCTTTAACACAGCACTACTGCTTTGCCCAAGAGAAGACGAGCTAAAGCCAGTGTTGCCGTTGGAAGATGAGCTAGAGCCAGTGTTGCCGTTGGAAGATGAGCTAGAGCCAATGCTGCCGCTAGAGGATGAACCGGAATTGCCACCGCTGGATGATAGCGAGCCGCTGGAAGACGAGCCTCCCGTTGCTGGACTGCTATTGCCACCGCTGGATGATAACGCTCCACCGGAATTACCGGAACTAGAACCACTCCCACCCCCGCCACTAGACGATGATATTTCCGAGCCGGAATTGATGTTCGGCTGGTTGTTGGAAGGATTATCATCCGAGGAGCAGCCAAAGGTGAAAGCCAAGGCAAGCACGAGGGCTGCCAAATAAGCGATTTTAGAGAATTGTGTTCTCATAGGGTTTCTCCATTTTGAAAAATTGAATGTTGAATTATCGGGAAAATCGGTAAATCGGGAGAATCGGGGTTCAGACAACGTGCGTAACTGCCTGCAATATAACGAGTTACATGGAGGGGGGGGGGGGGGGGGGTCAAGAATTTAATTGAGAATTGAGAATGAAAGGAATGGAGACACTCATACGCTTCTTGCTCGCTGGTGAACATCCGCAGGATGGTAATCTTATGCTTTTCGTAATTTCCTATTCTCAATTCTCCATTCTCCATTCTCAATTAACAAATATAGATTATTTTTAGCCAAAAACTCAATATAAACCATCATAAAACTCCCTTTGGCGCCCAAAACAAGCGTTCCAGGAAAAACGTTCGGCATATACCCTGCCGTTTTTCCCCATTTCCTGCATTTTTGCCTCATTTTCCGCTGTTTCGCAAACCGCCCTGGCAAGCGCTTTGGGGGTCATTTCCGGCAAAATAATCCCGCCGCCGGATTCCCTGATATGTTCTGCCGCCGCTCCGGTGTTAGCTCCTATCAAACACTGCCCGCAAGACATCGCTTCGAGAATAGAAAAGCCAAAAGTTTCCCAGCCGCTCAGGGCAAAGCCCATTTCGCAGCTAGCTATCCACCTTGTCATTTCCTCCTGCTTTTTGATAAAACCCGCATATTTAACGTGCTTGTACTTTTTCACCGCTTCCTCAACAAGGCTAATCCTGTTGCCAGTCCCAACAAAAACAAGCGCAGGCTCTAAGCCCAATTCCTTGCAAACAAGCGGGTAAGCATCCAGCAAAAGCGATACCCCTTTCTCCTTGCAAAAACGATGCGGAAAAAACATGGTAAGCCTGTTTGGGTTGCCAGCTTTCAATTCCTCAACAAGAGCGCTGTCTCTGCAAGCTGGGGTGAATAAATTTGAATCTATGCCAAGAGGCAGCCAATGCAAATTCAATAAACCCCTGTTCCTCATTCTCTCCATAACCTCTTTGCAAGAGACCTGAATACCTTGATAGTTCTTGAATTGATGACGCGCATACGCCCAAGCCACGTTTTCAAGCTGCTTCCCCAAAAATTCGTTTACCCTGCCAAATGTGCGGCGTATATAGGTTACTGGAAAATCCGCATGCCAAAAACCCGTGAGCATAGGCTTGCTCTCTAAGCCCTCGCACGCTCTGCGAACAGCAGCGGGTAGCACGTAAGGCGAGCCAACTTCTATTATGTCTGCGTTGTATTTTTTGATGTAAGGCCTTATATGGCTTGGGCTGTAAATAAAACGGTATTCCCACCACTTGCCCGGAACTTTCATAGCCTTCACGTGCTCTATAGTCAGCGTTGGAGAAATTTCCTCCACTCCGTTATGGTTATCCTGCATCAAAAAAACGAGTTTGTAATCGGTTTGCTTTTTTTGGTAATATTCCATCTTCTGCAAATGATAACGGCGAACCCCGCCCCCGCTGGGTGACCAGAAATTATTTATATCTAAAATTGTCCGCATGTATCAAGGTTTTTTCTTTTTCTTTTCTGCCGTTTTCTTTTCTACTGTTTTCTTCTCTACAGGAGGATTTTTTAAAGCACCCTTTGCCAGCTCGTCCGCTTTATCGTTCCATTCATCTCCGCTGTGCCCAGCTACCCTTTCAAAACTCGCCCACTCTTTTATCTCTGCAATTCTGTTCATATATATTATTGAAACCGCGCTGTTCGCCTTCCAATCACCTATAGCCCAGCTCTCAACGCCTTGATAATCATAGCAAATAGTGCCCTTGCGCTTGTGCTTTGCCAAATATTCCATAGCCTTCCAAGCAGCGTGAAGCTCTCCGTCTATGTTTCTGCTCAAAGCTGGGTGGGGAGTTCTGCCGAACTCGCAAGCTATTTGAACTCCGTTCTCAACCGCAATCCAAGACCAGCCCGCGTATTCGCTTGTGGGCATAAAGGAACCATCTATGTAAATGCGAAGCCCTTTTTTCACCACCTTTTTCCCGGTAATCCAGGCTTTGGCATCCTCCATTTTTATAAAGGACTTATACTTAACACCTTGCTTCCCGGCAACACGCTTTTCGCAATCGGGCCAATTATCGCCCAGCCAATGCGTTCCATCTGAAAATTTTGCTGCATAGATTTTTGGCATATCAGTTAAATTTAGAATTTTTTATTTTACAATGCTATGGCAAAGATACTGGAAACGGAACAGCTTTCGGGTGACGTGTATAAATTCACGGTGGAGGCACCCCTTATAGCTGAAGAAAGACTTGCCGGGCAGTTCATAATCTTGCAAACAGACTTGGAAACGGGGGAAAGAATACCCCTAACCATAGCCGATGCAAACAGGGAAAAAGGAAGCATAACCCTTATTTTCCAAACCGTGGGCAAAACAACCCTGGATTTGGCTCAATTAAAGGTAGGGGATCCTATCCCTGTGCTAACAGGTCCCCTAGGCTCGCCCACCCATATCGAGAATTTTGGCAATGCGGTTTGTGTTTGCGGGGGCATAGGCGCAGCCCCTATGTATCCTATAGCGCAGGCTCTCAAAAAAGCGGGCAACAATGTAACCGTCATTTTAGGCGCAAGGCGCAAAGACTTGATAATAATGGAAAAAGAATTGAAAAGCGTGGCAGACGAACTTGTGATATGCACAGATGACGGCTCCTATGGGCGCAAGTGCTTGGTGACCGAGCCTCTAAAGGAAATTTGCGAGGGCAAAAAAGCGGATTATGCCATAGCCATAGGGCCTCCCATAATGATGAAGTTCTGCGCAGAAACCACCAGACCTTACGGGGTAAAAACTTACGCAAGCCTGAACAGCATTATGGTTGACGGCACAGGAATGTGCGGGTGCTGCAGGGTGACGGTTGGCAAAGAGGTAAAGTTCGTATGCGTGGACGGGCCTGAATTTGACGCTCACCAAATTGACTGGGAAAGCATGATGAAAAGGATGGGAACATATAAACAACGCGAAGCGTTGGCAAAGGAAAAAGCTCTAGCAAAGCTCAATGGTAAAACTTGTGGATGTGGGAATAAATGAATATCTATTGGATTTTTCAGATAATGCTAGGCTTGCTCGGTTTAAGCCTTTTGGTTTTTATACATGAGCTTGGGCATTTTTTGGCAGCTAAATACTGCGGGGTCAGGGTGTTAACCTTTTCAATAGGTTTTGGGAAAAAACTTTTGAAGGTCAGCAGGAATGGAACAACTTACTGCATATCCGCTATTCCGTTTGGTGGCTATGTGGCTATGGCAGGGGAAAATCCAGAGCAGGTACGCGAAGATAAACCTGATGATTTTCACGTGCAGCCAATTTGGAAACGCGCTTTGATAGCTTTTGCCGGCCCAGCCTTCAATGTGATTTTCGCATATTTTTTGCTCACCGGTATTTATATGCTCGGCAACCCAGAACCCATTTCCGACAAACTCGTTGTTGGAGTTGTGGAAAGCAATTCGGCAGCCGAGGAAGCTGGCATTGCAAGCGGCGACACGATTTTTACCATAGATGGGAAAAAACCAGACGGCTGGGATAAGTTGCGCGAAGAGATGGGCATCAGCATAGGCAGAGAGCTAACGCTTGAGATAGGAACGAAAGATGGCAGAAAAACGGTCACCATTGTTCCGCACGAACTTGGGAACTTGGGCGTGGGCACTGCTGGCATCCATCCAAGGCACAGGGTTTTTGCGGCAGCGCAGCCTTTGAAAGATTCTCCAGCGGGCAAAGCAGGCATAGAGCAGAACGATACCATTGTGAGCATAAACGGCTATACAATAGGTTACTATCAAGACATGATAAACATAATATCCGCTTCGGAAGGGCAAGCGGTTGAAGTTACATTTTTGCGCGAAGGCGAAAGCGGCAAAATAGACACTATGAACGCGACTATAACGCCGCTTTGGAGCGAAGAGACCGAACGTTATATGATAGGAATTCAGATGGGGCTTGCCAAGTTTGACGAAATGCATATAGTTCACCAGCCGCTCGGCACAGCCCTTGCGATGGCGGCTCAAAAAAGCTACAGCATGGGAACAAGCATATTCCGCTATATTCACCGCATAGTAAGAGGCGAGGTAAAATTGAGAGCTATGAGCGGCCCTGTTGGCATTGTGCAGGTTATAGGTTTGGTGTGGCTTGAGAATTTGCAGAAGGTTGTGCTTTTGCTGGCTTTGATAAGCATAAATTTAGGAGTAATGAATTTGCTGCCTCTTGCCATTACAGACGGCGGCGTCCTTTTATTTTTATTAATAGAAAAGCTGCGCGGCAAACCCATCTCGCAAAAGAATCAGGTTCGCATACAGCAGGTGGCGGCGGCGTTTTTTATAACCCTGTTCGTTTACATAACATTTGTGGACATAAGCAGAGGTTCAATGCTAATGAAGTAGTTGCCACAGCACGGCTTTTTGCGCATGCAAACGGTTTTCCGCTTCTTCGTAGCAAAAATTCAACTGCGTATTTTCCATAATCTCATCGGTTATCTCTTCGCCTCTATTGGCGGGCAAGCAATGCGTAACCTTGCAATGCGAAGGAGCGTGTTTTAGAAGATCGCTGTTTATTTGGAAAGGCGCAAAATGTTTAAGTTTGGCTTCGCGCTGCTGCTCCTGCCCCATGCTCACCCACACATCGCTATATAAAACATCGGCGTTAACAACAGCTTCTTTGGGGTTGTTAAGCGATTTGTACATGCAGCCGTTCTCCTTAAACTCCGGCAAAGCCAATTCAATCTCATTGGCTTTTTGCTCATAACCTGCCGGGCAAGCGAGGGTGAAATTCATTCCCAGCTTGGCGCACAATTCCATTATGGAATTTGCCACGTTGTTGCCATCGCCCACAAAGACCACTGTTTTCCCGCGCAAGTTTTCGCCAAACAACTCAAACATAGTTTGCCCAAAAGCGAGTGCCTGGCAAGGATGGTAATCATCGGAGAGAGCGTTTATAACCGGAATGCTGCCGTATTCCGCAAGCTGCTCAACCAAACGCTGTTCAAAGCAACGCACCACAAGCCCATTCACCCAGCGCGAAAGGCAGCGGGCGATGTCCATAATGCTTTCCCTTTTGTTCATGCCTATATTTTTAGGCTCCAAAGTTATGGGCATTCCGCCCAACTGATGCATACCCACTTGAAAGGATGTAATGGTTCTGAGCGAAGGTTTTTCAAAGAATATGCCTATGGTTTTGCCAGCAAAATCATTGGAGTATTTCCCTTCTTTAACTTCTTTTTTCAAACGGATAGCTGTGCGTATAATATCAATTATGCGCTCGGAATCCCAATCGCGCAAACGTAACAGATGTTTGGACCGCTCCATAAAACCGCCTTTGAAAAAAAGGTAATATAGCAAATGATTATTGCCCAATCGATACCCTTTCCAAAAAGCATATCAAACATATATGTATTATATAGACCCTTGGAGGGAAGCTCCTTTAATAATATACCAAACATATATGTTTACTATATTATTGTTTGTTCAACGTTTTTCAAGGAATTTTTATGAACTTTGAAATGGTTATGGCTTTATCCAGCGCATTAGATGCAAAAGATAAATATACCGCTGGTCATTCGCGCCGAGTTATGGAATATGCCGCAGGCATTGCCAGGAATATGGGGGTGCAGGAAAAAGACATCGAGAGGCTTAAAATGTCTGCCCTGCTGCACGATATTGGGAAGATAGGAGTACCGGATGCCATTCTCTATAAAGAGACCAGAGTATCTGATAAAGAATATGCCGTAATTAAGAAACATCCAGAAATAGGAGCAAATATTCTCAAAGCCATAGATGCTTTCAAGGATTTGGTTCCGGTGGTCTATCACCATCACGAAAGATTTGATGGCATGGGCTATCCGAATGGTATTTATGGCGAACAGATTCCTCTGCACTCGCGAATTATAGCGGTAGCGGATAGCTTTGATGCGATGACATCAACCAGGCCATACAGAAAGGCGCTTAACTCTGAAGCTGCATTGCTGGAGATAGAGCTGAATAGAGGGAGGCAATTTGACCCCACTGTTTCGGATATTTTTCTCATTCGCTTTTCGGATATACTCGATGACGTATTGAAAAGCATGGAACCTGAGTATATTATATAGGCTAAAAGCCCTGAATGTGAAATTGTCTGAATCACTCCCCGTTTTTGGTTGAACGGGTAAGGTTTAGGGAGGTTTGCTATCATTTTTTCAGTATTTTTATCATAAAGTTGATTATTGCTCCAATGATAGAGCCAATTAAGGTCTGCCATATTTATTTTCTCCTATCTATCCTTGGGTTTAACCTCAACGACTTGCGAATAGAAAAACAAGCCGCTCAGTTATGCACCACCGTGGTGCAAATCCCGAAACTATCTACAACGCAGATATCCATTTTGCTCGTACCATTGTTCCCAAGTTATAGTGTAATAATCCATATTTCCGTAATCATCGTAGTCGCCCGCACAAGCATACTTTGCAGAGTTAATCCACTCATCTCCGCATTTGTATTCAGGAACTCCGCTTTGGCATCTCTGAAAATCAGAATTATCGGGATGATAATAGCTGCTGCCACAACGCAGATATCCATTTTGCTCGTAATATTGCTCCCAAGTTAAGGTGTAATAATCCATATTTCCGTAATCATCGTAGTTGCCTACACAAGCATACTTTGCAGAGTTAATCCATTCATCTCCGCATTTGGCTTCAACAACTCCGCTTCGGCATCTATAAGTTTCAGAGTTAGGGTCATAGTATGATACATCGCCACCGCCGCCGTCATCGTCCGATGAGCAGGAAATGGTGAATGACAAGGCAAGCCCGAAGGCTGCCGCTAATGCGAGTTTTGAGAGTTTTCTGCTCATTTTTGGTTCTCCTTTGTTATGGGTGAAATTTGTAAATCCTCTAATCGTCCTTCAAGCAACGGACAGCATACAAGTAACTCATATTTTGGTTGAACCAAACTGCTCTCTCTTCGCCGCAGAACAGGGCCATGACATTCGCTCTATTACCATCGTAGTAACTATTCCCACTAGCACTCCACCACCAGCTTCCAAGAGTCGTAATAAAACCGTAATCACCCGTGCCACCGCAATCGCTAGTTTTCAAATACTTGCCCGCTGTAGAATCACCGCCAACATAATCCGTCAAAGCTCTCCACTCATCTATTCTTGGCAAATGCCAACCGCTAGGGCATATCCCTCTATGCTTCTCGGATACTTCCGAAGCACAATAACTTGAGTTGCAACTGGCAGGCAGAGCCATCGCTGTTGCCCAATCATACTCCCTGCCATACTTATCGCAGTCGGCTGTATTATTATTGTAATCATTGTGGCATTTTGAACCGCTTACATAGTAATTAAGGTTATCTGCCATCCAAGTTTGAGTGCCTATTATAGTAGTATTATATTTTTTGCCATCGCGAGCATCGGTGATAGAGCCATCATAATTCTTCATGGTACCATTGGAACAGTATTGCGTTGCAGTAATAGAGTATTTAATGTTATTGCAGCACACTTGCGTTTCTATGTTATACTCCGAACCACCACATTTAGAGTAAATGCTGTTGTTTGAACAGAATTCAGTTGCAGGGTTATACAAATTTGTTCCGCATACGGTTTCAATGACATCGTTATTGCATCTCAAATTATCATTCGCAGCATCGTACCATTTTGTGCCACACTTGTTTTCCAAGATGTCATTTCGGCATCTCAAACCGTTATTATCCTCATGCCAGCTATCATAGCATAAACCATTTGAACAGTAAAACCAGATTTCACCGCACTTGGCTTCCACACGGTCATCCTTGCAGCGGAGATTAGAATTGGAGGCATCGTACGATTGGTAGCCACATCTGGTTTCAATAACACCATTACACACGAGAGTAGAATTAGAGAAATCGTACCAATCACTGCCGCACTTTTTTTCAACGACATCGTTATTGCATCTCAAAGAACTACTAACCTCATACCATTTTGCCCCGCACTTGGTTTCCACATTATCATCCTTGCAGCGGAAATCGGAATTGGAAGCATCGTACCAGACCCATTCGTTAGAACGGTAATGGTCGCCGCACATGGTTTCAATGACATCGTTCTTGCATCTCAAATTATATTTCTCAGCATCGTACCATTTTGCCCCGCACTTGGTTTCAATGACATCCTTTTGGCATCTCTGGTCAGACAAACTGAATGTGTAATCATTGCAGCAGCCATTCTCCAGAGGATTATACGGCCATCCATCGCATTTCGCAGGATTAGCCACCGAGCCTTCGCAAATATGGGTAGTGGGGTTATACACCATACCATTGCACTTGGAATAAACATCGCCATCATAGCAAAAACTAGACGAAGGATTGAACACAATGTCTTTGCACCCTGCCCCCATATTGTTGGAAGACGAGCTTCTTCTCGAACTGCTGCTAACCCAGCCCCCATCCGACCCATTGCGAAGGTCATCAGGAATATCCGTGCAGCTTAGGAATAACGCTACCCCCAAGAACAGCAAACTTATGAATTTGGCATTTGACATAAATCCTCCTTAAAATACCAGGTAAACAACCACGCCGCCTGCAAGCAGGGCGGCACCTATTCCATAACTTATATTGCGGCTGCTCTCCGCATCCACAGCGGCTTTGCCGTTCCTGTTTTCAACGTGGCGAGACACATCGCTATTTTTCACAACCCCGTAAATAACCGCCCCCAATCCGAGAGTAGCTAAACTTATAGAAGTTATAGGCTTGAACAAACCGCCAGAACCGCTTTCCTTTGATATATTGGCAGGAATGGAATTATCCACAATATTTTCCGCTATATCAACAGCCAAATCCAATCCCATTTTAAGGCTTATGTCTTTAAGCATCGATGTTATCTCCGCAGGAGATTCAGGCAATGCTTTTACGCAGCCAACGGTCAAGCCCACGCTTGTTTTGTCGCCGTCCTTTGGCTTGCCGAATGGGAGCGGACTTTTAAGCTGCGCTTTCGTTTTTGCCACGGCAGGAGGCAATTCCTTCATAAATTTCGACATATCAAAATTCTCTTTCTCCAAAAGGTTCGTGAAGTCCGCCACGCAAGCCCCCGAAAGGTTTACGCTGCTAAGAGCCTCCGCCACGGACATCTTTAGCAATGCCGCAGCGATGGCGGGCAGCAGCTCAGGGTTCTCATCGGGTTGGTCGGTTTCTTGGGCAAAGCAAAGGGCAGCAAACAAAAATACTACAACTAGGGGGGTGGGGGGTCTGATTTCATTCATAACCCGTAACGTAGCTAAAAACTGTATATTTAATAAAGGAAAAATAGGCCCTTGGGGTGCAAGGTCTCCGACCTTCAGACTTTAAGTCATTTTTCCTTTATAAAATATACAAAAAAATGACAATCCAATTTTTGAAAGGTTATAAGTGTTTCGTCTATAAAATTTTACTATCTTTCCTCAATATGCAAGAAATAATAGATGTTTGCGATTCCAAGGGGAATTATACGGGGCAAAAATTGCCGCGTAATGAAATTCATAAAAACAAATTGTGGCACAGGACGGTGCACGTGCAAATTTTTGACTTTGACAAGCGCACTCTTTTTCAGTTAAGGTCTATGGATAAAGAATCATTCCCAAATAAATTGGACGTAAGCGCAGCAGGGCACATAAGCTCCGGGGAAAAAATAATAACCGCAGCGCTCAGGGAATTAGAAGAGGAATTAGGTTTGCAGTTAGAAGAGAACAGGCTGGAATACATAGATGATTTTGCAAGCGAGCAAGCTATGCCAAACGGCGATGTTGATAGGGAAATACAGAGTTTTTTTATGGCGAAAATCACCGAAAGCGAAAAACTCACGCTTAAAATTCAGGAAAGCGAAGTGCAAAAAATCGTATGGTTTACAGGGCAGGAGCTGGAACAGGCTCTGCGCGAAAATGCAGATGCTTTTGCGCCTAATGAAGAGGAATATGCTCTTATCTTAAAAGAGTTAAGTTTCTAGATTATTATCTGTGACAGCAATTGTTTTAGGTAATTTTGATGGTTGCCATTTGGGGCACAGAGCCTTATTTGAAGCATTGAAAAAGCAAGCACAAAAAAATAACACGCAGCCTTTGGCAATTTCTTTTGAACCGCATACAAGGCACGTAATTCAAGAACCAGGGCATCCAGAACTTTTAACTTCAAACGATGAGAAAAGGGAATTTATGGAGGCTTGCGATGTTCCTCTTGTTTTGCAGAAATTTGATAAAGATTTGTTCGCAGTGCCGTTCCGTTCATTCGTGAACGACTTTGCCATACAAAGATACGGCACAAAAATCTGGGTGCTAGGTTTGGACCAGCGATTTGGGCGCGGCGGCAAAGGCAGCGCAGAAACGCTGAGGGCATTCTTCCCCGATTTGCTCATTCACGAAATAAACCCGGTTCTATTTAACAACGAAGCGATTAGCTCTTCCCGCATAAGGGAAGCATTAAAAAAAGGAGAGTTGGACTTGGCAAACTCAATGCTAGGGCGATGTTATTCCCTCGGCGGAATTGTTGAGCACGGCTTGGGGCAAGGGAGGCTGCTCGGCTTCCCCACCGCTAACTTGCACCTGCCGGACTACAAACTTTTGCCAAAAAACGGAGTGTATTTTGGAACAGCCTCTTTTGACAAGCAGAAACACAAAGCGGTTATAAACATAGGCAACAGACCTTCCCTTGGGAGCCGCCCCGTTGGGCTGGAAGCCCATCTGCTAAACTTTGACGGAGATTTATATGGCAAAAAATTATCTGTTGAACTTGTAAAGCGGCTGAGAGACGAAATAAAATTTGATAGCGTTGACGCTTTAAAGGAACAGATCAAGAAAGACATCGCATCTTGCAATTCCTGCAAATAGCATTTTCCTTATAGTTTTCACAGAAATTTTTATAAGCCGCTCCGTTCCAAATTGCCAAGGGGTCTTGGGTAGCGAAATTACCAAAATCGCCAAACGGGAATTTTGTCCGCATCCCAAAGCGAGCATCTGGATTAGGGCAAACTTGAAATGTGCCGTCCACCCAAACCCAGGCCTCCTTGTTTAGAAATCTACACTTTTTTAATTGAGAATGGAGAATTGAGAATGAAGAATGTAATATCCAAGGTTCATTTATTTTCACTCTGTCCACGCCTTTTGGAATTTCATCTAATTTATCGCCTTTACAAAGCGTAGCTTGTATTGTGACTGTAAATTCGCCTATTCTCAATTCTTCATTCTCAATTCTCAATTTTTCATCCACGAACTCAGAAACGCTCTTAGGAATTTTCCCGCGCATTGCGCTGAATTTTATGTCGCTTAGAACGGGCAAAAGCAAGGGCAGCCATTTTTTTAAGCCGCCATTTGGGAATGTGCCGTTTGTGGTTATGTTGACTTTTATATTTTTTCTTTTTGCGAGCAGCAAAAAATCCTCAAAACGGGAGTACAGAAATGGTTCGCCAATGGTGCTTGGAATTATCTCTTTTAAACCAAGCGGCAAAAATGCGTCCACAACTCTTTCAATAACGGCAAAATCCATCTCCTGCACAGGTTCCCAGTCAAGCGGTGCTTGCTTGGAAAAGCACAAGTCACAATTAGAATTGCAATAATGTGGATTTGTTATGAATGTTATGCGCATTTTTTACAAAACATCATATCCTTGTTCTTCAATTTTCTCTTTGATTTTGTCCAGAGCTATTTGGCTGGGCTCATATTCCACCACAACAATTTTGGCTGCCAAATTCACAAAGGCTTTCGCTACGCCGGGCAAAGCCTCAACCGACGTTACGATTGAAATCATGCAGTGATCGCAAGACATGCCTTCAACTTTAAGTGTAGTTTTTTCCATCTATATAAATATAGCTTTTTATTTTCTCAACCTCAAAGCATTGGCCAAAACAGAAACCGAACTCAAACTCATGGCGGCGGCGGCAAAAATCGGGTTCAGCAATGGGCCGCCAAACAAATGCAAAACTCCTGCCGCTATTGGAATGCCAACCAAGTTGTAGCCAAATGCCCAAAATAAATTCTGCTTAATGTTGCGAATTGTCTGCTTACTCAAATTTATGGCTACAGGAACATCCATCAAATCGCTTTTCATCAGCACAATGTCTGCCGACTCCATAGCCACATCAGTGCCCGAACCTATGGCAATGCCAACATCGGCTTGAGCCAATGCAGGCGCATCGTTTATGCCATCGCCTACCATCGCAACCTTGCAACCCCTTTCCTGCAATTTTTTCACCTCACTCGCCTTGTCTTGTGGCAACACCTCGGCAAGGACTTTATCAATTCCCACCTGCTTTGCGATGTTTTCAGCGGCTTCCTTATTGTCGCCTGTGAGCATCATCACTTCAATGCCCATGCTTTTCAATTTTTCAACAGCCGCAAAGCTGCTTTGCTTTGGCTTATCAGAAACAACTATCCGCCCGATGTATTCACTGTCTGCCAAAACTCTAATGCCACGAACAATCTCAATTTTTTTGCCACCAATTATGCCTTCAACGCCTTGCCCCGCTATGCTCTTAAAATCACTCGCTTCTAAATACTCGCCTTTGTAATAATCGCAAATGGCTTTTGCAATGGGATGCTCGGAATACCTCTCAAGCGATGCCGCTAGTTGCAGTACATCTCCTTCTACCGTTACAACTTCGGGCTTGCCTTCTGTGATGGTACCGGTTTTGTCCAAAATTATCGCATCAATTTTATGCGCCATTTCCAGCACTTCCCCACCTTTTATCAAAATGCCTTTTTCTGCGCCTTTGCCTGTTCCAACCATTATGGCTGTGGGCGTGGCAAGCCCCAAAGCGCAGGGGCAAGCTATAACTAATACGGATATAAAAATTCTAAGCGCAAACTCAAAATTTCCGCCCGTTCCAAAAAACCAAGCTATTCCAGCTACCAAAGCTATTGTGCAAACTATGGGAACAAAGTAGCCAGAAACTGTGTCTGCCATTTTTGCTATGGGTGCTTTGCCGCTTTGAGCGTCTTCCACCAGTTTAATAATCTGCGCTAGTGCTGTGTCTGCCCCAACTTTTTCGGCTTTGAAGCGCAACATTCCTGTGGTATTTATAGTGGCTGCATAAACCAAATCGCCTGCACTTTTGTGAGCTGGCATACTCTCGCCTGTGAGCATGGATTCATCTATGGCACTGCAACCATCTATCACTTTGCCGTCCACAGGGATTTTTGAACCAGGTTTCACCAAGATGATATCACCGGGTTCCACTTCATCTATTGGAATTTTCTTTTCTTCGCCGTTCTGCATAACTATTGCGGTTTTGGGCGCAAGCCCCATCAATTTTTTAATAGCCGTGCCAGTTTTATTTTTAGACACAGCTTCCAAATATTTGCCAAGCAAAACCAAAGTAATTATAATGCCAGCAGTTTCGTAATAACTGAATAAAACAGCCGCGCTTGTTCCAATGGCTATCAGCGAATCCATATTCGGGCTTCGCTGCACTAATGCTTTAAAACCAACTGTGTAAAATTTGTATCCCATTCCAACAATGGGGATAACCAGCAAAATCGCCATAGGCTCCATAGCGAAATAAAGGAGCGGCAGGGAAAATACGGCGGATATTATGAGTTTTATTCTGAGCGTTTTGATTTCGCTCTTTTTGTTTTCCAATGCTTTGTAGCCTATTTTTTCTATTGTCTTTTTTATAACGGGCAGCCCAACTATCTGTGGATTATAAGAGACTACAGCTTTTTCCGTGGCAAAATTCACCGATGCGGTTTTCACCCCTTCCAATTTTAGAATGACTTTTTCAACCCGCCTGGCACAAGCCGCGCAAGTCATACCACCAATGGGAATGGAGATTTTATGCACAAAGGGAATTTAGTAATCAATCAAACCCTAAAAAATTAAAACAAGCATTCCAATTGTTATAAACACGCCGCCGATAATCGTCTTTGCCGCTATTGGTTCTTTTAAGATTATAAATGCCATTGCCATTCCAATCACCAAACTGAATTTATCAACAGGTATCACTTTAGACGCTTCTCCGAGTTGCAAAGCCCTGTAAAAACACAGCCACGATAATCCTGTGGCAGTTCCTGATAGAATAAAAAATAGTAAACTTTTATGGTCAATATTTACAATACCATTCTGTTTTCCAGTGACAAAAGTTATTACCCAAGATAGAGTTGAGACAACGGTAGTTATGATTGCTGCTGCTAAATTTGAGTTTACGTTTTTTATGCCTAGTTTTGCCAAAACATAACTCAAGCCTGCAAAAAATGCCGATAGAAGCGCAAACAGAACCCACGTATAACTGCTATGCATAAAACCCTCCAAATATTATCCTAAATATGTTTTTCCAAACAAGAAGATAGAAAATTCATTCACGAAATTTCCATACTCAAACTCACCGTCTGCGTTCCGCGGCACAATCCTTTGAATACTCCGCGTTCTATGGAGCAGTCGGAAAAATCGCGGCCCCTTGAAATGGCTATGTAGCCTTCGTCTATAAGTTTGTCACGAGTGGGGTCTATAGCACAATATTGAGTTCCAACCCACGCCTCAACCCAAGCGTGGGTTTCGCCATAGTCGGATGCTAGGCCAGCGACGTAGCGGCAAGGAATTTTGTCAAGACGTAAAATGGCTAGCAATATCTGCGCATAGTCTTGGCAAACACCCGTACCTAAGTCAAATGCTTCTGCCGCTGAAGTTGAATTTATGGTTGTGCCACGCTCGTAACGCATACGGGTGTGAACTGCGTGTGAAAAATGTTGAATGCGGTCTAATGCGTTAACTGGAGCTGAGTTTTTAATATCATTGTAGAAATCGGCAAGGGCATGGTGCGCAAAAGTCAACTCCGTTGGGTAGAGCAATATGTGCAGCGGCGGAGTATTTGTTGTGTACGGTTCAGCCGATACTTCCACCACTCCCTCTATCCCAAAGTGAAAATGGTTGTGCGGTACGCTAATATATCCCGCAAGCGCATCGTTGCCAAAGCCGTCAACAGTCTGCCAAAGCGCATCGGCAGGTAACGGGTCTATGTGCCACGCCAGGCTTTTTATTCGTTGTCTGTTGTCGCTCTGCGGCAATATCCGCAGTAAAAAATGGTGCTTGGATGCGGGCGAAGAAAACGTCAGTTCCGTTTGATATTGAAAACGAGCAGTTTTCAAGTTCCTTGCTCCTCAAACAGTCTATTCAAACTTTCAAGTACTTCTTTCAAGCGCGTCTTGTAGCTTTCCGTAGCAAGAGCATCTGCCAACACCGCCAAATGCTGTGCATTACAGAAACCATTGCGTACACGTGAAAGCACGTGGCATAGCATCTCGTACTCGTTCTTGATGAGTTTATGGGTGTACGAAAATCGGAAGTACAAATCGAGCCGCTCAACAAATTTACCGCACTTGATAATCGTGCGCTCCTCGCCGTTGGCGAGTTTGTCGTCTAGGCTGCCCCAAAACGCAAGCAGATAATCAATGACTGGCATCAGTGATAGGCGAAGGTTTTTGGCATCGCGGCTGGAGCTAAACGCATCCATCGCAAGCTGGATGTAGGCAAGAGCCTCGCTACCTATCACGTTCCGGCAGACAAGTGCGTTGTCGTGTGCAAAACGCAGCGTAGAACTGACGGTAAAGCCATCTTCGTTATCGTACAGATAACCACGTATGAAACTGTGGTTATCACCGTACTTGTCATCAATTTCCAATTTTTCGAGGAACTCCTTATAGGAATCTTTATCCTTATCAAGCGCTTTGTCGTGATAGTCGAAGAAGGTGTTAAGCGAAGTGTATGCGCGTTCCACATACCTTCCAATCCAGTACAAATTTGAGCTGTACTCTACTGAGATAGTACCCATGTGTCCTTAAACCCTCCTCCCTGTGAAGAATTGACAATGAATGAACCTACAACACGCGAGAAACGTGTCAGTCCGCTTGCCCACACGCGAGTAGTTTTGCCCGTCAGCACGAATGCCCTCAGGTCGGCTTTTCGTGGAACGGCAATACCATTTTCGTCCATTATATCGAGGTCTATAAAGTCTATGACCTCCTGCGATATGAACCGTCTCGGCTCTTTTATTATAAGAGCCTTCATTTCATCTAATTGTTCTTTTGACATTTTATTTCCAAATACCACGCCGTACCCGCCCGCCTCAGATACATCTTTTATTACAAGGCGTTCAATATTCTCAAGCGTGAATTTGAGGTCGTTTTCATAGTAAGGCAGATACGTAGGCGCGTTTTTCAAAATCGGCTCTTCGCCAAGGTAGTATTTTATCATTTTGGGCACAAAGTAATAAGTACCCTTGTCGTCCGCGACACCGTTGCCTGGCGCATTGATTATCGCGACATTCCCCGCACGGTAGGCATCCATGATGTGCGGCACGCCTATAAGCGATTCTGGTAAAAACGTCATAGGATCTAAGTACTCATCGGAAATGCGTCGGTACACCGCACCAACTCTAGCCTTGACACCGAGGTAATCCTTCATATACAGAACTGAGTTGTCCACGAACAACTCCGATGCCTTGACAAGCAACGCACCTGTGCGTTCGGCAAGGTAAGAATGCTCGAAGTACGCAGCGTTGTACCTGCCAGGCGTAAGTATGACGTTTATCCCACCTCGGTTTACAAAATCCATAGTCTCGTGCAGCATATCCGAATAGTTGCGATTGTCCACAACATCGTTGTTGGAATATGCGTCTGAGTCAGCTATGCGGCTCAACTCTCTGGCGATCAGCGGATAAGACGCACCCGAAGGTATGCGCAGGTTGTCTTCCAATATGTACCAAGTGCCGTCCTTTGCCTGAACAAGGTCTATCCCTGAAATATGGCTATACACACCCTCAGGAGGAACAATGCCCGCGCACTGCTGTAGGTATCCTTTGGAGATATAGACAAACTCTTCCGGTACTACTTTGTCAGCGACAATTTTTGCTCCTGAGTAAATGTCTTTCAAAAAGCAGTTCAGCGCGTTTACCCGCTGTACAAGCCCCCTGTCTAGCAATTCAAATTCAGTGCGCGAAATTATACGGGGTATGGCATCGTAAGGAAAGAGTTGTTCAATGAATTCTCCATTCTTGTAAATTCCAAACTTCACGCCGTAACGTGCCATTAGCCTGTTTATCTCGTATGCGGTTGTAATTGACATTTCCATACTAGTTACCTTCCCATCTAGACTAAATTATAGAAAAAATATATAGTATATTATCACAAAACGGAGGATTTGATGATAAAACCAGTATCTGTGGCGGCTTTGCCCGTTGCGGAGAACTTCATTATACAGAAGAACCGCATAGAGAGCAATGCGGGGCCGGCGTGCAAGCGTGTCTGCGTTGTTACAGGGACTCACGGAGACGAATTGGAAGGGCAGTATGTTTGCGCACGGCTGGCAAGGATTCTAAACGAAGATAAACAGAATCTTTCAGGCATCGTGGACATCTATCCCGCTTTAAACCCGCTGGGGATTGATTCCGTCACGCGAGGCTTTCCGATGTTTGACTTGGATATGAACCGCATATTCCCTGGCTCGCCAAATGGGTTACTCGCAGAAGTTGCGGCCAATGATATAATCAACGACATTGACGGCGCAGATATGTGCATAGACATACACTCCAGCAACATCTTTCTGCGCGAAATACCGCAGGTGCGCGTAAGCGAACAAACCGCAGCCGAGCTGCTGCCCTACGCTGTGATGCTCAATGTTGACCTTGTATGGATACACGCATCGGCGACTGTGTTGGAGTCAACGCTTGCGCACTCGCTCAACATACGCGGCGTGAAGACGCTGGTAGTTGAGATGGGTGTTGGAATGCGTATCACGGAGAACTACTGCACGCAACTCGTGGATGGCATACTGAATATGCTGCACGAACTCGGAATGTGGAACGGGTCGGTAGGGCAGGCACGGGAACCACTCGTCTCAAAGGATCATCGCATTGATTTTCTGAACTCAGACGCGCACGGGATATTCATTCCGTGCGCAACGCATGGCAGCCATGTGAACGCCGGCGATCGTATCGGCAAAGTCATAGACCCGCTAGCCGGTGCTGTAGTTGAAGAAACGCTTGCACCAAGTTCTGGTTTATTGTTTACGCTACGAGAATATCCAGTCGTATTCGGCGGTTCGCTCTTAGCACGAATTATGGGGGATTCCAAAAATGGATAAGAACGTTATATATTCAATAAGGTCGCTCTACCGAGAGAGCATGGACATTGTAGGCTACACCTTCGGCTCTGGTGAACATTCGTGTTGCGTGGTTGGCGCGCTACGCGGCAACGAAATTCAGCAGATGGCTATATGCGCCCAATTAATTGACACGCTCAAGCGCATTGAGGAAAACGGTGGCATAGTCCCTGGCAAGAGCATAATGATAATACCGTGCGCGAATAACTATTCCATGAATATTGGCAAGCGTTTTTGGCCAATGGACAACACCGACATAAACCGAATGTTCCCTGGCTACGAGCAGGGCGAGACTACACAGCGCATAGCGGCCGGGCTGTTCAAGTCTATCAAAGATTATTTTTATGGCATACAGATGGCAAGCTTCTACCGAGATGGCGAGTTCCTGCCGCACGTCAAGGTTATGGATACCAATTGCAGGAATCACGAAACCTACGAATCGCTTACCGATTTTGGTTTACCATACGGGCTTATTAGAACACCGCAACCCTACGACACAGCAACGCTCAACTACAACTGGCAGGTATGGGGTTGCCATGCCTACTCGCTATTCTCAAATTACACCGAGCATATAGGGAGGCAATCCACGCAAACCGCCGTGAATGCGGTACTGCGTTTCCTTGTAATCAAGGGGATAATCAAATGGGCATTGCACCGCGGAATGCACACACGTGTGTTGAGCGAGAGTTTGATAAAAAATGTCCAGGCGAGCTGTGCTGGGATACTAAAGAAACACGTCTCGGTAGGCGATGAAGTAGCCGAGGGCGACCTGCTCTGCGAGATAATCCATCCTTTAGAGGGCAACACGATAGGGCAAATAGAATCGCCGGTGGACGGGACTGTGTTCTTCACTTACAACAAGCAACTGGTGATGGAACACACTGACGTGTTCAACATCATACCATTTAGCTATGTGTAATTACGGGACAATTTTTAATCTTTTATAACAAGCTCAACCCTGCGATTTTTTGCGCGGCCTTCTTCGGTTTTGTTGTCTGCCACGGGTTTTGTTAAACCATAGCCAATGGCTTGCAAACGGCTTGCGTCAATGCCTCTTTCAATTAAATACTGCATAACAGCATGGGCTCTTTGCTCACTGAGTTTTTGATTGAGTTCGGCAGAACCTTTATTATCGGTATGACCTTCTACCATAACTTTGGAATCGGTTAGCAAGCTCTGGAGAATTGCACCTATTGCCGATAAATTTTCCCTTAGCTCTTGTTTTAAATCCGCTTTTCCGGTTTCAAATAGAATATCGCTCATAGAGAGGATTGTGCCTCTGGCATCCCTGAAAACGCTTATTGCTTTACTGTTCAAGGCATCCAGTTTTTTTTGCGCCTCGGCTCTTTGTGCCGCAAGCAGGGAATCTTTTTCGGCAAGGGCTTTTTGCGCATCTTCAATGGCTTTTTGCTTTGCGGCAAGCTCTGCTAACTTTTCCCTATTCAACTTTTCAAGACGGTTGCGCTCTTCATTCAAAGCCGCATTCAAGGATTTAGCTCCGTGAGCGTCGCTACTCCACAATTCAATAAGAGAATCTTTTATGACGGAAATATTTCTATGAATAGCCAAATCGTTTTTGGTTAAGGAATCTACGCTTTTGCGAAGCGCGACATTTGAAAGCTGTAATTTATAATGTTCCACTGCCAAATCGCAATTTTTCAATTCCGCTTCGTAAATCGCACCTTTGCGATCTTCTTTTGCTACGGCTTCCAAATTGCGGATTCTCGCTTCTGTTGAGGCGTAAAAACGCCCTGCGGCAGCATCGCGTGGATAAGTATTTTTTACAGCATCAAAAGAAGCTCTGCAAGAGATTGGGGCTTCTTGCGCAAACAAGCTTGCGGCAGCGGCTAAAATAACTAATGCTTGAATTTTCATAAAACCTCCTTAATTTTTTACCCGTTCTTTAGGTGCATTGGGTACATTGGGTGCATTTTTACGTTCGCGCAGAACGTTATGGTAAACATCCAAGGATTCTTTGGACGCTGCCAAGCTGCTTTCTGCTTCTGCTTTCATTGTGCTAAGAGTGGTTTGTTCCTGTTTTAGCAAGAAAATTTGCATTTGAAGAACAGCTTCGTCTGCCAAAACAAAAGCACTTTCCGTTTGGCGGTCTTCATTCTGCTTTTCGGCAGCAGCGATTAAAGAATCCGTGCTGGCCGGAACCTCCAAATTGTCTGCTTTTGCTACGGCCTGAAGCATTTTAGCCTCCGTTATGACCGAATCCACAAGAGCCGCTCTCTTAGACGCGCACGAGACCACAAAGGCTGCGAGCATCGCAATGAATAACACTTTTTTCACAAAAACCTCCGATTGTGATATACATAAAGGGTCTAATTTACAAAATGTGAAAAAATTTTCTTAGACATTGCGTCTTTGAGGGAATATTCGGGGTGCCACTGCACAGCCCATACATGGGGATGCTCCGGCATATACACGGCTTCCACAAGGCCGTCATCGGCCACTGCCATAACTTCAAGCCCTTTTGCTATTATGTTTATCCCCTGGTGGTGAGAGCTGTTCACTTCTATGCTTTCTTTCCCGGCTAGTTTGTGCAATGGAGTATTGGGGAGAATGCGAACATTGTGGGCAGGGACATCATAAGGCGGTTTTTGGGAATGGATTATTGCGCTGGGAAATTCTGTGGGAATATCTTGATGCAAAGTCCCGCCAAGCAGAGCATTTATGAACTGTATGCCGCGGCAAATTCCGAGCGCTGGTTTATTTTGATTTAAAACCGCCTCGCGAAAAATATAGGTTTCCATTTTATCCCGCATATCGCAGATTTCTCCGCAATGCTCGTTTTTTTTATGTCCGTACAATTTAGGATTTACATCTTGCCCGCCGGTGAAGAGAAAGCCATCAAAAATGCTTATCATCTGTTCTAGTACGGTTTCTGAATCCGTCAGGTGCAAAATCATTGGCACTGCGCCAGCTTCTTCCAAACCCTGCATATAGCCAGGCAACATCCATACGCTATCTTTTTCTTGGTCCCAAAGGGGAATAACTCCTATACGTGTTCCCATTATCTATTCTCCTTATATATGTTTTTCAAATAGGAAAATAGTAAAATTGTATATTAAGGCAGTAAATTCATAACAATATTCCACTTTTCATTGCCAGAAAAATCCGTAATCAACTTGGCGTTGTTAATTATGTTTTGAACAGAATTTGCTTTTTGAAGGAAATTAGCATACCAAGCTTTGTTTTTCTCGCTGTACATTGAGTATCTTTGGTCACATTCCATTTCTTTCATTTCTTCCCAAGAAAATGCCTCTTTCTGGAACTTGAATGGGATATTACCGTATTTCTTGTGATAAGCCTCGTACTCTTCGTCAAACTCTTTTAGCCTTTCGTGAAAAGAAGAACGGTCAAAGTAGTCATATCCTTTTTCCATAAACCCTCGCTCTAATTTATCTGGTGGATTTGGTTTAACAGGTTCCCATTCCGCCATCCAAGTTACATAACCCTGATCTCGCAATTCGGAATTCTTTATATACTTATTTATTTTATCCATAAAGGCTTCCGCTTCGCTCGATAGAAATTGCTTTCGCTCTTCTATCTGGGCACGTCGCATTTCATTAAATTGCGCAAATAGATTATCTTCTTGCGGGCCTGGTTCAAGTCTCCAAATTCGCGATTCAACTATGTTCCCATCTTTGTCCCTACATTCTATGTACTGTCGCGATGCAGCGGCTCGCCCTTCCTCGCTTATCTCAACGGAGTCTTCTTTAATTTGTCCGTTTGTTGCAGGTTTGTCCTGTACATCGGTGGCTGGCTTTTCTAAATTCCGTTGCTTATGCTTTTGAGCATTGGCGGCAATTTCTGGAGAATGCCTGCGTTCTGTTGCGTTTGAAATATCCACGATGTAACTCCTTGTAGTTTAACTGTCCTGCTATACTTATAGGCATATAAAGGCGAAACTTTAACGAAGTTAAGCAAGATGCATAAACTTGATGTTAAGATGCAGTATATCAGCTTTTATAACCCAAATATTGGCGGAAAAGATTTCTAAACAGCGTTTACTATATTAAATATATGGAAAATTTTCAAAAAGTTTCTACTACATCTCAGATAATAATTTATCAAACTGAAGATGGGCAAACGAAATTAGATGTTCGCATGGATAAGGGAAGCGTTTGGCTCACGCAAAAAATGATGGCAGAGCTTTTTCAAACTACAATTCCGAATATAAATTTACATCTAAAAAATATATTTGAAGAAAAAGAATTGGATGAAAATTCAACTATTAAGGATTTCTTAATAGTTCAAAAAGAAGGTAATAGACAAATAGAAAGAATGCAGAAATTTTACAATTTAGATGTTATTATTTCGGTAGGATACAGAATTAAAAGTTTGATAGCCACAAAATTTCGTCAATGGGCAACGGCAAAATTGCATGAATACATAAAAAAAGGGTTTTTATTGGATGATGAGCGACTAAAAAATCCAGATGTTCCTTTTGATTATTTTGAAGAATTAACTCACAGAATACAAGATATTCGTACAAGTGAAAAGAGATTTTATCAGAAAATTACGGATATTTATGCTACAAGTGTGGATTATGACCCAACAACCGATGCTAGTATTTTATTTTTCAAAACAATTCAAAATAAAATGCATTGGGCTATTTCGGGACAAACTGCCGCAGAAATTATTTATGATAGAGCGAATAGCAAAAAAGAAAATATGGGTTTGACTTCTTGGAGAGGAACAAAGGTTAGAAAAGATGATGTGTCAATAGCTAAAAATTATTTAAAGGAGCAGGAACTGTTGGCTCTGAATAATTTGGTTGAGCAATATTTAATATTTGCAGAAGGGCAAGCAATGCGTAGAATACCGATGTATATGAAAGATTGGTTAGAAAAATTACATGGTTTCTTAACATTAAATGGCAGAGAAATTTTAACTCATGCGGGAAAAATTAGTCATGAATTAGCTAAACAAACGGCTGAACAGGAGTATGAAAAATATAATATAAAAAGAATAGAACAGAATGAAGAAAACGATTTGGATAAAATAATAAAACAAGTTAGTAAAAAAGGCAAAAGAAAGAGAATATCCAAACTATAAAACGTAACTGATATACTGCAAGACCCACCGCCACCGACAATTTTCTAAATTTACCAATATGACACAGGAAAATATTACAGAAGCAGGTATTCGTTGTAAGCAAAGATTGCTCGGAGGCTAAATGCAGTACGGATTGTCAGATTATACGCTTGCAACTTTGGAAAGCATATTTTCCAAATACCAATCAATAAAAGAGGTGATTTTATATGGAAGCAGAGCGATGGGGAATTACAAAAATGGTTCTGATATAGATATTTCCCTGAAAACAGATTCCTCTTTTGACTTTGACAATCTTCTGCTCATAAGCCGCGATTTCTATAACTCCGATATGCCGTATTTTGTTGACGTTTCCATTTACGAAAAAATTGACAATGAAAATTTACTAGCACATATAGAAAAATATGGAAAGATGTTATATTATAACGGAAAGTTTTAAGACGCATTATCCGGCTTTATATCCCGCAATATCTGTTTTATGTCGGAGATGTATTTTCTGGTGATGCACAAGAAAGTTCCGTTGGATAATACCGCTTCAAGGCGATTGTTGCCCAGCGGCCTGAATTTGTCTAGCTTGTTGATGTTTAAAATGCAGTACTTGCTAACTTGTATAAAACCATTGTCTTTTAATTTTTCATATATCTGATACAAACGGCTTTTAACAAAATAATTCTCCTTTTCGCAGCAGGCAATAGTTTTGCCGTCAACACTTTCTATGTAATAAATATCAGAGGCATTTACCAGTTTTACACCGTAATCTGAATAACACTCTACTTGCACATCAACCGATTTTATCAATGAGACAATACGCTCAACAATTTTATCCTTTACAGGGTATTTAATTAGTATTTCAATATCTTTTTGCGAAGAATTTTGTTCAAGATTAATAATCATTGTTTATTTTCCAATAGCCTCTTCTCCCCCGTAGGGGTATGTTATTCCCTAATATTTGTCGGCATAAATGGAAAAAACTTTAGGGATTTTTTTTACAATTTAAAAGCAATTTCTAGTAAAAATGCGTTATTCGCCGTGAAAGTTCTTCTAAAAATAAATTCGCTTTGATACGCTGCCACAAAGCCCAGCAATTCGTTAAAACTATATTCAAATCCCAAATGCGAATACAGTCCAAAAGGATTTTCCCCCTTCTGCTTTGTGTTTATATATCCAACCGTTCCTATTCCCATATTGAAATAATCAAACACAACCTGTTCAATAAATAATCCGGTGCTCAAATATGAATATTTATCATTTGCCAAAACGTTTAAATGGTCTATTTTAACTCCATATCTCTGGAATTTATTTGCCATAAGCAGTATTTTAAGCCCATAAGTATAAGACATACCGTTCATATCATCGGCGCTACAATAGCCAACAGAACTGCTTGGGCGTATAGTTACCGTCTGCCCGTATAGGTTGCTTGCCAATAAAAACAACGCAAAAAACAAAACAACGCTAACCTTTTTCACCTTTCCTCCTTGCTACGACAATGCCTGTTCTGGGCATTCAATTACACACTTCATACATTGAATACATTCAGTCCCGTTTTTGCGGCTAAACCTGTTATCTAGCATATCTACACCCATAGGGCATATTCTTTTGCACTTATTGCAAGAAATGCACTTTTCCTCATTTACCTTTCTCCTTATAATAGAAAAATAACTCGCAGGTTTTAAGAATATTGTTATAGGGCAAAAATATTTGCAAAAAGCCCTATTGTCTTTGAACAAATACGCAAATAAAATTCCTACGCTGTAATAAATTATATTCCCCGCAATAAAACTGATAAACATAATTTTCCCTATGCTTTCTCTATAACAAGTAAATATTATAAGGAAATATATCAATGAAAGCGCAAAAATAGCAACACGCAATAAACCAAGTTTTTTAACGGGTTGTTTTTGCGGCGTTTTGTACGGGAACAAATCTAATATCATCACCGTCCAGCAAGCATAACCGCACCAACCCCTGCCAAATATAAAAGGGCCTGCTATTTTTGCAACCAAATAATGTATTGCCGCCGCTTCAAATACCCCAATTGCCATATAATAAAAGAATCCCTCTATTTGCATATTTTCCCGGCATATTATCCCTAAATAAACAAGCATATACAAACCCACAAAAAACTGCATAATTATCCTTGCATTCTTGTATTTTGCAATTAACAACCCAATCCCAAGGGAAACAAAAAAACCTATATAGGTAAAATTGTAAAGATAAAATATATTGTCACGAAGGAGCCATAAAGCAATAGCTGTTGTTTCAAAAATTAAAAATAAAATTATCGGCAACGAAAATCGTTTCATATTATTCCCAAAGGCTTCACCCTTCCAATGTTGACAACTAACTTTGTAGAATTTTTATTTACAGGTACTTTAAGTTTATCAAACCCACCGGGCGACCCTCTAAGGCTGTAGTTTGTTTTGCCTACGTGCTCTGTTGGTATGCCAAAGAGGCCTTCTTTGAGTTTTCCGTCTCCGTCTTTATCCTGAAAAACAGAAACAACATATTCGCCTTCTGGCAAATCCAAGGAATGTGTTAAAGTAGCATTGGTCGGGTTTAAAATAAAATTGGCAAAAGCCTTCTCGTTTTTATAATCATTTTCATTGGAATATACAGCCACATATACCGAGCCACCATTAACAGTTATATTGTTAATCTCTACGGTCGTAGTAATATTGTCTGCAAATGAATGTTCAACCAAAAGCGAAACGCATAAAAAGAGCATTTTTCTAAACATATTATGCCTCATCACAGGAATTATATGGAAATTATAGAAATTTGCTCAAAAAAAAGCCCAAAAATTAAGTAAGATGCATAAATTTGATGCTAAGATGCATTTTCGGCTTTATTCTCATGGCGTTTTTGCAGCAATTTGTTCAATTCTTCCGCGTCTCTTTTGAGCTTGGCAGCGGTGAATATCATGGCAAATATGTAAATTACAACCGCCATTGCAATAAGAAGCCACACCGGTATTGCGGAATACCAATTAAATATAAGCCCAAACACAACAAGCACAGCCACTATATAGCTGATATCAACTAGATATTCCAGAACTATATTGCGGATTTCAAATTTCCCGCGCAGATAAAGACCGAGAATAATAACGATATTAGCGGCGAAAACTTCAAAAATAGTGGGAACAAAGGAAATTTCAACGCTGAACAATAACGAAAACACCGTCAAAATGACCAAAGCCATGCCGGTGACAAACATGATATCATTGATTATTTTTTTTATTCCGGTCATCTGTTCATCTCCCGCAATATCTGTTTAATATAGTAAAATGTTTGCAAGCCACCATAGTCATAGATCAAAAATGAGTTTTCATAATTTAGTGGATTTACAGAATTCGTTAAATTCCGGCTCCACCGTTAAAAAAACATCAACCAGCTCAGGGTCAAATTGACGCCCCTTTTCTTCCAATATGATTGATTTTGTTTTCTCACGGCTGAACGGCGTTTTATACGGGCGTTCCGAGCGCAATGCGTCATAAACATCGGCAATGGCAATAACACGGGCAAGGAGAGGTATCTCATTTTCTTTTTTGCCATCTGGATAGCCGCCGCCGTTCCACTTTTCATGGTGATGTTTAGCCATCACAAAGGCATTTTTCAAAAAGTCGTTATCCTTTGCAAACTGCATGGATTTTTCTAAAGAGTCCGCCCCTTTAGCGCTATGGCTTTTCATAACATTAAACTCTTCATCAGTCAATTTTCCGTTTTTAAGAAGGATGCTGTCTGGTATTGCGATTTTCCCCATATCATGCAGAAGGGAAGATTCCGCTATTCTTTGAATTTCCGATTCAGTCAATTTATAGCCGCGTTTTACCAATTCGCGCAGCAAAATAGCAACATATTCGCTTACGCGCCTAGTGTGTTCGCCAGTATAGCCGTCTTTTTTTTCTATCAAATCGCTCATGGAATATACAATAGCCTTTTGAAGATTGCGGATGCTTTCAGTTTGTCTATCAACTTCCGATTGCAACTCCTTGTTAAAGCGTTCAATTTTAGCGTGGGATTCATTGAGCTGCCGTATCAAGTCCTCTTTTTCTGTTATGTCGGTTACTATCACAACGGTGCATATCATCTCGTCAAATTTATCATAAACATAATTCAGAGACACTTGGCATTTTTGCCCCTCAACGCGGCAAACCGCATTGCTATTATCCGTAAAATCAAACAGGTCGGATAATTTTAGTTTGGTTAATTGCTCACTATTTTTCTTGAAAAAACTCTCCGAAACTGTGTTGCAGAGCATAATATCACCTGCATCATCAAGAATAAGCACGGGCAATTTAACCGCCGTATAAACATATTTGGCAAGGTTGGTAGCGTTAAAACTAAAGTTGTTGTACTGGTTGGCATAATGGTTGCAAACGTAGATAAGCACCAATAAGCCAACAAAAGGTATGAGTTCAATCCAGTATGAATTATGAACTATTAAAAGACTGGTGAGGGAAAAGAGCGATATTAGAAAACCTATCAATATTATTTTTGCTTGCAAGCGGTCGCGTTTTAGAGACGCATTTTTTATCCACTTATACTGTAGGAAAATCGAACAGCAGAGGGAGAAAATGACAATCAAAAGAACCATCCCATTAAAATGTGAAGATAGAATGCTCATTGGGTCTGCAAACGCAACGATAATAATATATATCAATAAAACTACCAGAGTATTGGCGGAGAGCAAAGCGAACTTTAATATCCTGATTTCTTTAGATTTGATTTTTGAAAGATTAAGTATAAACGCGAAAAGAAACGGAGCTATCATAATTTTTATCACTGAGAGGACCATATTCAATTTGGTAAAAATATAACTCGATTCGGCTAAAGCCACGCCTTCCGAAAAGGCTTTATAAAACATAACACCATTGTTGAAAGTTGAAACGGCAATTGTTGCACATATAGCAAAAAAATACCAATTCAAATCGCTACGATGTTTTTTCCCAACAATTTGAAACGTGCCTAGAAAAAGCACGATGAACGACATGACAAAATATATTACAGCAAAAATCAATGCCTATTTCTCCTTATTTTTACAAATACTTCCATAATTAAGGCAAATATAGTAAATGCGCTGCTAATTATTTATTATATTTACATTCTTATGACAAAAGGTTTTGCGAAGAAATTGAGAATTATGAGGCAAAAATTGAGAAACCTCTTGCTGAAACCCATGAAATGCAATAACCAGGAGTACGAGAATAAAAGAAGATTTGACGACCCATTGCATTTAGACCGCTTTGGCTATAAGGTGTATTCCCAAAACGATGAGGATGGAATTATTCAGGAGATATTCAATAGAATTGGGACTACCAATAAAACATTCGTAGAATTTGGCGTTCAAAACGGGCTGGAAAGCAATTGCCATTATCTATTGTTCAACGGCTGGAATGGCTTATGGCTGGAAGGGAGCAAAAAACATTTTAAGAATTTGCAGAAATGCTTTAAAAAACCTTTAGCTGCAAAACAATTGACCGCAATCAACGCATTTATAACAACCGATAATATAAATGAGCTTATAGGCGAAGGCGGAAAAATCAACGGAGAAATTGACCTATTGAGCATTGATATTGACGGAAACGATTACTGGATATGGGAAAAAATAACCTGCATCAGCCCACGTGTTGTTGCTATAGAATACAATGCAAAATTCCCGCCGCCGTGCGAATGGATTATGGAATATAACCCCAAACATATATGGGATGGCAGCGATAAATATGGCGCTTCGCTTAAATCGCTTGAATTGCTCGGCGCACGGCTAGGTTATGCTTTAGTGGGAACAAATAGAAATGGCGTGAATGCTTTTTTTGCAAAAAAAGAACTGACTAAGGGATTATTCGCAGAACCAGCAACCGCTGAAAATTTATACCATGCGTGGGACAACAGGAATGGATATATCAGCAGCGGTCACGCCACAAAAGAATATATAGGGAATTAAGAGAAACAACTCGACATGGACTCAAGTGCTTTACTCAGCACGGAGCGCGGGCAAGCAGCGTTCATGCGTTGAAAGCCCTTGCCCCCCAAGCCAAAGGAAGGGCCATCGTTGAGCCACAGCTTGGCTTTATGAGTTATCAAGTCGTTCAATTCCTGCGAGGAAAGCCCAAGTGCCAAAAAATCCAGCCATGCTAAATATGTTCCCTCTGGTTCAACTAATTTTACTTTTGGAATACGCTCTTTTAAAAACTCCTTTATAAACAACATATTGCCAAGTAAATAGCTGTTCAACTCATCCACCCACTCCGCGCCGCTCTGATATGCCGCCTTGCAAGACACCATGCCCATAAGCGAAGGCTGGCTCAAACCGCAGCACGTATATTCCTGCTTGAACTTGCTCATCAATTTTTCGTTTGAAGCAAATATATTGGCGTATAGCAAGCCTGCGAGGTTAAAAGTTTTTGACGGCGAAGTACATGTAAGAGTTATATCGGCAAAGCGAGGATCAAGTTTGGCAAACACAACGTGGCGATGCCCCGGATATATAAAATCCTGATGGATTTCATCTGCGATTACAATCACTTCGTGACGCAAGCAAATCTCACCCATGCGCATTAGCTCGTCTCCCCTCCAAACCCGCCCAACAGGATTGTGCGGGTTGCAAAGGATAAATAGCTCCACTTCTTTGATTTTATTTTCAAAATCCTGAAAATCTATGCTGTAATGCCCATCGCTATACACAAGTTCATTCACGAGCAATTTCCGCCCTGTTTGCTTAACGGAAGATTCAAAAGGAGGGTAAACGGGTTGCTGTATAAGCACGCCCTCGCCAGGCTCGGTTAAGGCACGGACGGCGATGTAGAGGGCGCTAACCACGCCTGGAGTGGCTATAAGCCACTTGCGCTCCACATTCCAATCAAAACGTTCCCTAAACCACTTCTGCACAACGGAGAAAAATTCCGCATCCGGCTCGGAGTATCCGTAAATCCCGTGCTTGGCATGGGAAACAAGCGCGTCCATTACGCATGGCGAAGTTGCAAAATCCATATCGGCAACCCACATAGGCTGCACGTCGCTCGGTTTGCCACGTGAAATTGGGTCAAATTTTATGCTGTATGTATTGCGTCTGTCTATTACGCTATCAAAATCGTATTTCAGGCAGAACCCCCTATTGCCTGTCCCAAATCCGCAATCAAATCCTTCGCGGATTCCAAACCCACCGACAAACGCAACAAGCAAGCATTTATGCCCCGCGCATTCCGCTCGCTCTCCGGCAAATCCGCGTGGGTTTGGAGCATTGGATAGGTTATTAAGCTCTCAACTCCGCCCAAACTTTCGGCATATTTTATAACTTTCACGCTTTCCAGCATTTTAACCGCTGTCTGCTCGTCCTGCACGGCAAAAGAAAGCATTCCGCCAAAACCGCTCGCCTGGCGGCGCGAAATTTCATATTTAGGGTGTTCCGGCAAACCAACATAATAAACTTTAGTAACCTTGCTCTGGTCGCAAAGCCAGTGCGCAATTATCAGCGCGGTTTCCTGTTGGCGTTCCATGCGAATGGCAAGGGTTTTAATTCCCCTAACTATTAAAAAACCATCAAAAGGGGAAAGGCATCCGCCTGTTGTTTTTGCGATAAAGCGGATTTGCTCGCCCACGGCAGCATCTTTTGTCACCAACAAACCCGCCAAAGTATCATTATGGCCGCCCAGATATTTTGTCCCGCTGTGCAGCACTATATCTGCGCCTAAAGCTATTGGCTTTTGAAAATATGGCGTTAGAAAAGTGTTATCCACTATTAGCAGCAAACCTTTAGGCTCCGTGATTTTTGCAACCGCCGCAATATCTATTACGTTCATCATCGGGTTGGTAGGCGTTTCTATAAACACGGCTTTTGTGGCAGGCGTTATTTCCTTTTTTATATTTTCCAAATCGCTGGCATAAGAAAACTTAACGCCGTTCTTTTGGGATATTTTGGCAAAAAGGCGGAAAGTCCCGCCATACAAATCATCGGAAGCAACAATATGGTCGCCTGGCGAGAAAATTTCCATAAGAGCAGAAACCGCTGCCATTCCAGACGAAAAAGCCACAGCCTGCGCACCGCCTTCCAGCGCCGCGACCGTGTGTTCCAAATACTCGTTTGTGGGATTCTGCGAGCGCGAGTAGTCAAAACCCGTGCTACGCCCAACGCCAGGATGCGCAAAGGTAGCGGAGGCGAAAATCGGAACGGCAACCGCTCCGGTAGTATCGTATCGCTTATCGCAACCGTGTACGCAAATAGTGCTTATGTCCATACCATTCCTTTTTGTATTATCCAACGCCCTCAAAAAGCACTGTGCTTATGTAGCGTTCTCCTGTATCTGGAAGAACAACCACTATGGTTTTGTTCTCAAACTCAGGCAGCTCCGCAAGCCTTACCGCCACAGCGGCGGCAGCGCCGGAACTTATGCCGCACAAAATGCCCTCTTCCTTTGCCAAGCGGCGAGCGAATTCCACAGCTGTCGCAGAGGAAACGGTTTCAACTTTGTCCACAATGCTCAAATCTAGATTTTTTGGAACAAAGCCCGCGCCTATTCCCTGGATTTTGTGCGGGCCAGGCTTAACCTCTTGTTTGTTCACCGTTTGGGTTATAACAGGCGATTCTTCTGGCTCAACCGCAACAGAAGTTATCTTTTTGCCTTTGGTATTTTTTATAAAGCGCGAAACCCCGGTGATTGTCCCGCCTGTGCCAACGCCAGAGACTAGAACATCCACTTTGCCTTCCGTTGCTTCCCAAATCTCCGGCCCTGTGGTTTTTTCGTGGATTGCAGGATTGGCAGGATTTTCAAACTGCTGCGGGATAAAATATTTATCAGGTTCGGAATTTTTCAATTCTTCCGCTTTGCTTATAGCACCCTTCATGCCCTGCGCACCTGGAGTTAATTCCAAATGCGCCCCAAAGCCCGCTAAAACACGCCGCCTTTCAAGGCTCATGGTTTCTGGCATTGTGAGCGTTAAGGCATAGCCTTTAGCCGCCGCAACATAAGCAAGGGCAATGCCCGTGTTGCCGGATGTAGGTTCAATAATTGTCATCCCCGGTTTTAGCACGCCGCGTTTTTCCGCGTCGTCTATAAGTGCAGCGCCAATGCGGCACTTAACGGAAAAAGTCGGGTTCCGTGCTTCTATTTTTGCAAGCACTGTAGCTTTTGCCTTGCCTGGTATGCGGTTCAAGCGCACAAGCGGTGTATTGCCTATGGATTCGGCATTGTTGGAAAATATTGTTGCCATGTCAGCCTCCCTAATTTGGTTACGGTTAAAATGTAGTAAAAATAACTCATAGCCTCCCCCGTAAGGTCTATATAATACATATATGTTTACTATGTTATCTTGGGGATTTCGCAACCCCTATCCTAACCCATTTTTCCTTTTTCTTCCCGCTGGCAAACTTAACGGTGAGCCTTGCGCTGTAAATGTCGCTTCCTAGCTTTGAAAGATCCAAATCAACTTGGTTTGAGCCGTGATTCACGCCAGAAATATCCAGATTGAATACCTTAAAACCTGTTATGTCAAAAACATCCAAGCTCGCGCTGCTCGCGGGCGCAAGGATTCTAAACCTCATCGCTGCTTTGCCGCTTCTTATAGGGTTTGGGAAAATAAAGAATTCCGAAATTTCCTCTCTTATTTCCAAAGCTGTGGCAACCTGCACATATTCCTTTGCTTTTGGCAGGTGAAAAGCGCTTACGTTTCCCCTATGCTTGGCAAATAGATATCTATAATCAGAGGAAACATGAAGAAGCAGAGTATCTGGATTGTCATATTCAAAAGTACCTGCGGCAAGGGGAAATTCGCCGCTCAACAAGCGGCCTTTGCTGTTCACCGCTAAAATCAAACCGTTGTTTACCGGAACTAAAATATAAAGAGAATCGTTGCCAGTTAAATCAATAGCAATGGGCTTTGAATGGAAATTTGCAAAAGGCTCGCCGTTGGAGAGTATAGCGGGGAAATTCGGCAAAGGAACTCCATTGGAATCAATGATATAAAGCCTATTGTTGCCCAGATATATGGAATCGTTATACAATGGAATGCGTGTAAAATCCGAAACTTTTGATTTTGCAAAATCTTCGTCTGTTGGAGTGTAAGGCCATTCCTCTTTTGAAATTGGCTTTGCGTATTTCCCAACCCATTCTATTTCAACAGGAATTTTCAAAGCCCTCCAATTCATAACGCTATCATTGGTAAATGCGTTAAAAGTTCTCTCCTGTTTTGCGTCTGAAGGAATTTTTGCCGTTATTTTTATCCCCGAATATCCGCCAAAAGTGGAAGCCGTATTCCCATAGCCGCTGGGATTTATTGAAAATATGGTATCGAGCTGTTTTTGCGGGTTAAACCTTTTATGCGGAATTAAATCGCTGCCTGAGCCAAAATAAAAAACGCTCTCCCCAGCCGAATTTTTAAACTCCTTGCCAAGCCCTAAAATGCCATCCGCTTCAATTAAAGCTATGCCAAACTGATGGTCTCTAAATACATCGCCGTTCCAGGCATTTACCGCACCGTAGCGAATAAGGGAGTCTATATACCACTGGTTCACGCGCCAAGCGATTATGCCGCTTGCGGGAATTGCAGCATCTATTTCTTTTATCTCTTCTATTACATCCGGTTCTTTATTCAAAAAAAGAGAATGCAGGCTATCAACAGGAATTTCAACTAATTTTCCTCCGTCCATTTTTACGGAGACTTTTCCATCTGCCCTATCGGTTCTCTGCCTGTTTTCCAGCAAAATGTATTCATTGTTGTTTATGGGGATTTTCACTATCTGCGCAGCACCCGAACAGTTATAGCCAGCTGCGCAAATCTCAACGGTTTCTTTGTTATTCAAACGTGGCGAAATTTCCTTAACGCTTGCCCATCTTTTGTAGGCTCTCATCCATGCGCTCGGCAAGCTGGGGAAAAAACCGTTGCCGGCATTGTAGCCCGCAAAATCCATCCCGTCAAAATAGCCCAGCCTTGAAAAGCCTTTCACAACGTCAAAAGAATAAGGCAGCCCTAGCTCACGCCCTATTTGGCTTGTTATGGTTCCGTTAATGCCCCAGTTCAAGCCATCTTGGGAGGCAGTTTCGCTCGTAACCATTACAGAAAACACGGAATCTGCACTGTTAAATCCATCATCAGGCTTCACTTCAAAACCTCTCCAAAAGCATTGGCTTTCATCGCACCAAGTGCTGTCTATATAAGCATCCATAAAATCGCCAGGGGTGTTTGCTCCTCTGGTTCCCAGAGTTCCGCCGTCTATCAAGCGGTTTGCACCCGCATGGGCAATTAAAATAACCCTTTTGCCCGTTGAAGGGGCAAAAGGGTCTCCGTATTCACCATCTTTTGACTTATCTTTTGCCAGCGTTAGAACATCGTTCACAAATCTGGCATAATCTGCCGCCCTTGCGGAATCAAAAGCCTCCATTTTTTCGCCTTTGTAGCGGCTTGTGCGGTTGTAATCTATAATGTGCTTTTGCAGTTTATATGAACTCTGGTTTTTGGGGAATACCGTGGCATTTATGGAAATTTCCCCTCCGCTCGCTCGGTTAAAATAATTACCTGCAAATTTTATATGGCTTTGCCAATACGCCTCATCTGCCCTTGAACCTATAAACGTGCCACGGCCTGTTGTAAGTGAGTTATCGGGGTCTTCATAAAGGAATTCCACCCTTAAAACGCGAACATCAAGGGCATCTGCAAAGCAGATGCCCGTAATGAGCAGCAAAAGCAAAAAGAGCATTTATTATATTTATTATGGAACTTTCCAGACGGTCACGGCTGTGCATCTAGGATTGGAAGCGGTGGTACAAGACCCATCACCTCTAGCATGCATCAGATACCAAGTCCTCCAACCACCCGAACTAGTGGTTTTGACTAGAAAGTAATAGTTCACCGTATAGCCTATCTCTTCTTCATCTTTGTTATTCGCTGGCGTAAATTGAGAGGCACTAAGAGTAGTTGGCAATGGACCCATCGCTGCCGGATCATGGCTACGTTGTTCAACGTTGCCATTTTCAGACAGGAAGTACTCTGTAATTCTAGCGTTTCCTATAGCCACAAAATCTCTTCCTGTAAACTGAACAACATCCAGAATATTCTGCCCTGCTGTATAATTTTTGGAAGCATTGTCATCTTTGACAAGGGTGAAGTTTTCCACAAAATTAGCTCGTATGTTTTTGCTGTTGTCCATTGTAAGAGTGCAGGGATTAGGGCAATCCAAAACAAAGCCATCATCCGTCCAATTCAGGAAAGAATAACTGCCCGCTGGTGTAGCGGTTGCGGTCACTGTCTGGTTTTTAGAGTAGGGGCCTGGCGGATTGAGCGTAACCGTTCCGCTTCCAGATGGTTCAACAGAAGTATTTATGGTAAAATCATTGCGGCAATTTTCAACCACTTTTTCAAATGGTTCCGATTCACCATGTTTATCAGATTGAGTATCTGAATTGTTGTTGCTTAGATAAACATCAACTTTAATCTGGACTCTGCCTCTGCTCAGCTCACAATCGGACGAAAAATCATAACCGTCTCCTTGGCTGTTGCTCTGCAAAAGATCGAATTCGTTCCCAAAATCAGTGGTGTTCAATGGTATATTTACGGCTCTGCCACTTTGCAGATTCTGCAAAGTAACCGTTATTTTCCTAATTACAGTCGGATCAGTGCCATCAACCTGAAGCCGAACCTTGCCTTTAACTTTGAGCCTCCAGCCGATAAAAGTAGCGGTATCTATATCTTCTATAAAAACATTAGGTTTATCATAGCTAGGCGGTTGCGTATAGCCGCCGCCACTAGAAGACGAGGGCGTTGCCGCAGGCTCTGCCGTATCGTCTCCACAAGACATTAAAAGACCCACTGCCAAGCACAAAACCAAAGAGCATGGGACAAGGAACAGAGAGTAGATTTTTTTTTGCATAAAAGCCTCCTACTTGAATAAATATACATTTTTTTTCAAAAAAAAGAAAAAAACTCCAAAAATAACCTCTATTTTGCACTATTTTTAAGAAACCAGCAGGTGCTGCGCCCTATTTATAAGGTATTTGCAGTCCTCTATGTCTTTAAATGACTTCTCCATTTCGCGGTAAAATTTGCGGGCATCGCCAGTTTTATCTTGGGAGAGCAAAACGCTTATAAGATATACATAAGCCTTTGCGAGGCGCAAAGTGGAATAATTTTCCTTGTTGTCCATTATCCCGTAAAGCCATGCCAAAGCGGTATACATATGTTCATCTATGCTTATTTCCTTGAGCGCAAATTTGCACATCATAAAATTGCTCACAACCACATCAAATCCATCCGTTGTCCGCTGGTCGCTCATGTGCTTCAGGTTAAATTCGTTCAATAGCCACGAGACGTAGGATGCTCCCTTTTCCCTTGGAATCCTAAAAAAAGCCTCTTCATTGGTTCCGCTGTAGTTCATAGCCAAGCTACGCCTCAAAGCTACCGCATTGGAGAGTTTGGCTCTGTTCTCCTGCGTTAAATGCGACTCAAAACGCCCTTCCGGAAAGACTATCGTAAACCAGTCAAGCCTGGTGGAAGCATAAAAGCATTTGGGGCAAACGGAAACTTGATAGCAGGAGAAGTCCACCGCATTGGCATCTGGTTCGTCTGGCTCAAAAACCGGAACAATTTCATCATCACGCCATCTGGGTTTGTAATAATTTTCGTCCACTATAAAACCAGATACATTGTCAAATGAACATAAAGGGCAAATCATCTTTAAAGTGCGAAAATGCCCTTTGCCTTCGGACAGCCTGAAAAAGGTTTTGTTCAGTTCAATATTTATTTCGTGAAAGTCCCGCTCAAAATCAGTTACCGTAGGATATATCTGGAAGGTATTCACGCTTTTGAGCTGGTCCAGCACATCCTGCGTCCCGCCAAAGAACGCTACCTTGCGGTTCTCCTTGCTCAACTGTTCGTGGATATTTTTGAAAAACATCACCGCCGTACCGTCTATGCGTTCGGTAGAGCTTAGGTCAAAAGCCATATCCAATCTAGAATCCTTAATCTCATCCATAAGGAATGATTTATACTTAAGCGCTTGAGCAGAAGTAAATTCAGTGCCTAAATCGTAGCATAAGTAATGTCCTCGGACTTTTCTAGGTAAAAACATAAGTGTTATGAATATAGTAAATTTTTAAGGGGGGTTATATAACAGGTAACGGAATGTCAAACCCTCCATTGCTGGCTATTGAGGTGTAGCCCTCATGTATAGCGTGCAGAGGTTCGCCATTTGCGGAAAATAGGGATTTTTCGCCTTTTAGGGTTGAAAATGCGCCTCCAGCTTCTTTAAAAATTAGCGGATAGGGGGCTATATCCCAAAGCGACACCACAGGGTCTGCCATAATTTCCGCCTTGCCGCAGGCAACCAGATAATAGCCAAAGCAATCCCCCCAACCTCGGTAGAGCCTTGCATTTTTGCGAATGTTGCTAAACCACTCGCCATATCCTTTGCTCTCCATTGTATTTATGGTGCCAGAGAGAACAAGTGAGTCCTTGAGTTCGCCTATATTTGAAACCCTTATTGCCGAGCCACGTGCGGTAGCTTCGCAATCCCCTATAAACGCGCCGCCCCCTGAGGTAGCCCAGATTTTGCTGTTCATAACGGGAAGCTGAATCAAACCAGCGAGAGGAATTCCATTTTTTAAAATTGCGATAAGCGTCCCAAACAACGGAACCCCATGAATAAACGACTTTGTGCCATCTATGGGATCTAGCACCCATTGGTACTCCGCTTTTGGGTTTTCTTGCCCAAACTCTTCGCCTATAAACCCAAATTCGGGCGTTTCTCTCTGCGCAAAAGCCCTAACGCTTTCCTCTGCGTTCTTGTCCGCTATGGTCACAGGGGAATTGTCTGGTTTCCATTCAATGCTAAAATCCGTTTTCCAATGCTTGAGAATTTCGCTTTGGGCAATGCTGCCGGCGCAAAGAACCAAATGCAGAAGGTCTTTCTGCATTTAAATATCCTTTCCTTTCAAGCGCAGGTTTATCAGCAAACCCACAAAAATCATGCAAGTCAAAACAAAAGACCCGCCGTAAGACAAAAATGGCAAAGGCAACCCTGTCACGGGCATAAAGCCTACGGTCATGGCTACATTTACAACCACGTGGAAGAATAGCGTGGCGCATATCCCCGCAACCATCAGATTCACAAAACTATCGGGATACAATTTGCATATAGATATACCTCGCAAAAGCAAAACGAAGAACAGAGCCAAGACCGCAAGTGTCCCGGCAAAACCGAATTGCTCTCCCAAAACGCTGAATATAAAATCCGTGTGCTCTTCCGGCAAGAACGCCAGGTTGGTTTGCGAGCCTTCGCCAAAGCCTTTGCCAAACAGACCGCCGCTTCCTATTGCCACCTGCGACTGTATAACCTGGTAACCCTGACCCTTTGGGTCCCGCATGGGATCTATAAAAGTTAAAATGCGGCTTCGCTGGTGGTCTTCCATGGTGTTCCAAGCTATTTGGCTGGCATATCCTGCGCCTATATCCAGCGTCATCACCAGAATTATAAACCATAGAGGAAATTTGAACCTGACGGAGACAAAAAACACGCATATTATAAGCAAATTCCAGTAAAGCCCGGAAATTGTGGAAAATATAACGCTCACCACAGGGCTTATAAATAAAAACAAATCCACAAGCCTAAAGCCTGCCCAATAAAAATGCACAAGCGTGATGACGGTGAAAACCAAAGCCGTGCTTAAATTCGGTTGTTTTAAAACGAGCAAAAACGGAACTATGAACAGCAAGCCAGGTATTAACAGAGTTCTAGGCTGCACTATGCTAACCCTGTTCCTAGAGAGCCAAAGAGAGCTGGTGAGCAGATAAGCAACCTTGGCAAATTCCGAAGGCTGAAACCTAAAACCCGCTATATCCAGCCAGCGGCCAGCTCCCTTTGATATATGCCCGGAGTTCACAACCAAAAACAGAGCTATGATGGAAATGGCGTAGGATATCCATGCTATATTTTTCCAAGACTTTGATGGCAAAAAAACTATTACAGCAGCTATTACAAAGCCAGCTGCAAAATGAATTATCTGTTTAAACCACTCAGTGTGATACCATACCAGATCCGTATTGCTAGTAGCGGAATAGACCAGCATAATCCCTATCCCAATAAGAGCAAAGAGGGAAGTCATAAAAACCCAGTCTATCTTTTTCATTCGGTTACCGCCTTAGAGGTGAGGGGGTTAAAATATGCATCCAAAACTTTTTGCGCTATGGGAGCAGCCATAGCTCCACCACCACCTGCGTTTTCCAAAACCACGCCAACAGCTATTTCCGGCTTGTCCAAAGGAGCCACGGCAACAAACCAGGCATGTGTTTTATCGCCATGCGGATTTTCTGCGCTGCCAGTTTTTCCACCTACCGTCACTCCCTGAACAATGGCGCGGCGCCCTGTGCCATTGGGAGCGTTCACAACTTCATAAAGACCTTTGACTATTATATTCCTAGTGCGTTCAGAAACTTTTCCTTCGCCTATTTTCTCTGGTTCAATTTTTCTGATCACTTCCCCTTCCGGGCTTACAATCTCTTTTAAAAAATGCGGCTTGTATAAACCACTGCCAGAAGCAAGCGTGCCCACCATCACGGTTTGCTGCAAAGGAGTTACCAAAAGCGCGCCTTGCCCTATGGCTATATTTAAAATTTCACCTGCGCTCCATTTCCAGCCCTTTTTCTCAAACCATTTTTCATAAGAAGCGGAATCTATCAAAAGCCCGGAACGTTCGTTTGGAATATCCACGCCTAGCTTGGAACCCAAGCCAAACCGTCTGCTCATATCGCCAATTCTTTCGCTGCCTATATCCAAACTCGCTTGGTAAAAAAACACATCGCAAGATTCCCTGAGCGCTCCCACAACATTCAGAACTCCATGCCCTCTTGCGAGCCAGCATTTTGCATATCTATTTCCAAAACGCAGCCCGCCAAGGCAGGTTTTAAACCTCGTATGTTCTGAAATCACATTGGCATCCAAGCCAGCAGCTGCGGTAATCACTTTAAAAACAGATGCCGGAGGATATAGGCCGCTTATGGCACGGTTTGTCAGCGGCTTTGCCGTGTCTAAGGCAACGGAAGCCCATGCTTTGTGCAGCTCCCTTTTTTCCAGAGAAAATATGTTAGGGTCCAAGGGCGGGCGGCTAACCATTGCGTAAATTTCCCCATTCTGAGGATTGACCGCAACAACGGCGCCCTTCAAACCTTCTGGGATGGCATTTTCGGCTACTTTCTGGAGCCGCCAATCCAGCGTTGTGACAATGGAATTACCGGATATCGGAGCGATGAATGGCATTCCCTCCACTATTCCCATTTCACGCCCCATCGCGTTTACCTCTACAAACCTGAGACCGTTGTTTCCCCTGAATTCCTGTTCATAGCTGAGTTCCAAACCCTTTTTGCCTATGCGGTCTCCCATAACATAATGGGCGTTTTCTGGAAGCTCAAGTTCCTGTTCGGATATTTCGCTGGTATAGCCAAACACGTGCGCGCCATACATCCCAAAGGGATAATCCCTGCGCGACTCAACCAGAATTTCAATGCCGGGCAGTTCTTCGCTGTGTTCTTCAAACAATGCAACAACTTCGGGGGCTGCATCTTCTATGAGCCTCTGAAACCTGAACTTTTGCCACCTGCCTCTCTCAAAGGAAAATGCGAGCGCAGCGGAATCCAATAAGCGTTTCCCGTTGCTATCCTTTATCTTTAAAAGTCTCTCAAAAACAGAATCTTTAATTTCCTTTGATTTAAACCCGCTATACATAAGGGATATTTGGTAAGAAGGCCTGTTGCGAACCAGAACAACTCCGTTGCGGTCTAAAATAAGGCCTCGATTTGCTTTTATATTAACTTTGCGAATGCGGTTTTCTTCGGCTCTTTTAAGATTGTTATCGTATTCAAAGTATTGCAGCTGCAAAAGCCTTATGAGCAAAATGGAGAATGCCACTATACATATACATATAAACACAAAGATTTTTAGGTTTACTTCCTGTCTTATATCTTCTTCCGATTGCTGGAAATTGGAAAACATTCATTTAACCCCTATTTGTAAATCTCTGTTTTTCTTCCCATAGTTAGTGAAAACAAATAAAGGCAAACAACTCCTATGATAACGGTGTAAAGCGTATTTGGAAGGGTGAACGAGAATACCATCTTGGGAACATCGGAAATGGCTTTCCCCACTGAAAAATAATATATTATATCTTTTAAAAAATTTACCAAAGCCAGAACAACCACTTGCAAAAACAAATTCAAATCTATAAAGCTCTCGTTTATTTGCCCCACCACAAACCCAACGGTGCAATAAGCGAGCGACCATGCTCCAAGCCATTCCGTAGGTGCATAAACATCGCAAAACAAACCAGATACAAAGCCCATGACGCAACCCGCAAGGCCTCCATGCCTAAACGCAACCATAACCGTTAAAATAAGGAGAAAAGAAGGCTGCACCCCAAGTACCTCAATTCGCGAAGCAATAACCGTTTGGAAAAGAGCTGCTATAAAAAATAAAAATGCATATATGAAAAATTTAAGCACTTGTCATTCCTCGCTCCATACAATCCAGTCCATATTCTTGCGAATAATAAAAACCTCTTCCAAAGATTCTATATGCTGCAATAGTTTAACGGTTCCATAACTGAGCACTTCTGAGCTGTTCTTGTCTAATTCACTCACAACACCAACAGGAATGCCTTTTGGGTAAATGCCGCCAAGCCCGGAAGTCACAAGCGTATCGCCTGGGATTAAATCTGCATAGCTGGAAATTTGAATTTGCATTTTGCCGTTTTCCCTTGAAAACACAACCCCCAAGGCTCTGGAACGCTGCGATATAACCGAAGTTCTTGAATTTGGATCGGAAAGGAGCTGCACCATGGAATGGGTTGGGAAAACCTTTGAAACCTTGCCTACCAAGCCCTCTGTTGTAAACACAGGCATCCCGTAAGAGATGGAATCTGACTCGCCGTTGTTCACAACTACGGTAGTCATGTAAATGCCCGGATTATGCCCTATTATCTGAGTTAGGAAAATTGGATAATCCCATTGGTTCTCGAAATGCAAAAGCCTTTTTAACCGCTCGTTTTCAATGACGTACTCTTTTGTTAAATCTATTTCCAATTTAAGTTTGGCATTTTCTTTTTTTAAAAGGGTATTTTCTTTGCTAAGGCTGCTTACATGCAAAACATAAGAGAGCATGGACTGCGGTAAATAAAAAACACTTGAGAGAAAAAAATCTGCGATATTTTGCTTTTGCTTAACTTGAGTCAACTGCATATACAAAGAGATACAAACAAGCATCACGAACACTACTGATCCGCGTCCCCATTTGCATATTTCAACTATATATCGGAATAAACTCATCGCTTAATTAACAATTATTAAACCGAAGACGCCATGAGAACTTTACAATTGCGATAATAGTCAAGATCCTCTAAAATTCTTGCCGTGCCTTTGCAAACGCATAAGGGGGCATCATCTATAACGCTAACAGGCAAACCTGTCTCGTGGCGGAGCTTTGCATCCAGCCCCCTGAGCTGGCTTGTGCCACCTGCCATTATTATGCCTTTGTCCAAAATATCTGCGGATAGCTCCGGGGGAGTGCTCTCCAATGCTTTTTTAACAGCTTCAACTATCTGGAAAATGGATTCGCTCAAAGCGTCTCTAATCTCTTCGCTTTTTATGACTATCGTGCGCGGGATGCCAGCTGCCAAATCCCTGCCCTTAACTTCCATCTCAAGCTCTTTTTCCAGCGGATATGCAGAGCCAATTTTCTTTTTAACATCCTCTGCCATGGATTCGCCTATCAAAAGGCCATGCGTTCTCCGCAAGTAGCTGACAATGGCAGCGTCCATTTTGTCCCCGCCAACGCGCACGGAAGATTTGCAAACAAGGCCGCCTAGAGAAATAATAGCAACTTCCGAAGTTCCGCCGCCGCAATCTATAACCATGTGGCCAGAAGGCTCGGTGACAGGAATCTGCATACCTATAGCCGTAGCCATAGGCTCTGCTACCAGATGAACCTCACGCGCTCCTGCTGCTCTGGCAGCATCCAAAACGGCTCTTTTTTCCACCTCTGTTATCCCGGATGGAACACCTATCACAACTCGTGGCTTAACCAGAAAGAGCGGATATCTTTGAACTCGGCTAATAAAGTATTGAAGCAATGCCTCAACTAAATGATAATCCGCTATAACACCGTCTTTCATGGGACGTACAGCAATTATTTCGTCTGGTGTGCGACCTAGCATTTTTTTAGCTTCCGCGCCTATATATGTAACTTTTTCACTTTTTCTATCTACAGCAACAACAGTAGGCTCGTTTATAACGATGCCCCTACCCTGCACGTGGATTAAAGTATTGGCAGTACCAAGATCTATGCCTATATTGCAGGAAAATAATCCAAGCATGATAAATATCCTCTTTTAAAACGGCTATAATATAGAAAAATCTCAGCAAGTCAAAGTTATGCCGTTGCTGAAAAGTCTGGAAGAGTGATGAAATTTGAAATTCCAAGCCCTTTTATCTTATGGTAATACTTTTTCTTTAAAAATGTGTTTACGCTTACGGAGTCGGCAAATTTAAGGGCTTCTGCGGAAATAGCCCTCGCTTCATCGTAATTCACGGAACGTATTATTTTTTTGCACTCCATAATGCACCAAGATGCCATGGATAGTTCATCCACGCCAAGCCCAACCAAAAGCAAGGCACTGATAGGGTCCGCAGCCATTTCACCGCAAACGCTAACCGAAATACCCTCTTTGTGGGCAGCGTCAACCACCATCTTTACAGACCTTAAAACCGCGGGATGGTGCGGCTCATACATAGAGGCAATTTTCCCGTTAGACCTGTCCACGGCAAGGGTGAACTGAATTAAATCGTTTGTGCCTATGCTAACAAAATCAACCCTTTTCGCAATTTCTTCCATTACCATAACGGCAGCCGGAACCTCTATCATAGCGCCTAATTCAATTTTGGGAATTTCAAGCCCTTCCCCACGTAATTCCGCGCTGCATTCATCATAAATTTCTTTTACCCTTTCCATCTCCTCCACGCTGGAAATCATAGGGAACATTATTTTTAGATTGCCTAGGTCTCCAGCTTCTATAAGGGCTTTCAACTGCTCTTTGAAAATATCTTTTTGGTCAAGGCAAAGCCTTATGGAACGCCAACCCATAAACGGATTGGACTCCGGCTCAGAGCTTATGGATGTGAGCATCTTGTCACTGCCGGCATCCAGGGTTCTTATGGTGACCGGCAGGGGATGCAATTGATGCGTAACATTGCGATAAGCCGCTACCTGCTCTTTTCTTGAAGGCAGGGTATCCCGCCCAAAATAGAGGAATTCCGAGCGATAAAGCCCAACCCCAGCTGCTCCAAAAGAGCCTATTTCGCTGGCTTCTTCGTATCTCTCTATATTTGCATTCAATCTTATATACTTTCCATCCATAGTTATAGGCTCTAGGTCCCTCATGGTGAAAAGCTCTAATTTTTGATTTTGAAAAACTTCTATCTGTTTTTTATATTTGTTTATATCGTGTTCATCTGGATTAAGTATTACTATTCCATTTGTTCCATCCAATATCACCAAATCGTCTTCGCTCATGGAGGTGGATAAATTCACAATGCCCATCACGGCAGGTATTTGCATTGAGCGCGCAAGTATTGAAACATGGCTGGTCACGCTGCCAGAGTCTATGGCAAGCCCCAGCACTTTTCCCTTTTCAAAACGCATGAGCAAATTAGGCCCAATTGAAGCACCCGCAAGCACAACGCCATTTTCAATTTCTTCGCCAATCTCAAAATCTCCTTTATCATTGTTCAAATAAAAAAGCACGCGATTGTAAATATCTTTTAAGTCTTGGACCCGTTCCTTTAAAATTCCGCCGCTGTTTTCAAAGCTATCTATTAAATTTTGCATACAGAGATGAAACGCATAACTGGCATTGCATTGCTCGTTTTTTATCAGAGAAGCCGTGCTTTCAATTAAAAAAGGGTCTTGCAAAATCATCAGGTGAGAGTCAAAAATGCTCGCTTCTTCCTTGCCAGCCATTTTAAGAGCCAAATCGCGCAAATTTGAAAGTTCTGTCTTTACTTGCAGAATGCCCCTGTGAAATAAATCCGTTTGGCCCGCGATGCTTTCTTTTAATATTTTTTTATGCGATATCACCACTCTCTGGCGTGCGATCAATTTTACTTTTGCGATAACATAGCCTGGGGAAGCGGCTTTCCCAGTGAACATCTTTCTCTGTTTATGTAGCGTCTTCATAGAATTTGTCTTTGAATAAATCCGTTAGTTGTTTCGCTATCTTCTGCTCATCGGGGCTATCTATTATAAACTCCACTTCCGAGCCTGGTTCAATGGCAAGCATCATCAAGTTGAGAATGGATTTTGCATTCACCCTTTGCCCGGAATATATGAGTTCAACCGAACCTTGCGCAGAGCCTGCGATACTGACTATGCGCCCCGCAGGTCTGGCGTGAATTCCGAGCGAGTTTTGTACTATGAGTTTAAGGTTTACCATTTTTATCCTAGAAGAAATCTATGTTTACGTCCAGCCCATCCTTTATAATCAGGCGAAATAGGCTATCTGCCGATTTTATAGTAGTTGCTAAATCATCATGCAGTTTTCGGTCGTTCAATAATATGCCCAGAGTGTTGTTTCTGGATTGCAGTTTATCGGTTAGGGTTAAAACCCTTTGTATGGCTGTGTCGGCTCCGTTTACTAGGGCATTGGTGCGCCCAAGCAAGCCGTTTGCATCAGCTACCAGGCTTTTTAGCGGCGCTCTGTTTTCATCCAAAATCACATTGAGATTTTTTGTGGCTACGGATAAACCTGCTAAACTACCTTGCAATACCGGGTCCGCCTTTTGGACTAAACTTATGGCTCTGTCCTCCAAATCCTCGGCTTTTTCCAGAATACGGCGAAATCTGTCTCTAAAATCCTGGGTGGCTATGGTGGAATCAAGTATTAGGTGCGCGATGTTCATTATTATCTTTGCGCTGTCCAAAACCTCTCCCGCCATGCCCATAACCTCGGCTATGCCAGCGTCAAAAAAACCTGGAATGGTATCGTTCACGGAAAATGCCCTTGCGGAATCTCCCAAAACCACCCCAATTTGCCTTTCGCCCAAAAGCCCTATATTCTGCACCCTTATTTCCGAATCCACGGGAATTTTAACATCATTTCTGACGGAAATTCGCACAATAACCCTATTTCCGTGCAAAGCTATCCTCTCCACCCTGCCCAGCTTAACCCCATTGACCTTAACTGGGTCGTCTTGAGCTAGGGTGCTAACTTGGTAAAAACGCAAATTATAGGTATCATAAGTTTCGCGCGGGTCGTTATCATTTAAAAAGAATATGCCAAAAACGAGGATTACAGCCGCAATAACTATAACCAAGCCCACAATAAAGTAAAGCATAGCATCTTTTTTCACTAAAGGGAATATAGCAAATTGTCTGAACCAGAATTCTCAGAATTAAAGAATGAACAGAATCTATGAATTCTGGTTCAGACAAAGGGATTAAATGGCATATTTTTTGCATGTTCATAAAAAACTAAAGTTTTTACTCGGTAATGCCGATAAAGAATGTAGATTTAACGAAAGCGAGGTTTCTTATGGCGGGTATGTCAGTAGGTGGATTGGTATCAGGGCTAGATACAAATAGCATAGTAGCTCAGTTAACAGCTCTTGAGCAGATGAAGGTCACACGTGAAAGCCAAAAGAAAGAAAATGCCCAGAAAACCCTCGATAAATTCAAAGATTTGCAAACCAGGCTAGGCAATTTGGCATCAAAAGCGAGCGCTTTGGAAACTCAGAACAAATTCAATGTTTTTAAAGCAAGTTCAAATTTTGATGATTATGTAACCGTTTCCGGCAAAGAAGGCGCAACAGCAGGCCAGTATGAAGTAACTGTGAGACAGTTGGCAACATCTCAAAAGGTCGCTTCAAATACAATTCCAACCATAAACGAGCCTGTGGCTCCAAGTGCTTTTGGCGGCAACGATACTATAACAATAACCTTATCCAGAACCCAAGCCTCGGCCAAAACAACAGGCAAAGATTTTGTTGATGTGATGATATCTAAAAACGATACATTAAAAGATATTGTCAATAAAATAAATGCAGCTGAGGGCGCTGGCGTTAAAGCGAGCATTATGGCGATGGCAGACGGCGACAATAGGCTGATTTTAACATCTGTGGAAACTGGCACTAAAGGTTTTACCATAAGCGAAAGCGGCGGCACCTCCCTATTGCAAACTCTCGGTATTTTAAAAAGCGATGAGGGTTCGGTAGCTTTATCCGGCAACGCTTTGGTGACCAAAAAAGGAGGGGCAACAAAGGATACAACATTCGATGAGCTAAATACCTCGCCACTCCTGAAAGAAATTAAAGCGACTGACCAAATAGGCATAAATATAGGCGGAGGCTGGATTACAGCTAGTTTGGCCACCAATATAGGAGATGCGATTGATGAGTTAAATACAAAATTATCATCTGATCCATCAACTAGCAATTTAGAAGTTACTCTCAATAATTCCGGTGAAATAATTATATCAAGAGTAGATGGTTCAAATATAGGTAGTGAAACAGCAAGCGGTTTTCAAGTCAAGATAGCCGAATTTGATAATTCTGATCAGATTATAGATGAAAAAAGGGACTTGGGTAAATTCGAAACTCGAAATACATTTGCAAATGTGATAACCGAAGCTCAAAACGCATTCTACTCCATAGACGGCATGGCTATCAGCTCCAGAAGCAACAGCGATGATAAAACCATAAATGGCACCGTTTTTACCCTAAAAAAAATTACCGTGGAAACGGACGAAACAACTGGAAAAGATAGAACAATAGTAGGGCCTGTAAAAACTTCTTTGAGCTTGGATAGAGACTCTATAACAAGCAATATAAATGCTTTTGTTGAAGAATTCAATGCGTTGATGAAATTCTTAGATGAGAATATGAAGACCACTGTAAAAGAAGACACGGATAAAGTTACAGGAAAAAAGACAACTTCACGCGAAATTGGGCCTTTTGCCGGCGATAGCAGCATTTCCGCTTTGCGCGATAATTTAAAAAGAATGATGACAGGCACAATAGACGAAATAACTGGAACTAAGAATAACGGATATTCAACGCTTAATTCATCCGCAAGCCGCATTGGCATAACCACCCAAAGGGACGGAACTTTAAAAGTGGACAACGAGCAGCTGAACAAAGCCTTAGATTCAGATTTTGAAGGCGTACGCAGATTGTTCACATCAAATAGCTTTAGCGACACCGTAGGCTTTAGCGTTGGAAATTTCAATAAAAAGTCCCAAGCGGGTATATACGAAATTGATGTTGATGGCACTGTGACTTTAAACGGAACCCCCGTGGCAGTCAAAGACATATTTGATGATAAAATAATCACTTTGGAAAATGGGATTTCAATTGAAACCCCGGGCTTAGGGCAAAAAGCAAAAGTCACATTCGTGCGTGGCATAGCCAGCCAAATGGCAAATTTTGTGGAAAAGGCAAAAGACACCGTGGATGGCTATTACAAATCTTCTGAAAAAACCTATCAAGCCAGAATAGATTCAATTCAAAAAAGAGTTGATGAATTGCAGGTTCGCGTGGACAACTATAATGCCAGAATTACCAAGCAATTCGCCGCTCTGGAGAGAAATATGGGAAACTTGCAAGCTCAAACAGCAAATATGATGTCTGCTCTTAGTGGAATTTCATATAGAAGGTAACACCTAACAAAGGATCTTTTATGCAAAACAACACTTATGCTCGCCCAGGTTTAGGCCAATATCGCCAGGCTTCTGTTGAAACAGCAGATCGCGGGCAGTTGATAATAATGATTTACGACCATTGCATAAAATGGTGCGGCATAGCCAAAGAAGCTATTGAGGCTGGCCAGTTGGTGCGCAAGGCGGAAGCCTGCCATAAAATTGAAGCGGGCATAAGCGAGTTAATGACTTCCCTCGATATGCAGAAGGGCGGCGATATTGCAAAAAACCTTTGGCGTCTATACGATTTTTACAGCCACCACATCCACGAAGGCAACATGAAAAACATAGCCAAAAATTTTACGGAAGTTCAAAATATGATGGGGGAACTGAGAGAGGCTTGGCAAAAGGCCCTTGGGGAAGTTCGCCAAGACAGAACATTGGCAAGCAAATTATCCACTGGAACCCCTCGCAGCTATGTAAGCATGGTAGGTTGATATGCATCAAAACTTAAAATCATTAGTTTCAAAGATAGATAATGCAATGCAGCTATGCAAAAACGTCCTTGAACACGATAGCAAAATAAAAGCACTTTCTCCGCTGGATATAGGAATGGATATATACGCAGAAAAATTAACTCAATGCGTAGAGAATAGAGGAGATGCCACAAGAATTGCAATTAAAGAACTGAACGAAATAAGCAGTGTTTATGAAACTCTAGAAAATGATTCAACTGTAACGGTAGCAGAGAAAGCCATAATAAACGAAAAAATACATTCGCTTCAAGATTTATCCGCTGTATTCGCAAAACAAAATGCAGTCACCAGAAAAAGCATTGAAATTCATCTGAATTCCCTGCATCAGGAATCGGCGGACTTCCAGCACAATGTAAAAGTTATAAAGAATTATCTTAAAGCACCGGATAATAGAACTTTTTACGGCTAGTTTGCGGCAAAAAACAATTCCTTCTGTTCCCTTTTTTCACTTTCGTCTGTTGCGACGTAAGGTGCAGTTTCATTCTTTTTGAGCGCAAGGTAAAACAAGGCTGTGCTATAGGTAGAAGGAGTTGGGGTAAAGTCCTGAACCTGTTCGGGGTAGATGTTTAAATCCCTGAGCGTTTTTGCAAGGGCTTTCATATCGCTCATTTTGCACCCCGGATGGCTGGACATCAAATAGGGCATGATTTGCGTTTTTAAATTGTGCTTTTCGCATAGCTTTTGGAAAATAAGCATGAACTTTTTGAAAACGGAAAAGCCCGGCTTTCGCATAAGCTCAAGAACATGGCTCTCCGTGTGTTCGGGAGCGAGTTTTAAGCGGCCGCTCGTGTGGCGCAAAATCAAATTCTCTATGTAAATGGAATTATCTTCGTTCAGGGAATGTAAAAGCATATCGTAGCGAACCCCGCTGCCTATGAAAACTTTTTTAACTCCTTTTATCTGCAAAACCTTTTTGTAAAGATTGTTCATAACCTTGTGGTTGGTGTTCAGGTTATTGCAAATTTTTGGGGATAGGCAGCTAACCCGTTTGCACTTGGAACACAAACTCTCGTCCATTCCACCCATTCTATACATATTTGCGCTTGGCCCGCCCAGGTCGCTTATATTGCCTTTGAAATCCGGCATCTGCGCTATTGCCTCTGCTTCCTTTAATATGCTTTTTTCGCTTCTGCTGGCTATGAATTTTCCCTGATGGGCGTGTATGGCACAGAACGAACAGCCGCCAAAACAGCCACGGTGCGTTGTTATGCTGTGTTTTATCATTTCGTAAGCTGGGAGCGCGCCTCTTTTTTTATAGCGAGGGTGCGGAGTTCTCTCATAAGGCAAATCAAAACTTCTGTCTATTTCACATTCCTGCATCTGCGGGAAAGGCGGGTTTATAATCAGGGTTTTATCCCCTATTTCTTGGGCTAGAACTGCATCGATATTTTGTTCCAAAATTTTGGCGTTTTCTAAAAATTTGCTACTGTTTGTTAAACAATCATTGTGAGAATGTAAATTTAATTGAGAATTGATAATTGAGAATTGAGAATAGGTGGTGGAAAATTGAGAGTTGAGAATAAATGATATTTGTTTTACATCATAAATATTTTCGCCACATTGCAATTTTTTTGCAATTTCAATGATCGGTTTTTCGCCCATTCCGTAAACCAGCAAATCCGCTTGGCTTTCGCATAGGATGCTGGGCATTAGGCGGCTTTCCATGAAATCGTAATGCGTTGTTCTGCGAAGCGAGGCTTCTATGCCTCCCAGAATTACCGGAGTGCTTGGGAATAGCTGTTTTAGGATTTTTGAATAAACCGTTGCGGCACGGTCTGGGCGGAACCCCGCTTTGCCACCGGGAGTGTAGGCATCATCGCTGCGCAATCTTTTGTTTGCGGTGTAGTGGCTCACAACGGAATCCAAGCAACCAGACGTTACTCCAAAAAAAAGGCGCGGCTGCCCCAATTTTTTGAAATCGCGCAAATCGTCTTGCCAATTTGGCTGGGGCAAAATAGCAACGCGCAAGCCCTCGCTCTCCAAAACACGTGCAATAACCGCATGCCCAAAAGACGGGTGGTCCACATACGCATCTCCGCTAACTATAATTACATCAACGTAATCCCACCCAAGATAATCCATCTCTTTACGGGATATGGGGAGAAACGACATATATCTTAATATACAATTTATACACAATTCTATTTTTTGCCATAAGCTATGCCAAATTCCGCCTACTATCACAAAGAGCTTTTGCCGGAAAATCTGAGCCTTATGCAGGCGGAGCAAGTGCTGGCAAAGCATTTTGAAAACCACGTTTTAATAGGCATTGACGAGGCGGGCAGGGGGCCGCTTGCGGGACCCGTGGTAGCGGCGGCGGTTGTTGTTGTTGTCGGGGCAGGCCCACGTGCCTGCCCAACCGCCCTGAACGATTCAAAAAAATTATCGGAAAAACAGCGGGAAAAAATCTTTGAGGAATTGCCGAATTATTGCAAACATTATTCCATCGCCGAGGCCTCGGCGCAGGAGATTGATGAGCTGGGAATATTGAACGCCGACTTCTTGGCTATGAGACGCGCCCTTGCCCCTATAATCTCCTCGCTTGAAGAAAAAAAGCAGCTGTATAAAATTTTGGTTGACGGGAATTTGTGCATAAGGGAAATTGATGAGAGTTTGCAAATGCCCATAATCAAAGGAGATGGCAGGGTGGCTTGCATTGCCGCCGCATCTATTTTTGCAAAGGTGCACAGAGACAGGTTGATGGTTAAATTCAGCGAGCAATTCCCAAATTACGGTTTTGAAAAACACAAAGGCTATGGCACAAAAGCCCATTTGGAAGCGGTGAGAAAATTAGGGCTATGCGAAATTCACAGGAAGAGTTTTTCTATCTTACCCCCATGACTTTTGAAGAAATATACGCCCTTGTTAAAGAGCGCAAGGAAAAGATGCCGGAAGGCAAAAGCACAACGGAGCTTTTTAAAAAAGGCTCGCATGGCATTGGCAAAAAACTGGTGGAAGAAGCGGCGGAGTCGTGGATGGCAGCGCGTTATGAAGGCAAAGAAGCGCTCGCCTTGGAACTTTCGCAAACGCTCTACTATGTAGCCTGCATGATGGCAGAAAACGGTCTTTCGCCAGAAGATGTTTATGCAAAGCTATAAAGTCGCTTTAACCCTTGCCACCAATTCAAATTCTTTTAAATTCTTTTTCCATTTTTCGTTCCTCAATGGAGCGTAATCCGTGAGGGGCTTGTGATTGCCTTTTGCAAATTCACTCGCGGCTTTTTGAATATTATCCACTATCTCTTTTATTTTTCCATTTACCACGTTATTGAAAAGGCTTAGATTCATAATGGTATTTAGCACAGGGCCGCTCGGCGAAACAATAGCGCGAAATTCATAACCCACAGAATCCTTGTTTATCTCCCTAAAATCCAAAATAGCAGTTGAAGTTCCGTGCAACTTCCAAGCTAAAAGTTTTGTTCTGCCCCTGCCAAAAAACACATGGTGCATTCCAGGGCCTACACCTGCGCTATCATTTAACAACCAAACAAAATTGCCCCACATATTATCGCCGTTATCGCCGCTAAAGAATTTTCTATCTGGGGTATCGTAGGTTATTGTGTATTTGGTTTTTCTATATGCGTTTACCAACTGCGCGGTGAATTCCATATTGTCAAAAAGGTATATCATCATCTCTTTTGAAACTGGAAGTTTCCCGTTGAGTTTGAAGGTAACCCTGTACTGCCGCCCCATATAGCGATATAAATCAGTTGCTTTGGGGTCACTTGCCCGCAACCCACGCTGCTTTAATTCCAAATACGGGGCGCAAAATTCGGCATTGTATTTAATATCTGGGTTTGGGGCTTTGTCTTTTGCAGAGCATTGAGGAAAATCGTAATTAAGGCATATCTTGGTTCCAGAACACATCGCAAGATGTCCTTGGTTTGGTTCTGTTGCGGCGAATGTGAATAAAGTTAATATTAGTATGGTGATAATTATCTTCATGATGATTTTCCAAGTTCCAAAGAGCGTTTTACCGCAGCTTCAACCGCGGCCATAACCGCTCCTCTAAATGCCCTATTTTCAAGTTCTTGAATTCCAGCTATTGTTGTTCCAGCCGGGCTGCAAACATTTGCCGTAAGCTCGCCAGGAGTTAATTTAGAGTCATTTAACATTTCCACGGAGCCTTCTATTGTGGATAACGCCAGCTTCATCGCCGCGTCCCTTGTTAAACCAACTTTAACGCCACCCATCGCGAGCGCTTCTACGAACTGGAAAACAAACGCCGGGCCGCTACCGGAAAGCCCTGTCACCGCATCCATTTGGTTTTCAAGAACTCTGACGGTGTTTGCGCAAGTGGAAAATAAAAATTCAACCGTTTGCAATGCGCTTTCTTCAACACCTTCCTCTGCTATGGCAACCGTCCCTTTTTTCACCGTAAGGGCGATGTTTGGCATAGTACGGACAATGTTCTTCATTTTCAAAGCCGTGCGCAAAGAGAGAAGCGTTACCCCTGCCATAATGGAAACTATAATAATATCTTTGCCGGTAGCCTCCATCTCTTTGCGCAAAGAGGCGGAAATCTTTGAAAAAATTTGCGGTTTTATGCACAGAAATACTATATCCGCTTTTGAAAAACCTTCTGACAGAGAAGTTAACCTAGCGGCTTTGCTTTTTTCTGCGGCTTTAGTTGCCACCTGATCATCTGGTTCATAAAAAAACACAGAGCTAACCGGGTAGCCGTTTTCTGTCAAAGCTCTTAAAATTGCGCCGCCCATATTGCCTGCGCCTATAAAAAATATTTTTTTTGCCGAGGATAGCATGTTTCTCCTTAACCCTTCATAGCTGCTAAAAAACTTCCGTTGTTTTTATGGTTCTTCATCTGCTCTTGAATTTGTTCCATAATTTCAACAGGAGTATGGTCTTGCAAAAACCTGCGCAAAATCCAAACGCTGCGAAGCTCTGATTCAGAAATCAAAAGCTCCTCTTTGCGGGTACCGGATTTGAATATATCTATGGCAGGCCATATACGCTTTTCCGCTATGCGGCGGTCCAGCACCAGCTCCATATTTCCTGTGCCTTTGAACTCTTCAAAAATGACCTCGTCCATGCGGCTTCCGGTTTCTATCAATGCCGTGCCTATAATGGTGAGCGAACCGCCAAATTCAATTTTACGCGCTGCTCCAAAAAAACGTTTTGGCCTTTGCATAGCCATTGCATCCACACCGCCAGAGAGTATTTTTCCCGAATGCGGGATAACCACGTTGTTTGCCCTCGCAAAGCGGGTTATGGAATCCAGAAGTATAACAACGTCATCGCCTTGCTCAACAAGCCTTTTGGCTTTTTCCAAAACCATGTCTGCTACTTGGGTATGGCGTTCCGGCGGCTCATCAAATGTGGAAGCCAGCACTTCGCCTTTTACGTTTCTGCGCATGTCGGTGACTTCTTCTGGACGCTCATCTATCAGCAAAACCAAGAGCTTTATCTCTGGATGGTTTTTGCTTATGGCGTTTGCTATATGCTGCAAAAGAACCGTTTTACCTGTGCGAGGCGGCGCTAGAATAACTCCGCGCTGACCTTTGCCTATAGGCGTGAATAGGTTCATTATCCTGGTTGAAAGTTCGGCGGAATCGTATTCCAAATTTATTCGCTCAAACGGATGCAAAGGCGTTAAATGCTCAAAAGCAACGCGCTTCTTGGCATTTTCCGAGTCTTTATAGTTTATTGTCTCTACGCTCGTAAGGGCAAAATATTTTTCCTTTTCCTTTGGGGCGCGAACCTGCCCCGTAACAGTGTCGCCTGTTTTCAGTTCATAATACCTGATTAAATTCGGGCTTACGTAAATATCATCTTGCCCAGGCAAATAGTTGTGGTCTGGGTTGCGCAAAAAACCATAGCCTTCGTTTATTATCTCCAAAACACCTTCCGCATATATGGGCATGCCTTCAACTGCGGCTGCTTTCGCTTCCAGAATGCGGTAGATTATGGCTTGCTTGCGCATAATCTTAATATCCGGCAAATTAAGCTCTATAGCCAGAGTCTGCAACTCAGGCATGCTTTTGATGCGGAGCGCTGCCCATTCATTCCGCGCCTTGTCTATGGCTTCCTTGTCTATTTTTGGAATTTCTTCTGGTGAAAATCCTTCGTACGGGCGGAAGTTCCTGTTGTTGTTGTTATTATTGTTGTTGTTGTTTCTGCGGTTTTGATTTTGGTTATTGAACCTATTATTGTTGTTATTTTGAAACTGCTGCCTCTTATTGTTGCCACTGTTGGTAAAGTTTCTAGGCTGCGGCGGGCGGTTACCCGCAAAGGCCCCCGCATTGCTCTGCTGGCTTTGAGCCTCCCCCGCTTGTTCGGTATCTGGAACCTCTGGAATCTCCGGAACCATAACGCCAGATGGGAGCATGGTTTCCGATAGAGGCGAAATCGAGGCCTCAGGCTCCTGTTGAGCTTTTCTAACGCCCAGATTTTCCAGCATTTCTGCGGTTTCTGATGGAAGCTCGGCATCTTGCGGAACTTCGTCTGATAATAGTTGTTTTGAACGTGGTGCCAAGGGTAAAACTCCTTCATTACGCAATAATTGCGCAGATATGTTTTTAAAAGGAACTTACCTAATATAGAAAAAAAAAACAACTTTGTCAAGGGGGCAAGGTATATTTCTAAATTCCTTTCTAAATGCCTTTCCTCATTATTTTAATCCTTTGCGGGTTAGCCTATTCGCAAGAATTCTTCCGATTTGACTTGGAAGAAAGGAAACAGGCGGCAGACACAACGCAAAAAGAAAACGCCGGCTGGCTAGCAGAAGACGGCTCAAACGATACGTTGGAATATAATGCAGTTGATTTGGAATACAGCGTTTTATCAAAAACTTTCAACCTTAACAATAAAGCTCAGCTTAAATACAAAACCGCAACGCTCAACGGCGATACCATTATATACAACCAAAAAGACAGGATAATAGAAGTCAGAGGAAACCCCATTTTCAGGGAAGTCTCGCAGCCAACACTCGCCTCTCACAGAATGAAATACAATTTGTCCAGAAAAGTTGGCGAAATAATTTATGGCACAAGCTACATGGACAATCAGCAATTCAACGGAACACTTATAAAAGCCGTGACAATACAGAGCGAAGATACTCTAAAAGACCAGAGATTTTTGATTGAAAGAGGGGATTTTTCAACTTGTACAAACCCAGAGCACCAGCATTATGCCTTTTACAGCCGCCGAATGGTGGTAAAGCCAAAAGAGAGCGTGACTGCGCGGCCCGTGGTTCTGAATATGGGGGAAGTTCCAGTTGCGATTTTGCCCTTGATGGTTTCCCCTATGAAAGGTGGGCGGCGTTCAGGGCTTTTGGTCCCGAAGTTCGGCGGTGACCAATCGCAGGGTTTTTTTATGAACAATGTTGGCTACTACTTAGCCCCGAATGATTATTGGGATGCGCAGCTCTATGGAAACATTGTGGAAGGCAGCTCGGCGGATTTCACTAAAAGCAATTTAAATGGCGAATTCCGCTATAACGAAAGATATACGCTGGATGGCTTTGTGAATGCCGCCGGTTATTTCAATAACGGAACATTTTGGCGGGATTACGATATACGTTTTAAACATTCGCAAAATATAACGCCAGACCGCAGCAAAACCTTAAATGGCGAAGGTTCGTTTGTTTCGCGGCAGAACCTGCGGCAGCAAAACGGAATAGATGAAAGAACCATTCTAGACCAGCAAGCAAATGCGGAGATGACCTACTACCAAAAAATTGACGACAATAAAAATGTAACCGTAAAAGCAAGGCAGGAGTACAACTTATCAACAGGGTTGGTTCGCAGGCAGCTCCCAGATATTCAATTCAGAATGTATGGCCCTCTATTTGAATCGGATATGTCTGGTGAAAACATAGACCCTCCATTTTGGGAAAAAATAAATTACTCCTCTTCAAATCACTTCAACAATCACAGCGTCAAGGCTTACGATAGCCTGCAAGCTGAGGATACAACAGCTTACTATACAGGCCTTTCCAGCAATCTCACTTTTAATTATACCGGAACTCTTTTTAATGTTTTGAACGTAACGCCTTCGCTGAATTTCACAGGAGACTGGACAGCCAGAGAATATACCTCGCCAGACGACTCCGTAAATAGAAGCAACAATCGTTTTGCCTTTGACCCTTCTAAAAACGAATACGGGCAATGGTACCTGAAATACAACGGCTCTTTGCAACTCAACACAAAGCTATATGGATTTTGGATCCCCGAATGGGGCAGATTCACTGGAATTCGCCATACCCTTTCGCCAAACGTTGGCTTCACCTATGCGCCAGAACTGGAACCCAACAAAAAGTTTTTTCCGCATCCGCTTTTGGGGCAGAGCGGTTCTCAAAGCAAACAGCAAACGATGAATTTCCGTTTAGGGAACGACTTTGACATGAAATACTTAATCGCAAGCGCGGCGGATACCGCAAGCGATAGCACAGATAAAGACGACATAAGCAAAAACCTTCGGCTTTTAGCGAGCAATCATTCCACATCCTACAACTTTGCAGCGGATTCATTTCATTGGACACCTATAACTTCAACCTTTGGGCTTCAGGTTTTTGAAAACTATATATTTTCGGTAAATACCACGCACAAATTCTATCACCTCTTTGAAGACGACCCTAAAAAAGTTCGCGCTCCGCAGCTCACGGACTGGAACTACGGCTTAAGCTATAGATTCGATTGGCGTGGCGACTTTAACGCAGGGCTTCCGTCAAAAAAAGGCAAGTATGAATATAAATCCTGGAGTGCAGGCGTGGATTACAACTTTACCTTTTCCAGCACCAGAGTTGGCAAAAACACATTTAGGGACGATTACAGACACTACGCCATGCTATCTGCCTCTATTAACCCAACCCGAAAATGGAACCTGCATTACTCTTCGCAATATTCATTTGAAGAAGGGCAGTTCACAACTCATACCATGCAATTCTCCAGAGACCTGCATTGCTGGAAGATGGATTTTACATGGAGACCAGCGGGAGCCGCTCCAGGCTGGAGCTTTAGCATATATGTTATGGACTTGCCAGATGTTCGTTTAAGCGCCTCAAATACAAAAGACAGCTACACCGGCAGCTATACCAGCAGCGGCTATGACAATCCTGAGTTCTGATATCAGGGAACACAGGGAACGCCGCTTCCCTTGACAAATTAGCATTTTTTTTCTATATTTACTTTCCCTATGAAGAATATAGAGAAGCATCGCAATATTGGAATCTCCGCACACATAGATTCCGGAAAGACAACTTTAACAGAGCGCATTTTGTTCTACACAAAACGCATTCATGCCATTCACGAAGTTCGTGGAAAAGACGGCGTTGGCGCAAAGATGGATTCCATGGAATTGGAACGCGAGCGCGGCATAACCATACAATCTGCGGCCACCTACGCAACTTGGAACGACACCACCATAAACATAATAGATACTCCGGGGCACGTGGATTTCACCATTGAGGTGGAACGCTCCCTTAGAGTTCTGGATGGCGCGATTCTCGTTCTCTGCGGCGTTGCCGGCGTTCAGTCCCAGTCCATAACTGTGGATAGGCAAATGCGCCGCTACAATGTTCCCCGCATAGCTTTTGTGAACAAATGCGACCGCGCCGGTGCAGACCCGCTCCGCGTTGCCGCGCAACTCCGCGAAAAACTCAACCATGTTCCCTGCGTTATGCAGCTCCCCATAGGTCTGGAAGATAAATTAAAAGGCGTTGTGGATTTGGTTAAAATGAAGGGTTTTCTCTTTGAAGGGCAAAACGGGCAAGACATAAAAGAGATTGAAATACCCGAAGATTTGAAGGCACAAGCCGCTGAATACCGCTCAAAGATGGTAGAAACCCTTGCCGACTTCAACGACCACATAATGGAAGCCGCCTTGGAAGGCAAGGATATTTCCGAAGAGACCCTAAAAGAGACCATTCGCAAAGCTACAATAGACCTTAAAATCACCCCGGTATTCTTAGGCTCTGCCTATAAAAACACCGGCATTCAAAAACTTTTGGATGGCGTAACGGACTACCTGCCAAACCCGACTGAAGTCAAAAACATCGCCCTAAACATAGAGAAAAACGAAGAGCCAACCGAGCTGGAGAGCAAGGATAACAAACCTCTCGTTTGCTACGCTTTCAAATTAACAGACGACCGCTACGGTCAGTTGACATATATCAGAATTTATCAAGGCTTAATAAAAAAAGGCCTTGCTATCGTCAATATGACCACTGGCAAAAAGGTGAATGTAGGCCGCCTTGTCCGTATGCACTCAGACGAAATGGAAGACATTACCGAAGCTGGCGCAGGCGACATCGTGGCGTTGTTCGGCATAGATTGCGCAACGGGAACCACCTTCACGGATGGCTCTCTACGTATGAATATGACCTCCATGCACGTTCCAAACCCAGTTATAGAGCTTGTTATAGAGGTAAAGAACAGGGATGACCTAGCAAACCTTTCAAAGGCTCTCAACCGCTTCACCAAAGAAGACCCAACATTCCAGGTTTACGTGGATAAGGAATCTGGGCAAACAGTTATCAAGGGCATGGGTGAATTGCACTTGGAAGTTTATGTTGAGCGTATGAAACGCGAATACAAGGTTGAAGTTCAAACAGGTGCCCCGCAGGTTGCCTACCGCGAAACAATTACACGCGCCGCGCCTTTTGATTACACGCACAAAAAACAAACCGGCGGTTCTGGCCAGTATGCAAAGATGATGGGCGAAATGCGCCCCATGCCTATTGAAGGCGATATGGAAAAAGTATATAACTTTGTAAGCTCCGTTGTTGGCGGACGTATCCCAAAGGAATATATCCCAAGCTGCGACAAAGGGTTTCAAAGCTGCATGGAAGCTGGTTCTCTTATAGGCTTCCCGGTTGTTGGCATAGAGATGGAAGTTAAAGACGGGCAGTACCACCCTGTTGATTCTTCTGATATGGCTTTCCAAATTTGCGCACGCATGGCATTCCGCGAGGCTTTTCAAAAAGCTGGAGCGCAGGTGCTTGAGCCTATAATGAAAGTTGAGGTTCAAACCCCAACCGAATTCCAGGGCAGCGTTGTTGGCAACCTTTCACAGCGTCGCGGCACAATACAGGCAACCAGCGAGCAGCAGAGCTACACCACCATAGTGGCAGAAGTTCCGCTTTCCGAAATGTTCGGTTATGCAACGGATTTGCGTTCCATGACACAGGGCAAAGCGGAATTCACAATGGAATTTGCCAGATACGCTCCTGTTCCGCGCAACATACAAGAAGAGTTGATAAAGAAGTACGGAGACAAGGCTAAAGCGGCTGGGCGTTAATTTAAGCTCCCCATTTCGTAGCCTTCGAGTTCCATCGCTACGAATGCAAAGCCGAGTTCCTTTATCTTTTTGGAAACCTCGTCTAAAACTTGTTCGTCAAAAAATTTGCTCCTCTCGCTTTTTGCAACCTCTATGCGCGCAATATTCTCGTGCGCTCGCAAGCGGAATAACTTAAAGCCATAAGAACGCAGAATTTCCTCGCCTGCTTCAATTTTGAACAAAAGTTCCTCGGTTATTTTTTGCCCATAAGGGACACGCGAAGCTAGACAGGCAAAAGCAGGTTTATCCCAAACGGGGATATTTGCCACACGTGAAAGCTCCCGAATCTCTGCCTTTGAAAGTTTAGCCTCACGCAGAGGGCTAAAAACGCCCAGTTCAAGCAAGGCTTTTAATCCAGGCCTGTAATCGCTTTCGTCATCTATGTTTGTGCCGTCTAGAACTGTGTTTATGCCACGTTCCTTTGCGGCTTGAATTATTTTGCCAAACTCTATTTTTTTGCAAAAATAACACCTATCGCGAGGATTTTCCGCAACTTTTTCTTCTATTATTTTTTCTTCTATGGCAATATGCTCAATGCCTATTTGCTCTGCTACTTTTTTTGCATCCAAAAGTTCGCTTTTTGAAAGCATGGGGGAAACTATGGTAACGGCAATGGCGTTTTTCCCAAGAGCTTGGTATGCAGCGTGGCACAAAAAGGAACTGTCCACCCCGCCGGAAAAAGCTACAGCCACCTTGCCTTTTTTTGCGATGCAGTCCAAAAGCTCTTTATATTTATCTGCGGGCATATTGGTATCTGGCTATTGCTCAGAAATGGATAGCGAAAGCGGCAACACCACCATTTGCGGTGGTTTGCGGGAGAGCTTTACATCTATGGCGGTTTTCACCGCTTGGCGTTCTTCAAAGGACAAGTTCTCTTTCCATACATATTCGTATTTGCCATCTTTGCTCTTTTTTCTGCTCATCACGCCGTATAAAAGGCCTGCATCATCTTGGTAAACAATCCATTGGTTGCCTATGCGCAGAACATGAGCATTCATAACATCGCCATTGTTGCGGGTTATTGCGCGGCTGCTTATTTGCACTTCGTCCCCAAGGCGAATTTCTTCCATATATATGGTTCTGAGCCTTGAAAATCCCTCTTCAACCGTTGCCGCGTTGTTATCCAAATCCTGGCACAGAGCAGAGGTTCTCTCCAGCCTAGCTTCCGTGTCCCAAGGTAGGCTCGTTTTTATGAAACCTTCCAAATTGCGGCAATGCAATATCAGCTGCGCGGTTAGAGCGGTTCTGGTTGAGCTTACATTTTCAACTTTAACCTGTGAATTTGCAATGAGGCTTTTTTCCTTTCCCATTTCTGCGGATATTTCGGAGAGCTTTTGGTTGAGCTGCTCAATTTCGCTTTTTCTGCGCTCTATATCCGCTTTTTGCCGAGTTTGCTGCTCAGAGGAGAATTTTTTTTCCGCTTTTGCAATGGAATCGGTTTGGGCAATTTGGGCATTTATCTTTTTAATATCGCTTTCAACATTCGCTTTCTCCGAGAGCAAAGCGGCTCTCTGCGTTTCAAAGTCATTTGCAAAGACCAAAGCCGTTAAGGTCAATAAAAGCGGTATAATTTTCATTTAGGGGCAATATAGAAAATAAAAAAATGACCAATCTTCGATTTTCTTCTCAAAAAAGCCTTGACAATCGTGATAATTATTGCTAAATTTTATAGCGAAAATTAACGCAGGAGTTTTTATGATGAAAAAAGTTTTAGCAGCAGCCCTTATGTGTGCTGTATCCAGTTTTGCCACATGGGATTATTTTCCAGTACAAGCGGCAGGAAAAGGCGAAGCCAAACTCGGTTTTGCGTACTTAATGAACGCAGGAGCTGTCGAGAAATTGTCTATTATGGGTGTTGGTGTTGATGCTCGCTATAGCATTATTGATGGCTTGGAAGCCGCCCTCTTTACTACATTTCCTCTTTCAGCTTCACAAGAAATAGATGGAAAAAGCGAAAGCTGCAAAGCAGAAGGCGAGTTTGTATGCCCACCAACTTATGGACCTATTGTTGTAGGCGTACGCTATTGGTTGCCGATGGGTCTTGGTATAGCTCTAGATGTAGCTCTCCCAATGCAAGGCGATGCTTATCCTTTTGGCGGCGAGAAGAATAGCGCAAAATATAACACCCACTTAGACTTTATGCCCGCTATACAATTCTCCACTAATTTAACCCCAGAGTTATCTCTCGGTTCTCAAGTTAGCCTAACCATACCTGGAAAAACCAAAGATGAAAATGACGTAGAATATACTGATGGCATGGATTTGGGCATCGGTGTGGAATTTGATTATGCAATCGGTTCAATCACTCCATACGTTGGCGTAGATATAGCTTTGGGAATGACGAAAGCCAAAGCAGAAGCCAATGGCGTAAAGAATGAGGCTGAAGAAACAGCAAAAGCTGCCATTGATGTTGGACTTGGTGCCACATTTGATATAAACGAGAATATGGCTGCTGATGTTGGCGTAGTTTTGGGTTTTGGTGGGCGCTATGAACACGAAGAAGTTACTTATGACTCTATGGGCATCCCAACAGGAACAGAAAAGAAAAGCGTAATGCCAGTCACCATTCAAGCACACTTCTCTTACAAATTCTAAGATTATTGCTCAACATCACAAATTGAACGTAACCGTAAATATGCTCCCCTTTCCGGGGGAGCTTTTCAACGTTATGGAGGCTTTATGGGCATCGGCTGTGCGCTTTACGATGGCAAGACCCAAACCGGAACCTCTGGTCTCCCTTGTGGATTCATCGCCTACTCTGTAAAACCCTTCAAATATATTCTTTTGCTCATCTATAGGGATGCCTTTGCCCGTGTCTTCAACGGAAAATGATATTCCCTGTTCCTCTTGCTGCAATTTAACAAAAACATATCCCTCCGCTGTATATTTAATGGCGTTGTCTATTAAATTCTGGACAAGGCTGTAAATGGAAGGGTAATCCCCCGTTATAACGCAATTATCCGCTATTTCCCTTTTTATCTCCAAGCCCTTGTTGCTCGCTATCACATTCACGGAATCGCAAACCTTGTTTACGCATTCAGAAAGGTTTATGCTCTCCATCCTAAAAACCTTTTTGCCGCTTTCCATCCTGGTATAGCTTAAAATGTCTTCTATAAGGCCCTCCAAGCGGTTTGCCTCTTTTAGCATAATGCCCGAATGGGAAATTATTTTTTCGCTTTTCTGAACACGCCCGCTGTGCATCATCTCGGAATACATTTTTATGGAAGTGAGCGGGGTTTTAAGCTCGTGCGAAACGGTGGAGAGAAAGTTGTCTTTCATAAGCCTAAGCTGCCTCTCCCTGGAAAAACCTATATACACAACCACAACGCCAATTATGGGAATTATCAAGGAAAAAGCCAGCAACAGGTAAAGGAATATGATTTTTTTCTGAGATTCCTTGTTTATGGCTGAATTATCCTCAATTAAAATATCCCACTCGCCAAACGGAAATTCTCCGGCAATGGCATACGGGATATAATCCCATTCCTTTGCGGTTTTCTCGATTGTCTCATTCATCCTGTTTGAATAATATGCGGAATCTATTTTAACTATCATCACGTTTTTTATGGGCAATTCGGGATAAGAAATGGTTAAGAAAAAATCCTCCTTGTGTTTTATAAAATAATAGCCATCGTTTGAATAGCTGGCATAATTTCCAAGAGCTAGCAGAAACTCGCTGTGTTCATTGAATGTATTCAAATCCCGTAAAAATCTTTCCGTTTCACCTAAAAGATTTTCGATTTTTTTTCTTTCTCCTTCGCTCAAACTTTTTACGGAAAGAATGTCGTTTAGCATTTTTCTCAGAAAATAATCATTCCAATTCAAACGCAGAATGCTCGGCTCTTGCATAAAAAGAGCAACTTTTTTCAAAGCGTAATCCGTGGCTTCCGCAAATTTTTCATTTTTTTGCAAATCAAAAAATTCCTTTAGCTCCAAGGCATTGTCTTTTTCCAATAGGTAAATTTCATCGTTTTTTCCTTCGCGTATTTTTGGATAGGTTAAAAATCCGTCTTTAAATCTAAATATGGATAAAATCCCTATATGCGAGGAATCTTGCAGAATTTCCCTAACCATAACCTCTGTTTCTTTTTGGGAATTTTCAATGACGGCAGTCTTAAAATTTGCCTTTGCGCTCTCATAGTTTTTTTCGGTCAGCGACTTCTCGTGCTCTATGCTTCCAAAACCCAAAATTGCAAGCACAATGATGGCGATAAGCGGAACCGCTAATAAAGCAATTCTATGAACCATAAACCCGCATCTGGAAAGCTAAAAAAAGCCAATGCGCTTACCATAAGCAGTATGCTGACACATAATCCCACAAAAAAGAAAAAGGATGTCAAGCGAAAAGACATTGGGTTTTTCGTTGCCATTTCTTACCTTATGCTCACGCTTGGGGCATTCCAAATATCTTTATTGTATTGCTTGATTGTGCGGTCGGAACTGAACTCGCCCATGCGCGCAACATTCAAGATGGATTTGCGCGTCCATAATTCCTTGTTGGAATAATCAGCGGAAACCAAATCCTGAGTCTCTAGATATGAGGAGAAATCCGCGAGGAGCAAATACTGGTCCCTATGGAGCAAACTCTCAATTACAGGCGCAAACGGACATTCTGGATAATTCAAGGTGCGTATAAAATCCAGAACTTCACGTATATCGCTGGAAGATTCATAATACTCCCTCGGATTATAGCCCTGCGATACTATGAGATTCACCTCTTCAACGGTTTTTCCGAATATGTAAATGTTCTCGCGGCCAACCGCATCGCACATCTCAACATTTGCGCCGTCCAAGGTGCCTATGGTTAGAGCGCCATTCAAGGCAAATTTCATATTGCCCGTGCCGCTGGCCTCAGTGCCTGCGGTTGAAATTTGCTCGGAAAGGTCTGCCGCAGGGATTATTTTTTCCGCATAAGAAACACGGTAGTTTTCAAGGAACAGCAATTGCAAAACGCCTTTTGCCCGCGGCTCTTCCCTGATTTTATCGGACACAGCGTTTATGAGCCATATAATCTGCTTTGCCATCCAATAACCTGGGGCTGCTTTGCCGCCTATCAAAATTGTCCTCGGCTGGATCTGCTGGCCCTTTTGAATGCGCTTTAATAAATGAATTACGTGCATCAAATTTAGGAGCTGCCTTTTGTACTCGTGAATGCGCTTTACCTGAACATCAAAGATTGAATCCGGGTTTATTATCTCTATGCCCTGAACATTTTTTATCACGTTTATCAATTTCTTTTTGTTTTCAATTTTAGCCTTCACAAAATCCGCTTGGAATGCCGAATCTTTTGCATAACTCTCTAATTTGCTTATATTATCCAAATCGCCAATCCAAGAATTGCCAATTCTTTTGGTGATAGCGGCAGACATGGCAGGGTTCGCCTTCGCAATCCAGCGGCGAGGAGTTACGCCGTTTGTTTTGTTGTTGAAACGCTCTGGCCATAGTTCGTAAAAATCTTTGAACAAGGAACTTTTCAGAAGATCGCTGTGAAGCGCGGCAACACCATTGACGCTATGCGAGCCTATCACGGAAAGATAGCCCATGCGAACCATCTTCTCGCTGCCTTCCTGTATTATGGACATACGCGCAACGCGGTCATTGTCGCCTGGCCATTTTGTCCAAACCGTTTCAAGGAATTTCGCATTGATCTCGTAGATGATTTGCAAGTGGCGGGGCAACAATTCTTCAAACAAATGCACAGACCATTTTTCCAAAGCCTCTGGCATAAGGGTATGGTTGGTATAAGCAAAGACCTGGGTTGTTATCCCCCAAGCATCCGCCCAAGAAAGTTTGTAAATGTCCAGCAACAAGCGCATAAGTTCTGGAATTGCTATTGCTGGATGGGTATCGTTTAACTGGATTGCAATTTTTTTAGGGAGCTTTAAAAGAAGCTGCCTGCATTCGTTATGGTCCAGGCTCAAGAGCGTTAAGTTTGCCGAAGAGACCTTGTTTTCCTTTGCCAGTTTTTCAATCGCGGCTTGAACATCATTGCCGCGCTCATAGCGGCGGATTATGTCTTGGAGCGAAGCGGCGCATAGGAAATATTGCTGTTTTAAGCGAAGTTGCTTGCCATTCACAGAGGAGTCGTTTGGGTACAAAACCTTTGTTATGGATTCCCATTCTTCCGTTTTGGAAGCCGCATCAACATACCTGCCTTCATTGAAGGTTTGCAGGTTGAACTGGTTAGATTGCGCACTCCACAAGCGGAGCGTATTTACCGTATTGTTCTTGTACCCTGGGATAGGGGTATCGTAGGGCATTGCCTCCACGCTTTCGGCGGCATGCCAGTGGTGGAGAGTTTCGCCGTTTTCGATGTAGCTTTCAACATGCCCGCCAAAATGAACCTGCATAACGCTTGCCGTGCGAGCAAATTCCCAAGGGTTTGGGTAGCGCAGCCATTCATCGGGATATTCCTTTTGCTGGCCGCCTTCAATTTTTTGGTTGAACATTCCAAATTCATAGCGAAGCCCCATACCCATAGCCGGTAGCTCCAAAGAAGCCATTGAATCCAAGAAACAAGCGGCCAAACGTCCCAAACCACCATTGCCAAGTCCGGCGTCCCGCTCCACGTCGCGAAGCTCTTCTAAATTCATGCCGAGTTCGTTAAGGGCTTCCGTCATTTCTTTTTCCACGTCTATATTCAGGGCCGCGTTGCCAAGTGAACGGCCTATCAAAAATTCAAGCGATAAATAATAAATGCGCTTCACATTCTGCATATAATAAGTTTGCTGCGTTTTTATCCAACGATCAATCAAGCGGTCGCGCACGGTATAAGCTATTGCCAAAAATTTTTCGTAATCGGCGGCTTCGTATTGGTCACGGGCAAGCGAGCGCCGCAAGTGTTGGCTAAATGATTTTACAAAAGCCTTTTTTGTATTTTCCAGCTCTTCGATGCCAAATGCAGATTCTTTGGCAGTTTCTTTTACAGATTCCTTGACGGGTTCTTTGTCGTCATCTTTTTTCTTAGTACTCTTTGTAACCGTACTTTTTGTAGCTGTACCCTTGGTTGTCATACATTATCTCCTAAAAAAGAACGAATTTAATATAGTAAATTCCTAGCAGGGAGCCACTCCTTGAGCCTTTATAGCCCAATTTTCGCAGGTTGCAAATACATATCCAACATTTTATTGCTCCATACGCCAACATTCCATCTAGAGACAATATATTCTCTCTGTTTTTTTAGCGTAGCTTCTTTAATGTCTGTTGGTCGATTTAAAACGTCAATTACGCTCTTTTGCAAAGCGGGAATATCGTTTAGATGAAAAACCATGTCATCAGGAATGTTTCTGTCCATTTCGGGGCGGTCGCTTCTGATAACAGGCGTTCCGCAATAAATAGCTTCAAGGTTAGCGTAAGAAAACCCTTCCATCCTGCTTGGCGATAAATGTATATCACTCATCTTAAAATAAAACACCACATTTTCTTGAGATGGAGCTATTATAATCCACTCTGGAGAGGATTTGAATATTTTCTGTATTTCTTGTAAAACATAATCTTTGTTATCGCATACTATCACAAGGGCAATGCTGTATTGTTCGGCAATATCTTTAATAGCATTAATTGCAATATCAACGCCTTTATTATAAAAGGCCCAAACGCTTGAACCAAAAATCGTTAAAACTTTTTTATCATGTAGTTTGTGCATTTCCCTTCCATTTTCACAATCAATATCTAAGCGTGAAAAATCAATGCCGTTATCTATATAACAGCATTTATGTTTTTGCACTCCCGAATGGATTAAATCAGTAAAAATAGCTTCGCTTACACCGCAAGCCATATCAAAAATATGTTTACAGAGAAAAATTTTTATCATCTTTTTTATCCTGCGTACAATCGGAGAACTGGCAGAGTTCCCGTATAATTCAATATGAAGATGGGTTATCATTTTTATATGCAAGTGGAACAATTTTAACAAAAATAAAATGAGAAAAGGAAAAGTCATGTGAAAATGCAAGATATTCACCTCATTGTCTTTTAAGATTTTTCTCAATTCCAAAAATCCTTTTATGGTTTTATTTGTCAAAAAAAATATTTTTTTTTTATTCTGCAACATCTCTTTTGCCCACTGGCAGTTTAAAGTATTTTTATAAAAAACATAAATCATCTCACTCCCGTCATTGCGCTCCTTTATTTTTTTCTCTAAGTCGAAAAGGGAATACATAAAATTTCCACAGTAAGGCGTGGCATATTGCATAAATTGGCAAACTACAAGTTTATCACTGTCCGCTTTAGGGATCATTTCTCCTCCTCGATATTCTGTAAAAAAATATAGTAATTTTTCTAATTTCTATCTATTGTTGGGAGAGGTTGGATGAAAAGGTGCATTGTTCTATTTAACGATAATATAAGCAGGAGTGCTGGCACCGAGCGCATGACCATTTTATTGGCTAATGAGTTGCATATAAGGGGGTTTAAAATAATTTTGATTGCCTTGCGCAGAGAAACAGGAATGTTTTTCCATATAAACGAAGGAATAGAAGTTTACTATTTAAGTGATATTAAATTCAAACTGTTGGAATACATAGTGGATATTTTTCTTTTGAGAAAATTGTTAAAGAAAATACAGCCAGATATTGTGATAAGCATAGGAAATATGTTTTTTAGAACTTTGCCAGCGGCAATAGGTTCAAAATGCAAACTGTTTTCATGGCATCACAATGTAAAATACGGCGTTTATTCTAAATTTACCTTTAAAATCCTCAATATTCTAGTAGCCCGTTTTTCAGATAAATTCATCCTTCTGAGCGAAGCTAATGCAAATTTTATACGGGAAAAATATAACAATAAAAAAGTTATGTCTATCCCTAACCCACTTACTATACGAGGTAAAATCACCCCAAGCGGTTTGCAAAATAAAACCGTTCTCTATGTTGGCAGAATTTGCAGAGAAAAAGGAACCGATTTGCTTTTGCAGGCATGGGAAATTATCTGCGAGAAATATTCCGATTGGCATTTGCAGCTTGTAGGGCAGATGGAAAAAGGTTTTGTTTTGGGAAATATAAAAGGAGTTATAATCAACAATGCCGTTGCAAGCGTTGAAAAATTTTATGGCTCTTCTTCCATATTCGTAATTCCATCTAGGGCGGAAAATCTACCTTTGGTGGTGATTGAAGCAAAATCTTTTGGTTTGCCAATAGTATCCACAAACTGGGGGATGAATGCACAAGACATGGTACAAAATGAAGTGGATGGTTTTATAGTGGAAAAATTTGATATAGCTGTTTTGGCAGAGAAAATAATGCGGTTGATGAAAGACGAGGATTTGCGGAAGCGAATGGGGGCGGCATCTTTAAAATCTGCGGAAAAATATGCGTTAGATATAATAATGGATAAATGGGAAGGTTTAGTGAGTTTGTAAATGATTTATTATCTGGTCTGTTTTTCTCTATCTCTGTTTTTGCTCTGGTTTGGGCAAAAAATAAGGCATGGGCAATGCGAGCCGTTTCGCTGGTTTGTTTATGGGATTGCTTTGCTGATTCCCGCTGTTTTGGCTGGCGCTCGTGATTTGTCAATAGGGACCGATGTATTATCCTACGCTTATCCGGTTTTTGAAGAGGCCCGCGTAATTCCATATATAGAAGGTTTCAGCACAATATATGAAGGCTGGATAGGAACTGGATATTTATGGCTAAACTATGCACTGAGCCAAGTCACATCCAATTTTAATATAATTTTATTTTTTATTATTTTTATAGAAATTATATTTGTTTTCTTCACTATATATCAATGGAGAGATAAATTCCCGATATGGCTGGGAATGTTGGTTTTTTATGCATTCTTTTTTAATCTGTCGTTTAATGCAATACGCCAATGCTTGGCTTTATCAATAGCGTTCTTTGGGATAAAATATATTTTTGAGAGAAAATTTTTGCTCTTTGCTTTTTGGGTTTTGTTGGGTTATTTATTTCATAAATCCGCCATTCTCGTGTTGGCGTATTATCCCTTGTTTTGGTATGCAAATAAATATACATCCAAAAAATCCATATTGTTGCTATCGGTCATTTTCTTATCGTTGATTATATTTTCTAACCAAATATTTATACCTATATTGTCTTCTCTGTCTGGTGTTGTTCCCCGTGTTGACGCTATTGCTTATTATCTCGCTTATATAGAGAAAGATAGTTCTGGGTATAAAAATTTTATCTACTTCGCTCTGCTAGTACTCCTATTCTTGTATAAAAGAAAAATTATTCTGAATAATTTTCAAGATATTGGGCATTTTTTGGAAGTTGTGGTTATAATTACCGCCATATCCCAGTTGACGACTTTTGTAGCTGGAGAATATGCAAACAGATTCATAATAGTTCCAGATTGGATGCTGTGTTTTTCCATTCCAATTGTATTTTATTCCTACATTAAAACTTTCCCGCGTACTGTTATTAACATAGCTATTATATTCTACTGCTTTTTTTACTGGTTTTATATTTTTATCTATCTGGGATTTAACGAAACTCGGGATTATTCTTCGTCTATACTGAGTAGCATATTTTAAATTGTATATTCTTTCTTGTTATGAACGGTACGCAACAAAACGGCAATAGCGCAGAGGAGATGGAAAAAGTTCCTTATGTATTTGAATTGCCAAATCTAAAATATTCAGAAGAGGTTAAAGATTTAATATCCATAATAGTTCCTATATACAATACAGAGCTTTATCTCAGAGATACGCTAAACAGTATTATAGCCCAGACTTATGGAAATTGGGAAGCAGTTTTAGTAGATGATGGTTCCACGGATAAATGCCCAGAAATATGCACTGAATACGTAAAGAAAGATTCCAGATTTAAATATATTTGCAAAAAACAAAATGAAGGATTGCTCTTGGCAAGGAAAACGGGCTTAGAAAACTCCAGAGGAGAATTTATAGCAAATTTAGACAGTGATGATTTCTATAAACCGCAATTTTTGGAAAAAATGTTTGCCAAAATAAAAGAAGGGAATAATGATTTTGTGTATTGCAACTTTGAAGGCTTGGGTAAAATAAAACCGCCAACAGTTACTTGTCATAAATTCAGTGAAAATAAATTAGAAAACATTTTTAGAATCAGAGATTTTTTGCCAAATGTGTGCAATAAACTTATTAAGCGGAGCGTTTATGCAAAAACTCTGTTCCCGCAAATTCATATTGTGTATGGTGAAGATTTTATTCAGAGTATATCGGTATTATATCATAGCAGCCACTCAGAATTTGTTGAAGATGGGTTATATATATATAGGCTCAATAGCGTAGTTTCCGCATCGTTATCATTTAATACTATCTCAAAGGAGAAACGCTATGTTCAGAGGGTTGTTTATTCTATAGCAGCTTATTTGATAATTAAACAGTTTTTTTGTGCTGACGAAGCTGAAAAGGCTTTTGCTGATGAAAATAATTTTGGAAATTTCGCAGATTATTTTCTCTTGAATAAAAAGAAGTTAGTACGATATAAAATAGAATATGCTGAAAATTTTGTCCCTGCTTTTTTAAGGGGTTTAAAAAGGATAAAAATTAAAAGTTTCAAAGAAAAATTCCGTAAAATCGCTTTAGTTTTGGCTTGCAAAGATTTCCCATTGCTGTTTAGAATCTTAAGAAAAGCAAGAAATATGTGGTTGGGGTTATAAACTATGTCAGATATGAGAATCAAAAAATATTTTTCCCTGCTCGCTGCGTTGCGGCTTACCTTTTTTTGGAAAGAGTTTAAAGGGTTAGGAATTTCAAATCCACGAATATGGATGAATAATTTTAGGAAAAGGCTTTTGACTTTCAGAAGTTTTCCTATGATTTTGATGTTTAAGGAATTTCTAAATACAAGTATTTTTATCATAAAAAAACTAGATTTTAGAATGAATAAAAACTTAATTGCAATCTGTGTAATAAAAAACGACTTAGAGAAGCTCAAAAAATTTCTGGAACACCATAGAAATTTGGGCATAAAACAATTTGCCTTTTTAGATGACCATTCTACAGATGGCACAAATGAATATTTGCAAGAACAACAAGACGTTGAGCTATTTGAGAGCGGCGAGCCATTTTTTACAGACCGTAAAGAGGCATGGGTAAACCGTATTTTGGCATATTATGGATTTGACAGGTGGTATGCAGTTTTAGACTCCGATGAATTATTGATTTATGACAGTTGCGAAAAATTCAACATTGATAAATTTATTGCTTTGATGGAAAAGAGAAATATAACGGCAGTTTCTGGAAAAATGATTGATATGTACTATCACAAAGGAATAGAATATTTTGATAAAACTGGATATTTTGATGGCAGATATTTTCGTTGGATGCCAAACCCAACTGGCGGGATGCGTTATAGAGTTTTTGGAATGCAAATGTGCTTAGGAAAAACACCATTGTTTTTTTTAGATAGCAAAGTAATTTATCACATTCATTGCCTATTCCCCTTTGAGAAAAATTTTCAGAAAGCGAATATCATTGCTTTATTGCACTATAAATTTCTCTCAGGGGATATTGAAAAATATAAAGAGAGAATAAAAAATAAATCCATGTTTAATGGCAGCGAAGAATACAAGCAATATATTGGGAAAATAGAAGATGGAAAGTTAGATTTCTATGACGAAAGCATCTCGGAAAAATTTATGGAGTCAAAAAAATTGGTTATAAATAATTTGCTTGAATGTATTTGGGATTAGAAGAGTTTAATATCATGAAAATCCTTATTTATCCAGATTCCAAAAGCCGCAGTAATTTTTATCTTGAAAATTTATCTGGAATACTTTCCTCTAAATTTCAAGTGGACGGACATTACAGCGTAAAGTCTGGCGGCCTTAAGAAAATTTTGAGTTACAACTATTACTCTTTAAATTGGTTTGAAGCCATTTCCAGAAGCAAACTTATATGGCTCTCTTTTATAAAACGTTTTTTTCTTTTATTTTTACTGAAAATTCTAAACAAAAAAATAATTTGGACTGTACATAACAAAGTCCCTCATGAAACGAATATTTATTCAAGAACATTAACTTTTCTATTGAAGAGATGGAGTTCAAAAATTCACATATTATGCCCTGCAACTATTGGGGAATGCAATTTGCAAAAATATGAGAGAAAAATAATTTATGTTCCGCATGGAGACTATTTTAATAATTATCCGTCAGGCATTTTTGATATAAGAGAACATTACTCTATTCCAAAAGAAAATAATATTTTACTCTTTATTGGGCAAATTAGGCCATATAAAAATATCAAACTCTTGATAGATGCTTTTGAAAAATCTAAACTTCCCAAGAGAAATTGGACTTTGTTGATTTGCGGAGAAGGCAAATTGAATGTTAAATTTTCGAGAAATATAATCATAGATTTCACTTTTATTCCGAAAGAAAAAATGAGAGCTTATTTGGAGCAGAGTTCTCTGCTAATTGCTCCGTATAATAAAAAATCTGCATTAAATTCCGGCGCTCTTTGGCTAGCCTGCTCTTTTGCAAAAACTTTTATTTTGCCAGATATAGGTTGCGTAAAAGACATTTTAAATAGAGAAGAATTTTTGTATGTTTACGATTATGCAAATCAAGAGGAACATTTGAAAAATTTGATTGATATTTTGGATAGGATTAATATTGACATTTTAGAAACAATGGGAAAAAAAGCGCATAATTTTATTTGCCAGAATTCTTGGGAAAGGAATAAAGAAAAATGGTGGGAGCTTTTTGAATAATATTTTAGCTATAGTTATTCCAGCGTATAAATCGCAATTCTTTGAAGAAGCATTGGAATCCATTGCAGCTCAATCCAGCAAAGATTTTAATTGCTATATTTTTGACGATTGCGGCCCAAAAGAAATTGGCGAAATTTCTGTGAAATTTCCGCAATTTAAATACCATAGATTTAGCGAAAATTTAGGCGAAAAAAATTTGATTGAACATTGGAACAGATGCCTAGAAAAAATATCAGAAGAATGGGTTTGGTTTTTTAGTGATGATGATGTTGCTTGTGAAAACTGCGTGGAAGAATTTTATAAGAAACAAAAAGAATGCCCTAACAATAGCATTTTCCGTTTTGAATTAGATAGAGTGGATGAAGTAGGGAATGACAATTGGAGTTCTAACGGTTTATCAAACCAAACATCGCTTGAGTTTTTGGAAAGCAGGTTAATGGGACATATACGGTCGGCAGTTCCAAATCATATCTTTAATAAGAAAAAGTTGTTTGAATTGAACAAAGGGTTTGTAAATTTCCCATTAGCATGGAACTCGGATGATGCAACTTGGATGTTGCTCGGAAAAGAAAATGGAATTATCGCAATAAATTCTGCAAGGGTAAAATGGAGAATAAGCGGACAAAACATAACCTCTAAAAAAGATAATTTTCAAGAAAAATCTAGAGCGGATATTTTATTTTATGAATGGTGCGTCAATAATTTTTCTCTTTCCATAAGATTCAAATGGTTATTTGCCAAATGGTTTTCCAGAAGAAAACTTTGTGCAAAAATAACTACTAACCCAGTTATAATTTGCTCTATTCTTATAAAGATATATAATAGAGCAAGCCGTTTTTAGATGGGGTTTAAAACATTTGGAAGCCACGACAGAGCAACTTTACTTTCTTTTTTATAAAACCAAAAATCATAGCTCTCTCATTTTTATCAAGCCCCAAAAAGATGGCACTGATTATAAATGGTAAAATAAAACTACCAGTGGTTGCAAATAATGCAGTCCAGCCTTTTGTGAAAAAACTGGTAAAAATTGGCAACGGAACGGAGATTAAAGCGATTAGCAATACTTTAATATAAACCTTGCGAACATATTGCCTAATGGATAAATTGATTAACTTTTCAGAAAAAAGCAAATGTGAAACATAGCGAAACACATTTACAGATATATAAATTATAGGAACAGAGATGGGAGAAAATTTTTGGCTTAGGAATATGTATGAGAATATAAAATTCATAAAAATAAATATACTATCAATCAGCATGAATAGTTTTATTTTTCCAGTGGAAGTAACCGCAATAGAAAGCGGGGTTACGAGCAGCCACATCACCCAATCTATAACTCTAATCTGGCAAAAAATAACTGTATATTCTGGTACGGTCTTAAGCCACAGATGCAAAACAAAATCCATATTTATAACAAGCGGAACAGCAAAAACAAAAGAGATTAAAAAAGAAAATTTACCAGAACGGAACAATAAACTATGCAGGTAATCTATATCGCCTTTTGCATAGCTTTTTGTTATTTGGGGATTGACTGCTGCAAAAAAATTGCTGGCGAATTGATTTATTGCGTTGCTGACCTGTGCCATTATCCCATAAGCTGCATTAGCGATAACCCCGTGGAACACATTCAAAAGCATATTCACGCCCTGCAAAGCGGCAACCCCAGAAATGCCGCCCAACGTTGTCCATCCTCCAAACCCCATCCTCTCCAAAAACATCTTTTTATCCCAAAACCATTTAAAATGCGTTTCTGGGAAATTTTTATAGCAATAAACCCTATAAAAAACAACCATGACAATATAAACCCCAAACTGCAAAATCGAATAAAATTTCAGTTTGTCAAAAGGAGCTAGCCCAAGAGCAATAACAACGGAGAGTTTAAACACAGCGTCCGCAATCCCAGCGTAGGCAAAAACCTTCATTCTTTCGTGGGCGGTAATAGCAACCATATATGGTACTTGCAAAATACCGATGCAAGCGGCAAAAATCGTGAACTGATAGACAAAATTCGCTGATTCCGCTCTCTCTGCTGGAATAACCAGTTGCGTGTTCAAAAACCACAAGCCAACCGTTTCTCCCAAAATAAAAATGAGTGCAGCTGTGAAAATATGGATAACAACGCTCAGGCTAAAAGTTTTTTTCAGTTGTTCAAAATCGCCTTTTCCCAAATCAAAAGTAAAAAAACGGCTCGTTGCGCTGCTCATGGAGTTTTGAATAAAACTGAACAGGACAATAACCCCTCCCACCACGTTGTAAACACCAAAATCGCTAACGCCCAGTTGTGCCAGCACCTCGCGGCTTGTATAAAGCCCAACGCCAAGAATTAAAATACTGCGAAAGTACAGAAACAGCGTATTTTTCGCTATGCGTCTGTTGTTTTCTGATATAGTCATAAAAAAACATTTTCCCCCTCTTTTGCGAGCTTTACCAAATTTTCGCAATGCTTTATTTTACTTAAAATCTCTTTGTATAATTCAAAATTATTCCTTGCGTTCTTCAACTCAGCTTTAAACCGTGAAATGCGCAACTTCAAAACAGCGTTTGAAAAATCCAACATCGCAGATTCATTTGTCCAAGGTTTTTCCGGCAGGCGGATAAATAATTCTCTGTGGGCTGGCGGTAATTTTTCATAGAGCATTTTCAAATCTATTTTACCTGTTTCTTCCAAAAGGGCATAGCCGTAATCTAAAAGTTCGGCAAGCCAGCGAGAGCTTAAAAGGCTTGGGTCGCAAACACGAATGGCAACTGCTTGAAGAGACGGATTTTTAAAAATAACGCTCACAAGCCAAATTTCATCACTCGGCAGAGATTTCCAGGGAATTTCAACTTCTTGCACCTCTTGCGTTTTTGTTTGCACAGGAGTTTTTTTAATCTGCAAAATAGGAATGTTTTTTGAAGTTCCAAACCTTTCGTTTAACAAATTCAAGTACTGTTTTTTAAGTTCGGCACTGTTCATTGAGGCTATCAACCCTTTTACCTTTGAAGCAAAAGCGGCCTTTTCTTCGGGGGTTGAGGGTTGTTTTTTATCCGCCAGATAATTGAGCCAGTTTTTTGCGCTCGCTTGCAATTTTTTAAAAGCCTCCGCGCCACCTTGCCTAACAAGGGAGTCGGGGTCTGTTTTCTCCCCGTTTTCGTTCATCAAATTCACAATGTTTATGGAAAAACTTTGCGTAAGCAAAACCTCTATGCACCGCTCCGTTGCTGCTTGCCCAGCGGCATCTCCGTCTAGGCTTATGTATGCGGATTTTGTGTACCTCGCAAGCAGTTTTATCTGAATTTCAGAAAGCGCAGTGCCAGAAATTGCAACCACATTTTCCACCCCGCTCTGGAACATAGATATAACGTCAAAATAACCCTCAACCAAAATTACGGAATTTTCCTTTGATATAGCTCTGCGGCTTTGATTTAACCCAAATAGAATTTCGCCTTTTTTGTAAATCAAAGTCTCCGGTGAATTCATATACTTTGCGGGGCTGTTCCCGCCCAAATCGCGCCCGCCAAAACCGACTATCGCACCGGATAAGCCGCATATAGGAATCATTAGCCTGTCTCTAAATTTATCCACTGCCCTGCCTTCTTTTTCGGAAGCAAGCCCCGCTTTTACAATAAACTCCGGTTTAAAACCGCTTTTGCCAGCAACTTCCAAAAATCCGCTTTGCGGTGCGTAGCCAAGCCCAAATAAATCTTTTGTTTTTTCCGTTATGCCTCTTTTTTCCAAATAAGTTTTTGCAAAGTCGGTTTTTAAAAGCTGTTCCTTGAACCAGTTGTTTGCAAGTTCGTTTAATTTCCTCATCAAATCTTTTTCTTCGTAATTCTCATCTTGTGTTTGCGAGAGCGTTGGCAGAGCAAAGCCAACCGTATTTGCCACAAATTCCACCGATGAACGGAAGTCCATTTTTTCGTGTTCCATAACGAATTTGAACACATCGCCGCCCGCTCCGCAAGCAAAACACTTGTAAATTCCCATATTGGGGTTTACATTCATGCTCGGATTGCTATCGTTGTGAAAGGGGCATAGCCCTAAAAATTTTCCGCTGCCCGCTCTCTTCAATGGAACAAATTGCTCTATTACCAGGCTGATATCCGTAGCTTCTTTCAATTGCCTAATGATTTCATCTGAGTAGAAAGTCATTTTAAAAACTCCCCTCTAAAAATCTCTGCAAAATTATAGTAGCGGCAGCTTTGTCTATTTTGGTTTTGTGGTGACTTGCGGCACGTTTAGGGCAACCACGTGGGGTTGCCCTTACAGCACCCGTTTTTAACTTAGATGTAGCTTCTTGGGTGCTGTAGGATTCATCTTGGAGGTGCAGTTCTATTTGCGGGAATTCTTTATGCAGTTCGGCTGCAAATTTTTCAACTACTTTCTGTTTGCTATCGGGGTGGTCGTTTGGGTGAATTGGCATTCCGAGTACAAAATCCGTTATTTTGTTCTCTTTCACCAGCCTTTCTAGCTCTGTCCACAAATTCTTTTCCTTTAAGTCTATGGTTTCCCTTGGGAAGGCTATGCCAACAGAGCCATCGGCAAAGGCTATTCCAACCCGCCGCTCTCCGTAATCTATAGCCAGATAGTTTTTGAACACTTGAAAAAACTTATAAAATTTTTTATATTATACATCCCACTTTTGGCGCGTTCGTCTAGTGGCCTAGGACGCTGGCCTCTCACGCCGGTAACACGAGTTCAAATCTCGTACGCGCTATAACTCAGATACTGCCTCTGCTCTTAGGTTGTTTATCACGTGCTCGGTGCGAACAGAGGTGTTTTCCCCCATATAGAATTCCAGCATTTTTTGAATATTCGCCTCCGGTGGCATAATCACGCTTTCCAGCCGCATATCCTCGCCTATGAACAAACCGAACTCTTCGGGGTTTATCTCGCCCAAGCCTTTAAAGCGGGTTGTCTCCGCGCTGCTTCCTAGCTTTGCCTGTGCTTGGTCTCTTTCGCCTTCGTTGTAGCAATAAAGGGTTTCTTTTTTGTTGCGAACTCTGAAAAGCGGGGTTTGCAAAATATAGAGATGCTCTTGCTCCACAAGCTCTGGGAAAAATTGCAAAAAGAAAGATACCATCAAAAGCCTTATGTGCATACCATCAACATCGGCATCTGTGGCTATAATCACTTTGTTATAACGCAAATTTTCCAAACCGTTCTCTATATCCAAAGCGTGTTGCAAAAGGTTTAACTCCTCGTTTTCGTAAACGACCTTGCGCCCAATGCCGTAAGTGTTCTTAGGCTTCCCCTTTAAGCTGAACACCGCCTGTGTCTGCGTATCACGCGCCGTTGTTATAGAACCGCTTGCGCTGTCGCCCTCGGTGATGAATATCATTGTTTCGTCTTTTCTTTCGTTTTTTGAATCTATTAAATGAATTTTGCAATCCCTCAATTTGCGATTATGTATGGCGGCTTTTTTTGCGCGCTCGTTTGCAACTTTGCGAATACCTGCGATGTCTTTTCGCTCGCGTTCATTTTGGGCAATTCGCTCTTGAATAATTTTTGCGGTTTCGGGATTTTTGTGCAGGTAGTTGTCAATTTCTTTTGCTATAAAATCAACCATCCAGTTGCGAAGAGCCGCTCCGCCAGGTGCTACGGTAGTGCTGCCAAGCTTGGTTTTTGTTTGGCTTTCAAAAACAGGTTCTTGAATGCGAATAGAAACCGCTGCTATCATATAGTTGCGAACATCGGAGGCGTCAAAATCTTTTTTAAAAAAATCCCTAACGCCTTTTACAACGCCTTCCCTAAATGCAGCTTGATGCGTGCCGCCCTGCGTGGTGTGCTGCCCGTTCACAAAGCTGAAATAATGCTCGCCGTAAAATTCGCTGTGGGTCAAAGCTATTTCAATATCTTTCCCCTTGCAGTGAATTATGGGGTAGCGAGCGGAATCTTTCACTTGGTTTTGGAGCAAATCAAAAAGCCCGTTTTTGCTTTCATAAGCCTTGTCGTTTAAATTCAGCGAAAGCCCTGTGTTCAAATAGGCGTAGTTCCAAATCCGCTCTTCCATATAGAGCGGCAAAAAACGGAAGTTCTTAAAAATATCCTTGTCCGGCTCAAAATAAACCTCTGTTCCATTTTTTTCGTTGCTGGATTTTTCGGGATATTCCTTTATGAGCTTGCCAAATTTAAATTCGGCTTTTTTGCATTTGCCGTCTCTGTGCGAAACCACGCAGAAATAAGACGAGAGCGCGTTCACAGCTTTTGTTCCAACGCCGTTTAAGCCCACAGATTTCTGAAACGCTTCGCTATCGTATTTGCCGCCGGTGTTTATTTTAGATACGCATTCAATAACCTTCCCAAGCGGAATGCCTCGCCCATAGTCTCGCACCCGCGCGGAGTGTTCTTTAATCTCAATATCAATTTTTCTGCCTGCCCCCATAATAAATTCATCTATGGAGTTGTCTATTATTTCCTTGACCAGAACGTAAATGCCGTCATCGGGGCTTTGCCCGTCTCCCAATTTGCCAATATACATGCCAGGGCGCGTTCTTATATGCTCGTGCCAGTCAAGGCTTTTTATGCTGCTTTCGTCATATTTAGGGGTTGCCATCGTGAGAGGGAATATAGAAAAATATTTTTCTAACCATAAGACCCTTTAGATAAGGCTTACTTAATCTTTTTTAGCTTTACCGATAATTCATATTCAAATAATTCAATTTCTTTTTGTTTGGAACAAGCTAGTGTTAAGTCTTCGGATATTTCCTTGCAGATAATAATTCCTCTGACTTTTTGTCCGTCAGAAGCCATTTTTTGTTCAACCCAACCGATATAACGCAATATTTGACCAACCACGCGATCATAGCCTTTGGAAACTTTCAATTCAATTACAACAAAATCATTATTTTTGTCTATTGCCAAAATATCAATAAAGCGATTTCCTGCTGGGAATTCAATTCCATTAATACCTTCTTCTTCAAATAATTTTAATTCAGGTTCGATTAATTTAAGATTTTTAGCCAAAAAATTCTGTAAATCCTTTTCATAAGCAAATTCATAATTCTCGTCATCATTAGAATGTTGTTCCCCATTAGGAGGATTTATTCTAGGTTTATCTATATAAATCGGTTCAGGATCAGTCATTTTATTATATAGCCTATATTTATTTTCATCAATTTTATATAATAAATCGCTTTTTCCTCTATTAATATTACGACAATGTATCCTACTCGGCGCATTTACTGAAAATTTCATTAAGTGACCCGTAATTGTCCCCTCTTTTACTTTTGGATAATTTTCCTCAAAATACTTTATCATATCTTGTGCAGAAAAAACATCATTCATAGTAAGTTTATTAAAATATTCGGTCATTATTTCATTAACTGTTTTATCATATATTTGAGCACCCATAATATTCTCCTAAATAAGTGTTTCCAAGCAGAAATATAGAAAATTGCTCTACGCCTTTCTACCACTAAATACGTGTTCCCATTTTTTGTATATTATCAGTATGTGCTTATTCTATGCTTTGGGCTATTGTTTGATAGAAGGCTTTGTAGGCTTGGTAATATGGTTACTTGAAATGCTATACAAAGGCATTGTTTGGTTTTGCCGCTTTGTGCGTAAGAATTTTAGTTGGTAAGTTATAGAACAAAACGATGAATTACCAGTCATCTCCTAAATCAATAACTATATCACTTCCCCATTCTTTATAATTATAATCATACCATTTATCGAATTCAATTTTAGCTTCTATAGATTTTATCAATTTAAGTAGTTTTGATATTTCAGGTCTCTTTTTATCTATTTCAGGAGACCAAAGAGATATATTCTTAGTTTTCCCAGTAAATTTTAAAGGCTTATTCAATATACATTCATTAGTACATTTGAGCATACCCATTTTTACTTCTAACTGCCAACCATCAAAACCCTGACCACTTTCTTTTTTTAATGCTTCTAAATTTATATTTTCAAACTTTTTGTATATTTTATCAAAATATTTTTTTGTAATATATTCTATTTTTGAGTCCTTCGCAATTCTTATTCTGGCTTCTATAATATAACCTTCTTCTCTATAACTATTTTTAGGTAAATAATAAATTGAAATTTTCGTATCACCCGCATTATGTTGCCACCAAGAATAGCTATGAATAGTAATCGCTCTATGATCATTAGGAACGGTGTTTTCTTTCTCGTTTTCCATTTTTATATCCTTTTAGTATATTCTACGCTACAAGGTAGAAAATTTTGCCACCTTAGTCAAGTCACAAACCCTTAGCAATTTTCGCTACGCTTTGAGCAAATTCCAAAAAGATTTTGGCTTTTTCAATACTCGGTAGTACTTCACCTTCCAATAGGGCAACATCTGTTGGGTAACGAGACTCTATATATAAATCGCAAAGATTATTCAGCAAAGTCTCGTCTATTCCCCAATCTTTAAGTTTTTTCAACTCATTATAAAGTTTAGGCAAATCGTGTGTCTTTTGAATTGGAATTTTCAACTCAAAAAGAGTAGCTTTCAAATACTTCTCAACAGCCTGCTGGCAAAGAAAAGCAACTTCGCCTGTAAATTCTGGTCTAGTAAACAAAAACTCCGCAGCCCCTAAATCTTTGTCTGCAAAAAATATCCAAGGATTTTCGATTTTATTGCTTTGCATAAAGCTCAATTCCAGTACTCTTAATTTCCCTAACAAAATCGCTTTCTTTTTTATCTAAGTACTCAAACTCTCCTTTTGAATAAACCACTATATCCATAGCAAAATCTTTGCGAATTTCGCTAATAGATTTATTTATAGGCTGCTTTCTCTCTAATCTTTCATCGACAGTTTTTGCAAACTCATCGGTATCTAAAATTACGAGTAAATCTATATCACTATCTTCATTTGCTGTTCCCCTCGCATAAGAACCAAATAAAATAATCTTATAGACATTCAAACCTATAAGGCATTGAACTATTTTAGATATTACATCAGCAGATAGAGACATATTACAAAATATAGAAATTTGCCAACCGACCAAAATTAGCCAAAGCCAACCGATATTTTCACAATGTCAAGCGCTCTGGCAGCTTGCTCGTCAATGCCTAGAAGCCCGCCGTAAATTATAAAAGGGCTTGCAGAGCCTCCTTGCTCATTGCATTTGACGGTGATGTGCAAAGCCCTTTCCGCTTCGCTTATGGAAATAACGTGCTCGTTTAAGTTTATGCTCTGACCCCTGTGATTTAAAATCGTCGGCAAAAGTTTATCCTCTTTTTTCTGCGGCAGCCCGCTTGGATATTCGCTGTGAAGGCAGTATTCCATAAATTTTGGCATATTCGCGGAGAGCTTGCATTTCAGCGGTTCAATTTGAACTATCTCCAAGCCCTGTGGGAAAGTTTCGTTTATGCTCTTTATCAACTCCGCTTTTTTATTTTCCAAATCCAATTTTTGCAAAAGCTCAACGGATAGCACTTCGCAAAGCGATTCCAAACCGAGCGGCAAAGCACCCGTATTTGTTATGCGTGGTTTGGGGCTAAAACCCTCGCTGAATTTAATAGGAATGTCAAGGCGCGCAAAGGCTCTTTCAAAAAAAGAAAGGGTGTTTTGGTGCGGCAAAAAACGGCTGCTCTTCATTTTTCTAAAAACAATGCGATAAGCAAAAACCTGTGTTCCCTTGCGAACCCTGGACTTTTGCAGTTCCTCTATCTCCTGTGCGGTTCTGGGCTGCGCAGCGTATTTTTCCGGAACTTTGCCAAGAACGGTGTCTTTGCCGTTGCCCGGTATTCCGCAAGCTTGGCATTTGTTGTGCTTGCAGTTTTCCACCCACTTAGAAGCGGGGTTGCAGGCGTTTTCAAAATCCCTTTGCAAAAATTTTTTGCTTACTCTGGCATCTATAATATCCCAGGGCAAAATTTCTTCCAAATCAAAACCTTTAAAAACCCAGGAATCGTCGTAGTTAAAATCCCTGCGTATATTCCCCCATTCTTCGGGTTTTAAATTGTTGCTATCGCTTTCAAAAACAAGCCCTCTTTTATAAGCCTCGTAAATCAAAGGAGCAAAGTCGCGCCCGCCTCTGCTGTATATCGCCTCCAAATGCGCCGTTTCCCAGCTATTCCACGAAACTTTGACATTTTTATGTTTATAAAATTTTTCCCTCAAAATTTTTATATGCGATATTGCCGTCTCTTTTTCTGCAAAGTTAGCCCACTGAAAGGGAGTCCAAGCTTTGGGGATAAAAATGCCAACGCTCAAATTTATCTGGCACTTTTTATTGTAGCGTATTCCTATTCCCAAAAGAGTTTCCGTTAGTTTAACCAACGCTTGAATGTCCTCTTCCGTTTCGGTTGGGAAGCCTACCATTATGTATAATTTTATTTTGTTGAACCCGTTTTGAAAAGCGCTCTCGGCGGCTTGCTCAATATCCGCATTCGTTATGGTTTTGTTTATGAATTTTCTCAAACGCTCCGAACCTGTTTCGGGCGCGAAGGTTGCGCTGCGCCCGCCTTTTAAAGCATAGACCTTGTTTGCCAAACTACCGCCAAAACTGCTAACCCTGAGCGATGGCAAGGAAATATCTATGTTGTCAAAAAACGGCTCGTTGATAAATGAATCCAGCATCGGCTCAATAGGTGAATAGTCCGCGGTGGAGAGCGATAAAAGCCCAAGCTGGCGGTCGCCTGTTGCCTTAATCCCCTCTTTTGCCAAGTCCAAAACATCGTCTGCATCTAATTCCCTGGTAGGCCTGTACCAATAACCCGCTTGGCAAAAACGGCAGCCCTGCGTGCAACCGCGCATAACCTCTACGCAAAAGCGGTCGTGCACAAGGGGCATATTTGCTATTAAATTTTTTGTGGGCAAAAGCTCCTTAGTCATTTTCTCTATATAAACCCTTTTCACAATTTTTTCCCCTTTGTGAATGGCAGGCACATAAAAAGCCTCCAAGTTCGCTATCTGCTCTAAAATTTCCGCCCTGCTCTTTTTGTTTTTTTTGGCTTCGCCAATTAAGCGTAAAACTTTTGGCGTTGCTACTTCGCCGTCTCCTATGCAAAGGCAGTCAAAAAAGTCCGCTATGGGCATAGGGTTAGCCATCGCGGGGCCGCCCGCTATCACTATCGGCTCTTCCTCTTTTCTGTCTGCGGCAAAGGCGGAAATTTTCGCGAGTTCCAAAACGTAGGGTATATTTGTGAAATTAAGCTCGGTTTGCACCGTTATGCCAACCGCATCAAAGCTGTTCACCTCGCTAAAAGAAGCGTGGGTATAAAGGGCAATGTCGTTTTGCCTCATCAGCTTTGCCATGTCGCTCCAGGGCGCAAAGGCCACTTCGCAGAGTAAGTCAGGTTCTTTGTTTATAGCGTTGTATAAAATGCGCATTCCGTTGTGCGACATTCCTATTTCATAAATATCCGGGAAAATCAAAGCCAGACTCGCCAGAACATCGTTTTTGTCTTTTATCACACTATTGGCTTCGCCACCGATATAACGGGCAGGGCTTTCCACAAAAGGCAAAATTTTGCCCAATTTTTCCTGTATCTGCATCTCTTGGTAAATTAAAGGTAGAAAATTTTAGTTGCCAACTCACTTCATAGGCAGGGTTCACCCTTTATAGGTTTGTCATTTTTTTGTATATTTTAATTGTTACCTTTAGTCGTTAAAAGAAGGAGAAAATTCTCATGTCTAAAAAACCGTTTTTTTAGTATCTAAACTCGCGCTTTTGGCAGCTTTTGGGCTTGCTATGGCATTCACATTTTCCTGCTCTGGCGATGATGGTAATGGTGGCGGTAATGAGCCAAGTAGCTCCAGTATGGGAGCGAATAGTTCATCCTCATCGGGTAATGGCGGTGGTGGTGACGGCTCATCTTCGTCTGTCGGTAACGGGAGTGGTATCATTGAATATGGTTCTGTAACAGATAATGATGGCAAAACTTACATAACCGTGAAAATCGGAATTCAATGGTGGATGGCTGATAATCTTAATCACAATGCAAACAAATGTAGGACAATGTATGAGTGCTACTATTACAATTCGCATAGATGAGAAGCTCATTCCATTTGAAATAACAAGCGACCCTTTTTACAGTGAAGCTAATCAAGAAAGGCTACGCAAATCCATTGCGGATTTAAACGCAGGAAAAGGTAAAGCTCACGATTTGATAGAGGCGTAAATAGTTACTTCTTCACGCTTATCTTCCCATTCTCGCTTATGGAGAGTTTTGTCTCTGGTATATCCGTTTCGGTTAGTTTTTTGATTTCCTTTATGCAGGCACCGGTTGGGTCTAAATAGGGGCGGCGGGAGCCGTTGTCTCCTTGCTGGATTGCGGAGATAATTTCGCCTTCTATAAAATTGCCTTTGCCATCTATTTTTATCTTCACTATGGGTGCATAGCCGCTCGCACCGGTTATGTTCACGCTTGTGTTGGTGGCAAAATTCCCCAGGCTGTATGCTATGAACTTCCCTTTGTAAATATCAATTGCCCGCGGAACGTGCGGGCCGTGCCCAAACACCACATCCGCGCCGTTGTCTATGGCAAAACGGGCGAACTCATAAGGGTTGCCGCGATTTTCCCCAACAAACATCTCGGTCTTGCGCGTAACACGCGAACTTCCCTTGCCCTCTGCGCCTATGTGCATACTAACAATAACAATATCGGAATTTTTTCTCAACCCGGAAATCAAACTTTTCGCTTTATCCAAATCGCTGAAGCGCACAGTTCCATTGTTGGGGGCAAATGCCACAAAGCCATAGCGAACACCATCCCTCTCCAAGGTATATGTCTCCGCCGAGCCTTCAAAACCGGCAAAACCTATTCCCGCTTTTTTAAGAGTCTCCTGCGTTCTTTTGCGCCCTATCTCGCCAAAATCCCCGGAGTGATTATTCGCAACGCTCATAAGGTCAAAACCTGCGTCAACCAAAAGGCCTGCATATTTCTCAGGCATTCTAAAAACATAGCAAACATTGGGGTTTGAGCATTGCTTGGCGGTGCCGCCGGAATCCAGCAAAACACCTTCCAAATTGCCAATGGTCAGGTCTGCGTTTTTCAGAACTTCTTTTACGCTTGCAAATGTAAGCTCCCCGTCTTGCGGCGGGAGAACCGGAGCGCTATTGGGGTAATTCAACCCCATCATGATGTCGCCCACTGCCGCAAACGAAATGGTATCTTTAGCGGCAAAGGCAACGGATGCCAGCAGAATAAGGGGGATTATTTTTTTCATATACTTTGCGCGCTTTTTTTCAATGCTTCTGCTTTATCGATTTTTTCCCAAGTGAAGCGAGCTCCCTTGTGGCCAAAATGCCCGTGCTTTGCCGTTGATTTGTAGCCCGGCTTTAGCAAGTCCAAATGCTTGATTATGGCTGCGGGTTTTAGGTCAAAGTGCTTGCGTACAAGGGCTTCCAATTTATGGTCGCCAATTTTGCCTGTGCCAAATGTATTGACGTTTATGGAAACCGGGTCTGGATAGCCTATGGCGTAAGCTACCTGTACTTCGCATCTTTTTGCGAGTTTTGCGGCGACTATATTCTTTGCAACATAGCGAGCCGCATAAGCCGCAGAGCGATCCACCTTTGACGGGTCTTTGCCGCTGAATGCGCCGCCGCCGTGCCTGCCCATGCCGCCGTAAGTATCAACTATGATTTTGCGCCCGGTTAAACCGCTGTCCCCGTGAGGGCCGCCAACAACAAATTTCCCTGTTGGGTTTATCAAATAGCGAGTTTTTTTGTCCAAAAGCTTTGCCGGGATTGTTTTTTTGATGAGCTTTTCTATTATCTCTTTTTTTATTTGCGCGTGGGTTACTTCGGGCCTGTGCTGAGTTGAAATAACAACGGTATCCACACGCACAGGCTCTTGGTTGCTGTTGTATTCAACGGTTACCTGGCTTTTTGCATCGGGGCGCAACCATTTTAGAACTTTCTTTTCGCGCAAAACGTCTATATTTTCCATCAGCTTGTGAGCCAGGAAAATAGGCAGAGGCATAAGCTCCGGCGTTTCATCGGAAGCATAGCCGAACATCATGCCTTGGTCGCCAGCTCCCTGCTCCGCAGTGTCTTTGCCTTCGGCAGCGGCAGCATTAACGCCTTGCGCAATGTCCGGGCTTTGCTTGTCCAAGGCTACCAAGACCGCGCAGCTATCCGCGTCAAAACCTATTCCAGTTTCCGTATAGCCTATTTCTTTTATGGTGTTTCTTATCTCTTTTTGATAGTCCACGGTTGCTTTTGAGGTTATCTCGCCAGCTACCACCACAAGGCCTGTGCTGACCAGGGTTTCGCATGCAACCCTGCTTTTAGGGTCTTGAGCTAGCATGGCATCTAAGATAGCATCGGAAATCTGATCCGCTACTTTGTCTGGATGCCCCGGAGAAACAGCTTCGGAAGTGAACAAATAGTTGTGAGACATAAAGACCTCTTTTTATTTAATGTTGGAAGTAAGATAGTAAAATCGTGGCTATTGGGGCGGCTAAATAAAAGCTATCCGCCCGGTCTAAAACCCCGCCGTGCCCAGGGAAAATTTCTCCAGCATCTTTTATGCCAGACCATCGTTTTAGGGCAGATATCAGCAAATCGCCCAATTGCCCCGCAACGGCTATAACAAAAGCCAAGACTACGGTTGCCCATAAGGGAATATCAAAAACCGTGATGCCAAAGCCGGTTCTTGTCCAAATCCAGAACCAGAAGATTGCAAAAAGAGTTCCGCCAACTGCGCCCTCCCATGTTTTTTTAGGGCTGATTTGCGGTGAGAATTTGCGTTTGCCCAAAAACCTGCCAGCAAAGTAAGCTGCGGAATCACAGCCCCATAAGGTTGTCATGACAACCAGAAATTTTGAGCATTCCCACCATCCCTGCCCAGACTCAAACAGTTTAAGGCACATCCCACCCCAAAGCCCTACGTAAAGCGGACCTGCTATTTGAAGCACGAGCCACGGGAATAGGTGCTTAACATCAACATAAGCAAAGGCCGCTATTATATAGAGCAAAATGACAACCGTCAAAATTGGGAGAATGTGAGCATTGCAGTAGCTTCCCATCCAAGGTAGGGTCAAAGATATTGCGCAAAAGACAGAAAATACGCTGACTGCCCTAGCTTTTTCCGGATAAACGGCAGAAACCATCCTTGCCCATTCATAAGCCGCAACAGCGTTCAAAAACAGGACAAAAGCCCATCTAGTATAATCCCCAAACCATAAAAGAGCTACTGCTATCGGCATTGCCGTAAAGGCAAAAATACAACGCTTGGCTAAGTTGCTCATAAATTTATATTGAATATAGAAAAATGTATATTTATATAGTTCCTGCGAATTGGAAAGGAGATAGATAAATGAAAAGAGCAATGATATTGCTAATCTTGTTTTGCGTTGTGGCCTCTGCGCAGAAAGACATTTTTACCGACCCAAGAGACAAGAAAAAATATAAAACCACAAAAATCGGCAAGCAAACTTGGCTAGGGGAGAATTTGAATTTTGAAGCGAGAGACTCTAAATGCTACGGCAATAAACCTTTAAACTGCGATAGATACGGAAGGCTGTACGATTGGTATTCTGCAAAGAAGGCTTGCCCAAAGGGTTGGCATTTGCCCACAAATGCCGAGTGGGATAATTTGGTGCTTTACGCGGAAGGCGAAGAAAGCACGGAAAGCCCCTACGATAGCGAAACAGCCGGGAAATTGTTGAAAGCAAAAGGCGGATGGAACGACTATAAAGGCGAATCTGGCAACGGAAAGGACAAGTACGGATTTACGGCTCTGCCTGGCGGCTACGGCAATGGAGATGGTGCCTTAAGCGATTTAGGCAACGATGGTTTTTGGTGGAGCACCAATGGGGACGACAGCCACGCTTTTGGCCGGAACATGGGCTATGACGGCGAGTTTATTTATTATACCTACTACCCCAAGTCCTATTTGTTCAGCGTTCGCTGCGTTAAGAACTGAGCTGGCTCGCTAAGGTTAAAGCGATGAATGTTTTTTCTGCGGTATTTTTCATAGCTTTGCTTTTTTCGCTGAGTTTTGGTGCTGGCGAGCGTTGCGGAACCATGCGTTTTATAAAAGAGTTAAAAGATCCGCAGAAAAAAATGCTCGCAAAAGGATATAGCGCAGATACCCGCCTTGCTTTGATTAAGGATACAATAACCACGCACTTTATAATCTATTACATGACAGAAGGGGTACATGCGGTTAGAACTCGTGCTTATATAGATTCTCTGGCAAAATATTTAGAACAAGCATATGATTTGCATACAAATACTTTGGGGATGAAGCGCATATCTGGTACGGCACGAACAACTTTTTACGAGAAAGTTGTTCCGTCCGGCCGTTATCCGATTGAGGTTGTAGATACAGGGGTAGGGACAGATGGTGATTACTGTGGCACTTATGGATTGACTTTCCCCAATAGATACTCCAGAAAATCAGAAGAAACTCAAATAGCAATAGAAAACGACTTTATATATGGCATGGATTGCCCAGAGGTGGGAAAAAGGAAGGGAAATCCTTTTATATCCAGCGCGCACGATTATTCCAGAGAATGGCATTTGGCCTTGAAGGTCACCGTTTTTCATGAGCTTTACCATAGCTTTCAGATGACTCAATATGATTTTTCTGCTAATTATCCTAATCATACTTTTTGGATGGAAGCAAGCGCGACTGGGGTGGAGGAAATAGGCGCCCCAGAGGTCAACGATTATATAGGCTATCTATATTCTCCCATCCCTGGAAAATCCATGGAAAATCTGGACGACCCAATGTATGAGTATAGCTACGCTAGTTTATACTTATTTTTATCATCCGAGCTTGGAAAAAAATTTGACTCTTATATTTGGGAATATTTTTCAAAATCTCCCAAAGAGACATTTACGATGCAATTGGCGAGATATATGAAATTGCAAAGGGAGGGCGAAGATGTAGAGGATTTATTTCACAAATTCGCAACGCATCTTTTCTATTCGGGTTCAAGGGCGGAGTTATGGCCATACCCATACAATCCTTTTTCGGAAGATATGCATTATTGGCCCACTTGGACAATAAAAAGAAGCGCTCCCTCGTATTTGCTTGCTGGGGTTTTTGATTATATCAGAGCGCCTAACGGGCTAGCTCCGAGTACAGATTCTGTTGCGAGAATTTCTTCCTTGAAATTTGGGAATAGTAACGATTCTGTTTGGGTTTTGTCCAGATTATTGGCAGAGGATTTTGTGCTTCCACCTGCTGTTCCCCCGCTTAAGCAATTTGCAGCATACCCTAATCCTTGGGATCCAAAGCGTTTTGAAAAAGTAAAATTTGGGCCTTTGCCATATTATTCCGGCGGGGTGGAGATTCGCACCGCAAATGGCGCATTGCTTCAAAGAATTGATGGAAAAACCGGAGACACATTGACTTGGCAACCGGAAAAACTTCCGGCGCCTGGAATTTTATATTACAGAACTTTGCCTTATGGAAAAAATAAGATGTTGATTTTGGAGCGTTGATAATGAAGATCCTTCCCGATAGCTGGCTTGTTTTGCTAGCGTGCCTAGCGGTTTTGGCGGTTTGCGTTCTAATTTTCGTTATTGTTTTGAAAATAGCCCTGAAAATCAGAAGCTGGAAGGTTAAACTTGCCGCTATGGGGCTTTCGGCTTTGTATGTGTTAAGCCCCCTTGACTTAATCCCGGATGTAATTCCAGGCCTTGGGCAAATAGACGATGCCGGAATGCTTGCCGCCCTCATAGGGCTTGCCATCTCCGTTTACAAAGATTTCAAGAACAAGAAAAAACCTCCGCAAAAGCCGCAGCAAAAACAGATAGGAACAACTAACTAATGAAAAATTATTTCTTTACAGCTTTTCTAACCATCCTCCTCTCCATAGGAGCATTCTACGCATACAAAACATTGTTGCCAGATAGCCTTTTTGCAAAATCGATGCTGGAATATGAGGATAAGGAAGATACCCTTGCAATTGATATTGCTGAAACTGATACCGCTGAAACCGATGCCGCCGAAACTGATGCCGCCGAAACTGATGCCACAGAAACCGAATACGGTCCTTTTGACGGCTTGCAACGCTTTTTTCAGAAACTTTTCACCCTTGAAAAAACAAAAAAAGGCTCTATACGTATAGCCTATTTCGGGGATTCCATGACAGAATGCGACAAGATAGTTCTGGAAATCCGCAAGGGTTACCAAAATAAATTCGGCGGGGAAGGAATAGGATTTGTACCGCTCAGCAGTTTGTCAAAGTTTTTTGGCGGTTCCATACTGTATGAATATTCTCCAAAATGGGAAACATATTGTGATTTTTGCTCAAAAAAAGTATCGCCCGAATCGCTGGGGATAAGCGGCTTTGTTTCTTTTGCAAAGCCAGGCGTTTGGACTTCGTACCGAAAGGGTACCCTCCCCCTTGTGCAACCAACCTTCTTCTACGGTCAATCAACAAACAGCGATGCCAAGATGATTATCACTGTTGATGCCAATACTGTAGATTCAGTTCAGTTAAACCCCACTGAAATATTGAATAAATATTCCTTGGCATCGCTCCCCAACGAACTGAAAATTAAATTTGACAATGCAGATTCCATTCCTTTTTACGGCGTTAATTTCTCTGGAAACAGCGGGGTAAATGTGGACAATTTCGCGCTCCGCGGCAATTCAGGGCTGCCACTTGGAGAATTCAATATGGATCTTATGAACGCTTTTCATAGGGAATTTGATTATGATCTTATTGTGTTGCAATTCGGAATGAATGTGCTAAAGCTAAAGCCAGGGCCTTATGATTGGTACGAAAGCGGAATGACTGAGGTTGTGCACCATATAAGAAAATGCTTTCCGGGTGCAGATATTTTGATTATTTCTGTGGCAGACAAAGCCACAAAATACGAAACGGAAATGAAAACCGATTATAAACTTACCAAACTAATTGAGACGCAAGAGAGATATGCACGCAATACTAGGTCCGCTTTTATTGATATATTTCAGATGATGGGCGGCAGAGGCTCTATTGTTAGGTGGGTGAACGAGACTCCGCCTCTTGCTTGGCCTGATTATATTCATTTTACCCCCAAAGGCTCAAAAAAAATGGGTGGTCTCATATTTGAAAAATTGGACAAGGAATATGAAAATTTCAAAATAAAAAACAATTTATATGCGGGGAAAAACGAAAATGAATAGCAAAATAACAATAATGCTTTTTTATTTGGCAGCGGTTTCCAGCCTGTATGCTCAAATACTAAATGTATCGCTCTTGCATCCATTTTTTGAAAAACTCATCCAATTGGAGGAGAAAAAAAATGGGAAAGTAAGCATAGTCCATATAGGTGATTCGCATGTTCAACCGGATTATTTCACACATGCCATACGCCAGCCGCTGCAACAGAAATTTGGAGATGGCGGGCGTGGATTTATATTTCCTTATAACCTTAACAAACATGTAGCTGCCAGGCCTTACCATTTCACCTCAAATGCCGCCTGGAAAATATGCAGAAACAATCAGCCTCATAAATGCGATCCGGGCACAGAATTTGGATTATCTGGCTATGGGTTCAGCACCAAAGCGGAACAATTTGTTCTTTCGGTGAAGGCTCGCGAGGATAAACATAAATTTAATACGATAAAAATAGTGTCTCCAACAGCCTCATTGTATAGTTTGAAGCAGAAATATCAGTTGCGGGAGCCTTTTGTTTTGGAGTACCATCAGAAAAAACCAATTTCTTCAATATCCTTTTTTCCAGCCAAAAAACTGGAGCTTTACAGCCTCAATGGGTTAGTTGTTGAAAAAGATGCTCCTGGCCTTATCTATCACAATATCGGGGTATTAGGGTCTATGGTCTCCAATTTCAACGCAAATCCCTTGTTCTTTGAACAGCTTCCGGTGCTAATGCCAGACCTTGTTATAGTATCTTTAGGTACCAATGAATCGTTCAATGATGTTACAGCAGAAAAATATATTGAACAGGTGGAACTGTTCATCAATAATACAAGAAAGCTCTGCCAAAATGTTCCGGTTCTTATAACCACTCCTCCAATTTCACTGTTAAGCGAGAAAAGGTTTAACACATATATTTTGGAATATACCAATGCCCTGCTCAAAAAAGATAATATTGCCATCTGGGATTTATACTCTTTTCTAGATAGGCTTATGGGGCCAGAAAAAGACATCTCAGCGATAAAAATCACCGGTGATGATGTACACTATACCTTTGACGGGTATGTCTATCAGGGAGCGGCTTTTGCCAAAGACTTCCTAAACGAATACGAACATTATAAGCGAAGCCGCAAATGAACGATTGGTTTTTGTATAATCCAAATTCCCCATTGTTGTTTAGCAACAGTCTATTCATGGGGCTGTTTCTCGCGTTTTATCTGGTGTATATTTGCACTTGCAATTTCAATCGCTTCCGTACGGTATATGTCCTGCTTTTTTCTTTTTTCTTTTATTATAAGGCAGGCGGAATGTATTTCATTTTGCTTATTGTCTCTGCTATTCTCAACTATTTCCTATCCAAATCTCTGTACATGGAAAAAAAGCCGGAAAAAAGAAAAGTTCTTATCACGCTTTTGGTTGCGATGAACCTTGGCATTCTGGCTTACTATAAATACACAAACTTTATCATAGGAAATATCAATGCGGTTTTTAACGGAGATATTCCGCTTCAGAACATCATATTGCCCATAGGCATTTCCTTTTTCTTATTTCAGGCAATTAGCTATGCCATAGATGTTTACAGAAAGGAAATTGAGCCTGCGAGCAATTTGCTGGACTTCTCCTTTTACCTTTGCTTTTTCCCGCAGCTAGTGGCTGGCCCAATAGTGCGTGCCAAGGAATTTTTGCCGCAAATGTATAAAAAACTTAATCTTACAAAAGAAGAAATGGGCAAAGCTCTATTTCTCATTATGATTGGGCTTATAAAAAAATCGGTTATTTCGGATTATATTTCTCTTAATTTTGTGGACAGAGTATTCGGCGCCCCCACCAGCTATACCGCGATAGAAAATTTGCTTGCAGCTTATGGATATGCCATTCAAATTTATTGCGATTTTTCGGGTTATTCCGATATGGCCATAGGTCTCGCTTTGTTAATGGGTTTCAAGCTCCCTGTCAATTTTCTCTCCCCATATAAATCAAAATCCGTTACCGAATTTTGGAGGCGATGGCATATCTCTCTTTCTTCCTGGCTTCGCGACTACCTATATATTTCGCTGGGTGGCAACCGCAAGGGGAAGGTTCGCACCTATGTCAATTTGTTTTTAACTATGCTAATTGGGGGGTTGTGGCATGGGGCAGCGTGGAGATTTGTTGTTTGGGGTGGGCTGCACGGTTTAGCTCTGGCTATTGAGCGCATACTTAAGCAATACATTAAAATACCGCAAAATATATTCACACGCATTATAGGTGTAATTTTAACTTTTCATTTTGTAACCTTTGCCTGGATTTTCTTCAGGGCGCAGGATTTTAGTACTGCTATGGAGCTGATGAGAATGGTGAGCCAATTGGATTTTAAGCTAGAGCATTGGCTTTCTGTGATTACTGGATACAAAAATGTTTTGATTGTGCTGCTATCTGGATTTATAATGCATTTTTTGCCATCTAGGTTTGTGCAGTGGTTGCAGAAGTTTTTTACCGATATGCCTATTGTTGCAAAAGCTTTAGTCATCGGGCTGGTTTTATGGTTGGTATATGCAACTGCATCCAGTGAGATTCAACCGTTTATTTATTTTCAATTCTAGACCCTCCCCAAAAGGCTCTAATCGGGCGAATCGGGGTTGTTTGCGGAGGTGGTTTTTAATATCGGCTGTGGTATACGTCCTTCCTCGTACCTAACCGCAATAGCTTCTTCAATATTCCATTCGCCTCTTATCAACATATTCAAAACCTCCGAGCTGTGCCTCTCCAGAAAAGATACTAAAATATTTTTGCTAATGCAAGTTTTCACAGCCAATTTTATGGCCTCACGAAGATCCATAGACTTCAAATTCTTTTTTATCTCTGCTATGAACTCTTCATAACCGTTCAGAACAGAGCTTTTGACCGCCATATTCGCATTACGACCTTTATTTATGTTATCCAGCACAAAGGCTATATCGTTGATTTGATTCATATAAAGCACATCCGAGAGAGTGACTATCTCTATTTTTGTGTTTTCTGGGTAGCTTTTACCGCTGATTGCGCTGTATAGCTCCAAAAGGTTGCTTTTTTCGCTGAAAAGCCGCGTGAAAACGCTATCCTTGTGATTGCGGTTGGTTTGAGTCTCGGTCATTTTTCTCCATCTAAAGGTTCATTGCCTATTAGATGCTTGTCAAGCCAAAAAAAATTCAGAAAAGCGCATTTTGCAAACAGTTGTTTGCATTTTTGTGCATTTTTTTAAAAAATCAACACCTAGACGTGTGAAGGCTACCCCACGAACTCGTTGTAAATGGCGGTTATCGCTTTTTCAAAGTCTCTTTCGTTGACGCCAACTATTATGTTTATCTCCGATGAGCCTTGGTCTATTATGCGCACATTTATTTTTTCTTTTGCTAGCGCATTAAAAAGCCTTGCCGCGGTTCCAACCTGATTTACCATCCCGTGCCCAACAGTGGCAATCAGGGCAACGTTGTTGAAAATCTTTATTTTGTTCGGCTGCATTTTATGCTCAATCTCTGAGCAAACCTTCGCTTCCACATCGTAAAGCGTTTTGGAATCCACCACCACGTTCATGGAATCTATGCCGCAAGGGGAAAGTTCATAAGATACTCCGTGTTCTTCCAGAATTGCCAATACCTTGCGCCCAAACCCTTTTTCCTTGTTCATCATGCTCTTTTCGATGTAGAGCATTGAAAAGTCCTTGCGCCCGGCTACACCGGTTATTACGCTTGAAGTATGTTCTGGAGTTGGGCCAATGATTGTGCCTTGGTCGCCTGGCTTGTTGGTGTTCCTTATGTTTATGGGAATGTTTTTTGCCCTGCACGGATATATGGATTCATCGTGCAGCACGCTTGCGCCGCTGTATGCCAACTCCCTTATTTCACGGTAGCTTACATAGTTTATGGAAAGCGCATTCTGAATGATACGTGGATCCGCCATCAATAGCCCAGAGACATCCGTCCAGTTTTCGTAGAGCAAGCAGTCGCAGGCATTTGCTAAAATTCCTCCGGTTATGTCTGAACCGCCGCGTGTGAATGTTTTTAGGTTCCCTTTCATGTCGCTTCCATAAAAACCAGGCACAACGTAAAGAGCGCTTGTGTCTGAAAGAGCAGATGCGATATTTTCGTAGCTTTGCGCAGTCACTTGGTATTGGTTATTGAACTGTATAAGAGGATAGGCATCTACGAATTTTGCCCCTAAAAATTCCGCCATTATTTTTGCGCATAGGTATTCGCCGCGGCTTGCCACAAAATCAGTCGAAAGCTCATCCGGTTTTGTCAGCAAAGTTTTTTCCAATGCGTCTAATTCTTCGCGTATGGTGGATTGCAGGGAAAGCTCCTGCGCTATCCCTATATAACGTTCTTTTATGAGTTTCCAAGGCTCTGTAAAATCCAGCTTTTTTTTGGCAAGGTCGTAAGCGGAGTAGAGCAAGTCGGTTAATTTGGACTCCTGGGGATTTCTTTTGCCAGGTGCGGAAACCACGGCAATCTTTCTTTCTGGCTTGCCTTCCAGAATGCTTTTTATTTTACGAAACTGCGTTGCATCTGCTACGGAGCTTCCACCGAATTTACAAACTATACGTGTCATAGTGGGTATAATGTAGTAAATTTCTATATTGTTTGCCAGCTATGCCATTTGGAACCATAAAACAAGCCCTGCCATGCGTAGGCAAAAGAAACACGCTTTCTATCTGTATGATAGTTAAAAACGAAGAGGCTAATATAGGGCGCGCAATTCAGAGTTTTTTACCCTTTGCAGACGAAATTATAGTAAACGACACCGGTTCCACGGATAAAACCATCGAGATTGTTCAGTCTTTTCCAAAAACGGTTTTGATGACCTCCGAATGGATTGGGGATTTTGCCTATTCCCGCAATTTAAGCCTTGAAAAAGCGAGTTGTTCTTGGATTTTGTGGATGGATGCAGACGACTATGTTCCGCCAGACCAAATAGATGCGTTTAACAAATTAAAACTTGCACCGCTAGACCGTATGGTTTCTTTTACGGTTTGCAACACGGAAGGCGGCAAGCCTATAGGGGTGAGGTTTATGCAAGCTAGGATGTTCCCCAACCATCCCGAAATTCGCTTTGAAGGCCGCGTACACGAAAACATAATGAAAGCTGCTGAGAAATTGGGCTTGAATCCTGTGAATACCAGCGTTGTAATTTGGCACATGGGTTATGAAACTTTGGAAATTCGGCAAAAAAAAGCTAGGAGAAATTTAGAACTTCAGCTAGCAGACCCAGAGCAGGAAAAAAAAATAGAAGGTTTGCTAGAGTTAGGTGATTCTTATTCGGTGATTGACGAAACAGAAAAAGCTGCGGATTATTATAGACGCGCAGCGGAACTCAGTTGCGCTCCAGAAATGCTTGACTTAAAGATGAATGCCATGAACAAGTACGCCAGGCAGCTGGTAATCTTGAAAAAAGTAGAAGAAGCAAACGAAATGTTTGAAAAGTGCATAAAGCAGTTTCCAAAAAACGAAGAGGCTTATTGCGGGCTTGCCAGGATTTTGCTAATGCAGGATAAAAAAGCGGAGAGCATGGTTATTTTCAGAAAAATAGCTTCTATGAGGGCGAACATAACTATAGGCGGAACAAATTTTTTTACCATAAAGCAAGAAGCTCTAAAAAATTTGAGCTTGTGGGAATTTGAACAGGGAAATTATAAGCTGTCAAAAAATTATGCCGAGCAAATGCTTAAAGAAGATAAAGATAGCGAAGAGGGAAAATGGCTATTTGAGCGTGCTAGCACGGCGTTGATGAACAAAAACGATAAACGCCCTTTGCTCTCGCTTTGCATGATTGTTAAAAACGAGGAAAAAAACATAGGGGAGTGCTTGAAATCCGCTGAGGGCTTGGCTGATGAAATTATAGTAACAGATACGGGTTCAACGGATAAGACTGTTGAGATAGCGCAGAGCTATGGCGCAAAAATAGAGCATTTCACGTGGATAAGGGATTTTTCCGCTGCGAGAAATTATTCCATTTCAAAAGCTACCAGCCGTTGGATAATCTGGCTGGATGCAGATGACAGGTTGCCTAAAAAAACTGTTAAAGAGCTTCGCGAATTGCTGAAGCGAGAAGCCCCTGATAAAGTATTTTATCTTGTGGTTTGCAATTCCGTTGATGAAGGTCAAACGGGGGTGAGGTTTTCGCAGATAAGGGTTTTGCCAAATACTCCAAAAATAAGTTTTGAAGGCCGCATACATGAGCAAATTTTGGCAAGCGTTAGGAAGTTCAAATTTACAGAGGTGCAGTTACCGCTGGAAGTTTTCCACACGGGTTACGAAGACCAGGCGTTGCTACAGGAAAAGCAGCGCAGGAACTTGGAACTTTTTAAAGAGGAATTCCCAGACCCCATGAAGATGAATCCAAATGCGATGTACCATTTTGGGACGAGCCATGAAATTATAGGGGATTATGAAAATGCGCTTATATGGTTGAAAAACGCTTTGGAAAAATCTAAAAAAGAGCATTACTATGAATTTGAGATTTTGATTCCTCAGAACATAGCTAGAATTTTGGAACATCTTGGCAAAACGGACGAGGCTATGGATTGGCTGAATCAATCTTTGAAACTAGAACCTTATTTTGAGCCAGCTTTAAGCCAAAAGTCGCGGCTCCTGTTAAAGCTGGGGCAAATTGATGAAGCCGTTAAGTGGTATGGTTATTTGGCATCTTTTGTTCAGAAAGTAAATTTTTTGCCATCTAACACAAAGCAAGCCCATATAAATTCTTTGCAGTTTTTAGCGGAGCATTGGAATAAAATTGGGCAAACCACGCTTGCAATAGGTATTTTAAAAGTGCTTAAAGATTTTATGCTCGGCGCTCCGCACAATCCCCTTGCGCTCGCGGAGATCTATGTTGCAAATGATAAAGCCGCCGAAGCTCTGGATAATTTGGAGTTTTTAAAAAGAGAATTCGCCGATAAACCGGAATTTGCCTTCCTTTACGGGCAATCATTGGCTTTGAGCGGCAAAGTGCAGGAAGCCATTCAAATTGTCTCAAAAGCAAAGCAAAAATTCCCAAAAAATTCCGACATTGCGGATTTAGCAAACGCAATGGGAATTTCTTAAGTTTTGAAATATTAACCCTCTTTTGTCATTTTTTTGTATATTTTATTGTCAGAACCCCGATTCGTAGAGTTAATTGCTATTTTGGGGATATAAATTGTCAAAATTCAGTGAATTTATGAAGCTGTTTACTGATGTTCCAATGAGATGCCTCGATGGCATCTCAGCAGATTTTTGAGCGGAGAGTTTATTTAATGTCAATTCCTCAAATTTGCCAAGCCAAATCCCGCCCTTTCCACGAACTTTCTCCCATAGACACTATTTTTGCCAAAACAAGTATGTCTTGGGGTTTCATTTCTTTTGCTCTCATAAGCATAAATATACAAAATTTGCAATTTGCGAATTGCAAATTATGGCATTGGAATCACGGATAAGCTACATTCGGGAAATCATCGCCTTCATCGCCTATGAGCAGAAGCGGGCGCAAATCTGGGTCTAGTATCAAAGTTCTGGGCAACGGCATTTCGCCGCTGCGCTTAAGCCCAAAATTTTCGGGCACGTTGTTGAACCTGTCAAAGCCTAGCTGCCACCCGTCTTTTGCGTATTCGCTAATCCATTTGCTCACCTTGCCGTAATCATCCTCGCCCACGTTCACTAAAACAACCAAAACCCCGTTCTTTTCCAGCTCTGCCGCTTTCTTATTCATTCTGGCAAGGCCTTCCCTGCACGGTATGCACCAAGTGGCAAAAAAAGACAGGACAACCCTTTTGCTTTTTTTTTGCGCCGCAATAGCTTTTATTTTGTCTTTGGTCAATACACCGTTGTAAGTTTCCGCATCATCTTTTGCAACCAAGGCGAACCAGGGAAGCTCGCTTTGCAACTCATGCGGCAATGAAATTTTTTCCGATGTTTTTTGGGCAAAAGAGAAATTTGCCAAAAAAGCTAGGCAAACAAAAAACATCAATCTGAACATTGCGGTACCCATTGTTTTACCTCATTTTCCCATTCATTTAAAAAAGCCGCTTTTTGTAAATTGTCAGCCAGCTTTTCCCGCGCCTTGGCTTCGTTGTACATGTCGCCTCCTTTAACAGGCGTTGGGGCTTTAAGCATTGAATACTTTTCCCCGCCACACGCTTCAATAGCCAGAGACGGGTCATAAGAACATTCTATGCCAAAAGAAGCGGATTTGCATTTCTCAGAGCAATAAAAACTCAGATTTAACCCGCCTGAGCATTTAGATTTTTCAATTTTTATTTTCCTGGAAAACGTTGCGAAAACCGCATCGGAACATTCATTCCCTGCGTCTTGCCAAAAAACTTTTACGCTTTTGCAATAATTTTTGTAATTTTCATCTGCTTTTGCATAAATTTCCTCTGCCGAATAGGGGCTGCTAATTCCCCAACCTCTAAGCACGTATTGAGATCTCATAAAATCGTTGTATAGCATCTTAGTTCTACGCCAAGCCTCGTTTTTATATTTGGGATGCTCCGTGTTTAATGCCGTATTAGAAACAAACCCAAGAGAATCCAGCACTAACCTCTGACGTTCAATAAAACTTTTGGCGGCATCTGCCTTGCTCAAGCAGGCTACAACGCCTATTTCATTTTCCTGCTGTTTTCTAAACGCAATTTTAACATCGCTTGCGTTATTTATAGTAGAATTTCTAATTATTTGACTGAAATAATAAGTTCTAGCCTTTTCATCTATCACTTCATTTGTTAGGCTGTCCCGCACAGAAATGGTATCTTGCATACTAACAGCTATCTCAGCTATTGCGCGGTCAATAGCCGGCCTTTCTTCCTCTGCTATTCCCCAACCTCTAAAATCGCCAGACGGGCATTGCTGTTTTTCCAAAATCTGGTACAGAGATTCCTTTGGAGCGCTTGTATTTGTACTCTTACTTGCGCAATTCCAAAGGAATATAAAACCAAGCGATAAGAAAAGGAGTTTATACATTATTTCTCAATCGGCGTTTACTTCAATTTATTAATGGCGTTATCTATTATGGAAAGAGTTGCAGCAGCAGTCGCGGTGGACATCAGAGCCTGATCTGAGCTGATAGCGTCCTTAGCAAACTTAAACGCATCGGCTTTTGGAACGGAAGCAAGCCTGTAAACTCTATATTTGTTCTCTTGCTTATTATATTGAGTTTTTGAATCTCTGGTGATAACATTCGCCATTTTATTTTGAGCTTCCGAGAAAATTTTATTGAGCGAAGCAGAAACTTCGTGGTCATTTGGATCCACGCTGTAGCCCGTGACAAGTTGGTTTGTCACCTCTACTTTCATCTGGTTGGTGATTTCCGCACGTGCTCTTACCAAGGCAATATCCCCTGCCGAGCTTGGTTTATCAACTATTGCTTCACCCACGCCACAGAAATGGTCGGGATATTCTTTTATGCATTTCTGCAAAAGTTCATCCGCAGGATTTGCAATATCGCTGAAACCATCATCTGCCACAGCAGGTTTGCTTCCGCCGCAACCGAATGTGAAAACCAAAGCAAGTGAAATACTTGCTGCAAGCGCAATTTTAGTGAGTTGTGTTCTCATTGCTGTATCTCCTATTTGATGAAGAAAAATATAGTAAAAAAAATAATCTACTTTCCACTAAATGAATTCCATCTTCTTTATAGGTGTTGCCGGCGTGGGAATGAGCGCGCTTGCGCAGTTCTTAGCGGGGACCGACCTTGAGGTGGCAGGTTCTGACCGCAGGTTCGAACATAGCGATGGCGAAAAAATAAAGAAGCAGTTGCAAGAAGCGGGCGTAAAATGTTTTTTGCAGAACGGAAGCGGAATAAATAAAAATTTAGACGCAGTTGTAATCAGCACGGCAATAGAGAGCGGGAACCTTGATATGGAGGCTTCCAAAGAACTTGGCATTCCCATAATTCACCGCAGCGAGCTGTTGGCAAAAATCACTCAGGAAAACCAAACCATAGCCGTAAGCGGCACAAGCGGCAAAAGCACCGTAACAGGCTTGATATGGCATATACTCAGCAGCTGCAAAAAAAATCCAAGCCTTTTAAGCGGCGCTGGATTAAGCGTTCTGGAAGCGCAGGGCAAAATTGGGAACGCGGTTGCGGGCGATGGCTGGCTGGTTGCGGAAGCGGACGAGAGCGATGGAACGCTGGTGAGATATAGCCCAAAAATAGGCATTGTTCTGAACATAGACAAAGACCACAAGGAACTCTCCGAGTTGGAAAATCTCTTTGCGGAATTTGCGGAGAATGTTCGCAAAGCCAATGGGATTTTAATAGTAAACGGTTCGCATCCACTTGCGGAAAAATTAGCGGACTCAAAAAGCGTTCTGTTTGGCTGGGGCAATAATTGCGCGGTCAAAGGTTCAAATTACAGAGCAGAGGGAATAGCATCAAAATTTGAGATTTGCTTCAACGGAGAAACTGAGGATTTTTACCTGCCCATGCCCGGCAAGCACAATGCGGAAAATGCGCTCGCAGCCGTTGCCGCTTGCGTGAGCACAGGAGTATCTTTAAAAGATTGCGTAAACACCCTGAAAACTTGGAAGGGCATCCACCGCAGAAGCCAAATTTACGAATGCAAAAACGGAGTTATCCTTGTGGACGATTATGCTCATAACCCCGCTAAGATAGCGTCCAGCATACGTTCCTGCCAAAATTTTGCAAAGGGAAAATTGTTCGCCTGGTTCCAGCCGCACGGCTTTGGCCCCACAAAATTTTTAAAAGACGATTTGGTAAAAGAGATTGCAGCAACGCTGCGCCCAAGCGATGGAATATGGTTCAGCTCAATATACTACGCAGGCGGCACCGCAGACAAGAGCTTTGATTCGGATATTCTCTCAGATGCTTTAAAAGAAAAGGGCTGCAATGCAAATTTTATCCCTAACAGAACCGAATGCCTAAAAAAAATAATCAGCTCGGCAAAAAGCGGCGATGTGATTTTGCTAATGGGTGCCCGCGACCCAAGTTTAGCGGAGTTCGCAAAGGAAGTTTTTGCAAGCCTCAATATTCCTCAATGCTGACATCGGTATAATACGCCTTTAAGATTTCCTCAAACTTTTGCCCTTCTCTAGCTCTTGCTATCACCCCCATCTGGCACATTCCAATGCCATGCCCAAAGCCCGAACCTCTTATGGTAAAATTATCCTTCTCCCTGGAAAGGCTGAACAATGCGCTTGGCAAGGCTCTTCCATCCCTTTGAAAAATCCACCTTGTGCGGTCTCCAAAAACTTCAAATGAACCTTTATCCGTAAAAACCACAAGCCTTTTCACCCGCCCGCTGGGGAACTTCTCGGTTATAAAAACTTGTTCAACCTTGCTGAAAGGGAAAACATTCTCGACTTTTGCGGCAACCATATTTTTGGGGAACAACTTTCCGAGTTCTGCCTTGGTGAATTTCTCTTCCCAGTTTATGTACTTTGAAAGCCCGCAATAAACCCTGCCGTTCACGGAATCGGAAACGGAAACCAAATACGGTCTGTTCCCCGAATCCCAGACCTCTGGCGAATCCGTTCTGCCGCTGCAAGTCGAATGGTAATAAGCCTCTATCAAATTGCCGTTGTTCTTAATAACCAAGCCGCTCGTAGCCGCAATAGCCTCGTTTGTAACAGGGTCTTCATCGTTTTTGCCATTATACACCTGGTCTCTTGTGTCTGCGTAAACATCAAAACCCTGCGACTTGCGGGAACCCAAGTGGTGGTAGGCGTAGGTTCTTGCCGCAACTGCCTGAGCCTTTAACGCTTCAATTTCACCCTGCTTTAATCTGCCTATTTCGTAGGGGACAACGCCTTTTAAATAATCCTCAACGGGCAGGCTATTTATAACCGCAATTCCGCTATCCGTTGAAAGCACTGACCATTTGCCTCTGTAAGCCTTGCCCGCATAAGAGCAGTCTCCGTCTGATTGAATCTCTTGTTTGCCGAGCTGGGCTTTTGCTTTAAACTCCCATTTTTTATTTGGGCATTCTATTGTTGCGGCTTTTTTTTCAAAAGCTATTCCCACGTCTATTATATACCTTCTCTCATAATCTCTGGGGGGCTGGATTCTTGGCTCTGTTTCCGGTTCCGTTTTGGAACTCGGTTCTGGCTCGGCAGGCGGAACAGGGAACTCGCCCTGCGGCCCAACGGGCCGCAGAGGCGCACATGCAAAGAGAATTAAAACCCAAAACCCAAATAAAAATTTAAATAACATATAATAACTTGTAATGTAGTATTTTTGTAATATGGCTTTTTCTATATTCCCCTTATGACAAAGCACTATAAATTACAGGCAGGGCGGCTTGTTCTCTCCGATGAGAGCGAAGCTCAGGTTATAGCGCTTGTATCCCCAGACCCAGAAGAAATTAGTGCTTTGATAAAAAATTACCAAATAGATGAGCATACTTTATCCTCTGTTTCTGACTCTGACGAGCTTGCTCGCTTGGAATACGAAGATGAGCATATAGCCATAATTTACAAACGCCCCAAAAATTACTCCGCCGCCGAGCATTTTCAATTCAGGGTAGCCTCTTCTGGTATTTTTATGTTTGAGAATTTGCTCATCATAGTATCTGACATTGAGATGCCGCTTGGGGATGAAAAGAAATTCTCAAAATTAACATCGCTCAAGATGATTGCGCTGAGATTGCTCAGTTTCTCCACCTTGCATTTTTACGAGCATCTGCGCGTGATAAACAAAATGAGCAACGAATTGGAAGAAAAGCATATTTACAAACTTAAAAAAGAGGAATACTTGATTGTCTTTGGCCTTAGCAAGAGCTTGGTTTATTATATGAACGCCATATCTTCTAACGAAGCCTTGCTCAAAAGGATGCAGATAAGCAGAAACTTGAATTTTGACGAAAACGAGCAAGAAATTCTGGACGATATTATAATTGAAAATTCACAATGCAAGCGGCTAACGGAAATCTATTCAAGCGTTTTGGAAAACATGATGTCTTCGCACGAAATGTCGCATGAAAGCTCCACTTCCAGCGACGTAGGTTCTTTGAAGATATTGAATATGTTAAGCGTTGTAATTATGATACCAACTTCCATAACAAGCATATTTTCCATGAATTTAAAATATCCTTTTGATGCAGATGATTATCGTGCTTTTTGGCTTGTACTCTTTACTATGCTAATTGGAGCCACTCTTTTTTGGGTATGGCAAATTAAGAAAAAGTGGTAGCTTACCCTTTACGCATTCCAACTGGGATGATTTAAGTCCTTAAAATATTCCGGCCTATGGAAATCCGGCTCAACGGTATCTATTGGGAAAGCGGAAAGCCAGTGAGGCTCCTCTGCAAGGTCTGCGCATTTATACATATTGCCTTCTATTTGGCAGGCTCGCAAATCGTTGTTCATTATCCCAAGCAATTCCCTGGGAATTTGCACGGAAAGCGTCCAGCGCAAAAAGCCGCCTTCGGTGGATACTTTGCTCGGTTTTCTGGTTATGGTTGCGTATTCGTCTTTTGAAAGCTCGGTTCTGTTTTGCCTATCCTTGCCACGTGCAGCATAGCACACGCCCTTTGAGTTAAATTCAAAGTTCGCATAGCGGCCGCTTCTATCGAACATGCCCAAGAAAATTTCCACGCAGGAGTCTTCCCATACCGCCTCGCCGTCTTGCTCCTTGGTTTGGCGAAAGCAAGTAGGCGGCTCTCTGACGGCAAAATCCACAGCTATATAAGTCTCGCAGATTTCAACCGATGTGCCAACGGAAACAGAAACAATTTTATTCCACTTATGCTTTAGGGGGAAAACTTGCATAATGGCATAATATAGTAAAACAGCAATGATTTTTTCTATATTCCCTATTACTATGGGTAATAATGGGAATAATAGTGTCGGCAGGATAATTGTTTTTATAGTGCTGGGCTTGATATTTGGTAGCATTTTGGGCGAGAGCCTAGGGTGGCTTTTTGGGCATATAGGTACGCTTATGAACGCTGGCGGCGAAGATAATGTGGTACGCAACTTCTTTTTAAAAGCCTGGGAGTTTAAACTCGGCTATTCGGAAGATGGCAACCCTTTGCTCATAGACCTTTATATGGTGCAATTCAATTTTGGCTTTACATTCAGGCTGAACATAGTAGGCATTGTTGGGGTAATGGTTTCCCTATACATAATGAAATGGTCCAGGAAGTAAAAAATAAAATTGAAAGCAGTTCTGCGCTGGAAGTCACAGAGAAAACTTTTGAAAAAATAGAGGAAACAAAGGGGTTAAACGCCTATATCTCCTTGTGCAAAGAGAGGGCTTTGGCACAGGCCAAGGCTGCGGATGAGCGGCGCAAGAGCGGTAAAAGCCTTTCCGTTTTGGATGGCGTTCCCATTGCGGTTAAAGATAACATCTACATAGAAGGCGTTAGAACAACCTGCGCCTCAAAAGTTTTGGAAAATTTTATTTCCCCATACACAGCGGCAGCCGTGGCAAAATTGGAAGCGGCGGGAGCCGTGGTGGTTGGCAAAACAAATATGGACGAGTTTGCTATGGGAGCTTCTGGCGAAAACTCTTTTTTTGGCAAGGTGGTCAATCCCGCCGCGCCAGATAGGATATCTGGAGGCTCATCCAGCGGCAGTGCGGCAACGGTTGCAGCCGGAGTTGTTGCCTTGGCTCTAGGCTCGGACACAGGCGGCTCTATTCGCCAGCCAGCCGCTTGCACAGGCACGGTTGGCATAAAACCAACTCACGGCAGAATCTCAAATCACGGCGTGGTAGCTTATGCCCAAAGCATGGACCAAGTTGGGGCAATTTCAAACAGCGTAAAAGATTTAGTTCCCGTCTTGGATTTGATGTGCGAACCTGCAACTAATTTTGGCGAGCATCTAGGCAAGGGAGTGAAAGGAAAAATTATAGGCTTGCCAAAGGAATATTTTATAGCAGAGGGTTTGGAGCCTAGATACAAAGATGTTGTGGAAAACGCTTTGCATAAACTTGAAAGAGAAGGCGCAGTTTTAAAAGAGGTTTCTCTGCCGCACATACAATACGCCATGCCGAGTTACTGCACATTAGTCAATGCCGAGGCAACGCAGAGTTTAGCGGAAATTTGCGATATGTATAAAAGCGAGGATTTTGGCATAGAGGTAAAGCTCCGCCTTATGCTCGGAACTTATGCCCTGAGTTCCAGCTATTTCAAAGAGTATTACGCCTTGGCTCAAAAAGCTCGCCACTTGATTACAGAGGATTTTAAAAAGGTTTTGGCGGAGTGCGATGCGATTGCAAGCCCAGCTATGCCGGGGCTTCCACAGCTACGTGGCAAATGCGAAGAAGACCATTTAAGCATGGTGCTTTCTGATATGTACACTTCGGGCGTTAATTTAGCGGGCTTGCCGGGCTTGGTTCAGCCTTGCGGAAAAATAGACGGCGTTCCGGTTGGCATTCAGTGGATTGGCAAAGCCTTTGACGAGTCTTCTTTGCTGTGCATTGGCGATGCCGCAGAACGTATTTTTTGAAAAGTCTCCAAAACTTTTTTATCCTGAATTATAATTTTATTCAACGCGCTTTTGCTCAAGCCCCATATCTTTGCCGCTTCCGCTAAATCGCCTTTGCAAAAATTTATGCGGTCTAAAATGTCCGCTATGAATTGCGGGTATAGAGCGTTGTTTTGGGAAAGTTTGCCGCCAGTGCCTGGGAATGGGAAAGGTATTTGCGGCGTAGGTTCTTCCCTTATCTGCAACGCGATTTTCAAACGCAGTTTTTTTAAAGCGAGCAATTTATTTATGTGCGAACTGCGGTCATCGCAGGAGTAAGATTCCAGAGACGCCAATTCTCCGCCGCGTATTTTCAATTTAACGCCGGAGTTTGTTTTATTGCGATGCTGCCCACCCGGCCCCGAACCCTTGTACGCAGAAACCTCGCACTCCTTAAGGAGTTCAGAGTCGGATAGTTTTAGCAAGGAGCTGTGGAGCATAGTTAAATGTAGATAATAGTATGAGATTGGGGTGAGATTTCTATATTTTCTGATATGGATAGCATGGATATTTTGAAAAAAGCCATTAGGCAGAGCGACCTGCTTAATAAATATATGCTAAAACAAATCGGTATTTTTGGTTCTTTTGCCCGAGGAGAATCTGCAAATGATATAGATTTTTACGTAGATACGGATAATTGCAAGCTAGCTGATTTGAGAAGGCTTAAAAGAGACCTTGAAATTCTTACGAACAAAAAGATAGACATAATGATAAAAAAATATGCCAACCCCATTGTTTTGTACAGGGCTTTAAAGGATATGATATATGTCTCCGCATAAAGAAAACGATTTGCTTTATCTGCTAAATATCTTGGAGTATTCTGGTAAAATTTGGAAATATACGGAAAATATAGCAAATGCCGAAGCTCTTTATGAACTCAATGAACAGTTGAATTTAAACGCCTCTCTAACTTTGCTTGCAAATATAGGAGAAAATGTCAGTAAAATCAGTGAAGAGTTAAAGCAGGAATATCTTCGGAGGTTTTGAATATGCTTTTTACGGAATGGAATTTAGACGATGCCCTTGCGGTTGCAAGAGAAGAGGCTAGCGAGGATGGTCGCGAGAAAAGAGACAACGAAATTCTAGACCTCATAGAGAAAGGCTATACCGCAGCCGATATTAAAAACCATTTGTGCAAACAAACCCACTCTTTTGTCTGAACCCCGATTCACAGGATTTTTCCGATTTACCCGATTTCGTATTTGGTTTCGCAATTTAGCACAACAACCCGATGCGTAAAATAACACAATGATACAGATTTGTAGGGGCAGGGTTCGCCTGCCCCGAATGTGAAATGATTTTTATTAAACACAGGCAACCAACAACAAATGCACGACAACCGCATTCATTTTGTCTGAACCACGATTCTCAGGATTCTAGGATTTTCCCGATTGCTGAGTTACATTTCTTTTGTCTGAACCAAAATTCACAGAATTTACAGGATTTCCAGAATAAGAAATTTTATCCTGTACCCCGCCAAAACTTGGGAACACGGTTTTGGCAAGGTTTGCGCCGTTAGCGACGCATTTGTTAGTCTTTCACACAACGTACGCTAAATAATTCCGATTTATTGTATATACAATTGTAGGAACTCTCACAATAGTATAGCACATCACGGTAATGGGCGAGACCAACAAGGTCTCCAGTGGCACTCCACCAGTAGCCAAAGTCACCTATTTCGACAAAATTACCATCTGAATCTGTACAACCACCAGGCAATGCAATAAATCCAAACTCATCCGTACCATTACCTCCATTATTCCAACCACTCTTTGCTTTCAATTTTTTGCCAGCTGTCTTTTCTCCATCAACAGCTTGAATCAAATCATCCCAATCATCATTATTAGGCAGGTGCCATCCTTTTGGACAAGCAATCATCGCCATATTCCAATCGTATAGCCGACCGTATTTTTCACAATTAGAATCCACTTCGTTATAGCACAAACTGCTGTTGATTATATAGTTCAAATTTTCAGCCATCCATGTCAAGTTGCCTATTCTGGCAGTACGATATTTTTTGCCATCTCTTGAATCTGTAAATTTGGTTTGTTCGTTTTTTATACTATCTTGTATTCTCTGTTCTGCTTCTATTTTCGCTCGTTCTGCTAGTTCCTTTTCCATTTTGACAATCTGTGCTGTCATAGCTTTCAAATACGGGAATCCGCTATTTATATTCTTATCAATATTCCAGATCTTAACAAAATCCCAACCTTTGTAAGTTTTTTGTTGTTTTATTTGTTCTGCTGTTTTTGTATCAGAATTTGTTACTCCGCTTTCGCTATCAGCCCTATATCCAGCTAAAAACAATAAGCCAGAAACATCTTCCAAAGCATAACTATTATTAATTGTAGCTTTGTCACCGTTTATCCCCACTAAGCTACCGACATTTTTATTTCCTTTAGCTCTTCCTGAAGTATAACTATTGCTAATTGCACCGCCATTACCTCCCACTAATCCGCCGACAGCTTCTTGTCCTGTTACAATTCCATTGGCATAGCAATTAGTAACCGTTCCGTCATATCTATTCAGACCAACCAAGCCACCGATACTATTTTTTTCTCCTACTACATTTCCCGAAGCATAGCTATTGGTTATTGTACCGCCATAGTTATTTCCTGCTAATCCCCCTACAGAACTCTCTCCAGTTACATTTCCCGTAGCATAGCTATTCTCAATTTTACCTCCGCTACTGTTATTATCTCTTACGATTCCACCACGGTTACTACTGTTATCTCCAACCAATCCACCAACATTGCTACTACTTCCGTTTACACTTCCAGTAGCATAGCAACCAATAATTATACCGCCGTTATTTCCCACCAGCCCACCAACACTGTAGTGTTGCCCAGATACGTTTCCAGTAGCATAGCAATTAGTAATTGTGCCTTTGTTACTTCCAATCAGTCCACCGATACGACCTACTGCTCCCTTTACATTTCCCATAGCATAGCAATTAGTAATTGTACCGTCGTTACTTCCTACCAAGCCGCCAACAGAACTACCGTTCCAATTCCAAGACCCCACAGTTACATTTCCCAAAGCATGGCTATTCTCAATTTTGCCGCTGTTCAATCCAACCAAACCACCAACACTGAAGTCTGTTCCATATACATTCCCTGTAACATAGCTATTGACAATTGTACCGTAATTTGCTCCAACTAAACCACCAATACCGATATTATTATCATATCCACCGCCTTGTCCACCAGATATATTTCCATTAACATAGCAGTTTACAATTGTGCCATGATTTACGCCAACCAATCCGCCAGCAAGACTCTTTCCTCCAATACTAATGCCAATAACTCCGAGATTCTTTATTGTTCCGCTTTTACTGACAAATCCAAACAGACCATTGATACCAGATTGATTAATCTTAACTCCTCTAATAATGTTATTGTTACCATCGAATATGCCGTCAAAACTATTTTTCTCGCTGGTTCCTATTGGTACCCAATCATCTTCTACGATGTCAATATTATTTGCAAGAATAATTGTTTTGTTTTTAAAGTTTCTTTCATTGGCATTAACCCGCTTCGCCAATTGCTTTAACTCAGCTTCGGTTGTTATTTTTATCTTTGCCGCGCTCCAATCAATTTGCCCCCAAACACCCTGCGCCAAGCACAGAGCCACCAAACAAAAAAATAATTGCTTTTTCATATTACTTTACCTCTTTTCCGTCTTTGTTATAGTATTTCCCTTTTCCGTATGGCTTACCGTCTTTGTAATTTATTACATATCTTAATTTTCCGTTTTCGTGAAACTCTTTCCATTCTCCGTGTAGCTTACCGTCTTTGTAATTCAATACAGATCTCAATTTTCCGTCTTCGTAAAAGTATTTATGTTCTCCGTGTGGCTTACCGTCTTTGTATTTATTTATGGATTGCAATTTTCCGTCTTCGTAAAATGCTTTCCATTCTCCTTGCTTCTTGCCGTTATCGTAATTTCCTACAGATTTCAATTTTCCGTCTTTGTTAAACCATTTCTGCTCTCCCTGTTTGACTTCGCCTTGGAGGCAACGAATACTAAACAAGTAATCTTTATTGTCAATGTCAGCACCGCTTTCCCCGTCCCTGGCAGCACCGACATCGTCGTAGACGTAGCTTATGTTCCAGATGGAGGCGTTGGTGGCAGTGTACTCCGTAGCACTCCACCAGTAGCCATAGATGCCGACCAAGTAAAAATTGCCCTTGGAACAACCGTGGCCGCCGACTCTGCTGAAATTACCATTGGAAGAACAGCCGTAGCCGCCTGGCAGAGCAGCAAACCCGAAATCGTCCGTGCCGCTGTAATCGGTTCCGTTCCAATTCCAACCGTTTCTCGCTTTGAGTTTCTTTTCGTTGAATACCAATTCCATTTCGTCATCAACCTCGTCAAAATCAGCGAAAGCCTCAAGTATTTCCCACTCCTCTCTGTTTGGCAAATGCCAACCGCTTGGACAGGCTTTCATAGCCGTATTCCAGTCATAAAGCCTGCCGTATTTTTGGCAGTTAGCTTGTATTTCGGCACTTGATAATGTTGCATATATATTGGTATTTGTTTTTTGGTCATAGGAAACCGCTTTACCGCCTTCGCCAAAGCACTTACTGCCTTTTGCCTCGTAATTCAAATTCTCCGCCATCCAAACCAGCTCGCCGATTTTCACGGCTTTGTACTTTTTCCCATCACGGGAATCGGTGAAAGTGCCTTTTTGCTGTGCAAAAGTCGCTATGTAAGCTAATAGCAATATTGTTGTTGCTTTTTTCATATTCATTTTCTCCTTTCCCGTTTTTGTTCACCCCGCCAAAACTTGGGAACACGGTTTTGGCAAAGTTTGCGCCGTTTGTGGCGCGAGTTTCAAATTTTCTATATTTGACTTTAACAGAGCCTCCTGTGTTTGGAGGTCTCCTTTTATTACATAAAGTATTTCCACTAGGAGGATTATGCCTAAAACAATGGCTAACAAAGCCAGCTTTAAACACCCGAAGTTTGCCCCGCTCACTTTGGACTTCACTTTCAAAAAAGCCTTTGCCAACGAGCAAAGCACAGAGCTCCTTTTGTTCCTGCTCAACACTTTTCTTGCTGAAAAGCTGCAAAGCCCCATTAAAAAGGTAAGCATAATAAACAGCGAGCGGCTTGGAAAAACAAGGTTCAACAGAAACGCCGTGTTTGATGTCTATTGCGAGGATGCCACAGGCTCTAGGTTCATTGTGGAGGTTCAGGTTGATAAGCAGGAATATTTTATAAGACGGACTTTCTATTACCTTTGCATAATTATAAGCAACCTCGCGAAAAAAGGAAAAAAGTATGATTTCAATATTCCCAAACTCTATTCCATCAGCTTCTTGGATTTTGACCTTGACTTTGGGAAAAATTGCACAGAAGTTGTGCAGCACTTGTCCATAAGGAACGACAAACACCCCGAAGTCAATTACGATATGCTTCAAATGACATTCGTAATTCTGCCGAGGTTCAACAAGGCCGAAAGCGAATGCAAAACTGTTATGGATAAAATTCTTTTCGCTTTTAAGAATGGGCATAAGCTGAAAAGAGCCCCCAAGAGTTTCAAGGAAAAGGAGCTTAGGGACATTTTCAACATAGCCGAAATTTCTAATTTTACGGAGAGTGAGCTTTACAGGTATGAGGCTGTTATGAGAAACGAATATGACCAAAGAGCATGCATTGCTTATGCCAAGAAAGAGGGTGAGGTTATAGGTGAAGCTAGAGGTGAAACTAAGGGCTTGAAAAAAGTTGCCCGTAATATGCTCGCAAAGGGATATTCCATTACTGAAGTAATTGGAATGACAAGTCTTTCGCGAGAACAGATTAGAGCATTGAGCAAAGGCTAATTTCGCCAATCGTTGCCTATATGCCATAAAGCCGTTTTTCTCCTTTCCTGTTTTTGTTCACCCTGAGGTTCGCTATGACTTTATGCACTTGATATTTGTTCGCCTTACCAAATTGCCTAAAGAGCAGATTCTTGCACTAGGCAAGTGCTAATTGTCTTCTCTTTTGTCTGAACCAAAATTACCAGAGCAGCAAAAACGCCCAGATACAAAACCTTTACCAAGTGTCTGCTATCCTTATTTCTCAGAATTTAGGAATTTCCAGAATAAGAAATAGGTTCAGACGTTTAATCCCTCACTTGTATTTCTTCTGGCAAATCCATTTCTGCAAAAATGTCAAAGTTAGAATGTGCATACCTTCAAGGGTTCAATATAGCCGTTGGGATCTTTATCCTTAACGATTTTTACATACAAGCCCCAAGTGTTGTCGACGAGTAAACCGGCGATTCTGTTCTTATCCACCATAACCGTACCGTTTGCTAGATTGATCCTTATGCCGCCATAGCATAGAAGCTCGTTCGTATTAGTCGGCCTACAGTTCGGATTGGTAGTCGTCAATGGGTACTCATCATTTCCGCAGCGTTTGAGATAGAATTCAATATACCCTGCAACAGCATCGCCGCATAATATTCCATCTTGGTTTATGCAGATTTCGGCAGGAGCGGTGGTGGACTTACAATCGCCATAATTTACTAAAACACCTGAGGACTCATAAGTAATGTTTGGCGATGAATCGTCACATTCACCGATAGAACGCCACCAGTAGCCGCCACAGGTGTTGTCGCTGTAACCATCATCTCCATCATTTTCCCAGCATTGCTGAACCTGCATATACTCGCATTCATAACGACCATAATATCTATTATAAATAAGGCAGTAGGTATACTGATTCTGTGGCGGCTGATACGGGTATGTATCGTTGCAGCTCAGGCAGGGCATGTCATCGTTGCTGCTACAGCTAAAAATTGCCAAGGTTGCCAGTGCTGGAAAGAGCAAAAACAGAAATTTTCTCATAGATTTATCCCCAAGTTAAAGCCAATTGTGCGGTTGTAAAATTTGTAGTAAGGTGCAGATGTAACATCTACTAAGCCGTAGTCGTAAAACGCTCCTATGTAGAACATTCCTATATCAAAGCCTATTCCTGAACTCAAACCTATGTCAAATCTGTCAAAATATTGATAGTTAAACAATTTCACGCCAAGATACGGCCCTGCGTTGAGCCGGAGCACATCTAACTTGAACGAAAGGAGCAAAGGAAGCTCAATGTAATGGATTGTTTCGTAAAGGTAGTAACGGTCGTCCATTCCCCTCTGGATATACATCAAACCGGGCTGTATGTGGAACCAGTCGCTAATAGGAAAATCCACCACAAAGCCAGCCTGCATACCGAAAATGTCGCCGTAATCGCCTTTGCCTTCAAAACCTTCATACTCCGCATAGATATGCGATAAATTCACGCCCGCCCTGATGCCAAAAGATACCGAGCTTTTCTTCTTCTTAGACCCCTCTCCTTCCTCATCATAATCTTCCCCCTCCTCCTCTTCAGGAGGCTCGTAAGGCTCGTCAACAACGCAATCCTCGTCAGAGAGCTTCTTCACATCGCTCACAAGCTCCATAACGTTCAAGCTGGCAACCACACTGAGCAGTTTCTTAGGATCAAGGCTGCCGCCAGATAAAGCTGCGTTCACAATGCCCTGCACGAATTTCGTAAGGCTGGCAACTATTTTGTCCGTGCCGGGGAAGCCTGCGGGAAGCTCCTTTTTTATCCCGTCAACCGTGCACTGAGTCAAAAACGACTTTGGCTCCAGCTTCTTGCCAAACGGGTTAAGCATATCCTTGGCAAGAGTCGAGGCGCAGTCCTTCAGCTTGGCTGGGAATCTATCCTTTATCTTGAAAATAACCTCGTTGATGTTGTGGGTTTCCTCGCATTGCCCCGTGGAGGCGGGGGCGGCGGCAAACGCGGCGGGGGGCGCCAAAGGCACGTAGCCGCCCTGCGGGAGAAGCTGGCGGGCAAGCTCGCCGGAGACCGCAGTCAGGTCGTCAAAGGATTTAAGGGCGCGGTCTGTTGTGCCGCTTTTAAGCACCTGCAAATCGGAAACACGAGCGAGGCGCGCGGTGATGGAATGCGCGCCAAAGGCTTCGGTCATGGTCACGACGCACACATAGTCCGCGCCGTGGTGCCTGGCGGTTTGAGCTATGGATGCTAGGTCGCCTTTGCCGCTGGCGGAAAGCTCCTCCTGGAGCAGCACGGGGTCGGCTATCTCAGCATAACTGCCGCTCTGGGACATAGCGGAGAGCAGCTTGCTGCCAAGAGACTTGTTTATGCCGCCGCTCGCGCCGGACACATAGACGGCCAGTTTTGGAGGGGCCTCCTGCGCAAAGCAGAGGGCAACCCAGAAAATCACGCCAAGCGTGATTTTAGAGAGTTTATTTAACATAGTGAGTTTCCTTGCGAAATTTCGGTGCTTTTCTCTTTTTATTGAATTGTCATTTTTTTGTATATTTTCAGAGCAAAAGATTTCAGGGCAAAAAACGGTTGGGAGCAACCTCAACGCCACTTAGACCTTTGGGTATAAAGTTCAAATATTAAAGCCATAATGGGGGTAATGTAGAAAAATTAATGCGCTTCCAGCCAGTTATCGCCAACGCCTATGTTGGCGAGTATGGGAACGGAAATGGGCCAGGCGTTTTCCATTTCGTATTTGATTATTTGCGAAAATTCATCTACATTTTCCTTTGGGCACTCAAAAACCAGTTCGTCGTGAACCTGCAAAAGCATTTTAAGGGGCAAATTTTCGTTTTCAATTTTAGCGTGCAGGCGAAGCATCGCTTCTGTAATCAAATCCGCCGCGCTGCCCTGAATTGGGGTATTCATCGCCATACGCTCCGCCATCGCTCGCTCCTGATGGTCGCTCGCTTGCAGCTCCGGCAAATAACGCCTCCGCTTTGCTATGGTTTCCACAAAGCCTTTTTCCTTTGCCTCTTTTACAACTTCTTCAAAATATGTTTTGACCTTGCTATATAAATTGAAATATCCGCTTATGAATTCCATCGCTTTTGAACGGGTTATGCGCAAATCCCTGGCAAGCCTAAATGCACTCATTCCATAAATCACGCCAAAGTTCACAACTTTCGCGGCTGCCCTCATCTCCTTGCTTACTTCGCTCGTTCCAAAAATTTTTGCAGCGGTTATGCTGTGAATATCAAGCCCCTGCAAAAACGCGGTGGAAAGCTCCTGGTCTCCGCTCAAATGGGCGAGCATCCGCAGTTCTATTTGCGAATAATCAACGGAAATTATTTTCCAGTCCTTTTGGCTCGGCACAAAAACAGTCCTTATACGCCTGCCAGCCTCGCTCCTAACCGGAATATTCTGCAAATTCGGGTTCACGCTAGAAAGCCTGCCGGTTACCGTTCCCCACGGCAAAAGTGTGGTGTGAAGGCGGTTTGTTTTTGGCGATAGCATTTTTGGCAACGCTTCTGTATATGTGTTTTTCAGTTTTTGAATCTCGCGCCAATTCATTATAGGTTCTAGAATGGGATGCGGTTCATTCTGCTCCAAAAGCATTTCCAAAGTCTCCGCATCGGTGCTAGGCCCGCTTGCGTTCTTTTTTAGCATTGGCAGTTTTAATTTTTCATACAAAATATGCGAAAGCTGCTTTGGGGAAGCCAAGTTAAAATTCTCTTCCGCTATTTCAAAAATGTGAGTCTCAAGTTCTGTCACTTTTTTTTGAAATTCTGAATTTAAATCTTCAAGAGCGGCGTTGTCTATGGCAATTCCATTTTGCTCCATTTTGCAAAGAACTTTTATCAAAGGCATTTCCTTATTTTCAAAAAGTTCAAACAAATCCTTTTTTTTCAATTCGTCTTTTAGATTTTTCCATTTTGCAAAAAGAGCAGCCGCGTTTTCTGGCGAACTCCCGTGGTAAGCACTAGGCCTCAAAAGCCATTGCGCAAATAGAGAATCCCAGAATTTTCCCTGTGCAATCCCCCATTCCTTGAACATAGCCTTTGCATTGTAAAAAACGAGTTCCAAATTTTCGTTTTTAAAAATTTCCCTAAGCCATTCGCCGCAAAGTGTAATATCAGAAAATTTGTAAAATTCGTTCTCACTTTTGCTTACGGAAATTGCTCCGTCTTCCAAAGTTGCAAGAGCCAAGATTTTTGCGGATTTTAAATCCTCTTCCATCTTTTGCAAATCTTCCACCGTGCTGACCAAAATATCTTTTTCCGCTATAGGCTGTTCGGGAAGCGTTGCAAAAAGCGAAGGCATCTCATTTGCCGGTAAAAGCTGGAGCAAGCTCGGAACTTCGTAATCCGTGAAAAGTTTGAACAATTCTTTTCTATTCAATCCTTCGTATCTCAATTTTTCCAGAGTGTAGCCAAAATCATAATCGCTCCGCAAGGTGACGAGTTTTCTGCTCAAAAATGCGTTATCTTTGCCAGCTTCCAAAAGAGCCTGTTTTGATTTTGGCAATTTCGCAATGTTTTTGTAAATGTTTTCCAAATCGCCATATTTTGAGAGAAGTTCCACCGCGCTCTTAGGCCCTATTTTTGCCACTCCGGGAACATTGTCGGAATCATCGCCAACAAGAGCGAGGTAATCCCTCATCTGTTCGGGATTAACACCAAATTTTTCCCTAACCTGTGCCACGCCAACTTCTGTTCCCCTCGCTCCTTTTTCAATTTGATAGATGTTAATTTTATCGCTCACAACCTGCGCCATATCCTTATCCTTTGTGACCAAGAACACGGAACAGTTTTTTTCTGCGGCGAGCAACGCTACCGCTGCCATTATGTCATCTGCTTCAAAGCCATTGCGCTCCAAAATCGGGAGGCCGCTTTTTTCCAAACTCTCATTGAGATAAGGCATCTGTTGCGACATTTCGGGAGGCATTGGGCTTCTGGTTGCCTTATATTCTGGGTATAGCTCGTGCCTGAAATTTATCCTCGACACATCTTTTACTATGGCAAAATATTCTGGCTTGTGGCTTTTCAATATGCGCAGTATTGCTCCCCAGTAGCCGTGCAATAGCGAAACCAATTGCCCTTTGCTGTTCCTCAAAGGATTTTTCACATAGGCATAATACATACGGAACGCAAGCGCGGAGGAATCTATTAAAAAAAGGCGTGACATTAACTTTTACACGCCTCGTCGTCATCGTGTTCTTGGCACCACCTATTTACTTCTCTATCCAAAATGGCGGAACTCTTGCCAGTTTTTGAATAACGAACCAATGCCGTGCCGCAAAGCGGATATATTTCTATTGGGAAATTTCTATGTTCACACCAAGTGATTAATTCCGAAGTATTGAATATTTCTAACAGTTTTTCAGATGGAATCTCGTACCAAGGTGGATAAACATCAGAGCATTCTTCAGATGGCTCTGGAACGCAAATCCTATCCCAAATAAATTTATCCCAAATATTCACGCATTGCCTGCGAAGTTTCAAAAATTTTACGCCAGTATCTTCATCTTTTCTATCACAATAGCTCTTCTGTGCCTCCGTATAAGAAAAGGTTTTTAGATCAGGCAAAGTTTCAATATTCACTTCAAAGGTATCAACCAACATTCCGCTAAAAATTCCAGCTCCGCCTTGAATGTTGTAAATGGCTTTTGTACGGCTGTCCCCGCTTCCATGGGTCTCATTATATTTCATGAATTCTGGTGTAGCCGCATAAAAGAGAAGTTTAATATTTCCTATTGCTGGAAAATCCATCCCTATTATAGGGATGCTATCTATGTCTTTGTTCGCATTTGCTATCTGCTTATTCATTGCAACATATACTATCCTTCTATCTCCAAATCTGGCATGGCGGGCCGTGTCGCTTGTCTCGGAAAACTGGCCAGCTATTTTATCAATGGAATTTTCTCCCCAATAAATATCTTCGCCAAAAACCATGGAAACCAAAACTCCGCCAACATCATCGCTGTATTCGGGAATAAAATAATTTGATTGAAAATCCATAGGAGGGGGTAAATATTGAATTGTATCTCCAGAATTATATGGCTCTCTGGATAAATCGTAAGCTCTTAAAACATTGAATTTCTGCGGAATATAGGTTTTTGCATAAAAATTGCTGGTAGTCCTTTTGCCTGCGCTATCCCAAACTATTGATGCATCTATTTCATATTTCCCTCCTATATCCGCGAGCAAATCTCTTGGGCCAACAAAGCAATTAGGTTTATTCTTAAAGTTTTGAGTGTTTGGGTTTAAAAAAAACGATGTATCTTTTCCATTAAATGAACCCGTTATTTTAACACTCGCAGATTCGTAAAACGCAAAACCCTGCATTCTGGTTTCGGTAAGCGAGTGCATTTTATCAAAACACACCTCTTCCACAGGTCGCCCGGAAATTATATAGGCATAAGTCCATATCCCTTGATAGTTTTCCTGCTCTTCTGGATAATAGCTCCAAGGCCCCTGGCAGGAGAGAGTCAAAAGAAAAATAAAGGCAATGTTTTTGGGGGTCATCTGTTAGTGAATTTAGAAAATTACTCCCCGTACAAAAGTTCCAGCATTTTTTCTCCATATCTCTCGCCAAGAGTTTTGTAGCCTTCGTAGGTAAAGTGGAGATTATCACTGACGGCTGTCAACCCTTGCGAAGAAATCACATAACCCACATTGGCTCCGTTTGGCATTTTTCCCATCGCATTTGGAATGGAGCTTATGTTGCTGTTATTGTTGCCATAAGCCTGCCCAGCGAGAAAGGGAATGGAATTTGCCGCAAGCCCTAAATCTGCAAGGATATTGTCATAGATACCTTTTACCTTTTGGCTATAGTTGCCATTAGCTGCCCCGGATTCACCCTGATGCATCAAAATGCCTTTGATAACACCTACTTTTTGAGCTTCTTTTGCAAGCTCAACTAAGCGTTTGTAAGGATTGTTGTTGTAGTTTGCCGCGGTATTTTTCATCCAGTCCGCTTGAGAGCTGTAATAATTTTCAGAACCTGTTTTTTCAAATCCCTCAATGGCAGCCCCGCCAACCGCAACCGCAATAACACCTACTTTGATGTTTGCTGGCGTATTGGCTACTATAGTTCTGCCAAAATAATCAACCGGACTTAAGCAAAGATTATTTCTAACAAGCGGCGGGACTGCTGTGTACCATTTGCCTTGCTCGCGTTTTTGGCTGCCATTTTTTGCAAGTTTATAATTTCCGGCCACTGCTGTCATAACTTGGAAACGTGGGTCTAAGTTTTCTTTGTATGAATCTGGGAGTACGTCTTGGTAAACTACCGAGTTATTCTGCGAACATTGCCCTTCCATATTTGACTGCCCAAAAGCCAAGTAAATATGAATGCTATCACCAACTGTCACATCTGAACTGCTGGAACTTTCTACGCTTGAACTGCTCATCGGCATAGAGCTAGAACTTGAAGCCTCAACGGAGCTACTTGACAAAGAACTGCTTGATAAAAAGCTGCTGGACAGAGCAAGCGTCTCTGATGAAGATGAGACCTCAGATGAAGATGAGAAAATTTCTTCTTCTGGCTGGCCAGTTTTGCTTGAACAGGCAAAAACGAGAAAAGAACCCAAAATAGCGAAAAAAATTGAAAAACGCTCCATAACACCCCCTGTTGATATGTATAATGTAGAAAATTATATAGAACTCAACCCGAATGATTCGTATTTTTTAACTTTCTAATAAATTGCACAATTCCTCTTCGGAAATCTGCCAATCCTTTGAAAACTCCACAGAACCTCTTTTTTCCAGAGTTCCTATACTCCTTTTTTTTGCATTCTTCCACGCATCATAAGGAACTATAACTGCAAAAGCCTCGTGTTTTTGGTCAAAAGATAACGCAAATTCTTCACCAGACAAAACATCTTCCATAATAGAAGAAAATTTTGCCTTTGCTTCTTTTAACTCTAAAGTTTTCATATTTATAATATACAAATTTTTTCACCCATATAGTTGTTTTAGCTGAATTTGTGCGATAATCAACATAGATTAATTTTCAGTATATTCCAAAATAGAATATACTGAATTTTCGTCTAATTCAGCCTCTATCTATGTTTATAGATTCCAATGATGAATGCTCTATTTTATGCTTTGGCAAATTCAAGATGTTCCTTTGTTTTGCTTTTGGAACAAACATCACTTTTAAACCCTTGTATGACTGGGGTAAATCTATAACCTTGGCGAGTTCGTCTGCCAAATACTCCGTTGGTGCTGTTGCTACATAAGCCATAAAAAATCTTCGTTTATGATAATGTAGAAAAATATTGGCGGATTATCCATACTTAGCAGATAATTTTTACATTATTAAATCTTATGAAACAAAGGCTTTATTGGTTGTTTGCCTATTATGAAGACACTTGAAAAATTTAACGCCGTGCAATATATGAGAGAACAAAGAGATAAACTCAGCCAAAAGCTTTGGGATATGAAACTTGATGAAATTGTGGAATACTTTGGACGGAAATATAAGGATAGGCTGGAGCTTTAAAGCCCTTAATTTTGAGGTCGCAAATTGCGATTTCAAATAAAATATGGTGGTAGAATAGCGAAACTACGTTATAGGAGAATGTATTTTATTTAATATTGGCAATTCTCCTTGTAATGATTCGAATTGATTTATCCATGTTCTTTCTAATCTTGGTAAATTGATAATATCATATTCCATATAATAAAACCATACCGCTTTGCCATTAAGTGTTGGATAAGTTTTTTCAGGATTATCAAGATGTTGCTGAAACCTCTTATTCAAATTATCTGTAAGCCCAATGTACAAAATGTCATTTTCAAATGTTGATAATACATAACATCCCGATATTTTCGGAACATTTTTATAAAATGAAAGTTTAAATTGTATTTTGTTATCTGGTTTCGGTGATAATTGTTCAATTCTCATTAAATTTCCTTTTCAATCTTTGTTCCACTAGATAACTGCAATGCTTTTACCATCGCAGAATTGATTTTTCTTAATGCAGCTAAATTTAAGCCGCTAGCCTTTCCTCCTTTTTTCCAAAAATCAGTATGCCCAACACCAGTTGCTTCGCCTTCGGCATTATCAAAAACATTAGAGAGCAATTCCTGCATAGTTTCGGTTTTAAAATCTTTAGCAATATTATCTAATTTTTGAAGAAATGGGATATAAAATTGACAAAATAATTCTACTCCATTATATTTATATAAAACTACAGGATCTTCGTCTCCAATGATATTTGCAATTGCAATCCAATAGTTCAAAAAAATCCCATGTTGTCTATCCTCGGATTCTCGCTCTGCAATCGGATTATTATCAACAAGAATATATTTTTTTATTGCTTTAACAAAACTTTTCTGGTTGGTATTTCCAGTATTGCTACTTTCATCATTTGCCATTTTAATTCTATCTTTCCAAGGGCTATTTTTTTCACTATTCAAATAATCAACATATGGTAATGCATCCTTATCTTCGCCTTTTTCTACAGATTTAAGTATCCATTTTGGTAAACTAGGTGTGGACTTTAAGCCTATTACACTCGTTAACCTTGCACGTATTCGCTGTGCGATGCCTTCTTCAACAGTTTTTTGAGTAGTATTGACAATTAAGAAATGGCACATTTGTTCTATCTCTGAAAGATTTACTGCTATATTCACAGGAATCTCAAACTCTAATACTCGTGAATCTTTTTCTGCTGCCATTTTTAATCCTTCTACTCTGTGTTGTCCATCCACAATATTAAAAGGACCTACTTTTGAAATGTCAATTTCGATAGTATTATTTGAAGGATTAAACTGAATATCTTTATCTGTTGCCATAAAAATGCTAGTTGGCAAAAAAGCATCTTTTGTATCTTGTCCGTTAATAATATAGTCGGCAAGTTTTTTTGCTCTTCCTTTATTTAACAATCTTTGATAACCTCCTTCATTAGCATTTTCTGGATCAAGCCGATCTATGCTATAAAAATTTGGGATCAATAAATTTGATACTTTTAATGATGTGGAATATATTACTAAATTTCCTTGTCTAATCAAAGAAGCTGGACGGATTATAGACATATTAATCTCCTATAGTTTTGATATAATTGTGAATATAGAAAATCTCTAACTCAAAAAACATTCTTTTTTGAGAAACGCAATTTTTCCTATCTTTCCCCAATGATATACGGCTATGTAAGGGTATCAACAGCCCACCAAAGTGTTGAAAATGGGCGGTTTGAAATTGCGAATTTTGCTAAAAAACAGGGGTTTCCTATTGAAAAATGGGTGACGGAGCAGATTTCCTCACAAAAAGACCTTAAAAAGCGGAAATTGAGCGTTTTGCTCAAAAAGGTACGCAAAGGCGATGTGATAATCGCAACGGAAATTTCGCGGCTGGGGCGAAATATGTTGGAGATAATGAATATTTTAAGTATTTGCCTAAATAGGGAATGTCAAGTTTGGACTATCAAGGAAAATTATAAATTGGGTACTGATATTCCAAGCAAAGTGCTTGCGGTTGTGTTTGGGCTTGTTGCAGAATTTGAAAGGAATTTAATTTCCGCAAGAACAAAAGAGGCTTTGACGAGAATCAAGGCAGAGGGGAAAAAAACTTGGGAGGCCAAAGGGAACTCAGAAGTCTATGCAAAAATTGGATATGTCAAAGGAGAGGTTGCTGGGTATGCTTGGCAGTGGAACTTGCAAAAAGGAGGTTGCAAAAATGCTTGGGGTTAGCCTTGCTAGTTTGTATAGGTATTTTAGGCTTTAAACGGCTTGATATAAATCACCGAACAAGGATAATCGGTTAAAATTTTATCGCAAGTTAGCAAAGTTGCTTTTTCCGCTTGTGCTTGGGCAACTAGAATTCTGTCAAAAGGGTCTTTATGTATCAAAGGCAATTTCCCTGTAGACAAAGAATGGTAGCTATCAATTGCAATTTCTATGTAGCCATTATTCAAAAGTCCATTGTGCAACATATAGGCATCTATCTGAAAATCCTGACGACCTAAGCCATTTTTAATCACAATTTCCCAAATACTTGCCGAACTGAACAAAAGGATATTTTCTTCATTCATTATAAGTTCCTTTGCTTTTGGTGGTAATGTACCAGATGCAGCCCAAAGCAGCAAATGCGTGTCTAAAAGCAATTTCATAAAGTTCCCTCAAAAAAATTTTCAATTTCCTTTTTTCCCATTGAGTCAAAATCAGCAGGAATGGAAATTTTACCTTTCAAAAATCCTACTCTCTGTTTTTTAGGTTCTTTAAAAGAATAAGGAACTACTTTAACCACAGGCTTACCAGCTTTGGCTATTATAAAAGAATTGCCTTTTATGGCATTGTCAATTAAAGAAGACAAATGCGTTTTTGCTTCGTGAATGTTATATTGCTGCATAAAACCTCTAAACTAAGTTTAACGAACTAAGTTTAATATAGAAAACAAAATAAGGCAAAATTTTGCCGTGTCTGTTATAAAGTTATATCTCCACCACCCCGTCAAACACTTTTTTACACTTGCCAGTCATAAAGACGGCTTCGTCTGTGTAGTTGATTATAAGCTCGCCGCCGAGGAGTTGTACCTTTATATCCGTGCCTTTGTCGCAATGCCCGTTTAGAACGGCAGCTACCGCCGAGGCGCAGGCCCCCGTTCCGCAAGCAAGCGTTTCACCGCTGCCGCGCTCCCAAACGCGCATTTTCAAATGGTTTCTATCCATAACTTCTATGAATTCGGTATTCACCCTGTCTGGGAACAAAGGGTCTTTTTCAAACAGAGGGCCTATCTCGGAAACACGGAAATTCTCAACATCCTCGCAAAACACAACTGCGTGAGGATTGCCCATAGAAACACAAGTGATGGTGTATGCCACATCGCCGATGAGCACCTGCTTTGCAACAGCGCTTTCACCGGAAAACCTGACTGGTATTTTTTCCGGCTCCAGCACGGCACGCCCCATATCAACCTTAACGGACGAAACAAACCCATTTTGGGTGATTAAATAAAGTTTCTTTATACCGCTTAAAGTTTCTATGCTCATTTCCAATTTTCTGATAATGTTATTGTCGTATAAATATTTTGCAACACAGCGAATTGCGTTTCCGCACATCTTGCCTTCGCTGCCATCTAGGTTGAACATCCTCATTTTTGCATCGGCAACATCAGAACGCATAATCAAAACCACGCCATCGCCGCCTATGCCGTAATGCCTGTCTGATAAAAGAACTGAGAGCGACTCCGGTGAATTTATGTCTATATCAAAACAATTTATGTAAATATAATCGTTGCCACAGCCTTGCATTTTTGTAAACTCAATTTTCATACGCTCGGTTCTCAAATCATTTATATCAACAAGCTCGGTATTTATCTCGTTGTATCCAGAAAGCAAGCTATCTGCAAGCGCATTTGCCGTATCTATGGAAGTTAAGCACGGAATGCCCTTAGCACACGCCTTTCTGCGGATTTTCACATCGTCTGAGGCGGGGTCTCTGCCCTTTTCCGAGGTGGAGACTATGTAGTTTATCTTTCCGCTGTCCAGCAATGTAGAAGTGTTATTGTCCGCGCATTCATATATTTTATGCACGTGTTCCACCTTAAAACCCTTGCCTTCAAGAAACCTCGCTGTGCCTTTTGTGGCATAAAACGAAAAACCGAGCTTCCTGAATTTTTCGGCAACGCCTACTATCTCCGCCCTATCGCTATCGCGAACAGTGATAAACACGCTGCCGTATTTATGGCCCGGAGCCATTTTATACCCAGCAGCTACAAGACCTTTGTAAAGCGCATCTTCAAGATTTTTTCCAAGCCCCAGCACTTCGCCTGTGGATTTCATCTCAGGGCCTAAATGCGTATCCACGCCAGAGAGTTTTTCAAAGGAGAATACCGGAACTTTAACTGCAACATAAGGCGGAATTTTTGCAATGCCTGACTCAAATCCAAGCTCAGACAATGTTTTCCCTACGCTCGCTTTTGTTGCCATCTCGCATATAGGAATGCCAGTGACTTTGCTCAAGTATGGAACGGTACGAGATGCACGTGGATTTACCTCAATTACATATACTTCGTTTTCGTATAGAACATATTGAATATTCACAAGCCCTTTTACACTTAAAGCCAAACAGAGTTTTTGAGTAACTTCAAAAAGTTTTTCGGCTAACGCATCATTTATATTCAAAGCTGGATAAACCGCGATGCTATCGCCGGAATGAATGCCAGCGCGTTCTATATGTTCCATTATGCCTGGAATAAGCGTATCTTTCCCATCGCATATAGCATCCACTTCTATTTCAAGCCCGCTTAGATATTTATCTATCAGCACAGGGCCAGATTGCTCGGAGCGCAGGATTATCTCCATATACTCCTTGATATCTTCCTGCGAAAATGCGATTATCATATTCTGGCCGCCCAGCACATAAGACGGGCGCATAAGCACAGGATAGCCGAGTTTTTCAGCAGCCGCCAGCGCTTCTTTTTCCGTCAAAACACCATAACCCTTTGGGCGTTTGATTTGAAGCTGCTCCAAAAGGGTATCAAAACGTTCCCTATCCTCGCATATATCTATGCTATCCGCAGAAGTGCCGATGATGTTGACGCCGCGCTCGCGCAGCTTTTTTGTCAGCTTGATTGCTGTGCCACCGCCAAATGCGACAATAACGCCAATGGGTTTTTCTATGTCCAAAATATTCATCACATCTTCAATATGCAACGGCTCAAAATACAACCTATCAGCGGTATCAAAATCTGTAGATACCGTTTCGGGATTGTTGTTAATAACTATTACTTCATATCCCAAACTTTTCAGAGTCCACACACAATGCACGCAGGCGTAATCAAACTCAATGCCTTGACCAATTCGTATAGGGCCGCTCCCCAGCACTACAATTCTTTGCTTATCGCTCTTTTGAATGAATGGCAGAGCCTCATTTTCCTTGCCGTCTTGAATGGAATAAAAATAAGGAGTTTTGGCTTCAAATTCGCCGCCGCAGGTATCAACCATTTTGTAAACAAAAGGTTTTAATTTCACATTGTTCTTTGCGATATTCACAAGCCCATGCAAAAACCAGCGATCAACTTTGGTGATGGAATAAAGCTCATCCACACCCACGCCGCGTTTTATAGCTTCATAAAGCACAAACAGACGCTCATCAGTTACGGTATTTAAAAGTTCGCGGATTTCTCCGTCAGATTTTGCAGCCAAACGTGGCAAATCTAAACTGTTCAACCCAATTTCCGCGCCGCGCACAGCTTTTACCAACGCTTCCTCAAAGGTATCGGCAATAGCCATTACCTCTCCGGTAGCTTTCATCTGAGTTCCCAATTCCTTTTGCGCATATACAAATTTGTCAAAGGGCCATTTGGGGAATTTCACAGCAACATAGTCAAGCGTTGGCTCAAACGCAGCAAAGGTGTTGCCTGTGACGGCGTTTATTATTTCGTCAAGGGTATAACCTATGGCAATTTTTGTAGCGACTTTTGCTATAGGGTAACCTGTGGCCTTGCTAGCAAGTGCCGAAGAGCGCGAAACACGTGGGTTTACCTCTATAACAGCGTATTCAAAGCTGGTGGGATGCAGCGCGAATTGCACATTGCAACCGCCTTCAACGCCAAGAGCGCAGATGATGTTCAGAGCGGCTGAACGCAGCATTTGATATTCCTTGTCCGCCAGCGTTACGGCTGGAGCTATTACAATGCTGTCTCCGGTGTGTATGCCAACCGGGTCAAAATTTTCCATTGAGCAAACGGTTATCACATTCCCCGCTTTGTCGCGCATCACCTCAAATTCAATCTCTTTCCACCCCGCGATGGATTTTTCCACGAGTATCTGGTGAATGGGAGAAAGCAAAAGGCCATTTGCCGCAATATCACGAAGCCGCGCCTCATCATTAGCGATGCCTCCGCCTGAACCGCCCAGCGTGAAGGCGGGGCGCACAATTACCGAATATCCTATTTCATTCGCAAACTTAACCGCAGTTTCCACATCGTTCGCTATCACCGAAGGAACAACTGGCTGCTCTATGCTCTGCATAGTTTCTTTGAACATCTTTCTGTCTTCTGCTTTGTCTATAGTTTCTGGCGAGGAACCTAGCAAACGCACGTTCATCTTACTCAGAAAACCGTCTTTGGCAAGCTGCATACACAACGTAAGGCCGGTTTGCCCTCCAAGCCCCGATAATATGCTGTCTGGGCGTTCTTTTTCTATAATGCGTTTAACGGTGGTGAGCGTGAGCGGCTCTATGTATATCTTATCCGCGATATTTTTATCGGTCATAATGGTAGCCGGGTTGGAATTTACAAGAACAATCTCAATCCCATCTTCGCGCAATATGCGGCAAGCCTGTGTCCCTGCATAGTCAAACTCCGCTGCTTGCCCTATCACAATAGGGCCGGAGCCTATCACCATCGTCTTCTTTATGCTTTTATCTAGTGGCATTAGCGTTCATCCTTTCCATGAAACGGTCAAATAAAAAGGCCGTATCAAGCGGCCCGCCACACGCTTCGGGATGAAATTGCACGGAAAACGAATTCCCGTAATCCAAACCCTCGCAAGTGCCATCGTTCACGTTGACAAACGAACCTTTATCTGCTACAACTGCATATCCGTGATTTTGGCTTGTGATGTACACGCGCCCAGTTGCTAATTCCTTGACCGGCTGATTGGCCCCACGGTGACCAAATTTGAGTTTTTTTGTAGAATAACCATTTGCGAGTGCCAGCAACTGATGCCCAAGACATATACCAAAAATAGGTACACCGCTCCGTTGCAAAGTGCGGAGTGTTTCAACAATTACATTATTGGCACTTTCCGCAGGGTCTCCGGGACCATTGCTTAGCATTATTCCATCTGGTTTCATATCCAATATTTCTTGCGCACCGGTGTTGTGTGGGAACGACCACACCTCGCAACCACGTTTTGTGAGTGCTTTGGTTATGCCTTGTTTTGCGCCAAAATCCATCAACGCCACGCGGCGGTTGCCGTTCTCGGTTTTAGTTACGGAGCGCGAAGAAACAGCAGCAACGGCGTTGCGAATTGAGTACGCCTTGGCTTCCGCAATATCTGCATCGGTTGGAGGGCTTGCCATAATTTTCCCATTCATCACGCCGTTTTCCCGAATGCTTCTGGTGAGTACCCTAGTATCAATTCCATATAACCCTATGATGTTGCGTTCTTTTAAAAAAGCGTCTAAATTGCCCTCGCTGCGAAAATTGGATGGGTTTTGGCAAGGATGTTTTACAATATATGCCTTTGCCCCTATATTCGCGCTTTCAAAATCAGAATGGATAACACCGTAATTCCCAATCAACGGAAATGTTTGCAGAACAATCTGCCCGTAATAGCTTGGGTCTGTCAATGTTTCCAAATAACCAGTCATGCCGGTAGCAAAAACGACCTCCCCCGTAATCTCACCTTGAGCGCCAAAGTATTTGCCCTCAAAAGTCATGCCGTTTTCCAGAATTAAATATGCTGTATTTGGCATAACATCACTCCCCTTAATTCGTAGTGTACAACTGTTTATACGGATTTTTCGCGTTTGGCCTTAGCATGTAAAATTTTTCTTTTACAAGCTGCTCCGCATTCATATTAAAGAAATTAGCAAATTCTGAGATATAAGGTTTTATTTCCTGCAAATCCTCTTCGGATGCTACATCCACTATCACCTGCGCCGGAAGCGCGACAAGCTCCTTGTCTGTTCGTATAAAAATACGGCCGCCGTGCATACCTGTTCCGGTGAAGTTCCCCACAGGTATATTCTCCGAATTTATACCGAGCACAATTATAAGCCCTCCGGCAAGATATTCACCGAGAAAACTGCCTACCTTGCCACCTATAACTATTACCGGCCTTTTTTCCTTATATTCCTTCATGTGTATGCCGGTTCTATAGCCAGCATCACCTTTGACAAAAATGGCACCGCCACGCATCGCATAGCCTAGAGCATCGCCAGCGTTGCCGTGTACAACGATTTTCCCATCATTCATAGTATCGCCAACGGCATCTTGCACATTGCCGTTCACTTCAATCATCGCTCCGTCCAGATAAGCACCCAAAGCATTGCCTGGAGTTCCGTTTATCACTATTTTTTTTTGCTTTGCCCCGCTGCCTATGAATCTTTGTCCATAACATTCGTCTACGCAAATTTCGCCATCTGCGGTTCTAATCTGGTCATTCAATACCTTGAAATCAAGGTCTCGCGCATTTATGTTCATTTCGCTTTGCCCCCAAGTTTTTTTTGCCTGTCTTCTTTTTTGAACGCCATAAGCCCTGGCTTTTCGCATACAAGGGCAAAATCTATTGAATCAAGCGGCGTTTGTTCCCGTATAAGGCTTGTGTAAATTCCAGCTTTTTCCACATCTCCAATCAAAATAAATCCGTTCAACTTATTTTCTCTGTAAAACAGTCTCTTGTAATGATGGTATCCATTCTCGGCATATACTTCTCCGCTGTAATTCCCAGCCGTGATTATATGCAACCCAAAAAAACCGATGGCGTTCATAGGTATAGCCTTGTCAAAGCTCTTATCGCCGCCAGCCATATTTAGCCCCGCACATTCCCCCTGCATATAAGCATTGGGCAGCAACGCCATAATCTTGCTCTGGCCACTCGATATGTCAAACGATTGGGTGCAGTCTCCGGCAGCATAAATGTCCGCAGCCGTGGTTTCCGATTTTGAATTGACAACAATGCCTTTCTCAATATTGGCAATATCTTTAAGAAGCGAAGTATTTGGGCGAACACCAACCGCCAGAACAAGGATATCAAAGCTGATTTTTTCGCCATTCTCTAAAATTGCGGAGTCTTTCTCAAAACGCTTGACGCTGCCGGAGAGCATAAACTTAACGCCCTCGCTTTCAATATGCTCTTGGACTATTTTCGCGCCTTCATCGTCCAAAATACTGGACAAAATTCTAGGAGCAAGGTCTAGCACAGTGATATGCCCCGCCCTTTTCAATATACCCTCAGCGCATTTCAAGCCTATAAGCCCTGCGCCTATTATCAACACTCGCTTATGCCCATCCAAAACCTTGTCCAGCTTGTGCGCGTCATCTAGGCTCATAAAAGTATATTTGTCATTTACCGTATCAAGCCCTTCAAACGGCGGAACAAACGCCGCAGAGCCAGTTGCCACAAGGAGTTTGTCGTAAGGTACTCTATCTCCGCTGGACAAAACCGCTTGCTTTGACTTTGCATCTATTTCTCTTGCGCTTGCGTGAAGCATTTTAACATTGTTTTTTGTGTAAAAATCATTGTTGCGGTATTTCATCCTCTCTTCGTCTGTTTTGCCGAGCAAAAGATAAGAGATAAGCGGGCGTGAATATGTGTGATGCGGTTCGTCTGTGATAATTGTGATTTCGCCATGCTTGTCAATTTGCCTAATACCCTCTACGGCTCCTACGCCCGCAGCCGAATTGCCTATTATAACATATTTCATACGCCTAGTCCCTTTCCTCAAAAACAATGGCGCCATTGGGGCAGCCTTTAACACACATCGGTTCCGACTTTGTTTTAACACATAGCTCGCATTTTTGAACAGCTCCGTCATCGGAAGGAGCAACCGCACCAAAAGGGCAGCTTAAAATGCAGGTATAGCAGCTTACGCATTTTTCCTTGTCAATGGTTATAACGCCATTGGAAACACTCAAAGCACCTGTAATGCAACCCTTCACGCACAAAGGCTCATCGCAATGGCGGCAAGCTACAGCAAAACTTATGCCATCTTTTTTTTCGATTTTTATTCTTGGATGTATTTTAATATCTTTGAGCGCTCTGGCCATATCCTTTTCGCTTGTACTGGCAAAGGCGCAGTAATACTCGCATAGATGACAGCCTAAACACCATTTTTCATTTACATAAACACGTTTCACTTTTATTCTCCCGCATGTTTAATCCCTAAAATATCAAGCTCTTTTTCGTTCAAGCCCACGCCTCTTAGCATAAGCCTATTGCCCTTTAAGCTCTCAATCGAGTTTATGCCCATACCGCCCATCATTTCCTTTATTTCGTGCTGCCACGCGGTCATAAGGTTTACAAGGCGTTTATATCCTATTTCTGGATTTAGCCGCTTCACAAGCTCTGGCACTTGTGTCGCAATGCCCCAGTTGCATTTACCGCCGTGGCAGCTTCTGCAAAGATGGCATCCAAGCGCGAGCAACGCCGCCGTACCAACATATACGCAGTCCGCACCCAAAGCAACAGCCTTAACAATGTCCGCACTGGAACGAATGCTACCGCCAACAACTATAGAAACATTGTTGCGAATGCCCTCGTCTCTAAGGCGTTTGTCAACGCCAGCCAACGCAAGCTCAATGGGAATGCCAACGTGGTCGCGTATGCGTGTGGGGGCGGCTCCCGTTCCGCCACGAAAACCATCTATAGCGATGATGTCCGCACCGCTTCTCGCAATGCCGCTGGCAATAGCGGAAACATTATGAACCGCAGCTATTTTTACAATTACCGGCTTTGTGTAGTTAGTCGCCTCTTTGAGCGAGAAAACTAGCTGCCGCAAATCTTCTATTGAATAAATATCGTGATGCGGCGCGGGGGATATAGCATCGCTCCCTTCAGGAATCATCCTTGTGCGCGAAACATCTCCCACGATTTTTGCACCAGGCAAATGCCCGCCAATGCCGGGTTTTGCTCCTTGCCCCATCTTAATCTCTATTGCCACGCCGCTGTTCAAGTAATCAGGATGAACACCAAAACGGCCCGAAGCAACTTGCACAATCGTGTTTTTTCCATAGCGGTAGAAATCCTCGTGCAAGCCACCTTCGCCAGTGTTATACAAAATACCGAGTTTCTCAGCGGCACGTGCAAGGCTTTCGTGAGCGTTATAACTTATTGAGCCATAGCTCATAGCAGAAAACATCACCGGCATAGAAAGAGAAATCTGCGGCGCAAGATTATTCACAAGGCGTCCGTCTTTGCCGCGCTCAATGCCTTTAGGTTTAGTGCCTAGAAAAACTTTTGTCTCCATAGGTTCTCTAAGCGGGTCTATGGACGGGTTGGTTACCTGCGAGGCATTTAAAAGCATTTTATCAAAATATACAGGATAGTTTTCCGGATTGCCCATGCTGGAGAGCAACACCCCACCGCTGCCTGCCTGCCTATAAAGCTCGTCTATTGTTTTGCAAGTCCAATTTGAATTCTGTTTATATGTGTTGCCGCTTTTTACAATTTTAAGTGCCCTGGTGGGGCAAAGCGATACGCAACGGTGGCAGTTCACGCATTTAGAATCATCGCAGACCATCTTCCCAGACTCTGCCAAATACTCGTGCACTTCATTAGCGCACTGGCGTTCACATACGCGGCAAGCTATACATTTATCATAATTTCTAGCTACTTCATATTCTGGATATAAAAAATTCACCGCCATTATACATTGTCTCCATTCAAGTGAACTATCACAGGCTGACCGCCTTTAGGTGCCCATACAGTATCTAAATTCGGCTCGATGATTCTGATAGCTGCTTCTTCGCTTGCGATATATACCGTATCGTCTTTTTCTCCAATAACCATGCTCCGCAATTTCAATCTATCGTTCAATGCCATAACACCACCTTCAAAACCAACGAGTATGGAAAACGGGCCTGTTATGAGTTGCGAAGAAAACATAATTCTCAGATATTCGTGTACTTCTTTTTCCTCACGCGGCATACGTTCTATTGTTTGCCAGAATGGAGCGGCAATAACACCTGCTATTTCGTCAAACGTAAGCCCTTTTTTTCTGTGCAAATAGTCTATTATATATGTGATAACCTCTGTGTCCGTTAGAAGCGTGCATTTATAACCGTGCATTTCAATGCCACGGCGGTTTGCATCATAAGAGGATATTTCGCCGTTATGCACAACAGAGTAATCCAGCAGAGCAAACGGGTGCGCGCCGCCCCACCAGCCCGGCGTATTTGTTGGATAACGCCCGTGCGCGGTAAAGCACCAGCCTTCGTATTCTTCCAGCTTATAAAATCTCCCCACATCTTCGGGAAAACCAACCGCTTTGAATACGCCCATATTTTTCCCGCTGGAAAACACGTATGCTTTGTCTATTTTCGTATTTACGCGAAACACGCATTTGGCGGTGTATTCGCGCTCATCCAACTGGCTGCTTGCGAGTTTGGTGGGCAATGGCGTCACAAAATAACGCCAAATCAACGGCTCGTCTGTAATTTCCTTGATTTTTCTGGTAGGAATTTTTGAAAGGTTTATAATATCAAAATGCCTTTCCAAAAATTCCTCGCATTCTTTTTTTGCGGCATTGGACTCATAAAATATATGCAAAGCATAATAGTTTTTATAATCAGGGTAAATTCCATACGCCGCAAAGCCGCCGCCCAAACCATTTGAGCGGTCGTGCATTACAGCGATAGATTTTATAATAGCCTCGCCTCCAATGCGCTTCCCAGACTTATTGATAATGCCCGATATTGCGCAGCCAGAGGGTATTCTTACTTGGCCTTCTTGCATATATTATTCTGCTCCTTCCTCAATTTATGGCTTGTGTACCTGTCTCCTTTGTGCGAATCCGCATAACGGAACGCAAGTCATAAGCAAAAATCTTTCCATCGCCAACATTTCCGGTATAGGCAGCTTCCTGAATTGCTTTGATGGTTTTTTCGGCCCATTCTTCAGAAGACACTACGATTTCGAATTTCACCTTTTGTCTCAGAGCATAGTCAACCTGCTGCCCACGAACCAATTCGGTGTATCCTCTTTGGATACCGCATCCCATAACCTGGAAAACGGTAATTCCGGTGACTTCAATCTTGTTCAAGGCTGCCTTGACATCCTCGAACTTCTCTTCGCGAACGATTGCTTCTACTTTTATCATAACTCGTTACCTCCTTAATCCAAACCGTTATAGGCTGGATATGCGTTTTCACCGTGTTCCGATATGTCTAGCCCAGTAAGCTCGTGTTTCTTTTCAACGCGGAGCGTTGTGAAAGCACGGACAATTCCAGCGCAAAGCAGCGAACCTACAACAGCAACAGCAATGCTGATGGCAATAGCGAGTGCTTGGCGCCCTAACTGCGCGGCATTGCCAAAAACCAAGCCAGCGGTTTCATTTACAGCAGGGTCGGCAAACAAGCCAGTCATAAGCCCGCCGAAAATGCCTCCTATGCCGTGGCATCCAAAGGCATCCAAAGAATCATCTATTTTCAGTTTTTTCTTGATTAACAAAATGCCGCCATAGCAAACAGGGCTTACCAAAAAGCCTATTACAAAAGCAGCCCAAATTGGAACAAATCCAGCCGCCGGCGTAATGCCAACCAGCCCTGCCACAACTCCCGTGCAGGCACCGATTAAAGTGGGTTTGCGACTGAAAAACACATCCATTGCCATCCATGCGAGCATTGCCGCTGCTGCAGAAATAGCCGTAGTCACAAACGCATGAGCAGCCAAGCCATTTGCCTCCAGCGCACTGCCAGCATTGAAACCAAACCAGCCAAACCACAGAAGAGCCATGCCTAGCATAACAAATGGAATGTTGTGAATTCTATAAGAATGAAGCTCATATCCATAGCGTTTGCCGAGCAATAAGCAAACTACCAAACCAGACACACCAGAGGATATATGCACCACGTTGCCGCCGGCAAAATCCACCGAGTCCAGCCAACCGCTGCCTAACAAACCGCCATCACCCCACACCATGTGCGCCAAGGGGTAATACACGACAATAGACCAGAGGGCTATAAAGGGAAACAACGCTTTGAATTTCATTCTACCAGCCAAAGACCCAGTTATGATCGCAGGCGTAATGAGCGCGAACATCATCTGGAAAGCAACGAAAACAAATTCGGGGAGGCTGCCAGATAGGCTATCTTTTGTGATACCTGCCAAGCCGAGTTTGCTGAAACCGCCTATGAACAGGCCTTCACCACCGAAAGCCATAGTGTAGCCTATAAGGCACCAAAGCACTATTCCGAGTCCCATAATGGATACGGAATTCATCATATTGCTCACCACGTTCTTACGGCGTCCTAGTCCGCCGTAGAAGAAGCCCAGCCCTGGTGTCATTATAAACACCAGCGCCGTGCAGATTATTATAAAAGCAGTGTTTCCTGTATCCATTTGTTCCTCCTTTGTAGGGTTAAATTACGCTGTAAAGCAGTTCCGCATAAGTTGGGAAAGGCCAATATTTTCTAGCAACTAATGTTTCAAGTTCGTCCACAATAAGCCGCAGGTCAGATATGGCTGTGAAAACCTTATCCCTGTAGAAACTCGCGTGGGCAATAACCGATTCATGCTCTTCTTTGGATTCCAAAATCACTTTCTCCAAAATATCGAGCTTCTTTAGCAAATCAGCGGAGAGCTTTGAAATTTTATCCAGCAAATACGATTCTAGCGAATTGTCATAAGAGCCACACGCTTTTTTCTGGGTCAAAAGATTTGCCAACTCGCTCTGGTATTCTAAGCAGGCAGGGACAACTTCTCCCTTAACCATATCTACCATTGTAAGCGCCTCTATATTGATGATTTTGCAATAGCCTTCCCTGAGGATTTCATATCTGGAATGAATTTCCTGCTCGGTTAGAACACTGTGCTGAGTGAACAATTCAATGCTCTTTTTGGAGATATAAGCAGGGAGCGCATCAACGGTATTCTTTAAATTAGACAGACCGCGCTTGCTCGCTTCGGTCACCCAGTCATCGGAATAATTGTTGCCGTTAAAGACAATGCGCTTGTGCTCGTGGAAAGTATCTTTCACAAGTTTTGCCATATCGCTCTTGAAATCTTTGGATTTTTCCAAGCTATCCGCAAACTCACGCAGAATTTCCGCAACCACAGTGTTCAACACTATGTTTGGCCCTGCTATGGAAAATGCCGAACCAAGCATACGGAATTCAAACTTATTGCCAGTGAATGCAAAAGGCGAAGTGCGGTTGCGGTCGGTTGTATCTTTTGGGAAACGCGGCAAAGTGGTCACGCCTATTTCCACCTGGCATTTTTCCTTGCCACGATATTCTGTGCCGGACTCAATTGCATCTAAAATTGCCGTAAGTTCCTCGCCTAGGAACATGGATATTATAGCTGGAGGAGCTTCATTTGCTCCAAGCCTGTGGTCGTTCCCTGCGCTTGCCGCAGAAATTCTGAGCAAATCCTGGTATTCGTCAACCGCTTTGATAACCGCGACTAAGAATAACAAGAACTGCGCATTTTCGTAAGGAGTTTCGCCTGGTTCAAGCAGGTTTATGCCTGTGTCTGTGGAAATGGACCAGTTATTGTGCTTGCCGCTGCCGTTGATGCCAGCAAATGGTTTTTCGTGAAGCAGACATGCCATGCCGTGTTTATCCGCAATGCTCTTCATTATCTCCATTGTTATCTGGTTGTGGTCGGTGGCAAGATTGGTAGTGGAGAAAATTGGGGCAAGCTCGTGCTGCGCTGGGGCAACCTCATTGTGCTTGGTCTTGGCATAAACGCCGAGCTTCCAAAGTTCTTCGTCTAAATCTTTCATAAAAGCGGAAATTCTGGGCTTTAAAGTGCCAAAATAATGGTCTTCGAGTTCCTGCCCTTTTGGTGGGCGCGCACCGAATAATGTTCTGCCGGTGTAAATTAAATCCGGGCGTTTTAGGTACATCTCTTTGTCTATGAGAAAATACTCCTGCTCCGGGCCAACAGTTGTGATAACTCTCTGCGCGGTTGTGTTGCCAAAAAGCCTTAAAATGCGGATCGCTTGCTTGTCCAACGCTTCCATTGAGCGCAGAAGCGGAGTTTTTTTATCAAGAGCTTCGCCGCCATAAGAGCAAAACGCGGTGGGAATGCACAAAGTTCCGTCTTTTATAAACGCATAAGAGGTAACATCCCAAACGGTATATCCCCTTGCTTCAAAGGTGGCACGAAGGCCGCCCGAAGGAAAACTAGAGGCATCCGGCTCTCCGCGAACAAGTTCCTTGCCCGAAAATTCCATAATGATTTTGCCATCGCCGGAAGGAGAAATAAAGCTATCGTGTTTTTCTGCCGTAATGTTGGTCATGGGCTGGAACCAATGGGTAAAATGCGTAGCGCCTTTTTCCACCGCCCAGTCTTTCATAGCATTGGCAACCACATTGGCAACGTCAAGTTCCAAATGTTTTCCCTGCGAAATGCTTTTTTTCAGGATACGATAGGTATCCTTGGGAAGCCGTACACGCATAGTATCATCATTGAATACCATGCTTCCGAATAAACTCGGAACGTCTTTTTTTGTTAGACTGTCAGTTCTCATAATGAGCTCCTTGTTGCAGGTGAGGGGTTTTCCCAACGAAATTGTTGGAAAAATTGTAAAAAAAATGATAAACAAGTTTAAAAGAGAAGGGAATGGGGTGAAAGTTATTCACGTCCAGCACCCCAAAGGACCGGTATTCGCGTACAAATATATCCTACATATAGACAATTTCTCATAGCGGCTCTAAATATAGAAACTTTTTAAACCCTTGTCAAGGGTATTTGTTTTTTTAGTATTTTTACCGCCGTTTCTCAGTTTAATTTCTATATTAAGCGCTCCGAGGTAAAGCTATGAATTGGTTTCTTTCGCTTTTATTGAACGATGGCATTGCCCATACCATTTTCATCTTTGCGTTTGTGATTGCACTGGGCATGAGCCTGGGCAAAATTAAAATATTCGGGGTTTCGCTTGGCATTGCCTTTGTGTTGTTCGTAGGCCTTGCTTGCGGGCATTTTGGGTTGTCCGTTAATGAGACTCTGTTAAATTTCATAAAGGATTTTGGGCTTGTGCTGTTTGTGTTTGCCGTTGGTTTGCAAGTAGGCCCATCGTTTTTCTCCTCATTTAAAAAAGAGGGCTTGCAGTTGAACATCACTGCTGTTTCCCTTGTGTGCTTAGACATAATAGTTGCCATAATTCTCTACTATATATTTTCTTCCCATGTTTCAATAGCCATGATGGTGGGCATTTTAACTGGGGCAACCTTAAACGTTCCCTCGCTTGGCGCGGCGCAAGAAGCAATGCGCCAATTGTCAATGACCGAAAACATAGCCTTAGGCTCTGCGGTGGCTTATCCTTTGGGAATTATTGCGGCTATACCGCCTTTGATTATTTTGAGGGTTCTTTTAAGAATAAATGCGCAAAACGAAGCAAAAAAAATAGAAAGCGCTAGTGATTCAAGCGAGCAGCCCATACACTATTCCCTTTTGCTCGCCAACGATGCCATAGCAAACAGGAGCTTGGAAGATGTAAAAAAACTGGTAGGGCGCGATTTTATAATTTCTCGCCTAAAGCGAGGCGAGGAATATTTTATTCCGCAAGCAGGCGAGATTTTGCATTTAAACGATTCGCTTAAAATTTTATCCGCTCCGGCAGATAAAGAGGCGATAACGGTATTTATAGGAAAGGAAATTGAGGTGGATTGGAAACCCTCGGAACACAAATTGGTATCTAGAAAAATAGTGATAACGCAAGACAAAATAAACGGCAAAACTTTGGGTTCTCTCAGCTTGACGGCTTTTGGCATAAGCATAACCCGCGTTAACCGTTCAGGGATAGATTTGCTTGCCAACCCAAATTTAACCTTGCAATTAGGCGACAAATTGTCAATTGTTGGCGAGATACAAGCTATTCAAAAAGCGGAATATTTGCTAGGCAACACATTGAAACGCTTGAATGAACCGAGCATAGTCACAATATTCGTAGGAATTTTACTTGGCATTTTGATAGGCAGCATACCCATTTCTTTCCCGAATATGCCATTGCCTGTGAAGCTCGGCTCGGCGGGCGGCCCTTTGGTTGTGGCAATTTTGCTAGGGCGTTTTGGCTACAAACTAAAACTCATAACTTATACCACGCAGAGCGCGAACTTGATGATTAGGGAAATAGGCATTTGCCTGTTTTTGGCAAGTGTTGGCATTGGCGCGGGCGCTCAATTTGTGGAAGCGATAACTTCCCAAAACGGTATGCTGTGGCTTTTTTGCGGATTTTTGATAACCGTGCTGCCTTTGCTCATAGTTGGATTTATTGCCGTAAAATTTGCCAAATTCAATTTCTTGACTTTGATGGGCGTTCTATCCGGCGGCCGCACAAATCCACCCTTGCTCGCCTATTCCAACTCCGTTGCGGCAAGCGACGCCCCTGCGGTTGGCTATTCAACCGTATATCCGCTAACGATGTTTTTGCGAATACTCTCGGCTCAGGTGCTGATACTCGCGTTTTGCGGGTGAGCCTTTGGCAAGGGCAGTTTTTTTCTATATTATAGCATGGGGGTAATTAGAACTTGCAAGGAACTTGTTAATTTGATAGAGCAAGACGGTTGGTATTTTATTCGCCAAACGGGTAGCCATTCGCATTACAAGCATCCAGTTAAGCAAGGTCTTGTGACTGTACCAGTGCACAATAGGGATATTAAAAAAGGGACTGCGAATAGCATTCTTAAACAGGCAGGTTTGAAATGATAACATACATAGCGCTGTTTGAATATGAACAAGGGAAACAAGGTTTTAGCGTTGTTTTCCCTGATTTTCCTGGGTTAGCAAGCGCAGGCGATACCTATGAGGAAACTTTGCAGTTGGCACATGAGGCTCTTGCTGGGCATATAGAGGTTTTGCTGGATTACAATGAGCAGAAGATAGCTGAACCAAGAACAATAGAGCAAATACAAAAAACTTGGGAAGATTGGAAAGAATGGGAAGATAATTACACTTTTCTTGTTGTTCCCATAACGGTGTTCTCTCGGAGCAAAAAATCGAAGGTTGTAAATGTTGAACTTGATGAATATTTACTGGAACGAATAGACATGGTGACATCTAACCGCTCAGAATTTATAAATCGTGCCTTGGAACATTCTTTTGAGTTGAAAACCTAACATTATTTCTATATTACCCATAGCTTGAAAAACTCCTGAAAAAATAGTTTTTTTAACAAATTTCACTTTTTTGAATTTTTTTTGCCATAACTTTCGTCTAAGTATAGAGAAACAAAAAAATGGAGGTTTCTATGAAAAAAGAAAGGGTAAACCTTGCAGTTGTGGCAAATAAGTGTGCCTGCCACTTGGTAAAGCATTTACAGATGGGCTTTTTAATAATTGCAGGCAATAATTTTGTATATTTATCATTGGTTCGCTTTCAGTGCCAGCCGGGCGGTTTTCCGCCCAACCAAGCTGACCCACGTCTGCGAGCCTTTCTTTTGCAAACTAGTCCCCCGAAACAAGAAATAATTGTTGGTCGTAATAAAATCCTTCGTTGCTTTTACCCACGAAATAAATGTATATTTAGCTTTAAGTATTAAATCGCAGGAGAAAATATGTCCGAATTACAAGGAAGAGTTCAAAAGGAATATGAAGAATGGGAGAGCACTCCTCCTAATGTAGTGACCAGAGGGCTTGGGAAACTTACAGCCCCAATATCCCATCATCTTAATTCCGTTATGAAAAAAATAGTCTCTCCATTAGAAGGAGTTGTTCGTAAGACGAATGAATTTATAGCAGATGCTGTAAAACATTTTTCTGGCGAAATGCCGAATTTTGAAAATATGGATGAAAAAAGTTTTGAAGAATGGTTTTCAAAAGCAGATAAAAGCGCAAATGATTGGAAAACAGGAGGGATTGCTTTTATAACCAGTGAAGGGGCAATTACAGGAGTTGGCGGCATAGAAACCTTATTAATAGATATTCCAGCTGTATTTTTATTGATTTTGAGTTTTTCAAACAAAATTGCGTTAACATACGGATTTCCTATTAATACTTTAGATGCTCAAATGGATATACTCAATGCAATATATGCTGGTTCTGCAAATAATTTGGAAGAAAAGGTGGCAGCTATTTCTGTTATAAAACAAACAAAAATGACTTTAAAATTACCTTGGAAAATGATTGATAGGATAGCTGCAGACGAAGTTACAGGCAAATTGGAAACGATTGCTACTGCAAAAATGATTGTAGCTATAAGAGAGTTTTTGACAAAATTTGGAATTACAATAACTAAAAGGAAAGCTGGCCAGATTGTCCCTATAATTGGAGCAATATCAGGTATGGCTATAAACTATGCATGGGCATCAGATGCTATGGAGGCTGTTAGGCAGAATTCTAGAAAATGGATAATAGATACTTATTATTCCTAAAGCGAGTAATTACAAATAAGTATGCCTGCCACTTGGTAAAGCATTTACAGATGGGCTTTTTAATAATTGCAGGCAATAATTTTGTATATTTATAATATGGAAACAATATCTATTGCCGAATTAAAAACGGGTTTTTCCAAAGTTCTTAAAACCGTAAAAAACGGAATGCGCGTAGGCGTGTTCATACAGGAATCCGCAAAATAATTTCTGTAGATTCAGACTTTCAAATATATAGATTGCCAAGCAAAGAGAGAATAGAAAATATCTTTAGTTTTTAAAAAACTTGCTAGGGCGCAAACTCCATAAGGCGTTTTGCAACTATGTTCCGATGTAGACCCAAAAGAATACACCCATACCTTGAAAAACTCCTGAAAAATTTCTATTTTTTATAGGTATACCTTGAAAAAATAGGAGTTTTTATGGTTATTCGTGAGAAATTGCTGAAAAATGTTCGCCCTTTTTATGGAGTTTTTGACCTAGTAAAGGTGATAATCGGTATTCGCCGTGCCGGAAAATCAGTTTTTTTAACGCAAATCGCAAACGAATTGAAAGGAATGGGCGTAAAAGAGCAGCAGATAATTTTTATGAATTTCGAACTGTTTGAGTTTTCACACATCAAAACTGCACAGGATTTGAACAAATACATAGAACACCGTATCAAAAAAAGCAGGGACAAGTTTTACATTTTTTTGGACGAAATTCAGAATGTTGAACAATTTGAATTGGTTGTAAATTCATTGAGAGCGCAAAACAATGCAAGCGTTTTTATCACAGGTTCAAACGCGCATTTGCTATCCGGCGAGTTGGCTACGCATTTATCGGGGCGTTATGTCACATTTTTGCTCACTCCGTTCACTTTCGCAGAAATGCTGGAAATAACAAAGGAGAAAAATAAAAAAATTGCCTTTGACAATTATATGCAATGGGGTGGTTTGCCAGGACGCTTTGTGTTTGCGAGCGAAAATGAAGTTGAAAAATATTTGCAGGATGTGTTTGACTCTACAATTTTACGTGATATAATTATGAGGACAAAAATAAGAGACTTGAATTTGTTTGACAATATAATCCAATTTTTGCTTGACAATATAGGGAATTTATTTTCCGCAAATACTATTTCAAAATATCTAAAGTCACAAAGCCGCAATGTGTCGGCAGAAACTCTTTACAATCATATAGGTTATATTATAAGTTCGCTTCTTTTTTGCAAAGTGAACAGATATGATATTAAGGGAAAAAATATTTTTTCCACGCTTGAAAAATATTATATTGCTGATATGGGTTTATTGCAATTGAAACGAAGCCGCTTTGACGAGAATTTGGCAGCTCGGCTTGAAAACATCGTAGCAAATGAACTCATAGCTAGAGGCTATAAAATAAATGTTGGTGTAATGCCAAATGCGGAAATAGATTTTGTAGCAACGAAGAACAACAGAACCGAATATATTCAGGTCTGCTATAAAATAGATTCCGACAAAACCTTAAAAAGGGAACTGAATGCTTTTAAAGGCATTCCTGAGAAAAAACTTCTCATAACAACGGATACTTACGATTACAGCCAAAACGGCGTGGAATGCATGAATGTAGTGGAATGGCTTTGTGTGTAAATATTTCGGAGTTTAAAAAGTCCAGTGCAATATCAGTGTCTACGAGAATTTTCATATTTTTCATATTTCTCGTTCCTGATTGCTTCTAATTCTTTTTTGTAGTCAAAATCCGCTGGCAAAATTTTCTTATACTTCTGCAATCTTTGAAAGGCCAGTTTTGCCTTTTCTGCCTGCTGTTTAAGCGAGGGATCTATGATAAGTTTCATAGAAAAAATATAGAAAATTCCCCTTTTTGGAGAGATGGGGTAGATTTTTTTAACAAATTTCACTTTTTTGAATTTTTTTTGCCATAACTTTCGTCTAAGTATAGAGAAACAAAAAAATGGAGGTTTCTATGAAAAAAGAAAGGGTTAGACCTTGCAGTAGCAGCAATAATTTTGTATTTTTAAAGGAGGTAGCAATATGGAAAAAATTTTGAACCTCATATTTAACGCAGAAAACGTGCGTATGCTAGTGATATTGGCGTTCGTCTGTAGTGGCTATGTGCTGATTAACAGCAAAATTGATAGCAAAATAGATGATTTAAGGTACAACGATTTGGCAACTATAAACAAGCGAATAGATGGAGTTGAAATCTCCATAAAGGAGCTAAGGGCAGAGCTAAGAGGAGACATGAAGGAGTTAAAATACAACGACTTTGCCCATTTGAGCGGTGCTTTTGAAGCCTTGACTTACGTTCTTGAGAAAAACGGCTCTCTAAAACGGGGAGACAAGGTTTACGTGGATAGTAGGCTGGCTCATTAAGCAAGAACGCCCATCTAAATTTCCCGAAAAAACATAAGGGTTGTTGACGTATTTGTCATTTTTTTGTATATTTACTTTCAGCAAACATTGACTATAGGTAAGAAAATGAAAAAACTTTTTTTATTGCCGCTTCTGATATTCTCCGTGACTGCGATGGCGCAAAATGATATATCCGTCAGAATGGTTTGGGGTACGCTAGTTGACTATAGAGGCAGAACCATTACGGATGTGTGCAATTACTCCAGATATAGCGGCTCAGGTAGCCAAGGCTATGCGGTCACAGGCGAGCGCTTCCCTATATGCTTTGCTGTGGCCGAGCAAACTTCTTCTGGCTTTGAAGTTAATGAGGATGGTTATGGCTACGCATTCGCAATGAGTACAAGTGGCTTTAGAAACGAATACGGTGACTTCACCAATGAGAGAGGTTTAGTGTTTTATAGAGATTCCTTAGGGAATAATCGACTAGATTATGGCGAAGTATCGGGCATACACCAGCTAGGCTCCAACGGCGTGCTGGTTCTTTGGGTAACAGGTGATTACGAGCAGAGTAGCGCAACTTGGGATTACAAAATCAATGTAGCTGGCAGAGGCTCCGATGAGGTGACCTTGCACTCCATGCCTCCAAGGCTCGCATGGACAACGGCTAAAGGCACCGATGCTCCCCCTGCTGCATGCAAACTGATAGGCAGCGACCCAACACGAGGGAAAGGCAGCAAATTTGATGCTGCTGGATGCCCAACCAGAGGACATGAAGGAGTACACGCTTACCAGCTTGATTATGTATTGGTTGGCGAAGCTATAGACCTAAGCCTTCGGGCATACAACGAGAAGAGCGGCAAAACTTGCACAACCTGCAATTTTAACCTAAAAGGAACAGCGCAGCTTACTACTCCTGCAGGCCCAGCAACTAGCACTGGCTTTCTCAACTTCTCTCCTAATATGAAGATAGAGAACGGCTATGCAGATCTTTCCATAAGGGGCGCCAGGCGAGCCTTGCTTCCGGATTCCTTTGTCACGGCTCTTGTGACAAATAATCACAACGATTTATACAAAGTCTCGTGGGATAGCCTTCAGTTCAATACGCTTCCTATTCCTTATCCCGAGCGGGCGGAGATATACGATGACGATGGAGATGGCATAGGCGACCGCATCAAGATAACCTACAGCCGAGGCTTTAGGAGAGACAGCCTCCCCAATATGATAGAAGTCAAATGGGACCCATACACCACAGCTACAGTTCTCTTTGGCTTGGGCAAATTGGATAATGGCAAATATATTGATGTAAGCGAAAAAACCGGTGCTAAGCTAAACGAAGGCGGCGCGGCTGAGAATCTTGCTTTCTGGAGTGAGACAAGACACCATATTAAGCCTGGCGGGTTAACCACTACAATAGACGCCCGTAATAGTAGCATTGCAAACACTCAGATAGAGAGCATAAAAGATACCATAATACTGCTCGGCAAATTCAGTTGGGACGTGCTGGCAAAAAACGAAAGCGGCAAGATACTCAGCTGGGCAACTCTCAAGATAAATGCTAACTCTGTGGCAACAAGCCTTTCTCTCGGAGCCAAAATAGAGAGCAAGATAGCTACCACGCCCATCATTCCAGATTATTCCAAAACCGCAAATGCCAATACAATGCAGCTAATTAAAAATGGCGTTTCGTTGCAGGTTGCAAAAAATACCTCTTTGGAAATATTTAGCTTAAAAGGCAAGCTAATTCGCAAAATGAATTTTGCAAGCGGCGTTTATTCCGTTGAGCTTTCGGATTTGCCTAAAGGCATGTATATTGCAAAAGCCAAGTTTGGAAATTCCAAAACGGAGACTTTAAAAATCCCGGTGATGTAAAAAACCATACGATTAAGAATTTAAAGAATGGAGAACATACAATGAGAACACAATTCACAAAAATCGTATTGACGGCACTTTTTAGCTTTTCCCTGTGCTTTGCGCAGGAAGCACCGCCCAAATTGGCGGTCTATGTTTCCGGCGCGAGCGGCGGCATAAACAAGTCGCTCGGCAGCAAGTTGCTTTCCGCGATGTCTTAGAGCGGCAAGTACGCGGAGATAGCAGACCCTGCGCTATTTCAAAACGAACTTGTAAGCAGTGGCAAAGATGACATGGCCTCTATTGCCCAAACTGCCAAGCGGCACGGCACGGAGTATATTTGCGTAGTGACCATGACCGAGGCCTTTGGCGCCCATTCCATAACCGCTCGCCTAGCAAGGGTTTCCGATTTGCAAGTGATTAAAAGCGGCACCACAGACCGCGCCCTTAAATCTTTTGACGACCTCACGGCGGTATCCAACGAGCTTGCCCGCCAGCTGCTGCCGCCTGGAAGCTACGCACTGCCCACCGCCCTTGCGGTTGCTCCCGCCGCGGTTGCCAGCAAGGAAGCCCCTGTAGATGCTCCGCCAGCCCCTGCGGGGCCTAAGGAATGCGATAAAACGTACAACCTCAACGAGCTTATTTTTAAGATAAAAGATGGCTTCCCCGCCAAGCTGAAGGACTGCTCTTCTACGCTTGCAAAGGATATGCTCACCCCAGCCACATTCGGCGGGCACAAGCTGGAGCCTAAGTCGTTCTTGACCCAGTGCGCGGTGGATGGGGTAAAGAAGGAACTGCCCGAAGGCTTCCCCAACAAGGATAAAATAGTCGGCAGCCTTACAAATTTCATGCAGGGCATAATGAACGCCGCTTTAGCTGGCGGAGCGGTTGACCCCAAGAAGCTGTTAAGTGCGGTTGCCAGCATGGACATAATGGGGCTTGTGAGCGACGTGAAAAAACTCGCCGCTGACGAATGTGTTGTTGACGAGCCTTATGAGCCTCCTGCCGCTCCCGCTGGTAGTGATGAAGATGATGAGAAAAAGGAGAAAAGCTCGGTTTCTTTTGGCATTAGGGCTGGCATGAACTTCTCGCACACATACGCGGAGTATAGTTTTTACGACCCTTATGATACTTATGGTATCCACAACGGTGAGGGCAATTATGGTGACATTCTCGGTATGCAGGTGGGCTTTGTGGTGGATTTTCCTATTAGCGACTGGTTCCATCTACAACCCGGCTTGATGTATATCCAAAAGGGAATGAAGGATGCATCATATTCTTATGATGATGGCAGAATTAGCACTATCACTGCTCATTACATTGAGTTTCCCTTGCTGCTTTCGCTCAAATTTTCCGTGCTCAGGCTCAATGTAGGCCCGTATATAGGCTGGACCCTGAATAACCCTCCTTTTTATGCCGCCCTTGATTTAGGTTTGAGCACGGGCATAGGCTTTGATATAGGCATGTTCTACATAGGTACGTTTTACGACTATGGCTTTTGGACCCAATATGGGGTGGTGGGTTCCGATAGAAATATTAATACTTACAACCGCACACTTGGCCTTAACGTGGGGATAAATCTATGAGGAAATTTCTGTTTTTGCTTTTTCCGGCACTGGCAACCTTGGCAATTTTTAGCTGCAGCGCGGACGATGACATGCCCTGCCTGAGTTGCAGAGAGCCGTACCCGCCACAAGACCAACAGCCATATCCGCAATACCCGCCGCAGAATCAGTATGCTTACTGCCTTATTTATAATAGCTATTATGGCTATTATACCTGTGAATACATGTCCGTTGCCAACTGCGGTAGCGGAATGGTTTATAGTGACGAAAGCTGTGGCAGTTATTGGTGGCTCGAGTAGTCAACGTTATCCAACAGCTCGTGTAACGGTCAAAAGCCGAAGCCGGAAATTAACAAATTTCATTTTTTTGAATTTTTTTTGCCTTGACAAGCGTCTAAGGATAGAGAAACAAAAAAATGGAGGTTTCTATGAAAAAAGAAAGGAGTAAATCTTAAAAACTTGTCTTTTTTGACAAAAGAGAAATAGCTTTGGGATAGCTATCTATTACGCGCAAAAGAACTTTTGCCGCACCGTAAGGTTTACTACGGCCAACTTCCCAATTTTGCAAAGTACTGGTGCTAATACCCATCATCTGTGCAAATTGACTTTGAGTTAAGCCATAACGGTCTCTTATACTCCTTATTTCGTGTTCCTCATACACGAATTCTCTAGATGCTTTTTTCTGTCCTTTGCAAATAGCATCCATTTCCCTAACGCTTTCAACAAGCTCGTTAAAATGCTCCTGTTTCATTTTACACCTCTCAACAAACCCGCCACTTCCTTTAATTAAATCACCAAATTCAGGGTCATTTATTAAAGCCGTTTGCAAACATCTGTAATTGTCATCACTCATAAGTTCCTTTACCCGTTTTGTAAAAACAGAAGTCTCAATAAAGGTTAAAGACATAATGATAATATAGAAATTTTCTATATTACCCCTACCCTCCCAAGGTAACCTTGTGAAATTCAAGGACAGTCCCGCTACTGTAACGGTCAAAAGCCGAAGCCAGAAAACTTGCTAGGGCGCAAACTCCATAAGGCGTTTTGCAACAATGTTCCGAGGTAGAACTATAATGAACACTATAATCACGCTGCTCCTTCTCTGCTTTTTTGCAAGCCTCGCCCTTGCGGAAGAGGTGGTTTACACTTTGCCAGAAAGCATAATTCAACGCGGGGAAACGGAAAACAACGAGAGAATGTTAGAGATAAAAAGCTCCGACTGGGAAGGCAAAAATTTGTCCCTTGCTGATGTGCTGGCTACCTACGCAGGCATTCAAACGAGGCAGCTCGGCGGTATGGGAAGTTTTCAGAGCATATCCATAAGGGGAATGCCGGGCAAGCAAATCGCTCTGGCGATTGACGGCGTTGTTTTGCAAAGCTTTGGAGTGGCGGACTTGGGCAGCATAGATTTGAACCAATATGAAAAAGTGGAAGTGTACAAAGGCTTTATACCAGCGAAATTCGCCGCCAACGGAATGGGCGGAGTTATAAATTTGGTTTCAAAAGATGCCGCTGCAAAGGGCGGCAAAGTCTATGTATCTTACGGAAGCTACAACAGCAAAATTCTCTCGATGCAAGCAAGCTCGCCCCTAAGCGATTCCCTGTTTTGGACAAGCAACATAAACTACCGCGCCTCAGACAACGATTTCCCCTACCTCAACCGCAACGGCACGCAATACAACACAGAAGACGATTTTTGGACTAAGCGGGAAAACGCCGATTATTCACAAATATCGGGCAACCATTCCTGGACATTTGTGCATAAGAGGAACGTCGTTTTAAGAGCCGAGCATCACAGCGAAGCGGGCGGCATTTCTGGGCGCGAATATCAAGTTATAAAAACAGCACGCTCCGCAAACGATGCGGTTCTCGCTAGTTTGGAAATTGAACCCAAGGACAAAAAATTTGATTTTGGGTTTCAGGGTTTTGCGGGCATTGAGAAAAGCATGAGCGTATGGCACGAGCCTATTGATAAAATGGGCTACGCGCAGGAGGAGCGCACGCAAAGCGGGCTTTTGGTGAAAAATGGGGGGGGGCAGGGTTCTTTTTATTTTGAAAACAGTATTTTAGAAACAGAACTTCACGCTTATTTAAGCTACCAATATTTGGAATCCAGAAATAACTCAGTGATACTTTCTAATTACGAACTTTCAAACAGCGTTTTTCAGGCCTCATTCGCGGGAACTTTTGCTCCCATAGATTTTTTTAATATAAGGGCAAATGCTGCGAGCAGGCACAGCAAACAAAAGTTGGAAAGCGGCCACGTCCGTACTTTTTATATGGACGGCGAATTTAAAGAGCGTTCCAAAGATTTATATTCCGGCAGGGCATCGGCGAATTTTGGAAAAGCGGATTCCAAGTGGAGCAGTTTTTTTGCTTATGGGCATTATTTCAGAGACCCGTCTGTTTTTGAGCTTTTCAGCACTGCTTTTGGAATTGTGTCTAACCCGAATTTAAAACCGGAGCAGGGAGAGCAGGCAGAGGCGGGCGTTGGCTATAAAACAGAGAAGAGCAGACTTGCCGCCACGTTTTTTGCAAACACCATCAGAGACCGCATAATTTATTACACGAGCGGCATGGTCACAAAGCCCATAAACGCGGAGGAAGGCAAGGTGTATGGAATTGAGGCGGAGCTTGGGAGCGAACTTTTCAGTTGGCTGAAAGTGAGCGCAAACGCAACTTTCCAAAAACCTGAAAATTTGCCAAACGAACCGGAGCAGCAATATTACAGCTCTATGCTCTTTATGCTCCCTTATGCCTTTGAGTTAACGCTGGACGGCGAAGCCCACAGCGTGATTTACCGCGACAAGGCACAGAGAAAAGTCATTCCAGCAAATTCATTTTACCACGTGGGGCTTGGCTACAAGCCAACCCCAAAGATAAAATTCTTCTTTTACGCAAGAAACTTAAACGGCGGCGAATACCAAAACATTTACGATGCCTATCCCACCCCTGGCAGGGTGTTCAGTTTGAGTTATTCGCATGGTTTTTAAGGAGTTAATTGCCCTTTTAACAGCATTATAAATGCCGAAAGGATAAGGAAAGAGATGAATTTGTTGGTGTAAAAAACATAACACAATAGAAAATTATATTTTATCCCCATGCCTACCCGTGAAGAAATTCAAGAATTAAAATCCACGCTTTCAATAACGGTTGTGGCTAAAAGGCTGGGGCTTAGTATTGAGCGCGGGCGCTTCCGTTGCTTTTTCCCGGAGCGGCACGCTCATGGGGATAGAACGCCCTCTGTTAGCATAAATGAAGAAAAGGGTTATTTCAAATGCTTTGTTTGCAGCGATGTTAAGGGTGATGTTATTTCCCTTGTGCAGATTGCGCTTGGAGTGCCTTTTTTAGAAGCGGTGAAATGGCTTAAAGGAGATGCCCCGTCTATAAAAAGAGATACGCAAAAAATTGATGTAAAAAAAGATGTTCAAAGCGAAAAAACAGAAGAACGTCCTAAATTTTTCAAGGAAAAAATACTCTTTGATTTTTTGAATTTGCTCTCCCCTATACCATTGAATAAACCAGCAGCTTGGTGGCTTGCGGGCAGGCATATTTACAAACCGGTTTGGGACAAAGTTCTTTTGCGGCTCATAGACGACTACCATCGCATTAGCAGGGAATTGCTCGCAATGCACTCGCTGGAAGATTTGCAATTTGCGGGCTTGTTCAACAGCCAGGGAAATTTGCGCTACGGCAGGCACCCGCTCATAATTCCTTACGTCGATGAGCAACGGCGCCCATTTTTTTTCCAAGCAAGAGCCATAGATAAAAACATTACTCCAAAGGAATTGAATTTTCAAGGTACAATCCCGTTCCCATACAACAGAGAAGCCTTGGATGGAAAAGAAGGAACCATTTATCTGTGCGAAGGGGCAATAGATACCCTAACGCTACTGGGGCATGGGTTTAGCGCGGTTGGCATTCCGGGCGCAAATTCCTTTAAGCCTGAATGGGTAAAAATGTTTAAAAACAAGAAAGTTATATTGTGCTTGGATAACGATGCCGCAGGCAGGGCGGCGGAAGAGCGCATAACCGCTCTGTTTAAAGAAGCAGGATTGGAAACCCGCTCTTTTGGTTTATTGCCAGAAGGGGAAGATATAAATTCTTGGTTTACTCGCTGACTTTGATTTTCATTCCAGGATGTATTTTTTTGTCCAAACCTGGATTCCATTCCAAAAGCTGCTGAACGGTCACATTGTGATTACGGGCTATCTCCCACAGATTATCGCCTTGCTTAATCTCGTAGCTTGCACCAGGGGCTTTGTTCACCAACGGTTCATTTTTCTTTGCAGTTTTTTTGGAAGGATCTTGCAGATAGAGCCTTTGGCCAGCTACAATCTTGCTGCTCCGCAAATCGTTCCAAGTCATTAGGTTTTGCTGAGATACCCCAAAACGTTTGGAAATGGAAACCAATTTATCTCCGTTGCGAACGGTGTAAATGGTACGCGCACTTGCTTCCACCGCTTGCGCAGGCTCAATAGCTGGGACTACCGTGGCGTCCTGTTTTTTTATAATTGTGGATGGTGCTTTTGCGCCCGGAAACATAGGAATAATCAGAGTTTGCCCAACACTGAGCCTTGAGTTCCTTAAATTATTTGCCGACTGAATATCTGCGGCTTTTACGCCAAACAGCCTGGATACGGAGCCAAGGTTATCACCTTTTTGCACTTTATACTGATGCCAGCGCACAAGCTGTGTTTTATCCATCTTCTCATAAGCCGCTAAAAATTTTTCCCTAGTGCCTTCTGGAACTTTCATCGTGTAAGATTTGAGGTTTGGCGGTGTGCAAGAACGAATTAGCTCTGGGTTCAAATCGCGTATGGTGTTTGCGCTGGAACCAACAGCTACGCCAACTTTATCCAAAGGGATGCAGTCATTAACCGTAACCGTATCAAAAGGAAGAAGGCTCTGCTTTTCAACTTTGAATGAATAATGCTCAGGGAAATGCCCTATGATGGTAGCTGCCAAAATTCGCGGAACATAAAGCATGGTCTCGCGATGCAGTTTCAAATCCCAGTAAGAGACTTTTTTGTTGGGGTCTGCTTCCTGCCCTTCCTTCACAAGCCTTCTAATTCTGCCTTCTCCGCAGTTATAAGCCGCCATCGCTAGATACCAGTCGCCAAATTCATTGTACAAATCGGTTAAATAATCCAAAGCTGCATCGGTTGCGGCTTCTGGATTGTGGCGCATATCAAGCCAAAAATCCACAGGCAAGTCGTAGCGTCTGCCTGTTGATGGTATAAACTGCCACACACCGGCCGCCTTTGCCTTGCTATAGGCGTTTACTTTAAAACCGCTTTCCACAAAAGCTAAGTAAATCAAATCCTCTGGCAATCCACGCTCGCGGAGCTTGGAATAAATCATGCTGTCCAGAAGGGTTTTGCGAGAAAGAGCGCCTTCGGTGAATTTTCTTACGTTGGAGGTTAAAAAATGAATTTCCCGCATCACCCTATCGTTTATCACAATAGGCAACGAAAGTTTGGATAAATTCATTGTATCCAAAAAAACTTCAAGGGCTACCTTATCCATGCTATCCAAAGGAGCATCTTTAAAATCGTTGAAAAACTCGTCAAACTCGTCAAATTCGCTATAGTAATAGTTTTCGTAATCGTTCCGTGTTGAGAATGGTTGCTCAATCCCTTGATTGATGAGCTTGGGGTAGAGGCTCTCCAACACAAGTATTATGCGTTTGGGCATTTCGGAAAAATAAACCGAATCCTCTGGCAGGCCCAGAGAGTCCAGCTGCTGCTCGAAATAAAGCTCATCCAGAGCTAAGTCAAAGTAGTGTATGGCGGTTAAAGGGTCTGTTTCAAGAGCCTGCATACCGGATTTGTATTCCGCCCAAGAAGCTTTGCCAACAGCCCCCTTAAGTTCAAGCATTCCAGCCTGTTGCGTGCTGGCTGCCGCATAGAGCATGGATGCCAGCAGGCAAGCTGTAAAAATTCTAAAAAATCTCATTCCTCTTCCTCTTCCTCATAATCAAACCCCAGGCGGTGAAAATGCGGCTTGTCAAAGTTTAGCTCTTCGTCCAGAGCCTCCTCTTCTTCAACAACATCTTCTTCCTCCTCACCAAGTTCATCAAACTCGTCCAAATCATCGCTCTGGTCAGACACGGGCAAAAACCCATCTCCACTGCCTTTTGGTTTACGTCCTAATTGCAAAGGGTATTTCATAACACTATCCTCCTGAAAAATCTAGAAATTATTTATTTTAAAATAATATATTTTTCCCCTATGCGTTACAAATTTATTTGTGAATATAATGGGTTGTTTTTTTCGGGCTGGCAAAAACAGCTAAAAAACGGCGAAATTAGCGCAAAAACCGTGCAAACCGAGCTGGAAAACGCTTTTTTTACCGCTTTGAGGCAAAAAATTAATATCGTAGGCTCCGGCAGAACCGATACCGGAGTGCACGCCAGAGGCCAGGTTGCGCATTTTGACATTGAGTCTGATGAGGCACTTGACTGCCGTGTTTTGGAAAATTCCGTAAATGCCCTGAGCGATGAAAATGTCTGCATAAGGAATTTGGAACCCTGCACCGAAGATTTCCACGTCCGCTACAGCGCAAAGGAGAGATATTACACATATACGCTTTGCATGGAGCCGGTGGTTTTGGGGAAGGAATTGGTTTGGCAGTGCGGCTATGAATTAAATGCCGAGTTTATGGAACAAGAAGCAAAGAGTTTTTTGGGTTCGCACGATTTTAATCCCTTTTCAATTCCCAGAAACGATGGCAAAAGCACGGAATGTTCTTTGACGGAATTTCGTTTGGAAAAAATATTCATGCTGCTACGTTGGCATATCCGTGGCAACCGTTTTTTGCACAGACAGGTTCGGTCAATGGTCGGTCTGCTCTTTGATGTTGGGAGGGGACGCCACGAGCTAGGAGTGGTGGATAAAATTTTCAGAGGGGATTTCAAAGGCGAGCGAACTTGGGCACCGCCGCATGGCTTGGTATTGGAAGGGGTTATTTATTAACCTATTACTATTAACCGGCAACCACTATATTCACCAACTTTGCGGGTACAACCACAACCTTTGCAATTTTTTTGCCAGCGATGTTAGCTTTAACCGCCTCGTTTTGCATAGCGATTTTTTCCAGCTCGTCTTTGCCAAGGTTTTTGGAGAGCTTTGCCCTTGCGCGGACTTTGCCGTTCACCTGGAACACTATTTCCGCAGCGTCTTCCGCAGCGAGTTCCGCATTGCCTACAGGCCATGCTACGCCGGTTAAACTCTCCTTGTGCCCAAGAATTTGCCACAATTCCTCGCACAGGTGCGGAGCAAAGGGGTGCAGAAGTTTAACAAAAATTTCGCAAGGCTCGCGGTAGCGCACGGGCTGTTTTATCAACTCGTTGTTGAACACCATAAGCTGGCTGATGGCTGTGTTAAAACGCATATTTTCAATATCATCGCTCACCTTCAAAATGCTCTGGTGCATAAGGCGGGTTAGTTCTTCTGGCGGAGTGTCGCTGGTATATTCGGGAGTGCCTTCATCGCCTGCAACGGAGCGCATGGCACGGCTCAAAAAGCGGAACATTCCCTCAATGCCCTGTGATTGCCAAGGTTTAACCGCGTCAAGAGGCCCCATGAACATTTCGTAAAGCCTTAGGGAATCCGCTCCGTACTGGTTTATAACGTCGTCTGGGTTCACCACGTTTTTCAGGCTCTTGCTCATCTTTGCTATGATTTGCTTTAACTCTTCGCTTGTGTCTTTTCTATAAAATTTGCCGTCTCGCTCTTCCACCTCATCACTAGGAACTTTTGCGCCAGAGGATGTTTCGTAGGCGAATGCCAAAATCATTCCTTGGTTAAAGAGTTTTTGAAAAGGCTCGTCTGTGGAAACAAAACCCAAATCAAAAAGAACCTTGTGCCAAAAGCGGCTGTATAGCAAATGCAAAACGGCGTGTTCCGCGCCGCCCACATATAAATCTACGGGCATCCAAAATTTTTCCAAATCTTTGGCAACAAAGGCATTATCATTTTTAGGGTCTATATAACGCAGATAATACCAGCAACTGCCCGCCCATTGCGGCATAGTGTTCAATTCCCTTTTTCCCTTGCGGCCATTTTTATCCACAACCGTTAGCCAGCTCGTTGCGCCAGCAAGCGGCGAAACTCCGCCATCGCCTGGTTTGTAATCGGTTAGCTCCGGCAAAAGCACAGGGTATTCGGCTTCGTCAACCAGGGATATTTCGCCATCTTCCCAGTGAATTATGGGGAACGGTTCCCCCCAGTAACGCTGGCGGCTAAAGAGCCAATCGCGAATTTTATAATTGGTTGTGGCTTTGCCAATTTGCTTTTTTTCCAGCCACTCCGTTATTTTTGCTATGCCTTCTTTTTTTGAAAGCCCGTTTAAATTCAATTCATCGTTTGAGGAGCGGATATATTTTCCATCGCTTGTCCAGCAAGCGGTGCCAGCCAAAACTTTTTCCTTGAGTTCCGGTGGGCAGGAATTGTCGGGTTCCATTATGCAAATCACCGGAATATCAAATTTTTGCGCAAACTCAAAATCGCGGGTGTCGTGCGCGGGAACGGCCATAATCGCGCCTGTGCCGTAGCCCGTTAAAACATAATCCGCAACCCATATAGGGATTTCTTTCCCGTTCACGGGGTTAACGGCATAAGAGCCTGTGAACACTCCTGTTTTTTCTTTGGCAAGTTCGGTGCGGTCAAGTTCGCTTTTGAGCGCGGCGGCTTTTATGTAGGCTTCTACCTTTTCTTTTTGCTCAGGTGTTGTTAAGGCAGCTGTTTGCGGATGTTCGGGCGCGATTACCATATAGGTTGCGCCAAATAACGTGTCGGGGCGTGTGGTGTAAACGCGCAGCTTTCCGGCGGGCACTGCAAAATCCACCTCTGCTCCTTTGCTCTTGCCAATCCAATTCCGTTGCATATCCTTTATGCCGGCAGGCCAATCCATATTTTCCAAACCGCTCAAAAGCCGTTCTGCGTAAAGGGGTATGCGGAGCAGCCATTGTTTTAAGTTGCGGTGTTCAACCTCAAAGGTTCCGCATTTTTCGTGCGAGCCGTCTGCCAGAACTTCTTCGTTTGCGCACACGGTTTTGCATTTGCGGCACCACCACACCTGTGCATTTGCGTAATACGCAAGCCGTTTTTCTTCGATGTTTTCTGTTGGCGGCAATTCGCTAATGGGGCGGCCTTTGTTTTGTTCGCTGTCAAACCAGGTGTTGTAGAGTTTTGAAAAAATCCACTGAGTCCATTTGTAGTATTTTGGGTCGGTTGTGTTTATCTCCCTTTCCCAGTCGTAAGAAAGCCCAAGCCTTTTTATCTGTTTGCGGAATGTGTCGCAGTTTTTTTGCGTTGTTTCTGCTGGGTGTGTTCCGGTTTGTATGGCGTATTGTTCGGCTGGCAGCCCAAAAGCGTCCCAGCCCATTGGGTGCAGAACCTGAAAGCCGTTTGCTCTTTTATAGCGGCAAATTATATCTGTTGCGGTGTAGCCTTCTGGGTGCCCAACGTGCAAACCTGCTCCGCTTGGGTATGGGAACATATCCAAGCAGTAGAATTTTTTTGCTTTTTCTTTTGGCTCCGGGGTGCGAAAAGTTTTATTTTCTTCCCAGTGGTTTTGCCATTTAATTTCTATATCCTGCGGTGCGTATTTGGGCATAGAGGTAAGGTAGAAAATAAAAAATTCCCCCCATTTCTGGGGGGAATGATAAAATTAAGAATTTAATTAGTGGCTTATGGCTGGAACTGGCCGTTTCTGATTTTTATGGTTCCTACCACTATCCTGCCGTTGCCGGAAGTAAACTGCCCAGTTTGTTTGTCAGAGAAATTGACAAAGCGCCCGCCTACATTAGCAGTCACACGGTATCTGGCCCCCGTTGACCTTCCCGAAGATCCAGCGCTGCATTTGGACCACTCATCAACTTCAACTCTGTAGTCTCCATCTATAAGCGGATTCTGGAAGAATATATTTTCAACCCTTATGCTGTCAATACCGCAGCCAGCATTGGAATCTATATCTAGTTCACCCCTGTTATCATTTTTCCCGCTTCTTCTATTTGCAAAATACAAATGGTCGTTATTAGGGGCAGGGGTATAGACGTGCAAGTCTATATCGTCATTTACATCCCAAGACAGAGATATTTGGAAGGCTCCTCTGGTTGCCGAAACTGTTTTAAGCTCTTCCGTTTTGGATTCAACAACGTCGCCGGTTTTTGTTTTGCCGCTAACTGTAAATTCAATTTTTCTAGGATTGTTGGGATCGCCTCCCTGTAAATTTTCATTGAACTCCAAAACAATTTGGTAAACATACGCATACGGATTGGCGCTTATCCGGTCTTTAGAGTCGTCTATTACCCACCGATAGAAGCCATTTTCGCCTGAAAGCTGCAAATATAGCTCTGCGAGTTCTTGTATGCTCGTAATTGTAATTTGCGTAGTGCCACCGGAGATAGCGCTGCCCTCAATCTGCACATCTGTAATAACAGTAACGTCGCCATCAGGAATGCCGTCTTCTGTGGTAGCAAATCCCAATCGGCTGTTTTGCAAAAGGTTGCTTCCCGTGAGGCTGGCAAAATTCAAATCCTTAGTCAAATCTTTGAGCCATCCCCCAAAAACGCCATTGGCATCTGAACAGGAAAGAGTTAATGCCGTAGCAAGCGAAATGCCTACCAAAAATGAAAAACGTTTAATTTTCATAGTAAACTCCTATTGTTAAAGTATTAAATATAGAAAAAAAACGACTATCTGTCAAGGGGTATCACGAAATTTGCTGTTTTTTGGGGTTTTCCCCCCAGGATTCTGGGAGGAAGGTAGGAAAATCAAGGAATTATGGAACAAATTCTCCATTTACCACTTTTATGGTCCCTATTATTTGGGTTGAGGCATTATTGCCAGTGGTGATAGTCACTGCGGTCCCTTGGCCTTCGGCCGCGTCGTCGAATTTACCGCTTTGGTTGTCCCCGCCAAAATTTACAAATCTGCCTTTTACATTGGCAGTCACATTGTATCTGGCTCCTGGTCTAGGTCCGGCGCATTTCTGATATAAACGAACTAAAACCTTGTATTCTCCATCAGCAAGCGGATCTTGGAAGTATATATTTTCGCTGTTTATCAAAGGATTGTCAATCCTGCAACCCAGGTTGGCATCAACGTCCAAAGAGTCTTTGCCATCACGAGATGAACGGTTGTTCCAGTACAGCTTTTCGCCGGAAGGAGTAAAGACATACAAGTCCAAATCATCTTCCTGGTCCCAAGAGAGAGATACCTGCAAAGCTCCAGAGCCTACGTTCTTGATTTCCAAAGGCTCTTCTTTCTTTTCCACAATCTCGCCATTTATTGTTTTGCCGCTAATTATAAACCTGAGTTGGCTCTCACCATCATCATCATCTTCCCCTAGGCTCTGATTGAATTCCAAAACTATGAAATAAACAAAGTTTGGAGCATCTGCGGGGGTGGTTATATTATCTTGTGGTTCTAATTCCCATTTGTAGTAGCCAGCCAAGTCACCTTCAATCTGCAGGTATAGCTCTGAGAGTTCTTCGCTGCTTGTGACGGTTATTGAAGTGGAGCCACCGGAGAGAGCGGCGCCATTGATTTTCACATCTTGGATAACATCAGCGTTGCCATCAGGAACGCCTGTGGCACCACTCATAAATCCATTTTGCAATTTGTTATTTTGCAAAAGATTAGACGAGGAGAGGCCGGATGTTATATCACCAATGGAATCCTTTAGGCTTGAGCAGGAAAGGATTAACGCCGTGGCAAGGGAAACCCCTGCCAGAAATGAAAAACGTTTGGTTTTCATAGAAAAAACTCCTATTGTTAAAGTAATTGTAAATATAGAAAAAAATGACTATATGTCAAGGGGAATTCCCATATTTTATGGAAAAACCCCCTTTTTTCTGTGCTAAACCTTGAATTTGCCCATAACAACCCGCAGCTGCTCCGCTTTTTTAATAACCCCCCCTTGATGGAGATTTTTTTACAAAAATCTCCATTCCTCCCCCCGTTTTTTCCGCCCGGAGGGCTAACGGGGGGTGCTGCTATACCTTGAATTTGCCCATAACAACCCGCAGCTGCTCCGCCATTTTAAACAAATTCTCTGCGGAGCCGTTCACTTGGGAAGCCCCCACGCTGGACTTGCGGGCTACCTCCCTCATGCTGGATACATTCTGGCTCACATGGGTGGCGCCAATTGCTGCCTCGCTCGCGTTGCGGGCAATATCGCGGCTGCCTTTGGCAACCTCGCCTATGGCACTCGCCACGCGCTTTGCGCCCGTGTTCGCTTGGGATACATTGCTCGCTATCTCGTTGCTCGCCTTTGTCTGCTGCCCAACGTGCCCGGCTATGGCTTCAACAGATAGGTTAATTTTCACTATTATCTCAGAAACATCCCGTATAACATCTACCGCGTTGGTGGTCTCATCTTGAATGCTATCTATTCTGCGGGCTATGTCGTCTGCGCTTACGGCACTCTGGTTGGCAAGCTCCTTTATTTCCCCAGCCACCACCGCAAAGCCTTTGCCAGCTTCGCCAGCGCTTGCCGCTTCTATGGTTGCATTCAATGCCAAAAGGTTGGTTTTATCCGCGATTTTTTTAATCACATCGGTTACCTTCCCTATCTCTTTGGCGGCTACGCCAAGCCTGTTCATGGTGGAGGTTGCCTCGCTGGATTTAGTTGTTGCGTAGCCAGCCACCTTGCGTGCATCCACGGCATTGCTGGATATCTCATTAATGCTTGCGCTCATCTGCTCTATGGCCGCTGCTATGGTGTTCATATTCGCGGACATCTGCTCTGCCGCACCCGCAACTTCGTTTGCGCTCACGCTCGCCTGCTCGGCGCCGCCTGCCATAGCGTTTATGTTCACGGACATCTCCTCGGCGGTGCTGGCAACGGTGGAAGCCGTGCTTACCGTTTCTTCTGATGATGTGGAAAGGTCGTTGGAAACGGAGGAGAGTTCTTTGGACGATGAAGCGAGGCTCTCCACAACTTTTTTGGTTTCGCCAATTGGCTTTCGCAAAGTTTCCATGAGCTTGTTGAAGTAGTGAGCCAAATCGCCTACCTCATCCGTGGATTGCACCTTGATGCTCTGAGTCAAATCGCCTTCGCCTTCGGAAATATCCTTGATGGTGTTGGTCACTTTTACAATAGGCTTGCTGATGGAATCCGACATAAGAATTGCCACTGCTATTGCCATTACAAGTATAACGATGCTTATTATAATGGCAACTCGTATCATATCGTACACCGGTGCCATAACGGTTTTGGTTGAGACCGCCACCGCAAGGCTCCAAGGGGTGGTGGATTTATCAACCTGAACGGGAGAAAAGAAAAAGGTCATGTCTGAGCCTACTGCCGGGGTATATCTAACAAAGGAAAATGGCCTTCCATCTTTGAGCGCTCTTAAATAATCTTCGAGGTATGGCCCCAGCATATCCCTTTCCGATTCCTGCAACTTTTTCCCTATGCGGTTAGGGTCAAAATGAGCTGTCACGGTGCCATCGTTGCTGAACACTGCGGTGAAAGCATCGGGATATGGCTTGCTGGATTGGGAAATTTTCTGAATTTCTTCAACTTGAATATCAAGGCCAACAATGCCTACAATAGCACCTTTTTCCGAGCGTATTGGCACGGCAAGCGAGGTTATCAAAACCTGTTTTCCATTCACCGTATAGAAATAAGGGTCAAAGAGCGTTGTGGTTCCAGATTTTTTTACCAACGTATAATAGGCATCGTCTTCGGAATTGTCGTAAGCCTCCAGCGTTCCTGCTTTTATGCCCGATGATGTTCTAAACCAGTAAGGCGTAAAACGCCCGCTGGGCAAGGTACCGAGAGTACCTATGTATCGCGAATCATGGCCTTCCAAAGCATTTGGTTCAAAGTTGCACCAAGCAGCCAGTATATCTGGGTTTTCCCTAACCATAGCCTCTAGCGTGGAGTTGAAAAAACTCCGCCGCTCGTCTTGCGGCAAATCTTTGTAGCGTTCCATTATTTGCCCTATGGTTTCCACGGTGAACCAATAAGGCTCCAAATACTTCCCTATATTTGAGGCGGCCGCCTCGGAAGCATTTTTAGCGTAATGCGTTGACAGGTCTTCGATGCTATCCCAAGCCTTGAACAGTATCACCAAGCCTACTGTTCCGGCGCAAAATAAGCTGATAGCAATCATTATCAACGTGAACTTAATTTTTAAGCCCAGTCCTTTCATTTGAACCCCCTCCTGAAAAACAAAAATGTAAGGGGTAAATATAGAAAATCGGGTGGTGTATATTTTTAAGCAGCAGTTCTGTTTTATTCATCTATGCGAAAATATATAGAACTGCTTGCTCGCATAGTTAAACACAAACGCCACGCCGGTTCCTGCGATTTTTGAGACCATTTTGTGGAGGCTCAATATTTCCACGCAAAAAGCAGTTACCGCCAAGTCAATACCCAAGCCAATTGCCCCTGTAAGTATTACCATTATGTATTCCGTGGTTTTTTTCCTGCCTTCCTTGGATTTAAAGATAATTTTGCACAAAAGAAAATTTACAGTTGCCCCCACCAAAAAAGACAGCGTTGCCGCAAGCAGATAGAATATTTCCTGTTTATCATACAAAAAATAAAAAACGCCCCAGTTCACAAATGCGCAAAGCAATCCAGCAAAAAAATATTGTATAAATTTTGGCAACAGAGATTTTAGAATATCTTTATTTACCCTCATGGTAATCCTCTTCGCTATTCACGCTCCAAATCGCGGATTTGTCTTTTGAATCGCTGCTTATGGCATTTACGGCTTCCTTGGCACTCAGCATTGAATGGTCCATGTTGTTGTATTTGTGCATTCCATTTCGCCCAATTAAAAACAAATTATCAATGCCATCCAGCCATGCCTTGAGTTCGCCAAATTTGCTGTATGTTCCAAAATATGCCGGGTAAGCTTTTGGAACTTTAACAACCACGGTATCCAAAACATTCTCTTTCTTTGCTATGCCAATTTTTTCAAGTTCATCAATGGCAAATTTTGAGAAAACCAGCTCGCTCATATTCCACAGAGCATCGCCCTCGTTTGCAAAATACTCCATGCCAAGCCATATTTTGCTTTTATCCTTAACCAGATATTCGCTCCAGTTATTGAAAACTTGCAGCCTGCCAACTTTCACATCGCTTTCTTGAACATAAATCCAATTGTCCTTAATGTTTCCTATTTCAAGTTTGTCTAAAAGTACTCCGACCGTTATAAAATCTCTATATACCAAGCCATTTGCAATTTCCTTGATGTTTTGAGGAACATCTTCCATTGCATTTATCAAATCTTTAATGGGCATTGAGCTTAGAACGTAATCGTACTCTTTTAAATTCAATCTCTCTAGTTTTGTGTTGAATTTAATTTCCCCACCCATTTCCAGAACCTTGTCCGCAACACGCTGCCATAAATCTCCTGGGCCAAGTTTGGGATATAAAAATTCATCTATTAAACTCGTCTCTTTGGTATTTTTGAAAAGAGCATGTTTTATAGTTTTGGCAATGCTCAGTCCCTTTATCCTTTGCGCACCCCATTCCGCGCTGATTTGCTCGCATGGAATGCCCCACACTTTTTCCGTGTAATCTTTGAAAAATGTTAGGTAGAGTTCTTTGCCAAAACGGTTCAGCATAAAATCCTGCAAATTCTTTTCTTTTTTTATTTGAAATAAACAAGCTTTTAAGTAGCTCATGCCTATTTTTATCATTCTCCAAATGCCAAGCCCTTTTATTGTATTTGCATTTAGCGACACTGGGTAGTCAAAAAATTTTCGCATATAGAGAATACGGGAGAGGCGTGGGCGCAGCATCATATCTCCGTAGATGTTTTTCCACCAATCCATGACCCAGTTGTTTTTACTGAAAAATCTATGCCCGCCAATATCCATTCTATTGCCGTTGTGTTCCACCGTGCGGCTAATTCCGCCAACAAAACTTTCCTGTTCAACAACTATCGGATGAATACCACCTTTTTCCAAGAGTTCCAAAGCCGCGGTAAGCCCAGCCGGGCCGGCACCTATAATTAGGGCAGTTTTCATAATACAACCTCCAAAGCCTCAAACACCTGCTTTTTTGAGGGCGCGGAAGTTTTCACCACCTTGCCTATCTCCAAAGGCAGAATATAAACGCGGGTCTGCTTTTCCGCTTTTTTATCCCCTGCAATGGCATCCCAAGTTTTTTCCATATCTATTTTAATTCCACATTCCTTCAATGTTTGCGGAATGCCAAATTTGTTTAAAAGCTCATCTTGCCTGCTTTCCTCTTTTTCGCTCCACATTCCCATTATGGTGGATAATCTCCCGGCAATCCTCATTCCCAAACCAACCGCAATGCCGTGCGAGAGCTTGTTGAAATTCGTCAGTTTTTCTATAGCGTGGCCAAATGTGTGCCCGTAATTCAAAATAGCCCTAAGCCCAAGTTCGCGCTCGTCTATGCCAACAACTTCGGCTTTTATCTCACAGGAACGCTGCACCGCATATTTCAGAGCAGCCGCATCTTTTCTCATAAGGGCGCTTGCGTTTTTTTCCAGCCATTCAAAAAAATAGAAGTCATATATAATCCCATATTTCACAATCTCTGCAAGCCCTGCGTAAAATTCCTCTTTTGGCAGGGTTTTTAAAACGGACAAATCGCACACAACGGCTTGGGGCTGGTAAAAAGCACCTATCATGTTTTTGCCTTCGGGATGGTTGATGGCAACCTTGCCGCCAACGCTGCTATCCACCATCGCCAAAAGGGATGTTGGGAACTGCACAAAAGAAACTCCCCTTTGGTAGGTTGCCGCCGCAAAACCAGCCATATCGCCCACCACCCCGCCGCTGAACTGCAAAAGGCAGGTTTTGCGGGTATAGCGTTTTTTCAGCATAAAAGTCCAAAGGCTGTTGAGCTTCTCCAAATTTTTGCTTCTCTCGCCCGCGGGAAAGATAAAATTTTTGCTCTCTCCGGCTTTTTGGCAAATCATCATAAAATTCTTTTTCTGCTTTTTCGCTATGTTGGAATCCGTGCAAACTAGCATCTCGCATTTGGGGAGAATTTTCAAAGTCTTCAGCAAAATATTGGCATATTTCAAAATTCCCTTGCCTATAAAAATAGGATATGTTTCCCCCGATGCCAAATTAACCCTTACCGCAAGATATTCCCACAATTTCAGAGCATCTAAAATTCGCGGAAGGACATGTTTTTCCGGTGGGCCTTCATTGCTATCTATGCTGAAATCCGCAAGGGAATAAAATTTTTCGCGCTCGGCTAGCATATTTACAATTCTTTCCAGCCTCGCTTCCGGGTCCAAACCCGCCATCAAGGGGCGGTTGTTGTTGCGCCCTATCCGCTCGCATAAAACTTCCGGCTCTGCTCTCATGCAAATGAGAATGCCCGAACTCTTAATAACCTCAACGTTCTCGCTTTTGGTAATGGCACCTCCGCCAAGAGACACCACCGCATTTTCTTTTTTAGAAATTTCCTTTATAATCTCTTTTTCCAATTCCCTGAACTTAGCTTCACCATCTTGCTCAAAAATTTCCGCTATGCTTTTACCCGCACGTTCCGTAATAAGAGAGTCGGAATCCACATAAGCCAATTTGAGCTGGCTAGCGAGCAGCTTGCCAATGCGCGTTTTGCCGCTCGCCATAAAGCCTGTGAAATATATATTGTTTGGCATGGGATGTAAGGTAGAAAATTTACTATATTCCTACAATGCTTCCGCAAAGTTTTATCGCATTAGATGTAGAAACCACTGGCTTGGACATAGAAAAGGACGAGATTATAAATATAGCTCTTGTTCATTTTGAAAACGGCAATGTCACTGGAAATATTGACTTTCTTGTAAAACCGCAAAAAGAAATTCCGACTTTTGTCAAGTATTTAACGGGTATCTCGCAGAGCGAGCTGAACGAGGCAAAATCTTTTAAGGAAATTGCTCCTCAGATTTTGGAGTTTATAAACGGCAAACCGATAGTTGCGCACAACGTGGCTTTTGACTCAAAACTTTTCACGCTTGCCCTGAGCAGAAATGGATTTAAAAATCACGAATTTGTTTTTTGGGATTCGCTTGCCATAGCTCAAGCAGCTTGGACTTACGAAAGCCATAAACTGGTGAATTTGATAAAGCAGCTGAACATTGAAGTCTCTGCCTCGCATAGAGCATTGCCAGATGCAGAGGCTTGCGGAAAAGTTTTTTTGCTTGGGCTTGCGGAACTGGAAAAGAGCAGCGGCTCGGTCAAGGAAAATTTAAGAAAAGTAGCAATTGGCACACCATACGAGCCTTTGTTTTAGGAGAGCAAAATGCCTGATATATCTCAAATTTATGAAAAATTGAATTTTACGCCCAGAAAAGGGCAGCTTGACTACAGCAAACTTGTTGAGGAAACTTTAAAAGCGAACAGCCATTCAAAGCAGCAAATTACCCTGGCAGAAGGCGAAACAGGAATAGGAAGAACGCTGGGCTATTTAATCCCCGCCATGCTCCACGCAGACAAAACAGATGAGAGAATTTTAATAACCGTTGCAAACAAAGCACAGTTAAAGCAAATTCAAGAAAAGGAGATTCCGGCAATTCTGCCATTTTTAAGCGGTAAAATTCGCCCTTCGGTTTTAAAGGAAAGATTCAGCTATGTGTGTATGCGCAAATTCTACAATTGCGTAAATAGCCCTGAGCTTTACCTTACCGCGGAAGAACGCGTGTTTTTTTTTGCCGTGGTTACATGGATGGAAAAAACAAAAGACGGGGATTTAAACGAAGTTCTTCATTACAACCGCACCCCTATCCTCTGGAAAAAACTCGCCTGCGAAGCGGGTTCCTGCCTTGGCGAAAAATGCGAATATTTTTCAAAATGCCATTTTCAAAAAGCCAAGAAAACATCTGAAAACTCCAATTTCCTTTTGGTACAACACCGCCTATTTTTGCAAGATATGCAGATGGACTTTGCGCTTTTGCCGCATAGTGAAAAAATTATTTTTGACGATGCCCATAAACTCCCACAGGAGAGCCAAAAAACCTTTGGACGAACTCTCTATTTTTATGCTCTGAGGAATGTGATTAAACAGAATACCTGGTGCAAGGAATGGGAGAAACAAGCCGCGGAAAGCGAAAAATTATTTTTGACTTTAGTAAAGGATATCCAAAATTTTTTCCAAAAAACCAAAAAACGCAAAATCGCTTATGAGCAGAATTTATCCTCTGAAATAGGAATTTCGCCAGAACCTGCGCAAAATTCCCTGAAAGCCTTATCGGAAATCATAGAGCAGACGAGTTCCGATTTTTACGCTAAAAACGAAATAGGCAAAGCAAAAGATTGTATGCAATTTGCATCTGATATAAGAAAAATTTCAAGCGACATAACATTCTTTTTTGCCGCTTCACGTAGCGAATATGTATATTGGATAGATTGCCCCTCCAATCCGCATCAACTCACATTTACCGCAGAACCTATAAATCCATCCGCAAAATGGAGCAAATCCCTCTACCCTATTCTAAAATCCGCATTTTTCACCTCCGATACCATCAGCATAAACGGCTCTTCTGACTATTTAATCAGCCGCTTGGCATTGTTTGGGAAAAACGCAAAAGCAAAAATTTTCTCCAGCAAAACCCCAGAGGAATACCCGGAAGTTTTCGCAGCGGAATTTTTGCCAAAACCAAACGAAGAAAAATTTTTGGAGGAACTCACAAAAACTCTATGCGAAATTATTTCCAAAAGCAACCGCAATGTGATAATTTTCACAGATATGTTCTCCATTTCAAAATTGCAAGCCGAGATTAAAAAAGACGAAAGCCTGCAAGGCAAAACCTGCTTTTTTCAAGGAACTGATGGCAACTTTTTCAACTTGTCAGGTTTTTTATCAAAAGAAGCTGGCAACATTTTAATAGGCACTCCAGATGAACTAAAATCTCTGGAAGATATGGAATTGCCGGAAAATTGCCTTATAGTGATTTCCAGGCTCCCCTTCCCCGACGTCAAAGAACCAGTTATTTCAAAAAGGATGGATATTTTAAAGGAACAGGATAAAAACGGCTTCATATTAATGACAATGCCAGAAACTTCTCTAATTTTGCGCAGGGCTTATTCCGCGATTTTGCGTTCAAACAAAAAACAGACCATGCTTTTGCTCGATAGCCGCATAATAAGCGAGCAATATGGAACAAAAATCCAAAAACTCTTTCCAAACCTCAAAGTCCTCAGCCACAGAGTTTTTTCAACTAGCTTTTTCTAACGCTTATGTCCGTGAAAACAGTTATAGGCATAGGTGAAGTACTTTGGGATGTGTTCCCTGAGCGGAAAATCCTCGGCGGAGCGCCCGCCAATTTTGCCTATTACGCTTCTAAGTTCGGTTTTAATGGATGCGTTGTAAGCGCGGTTGGGAAAGATTTGCCAGGCAAGGAACTTTTGGATGTTTTGGCGGAGAGGAAACTCGAACTTCTCATCGAAACCGTGGACTATCCAACAGGAGAAGTTCACGTAGCTTTAGATGCCCAAGGCATTCCGCAATATGAAATATGCCAAAATTCGGCCTGGGACAATATCCCATTTACCAAGCGCACAGAGGAACTGGCAAGGAGTTGCAGCGCGGTTTGCTTTGGAACGCTTGCGCAGCGCAGCGAGGTATCGCGGGCAACAATTCGGCGTTTTTTGGAGCTTGTCCCTAAAAATGCGTATAAAATTTTTGACATAAATTTAAGGCAGTATTTTTACAGCAAAGAGATAATACACCAATCTTTGCAGCTTTGCAATATGTTAAAAATGAACGAAGAAGAAATTGCGGAAATAGCGCGTATTTTTGGTTTTGCCGATATGACCGAGCAGGAAATATGTTCGCATTTATTGAAAGCTTATGATTTGAAAATTGTTGCGGAAACAAAAGGCGCAGCGGGCAGTTATGTATTCACCGCCGATGAAACCTCGTATTCGGCTTCCCCAAAAATATCCGTAACGAACACGGTTGGCGCGGGCGATTCGTGGCTCGGCGCATTTGTAGCAGCATTGCTCAACGGAGAAGATTTGCAGAACGCGCACAAATTAGCGGTTGAGGTTGCAACTCACAGGCTAACCGACCCAAGTTTTTGATTTTTTGCCCTTTGTTTCCTTTACAAATCTTGGCACGAGGTAGCCCGGCAGCAATTCTTTTAACTCCGCAAAAATGGCTTTTGCCTTTTTTTGCGGAACCTCAAAATGCGCCGTTCCTTGCGCATGGTCTAGCTGGTGCAGATAGTATGGCAAAACCCCTTGCGAAAATAATTTCTCGGAAAGCTCCGCCAAAATTCTGGCACTGTCGTTCACGCCTTTTAAAAGCACGCTCTGATTTAGAACGGTCGCTTTGCACTCCCTTAAATGCTCAAAGATTTTTTTTGATTTTTCATCCAATTCACCAGGGTGGTTTGCATGGACTACAAAAATCAAGCGGGCGCCAAGCCGTCTAAATAAACGCCATAAAGATGGAGAAAATCTCTTTGGCATGGCTATCGGCATTCTGCTGTGAATGCGGATGTTTAAATTTTTGGGAATGGAGTTGAACAGAGAGCCGAGTTCGCCATCGCCCAGCATCAACGGGTCTCCGCCGCTTAAAATCACCTCTTTTATGGTTTTATCCCTTTTCAGGATTTTTGCGAGTTTTTGCGGCAAGCCATCTATTTTTTTTTGCCTTATATTTCGCCGGAAGCAAAATCTGCAATGCAAAGCGCACTCGCCAGAAGCCAAAACCAGCAAACGCCCCTTGTATTTTTGCAAAATCCCGCTTTCAATTTCCGAGTCCTTGTCGCCAACAGGGTCGCTTGAAAAGCCCTTTCTCTTGGCATTTTCCTCTACGGAGAGCATCACTTGTTTTTTTAGGGGGCAATTGCCAGCCCTGAATTTAGAAGCATAGCAGGGTGAGAATTTTTCGCGCATTGTCAAAGCCTTGTTCGCACATTAATATAGAAATTTGCTATCTTCTCCCCATAGAAGGAGTTATATCTATCTAATATGAAAACCCGATTTGCCCCTAGCCCAACAGGATATTTGCACAAAGGGCATATTTGGAGCGCGCTATGCGTTTCTGCTGCGGCAAAGGCAAAAAATGCAAGCATTCATTTGAGGCTGGAAGACCACGATGTGCTGAGATGCACAAAACATTTTTCTGATGTTATAAAAAAGGATTTGGAGTGGCTTGGTTTTGAATGGCAAAGCGAGAGCGTTCAAAGCGAGCGAAACGAAATTTACGAAACATATTTTAAAATTTTGCAAAGAAAAGATTTGCTATACGAAGTGTATAAAACGGAAAAGCCAAAAATTATGTTCAAAAATTCAGAGCAAGGCGAGGATTTTGCGGTAAAAGATGCCTTTGGGCAATGGACTTATATGTTTGCCGTTGTTGTAGATGATTTTGAAGAAGGAATGGATTTGATAATGCGTGGCGAAGATTTAAAAGATTCCATAGACAAGCAAATCCACTTAGCGAAGATTTTTGGCAGAAAAGAGATGCCGCAATTTTTTCACCACAGCTTAATCTACGATTCAAGCGGAAAAAAATTGAGCAAGCGAGATGGCTCTGAGGGAATTTTCAAAGAGAGGGAAGCGGGAATTTCTGCGAAAAGAATAGTTAGCGGTTTGTGCAAAACCGCTATGCCCAATGCGGAAATTCCAGACGAAATTTCCTGGGCAGAAGCAGTTGCTATTTGGAATACTTACTTTATCTTGCCTTGATAAACCGCTTTTTTGCCGAGCTGCGCTTCTATGCGAAGGAGCTGGTTGTATTTGCATATACGGTCTGTGCGGGAAAGAGAGCCGGTTTTGATTTGGCCAGCGCCGGTGCCCACTGCAAGGTCTGCGATAAAGGAATCTTCGGTTTCGCCGGAACGGTGAGAAGCAATTACGCCGTAGCCCGCTTTCTGAGCCATTTTAATCGCATCCAAAGTTTCGGTTACTGTGCCGATTTGGTTTACCTTGATGAGGATGGCGTTGGCGGCTTGCATTTTGATGCCCTTTGCCAAACGCTCTGGATTGGTGACAAAAAAATCGTCTCCAACGAGCTGTGTTTTGGCACCGAGCTTCTTTGTGAAATCAACATAACCCTGCCAGTCATTTTGGTCAAGGCCATCTTCTATGGAGATTATCGGGTATTTTTTTATCCATTCGGCGTATTTCTCAACCATCTCTTGAGCGGAGTGGAGTTTGTCCGGTTCGGATTTCCAGAATTTGTAGCCTTTGCGTCCACCCTCGTCAAACAACTCGGAAGAGGCACAGTCAAGGGCTATCGCTATTTGAGAACCTGGTTTATAGCCAGCTTCGTTAATTGCTTTCATTATGTACTCCAAAGCCTCGTCGTTGGTTAGGTTTGGAGCAAAGCCACCTTCGTCTCCAACGGAGGTTGCTTGCTTGTCTTTTTTGAGCAGGCTTTTCAGCACGTGGAAAATTTCCGTTATCCAGCGGAGGCCATCTGAGAATGTCTTTGCGCCAACGGGCATAATCATAAATTCTTGGAAATCAATTTTGTTGTCTGCGTGTTTGCCGCCGTTCACTATGTTAGCCATAGGTGTTGGCAAAATGAATTTCTTTGTGCCGTGCAGTTTGCCAATGTATTTCCAAAGCGGAAGTTTTGAAGCATGGGCACCTGCAACCGTTATAGCCATGGAAGCTCCCAATATGGCATTTGCTCCGAGTTTGCTCTTGTTCTTTGTGCCATCCAGTTTAATCATAGCCGCATCCAGATCTTTTTGCTTCAAAGGGTCTTTTCCTTTTAACAGCTTGGCAATGTGGGTATTCACATTTGCCACGGCTTTAAGCACGCCTTTGCCTTGGTACAGTTTTTTATTGTCGTCACGCAGCTCACACGCTTCGTATTCACCAGTGCTGGCTCCACTCGGAACGGCAGCGCGGGCTACAAAGCCATCGGTTAGCGTTACTTCTACTTCAACAGTCGGATTGCCACGCGAATCTAAAATTTGGCGGCCAACTACAGATTTGATTTTTGCCATTTTCGCAACTCCTATTGGGATTAATAGCTGGAATATAGAAAATTTTGGGAATTATTTTTACTTAAAACTGCCCCAAATTATGCTTTTATGTGAAAAAGTTACCCCTCGCTAATGGTTTTGCCGATTTTTGCGAAGAAGATGAATTTGCCTGGGGCGGCGAAAAGCCCAGGGACAATAAAAGCCAAAATGACCCTTGTGAACCTGTTTTTCCACCAGCGGCTCAATTTCCAAATATCCTCTGCGGCGGTTTCCATCTCGGAAATTCTCGGTGGGCAAAAATATGCCTGAATGAATGCGGTGAATACCCCAACGCCTATTAAAGGAGTTAAGCCTGTGAGCGGAGCCAAGAACAAAGCTGCTATTATCGCAAAGGGATGGGCAAGCGCGCAAACAGCGCCAGCCGCTGCGAGAACTCCAGTGCATAGCACCCAAAGATATAGGGAATCCGCTACCTCATCTGCGCCCCGCTGAACGCCTATGTAAATTAAAGACGAGATAATCACAGCGGGTATTAGCCAGCCTATGGTAAGCCATAGCTTGCTCGGCGGCGGGATTTTGCAAAGCTCTTCTTCCGGCGGAATTTCTTGCCCGCTTTCAATGATGTTTTTAATGCCTTGCAGATGCCCCGCCCCTATAACAGCCAAAACTTTTTTGCCTTCTGCTTTTAAAATTCTGCCCGCCAAAAACTGGTCTCTTTCGCTTATCAAAATTCGCTTTATTTCAGGGAAGGCTTTTCCAAAATCCTCCATCATAAGGGAAAGCGTGTCTTGTTCGCGCAGTTTGCTGAGTTCTTCTTCATTAATTTTTTCGGTTTCAAAAATTGAGCCAAGCAAGGCAGCGAGCAGTTTGAACTTGCGGGTAAACGGAGTGCTTGCCCATGAGCGGCGCAAAGTTATTTTAACATCTCTATCTGCCAAAATCAGGTTTGCGTTGCAAGCTCTCGCTTCTTCCACCGTGGCTTTCAGTTCCGAGCCTGGCTCTACGCCTGTGGTCTCGCCCATTCTTTTTTGGTAAGAAGCCAAAACCAAATTCACTATAAGCGAAGCCATCTGCCTTTTTTTCAGTACATCCTTAACATCCAAATTTTTCCAACGGTCCCCGTCTTCCAGAGCTTTCAAACGTTTCTCATCCAGCTCTACGCAAACGCTGTCCGGTTTTTCCTCTGCTATCGCAGAGCGAACCAAATCCACAGATTCTTTGGAAATGTGCGCGGTCCCAAGCAGGATAATCTCACGTTGCTCTGATATTTGAATACGAACTATGTCTTTAGATTGCATTGAGTTGGAAAGTAGAAAATTGCATTCTCATGTTGCGTCCCTTGTTGAGGGGGCTGATTGATTTACTTTTTCTTTGACTTGCCAAAAAGCGTGAATTTGAATGTTTTCATTATGTTCTCCTATTAGGGGGGAGTAGATAATATATAAATATCATCCAACCCAGGATTCTGCAAATCCCTTTTGCTCAAAATAGGCTCTTCGGTTGGCCATTTGACGGCTATTTTGGGGCAATCCCAGGCATAGCCAGCTTCCTCAGCTCCGTTGTAAACGGAGCTGCATTTATATTGAACCTCGGCAAAGTCAGAAAGCACGCAAAACCCATGCGCAAAACCTATGGGGATATAAAACATTTTTTTATTCTCTTCACTCAGCTCAACAGCACGCCACTTGCCGTAAGTCGCGCTGCCTTTGCGAATATCAACCGCCACATCCCAAATTTTGCCATGCGTACAACGGACAAGTTTTTCCTGCCCAGGATTTTTTTGATAATGCAAACCGCGCAAGGTATTTTTAACGGAACGGCTGTGATTGTCTTGAACAAAAACGGTGCTTATGCCAATAGCTCTAAATTTTTCCGCATTATAAGATTCATAAAACCAACCACGTGAATCTGGAAACACATCCGGCTCAATAACTAAAAGGCCATCAATTTCAAATTTCTCAATTCTCAATTCTCAATTCTCCATTCTCAATTCTCAATTCTCAATTCTCAATTAAATTAACTCTCAATTAATATTAATAGCTTCCAATTCCTTTTGTATTTCCGGCAGTCTTTCAAACTCCTCGTGGTGCAAAGCGCTCATTTTTTGGCAGAGCAACGCAAGATTTTTTGAGTCGCTGGAGCTGGCATGTTTTTTTTCGTTTATGCCCCGCAAAATGGAAATCATTTTTTCAACATCCTGCTGGTGCGGGTATGTGCGCATAAAGCGATGGAAAGTGTTCAAGCCAGCATTGAAAATTTCCAAATCGTTTTCCTCTATAGCATACATTATCTTTGGCAAAATCTGCGTACCTAGCAATTCCAGCAAATTGCCTTTGTAGCCGCTTAAATCCCCTTCTAAGCTTATGCTCAGGCTTTCGTCTGTTTTCTTTTTTTGCGCAGGTTTTCCGCTGCCTATTTCCGATAGAAGCTCATCAACTTCTTTTTCGTTTTCCTGTTCGGTTTGCTCCCTGTACTTTGATTGGTAAAGTATGGGGAAGCCGGTTAAGAATAAATGTGCGCTGCCAAGGGAAGAAAACTCGCCCAAAAAATATATATCGCCGTCTTCGTTTAGCAACGCCTCTTCTGACTGAAAAGACATTAGCTGTGCAGGCACTGGGAAAAAGTCGCCCATTCTTCCTTTTCTTGGAAAAACGCTAACGCTTATTTTTTTTGCTTTATCCAGATTTTCCTTTATCTCATCGTCTTCCAGTATTTGCTTTAAAATTTCCTGCAACCCTCTGGGCATGGTATTGCGGAAGGACTCAAAATCTGGATTTTTTGAATAGTCACCCTGTATGGCTAGAATCCCATCCGGGCTAACAAGAACATCAAAAGGAGGTTCGTATTCGCCTTCGCCCGGCTTTGGGATTTTCACATAGCCTATTACCTTGCCACTGAGCTTATTTTCATTGCCCTTTTTTTGAATTACTCCAAACACACTTGTAAAATAGAAAACCTTCTTCCCCTGCTGGTGTGCCATATCCCAACTATGTAAATGCAGTTCTCTTGTTCTATGTAGTAAATGTAATAAGGGAACTTTCCTAATAGCATTTTACGCATATCATTAAAATAAAGTGGCTATACATTAACCTAGCTTGCTCCAATGAATTTTTAGCTATGTAGGCTAATGCCTCGTTTAGCATTTCCTCGCATTCCAATGAAGTAATAGCAGGCTTTATTTTTCTTTCATCATCATCTAAGTTACTGCTGTTGCCATAGCCTACACCTCTCTTCTGGGAAGATAGAAAATTTAGGGAATTATAGCGATGTTGTAAAAAAGCTGGGCGGCTATTGAGATAGCTGCCCGCTTGATAGATTCTACTTCTTTTCCGGATCCTTTACGCAGCGAACCGAGAGGCCGCTAGACGGATTGTCACTGGCTTCGTCTTCCTTGCCGCCTTCCGATATTGTCCAAGCCTTTACCTCATTGCCTGAGGCAGTGGATGTCCACCACCAGCCCCTTTCGCCGCTTGTGGAAAAGGAACAGTTGCCATCGCTACTGCATCCACGATAGCCACCCAATTGCCCAATAAATTCAGAGTTATTGTTGCCGCCGCTTTGAATTAAATCATTCCACTCAGACCTGGAAGGCAAACGCCAACCTGTTGGGCAAGCTTTCTTGGCGGTGTCCCAAATATAGAGCCTGCCGTACTTTTTGCAGTTGAACTCATCATCATCGTAGCACCATGAAGTTCCGGTTTTATGGTTGAGATTTTCAAACATCCATGTAAGCATACCTATCGCTTCGTATCTATATGCTTTTTTGTTTCTGGGGTCACAGAATTGCGCAGAAGGATCGTAAGCATCTTCGCATATTGGATAGGCTTTGTCATCGCTGGAATTGCAGAATTCCGTTGCCGGATTGTAAGGCAAATTGCCGCAGGAATATGTTTTGCCATCCGTATGGCAGTATTGCATAGAAGGGTTGTATTCCTTGCCGCCGCATTTGACGTTCAACGCCTTCTCCCTAATGCACCGGACGGAATATAGAGGATTTTTATGCGCATTGGTCCATTTTGCGGCTTCGCTGTCAAAGCTGATATCCACATACTTGCCGTTGGCACGTTTGGAATCGCCTTTTGTGGAGCTCCACCAAAGAGCGCTTTCCTCAGATTTGAAGAATTTGTCTTCGCTGCCATAGCCGCCAGGGAATGCGGAAAACCCGTAGTCGTCCGTGCCGTTGCCTGTCTTTTTGCCTTTTTCATGGTATGCCCAGCTCGCCCTTGGGTTATCCTTTGCTTTCAGCTTTATCCCAGCCTTTGTAGTACCGCCTATATAGTTGAGCAAGGTAGCCCATTCCGTATCATCTGGCATACGCCACTCCGGCGGGCAAACATTTTTTGCCTCATCCCAGGTGTATAACATACCGTATTTATCGCAGCTGGCAGGAACATCGTTATAGCACTTGCCGCCTTTGGCATTCAAATTCTCCGCCATCCATGTTTGCGTACCTATGGTCACAAGCCCGTAGAGCTTGCTTTCGCGGGTATCGCAGAGTTGCGTCATAGGGTTGTAAATAGCCTCCCCGCATTTGGTATAAATGTTATCCGAGGCACAGAACTGCTTCGCAGGGTCATACTCCCCGCCGCCGCATTTGTCAATTGCCACGTTGTCGCGGCAAAATTGCGCTTCGGGGTTGTATTCCTTGCCGCCGCATTTCGGCTCATTGCAGGAAATGGTTAAAGACATGGCAAGCGCAAGGGTTGCCGTAAGAGTGAGTTTAAAGAAGGTGTGCTTCATCAAGGGGTTCTCCTATTTAAAATTCGACTTGCCGTTTTTGGCAATCATGAGGCAAATATAGAAAATTCTTATCGCCGAGCTTGCTCAATAAGTTCATTGCCGCTGCTGCTGTATTTCTGCTTGTCTTCGCAAGACACGGCAGAAATGGTGAGCAGCAACAGGCACACTACGAGCAGGATGAAGAGGCTTCCGTAGTCAAAGCGCATATTATATATATACCACAATTAAAAGTTATAGCCAACGGAAAATTTCACAGCCCAAGGAATGGACGAATAGGATGTCTTGTTAATTTCCAGCGCGTCCACAAAACCCGCAGAATAGGTAACATCCACCCACCAATTCTTAAAGTTCCTCTGCTCAAAACCAAATGAATGCCACTGACCAATATCAAGACGGCTTTGGCTCCACTTCCACTCAGTCGGTAAACCAAAAATGTTACCTGGAGTATAACCTGTTGGAATGGTCTCGCTGAAGGTTCCTAAAGTGCCAATCGCTATATAAGGGCCAAGGGCATATTTAACGCGCATACTGTTGAATAATGACAGGGTGAAAGCCGCAGTTATCGGAACCTCAAGCCAAACCTGGGTACCGGCGTCTATCATGCTCTTTCTGGAGGCTACAAATGCACCTGGTTCAAGCAATATTCTGAGCTGAAACGCACCGTCTCCAAGGTCAACATCAACAATTCTCATCAAGTCGTACAATGCGCCCAAGTGCCAGCCAACGGTAGCTACACTGTACAAGGATGAGGCAGCAACGCCAGTGTAATGAAAGCCAACCCTTATGCCAATAGGTCTTTCTTCTTTGGCCCCAATAGCTACAGGAGCTTTTTTATCTTCTTTCTTGGGTTCCTCGGCAGCCTGTGGCTGCTCGGTAGCCGCTCCTTCGGTTGCTTCCGTAGCATCTTCTTGCGCGAAAGCACTTGTTACATAAGCTAGCGCCACAAATAAAGGCACCATTACTCTTTTCATCTGCACTCCTTGGACCAAAAGTCCGATTTAAAAATTTTATTAAATATAGAAAAATTTGACCATTTGTCAAGGGTACTTCGACATATTTATGACAAATAGTCCAAAGACCTTTTTAATTATCTAAAAAATTGACCGTTTGTTAACGGATTATGACAAATTTATGACATATAGGCTTGAATTTGCTTTTTCTATATTACTCTTCCTTTAAAGAGAGGTTCAAATGAACTACTTCAATACGTTGCCCTTGCGCATACAACTGGAAGAATTAGGCAAATGCCGTTTTATGGACGCTTCGGAATTTGCCCGCGGCGTGGAAGCGCTCAAAGATAAGAAAATCGTAATTATAGGCGCAGGTGCGCAGGGCTTGCACCAAGGGCTTAATTTGAGAGACAGCGGTTTGGACGTATCGTTTGCTCTTAGGCAATCCGCCATAGATGAGAAAAGAGCCAGCTATGCAAACGCAACGGAAAACGGGTTCAAGGCTGGAGTATATAAAGATTTAATTCCCACGGCGGACTTGGTTTGCAACCTTACGCCAGACAAGCAGCACTCCAAAGTTGTGGCGGAAATTATGCCTTTGATGAAAAAAGGCTCTGCCCTCCTTTACAGCCACGGCTTCAACATTGTGGAAGAGGGTATGCAGATAAGGGAAGACATAACCGTTATAATGGTTGCTCCAAAAGGGCCTGGCTCCGAGGTTCGCGCTGAGTATGTGCGCGGCTTTGGGATGCCAGCTCTGGTTGCCGTTAAAAGGGAAAACGACCCTGAGGGCAAGGGTTTAGATTATGCAAAGGCTTATGCCGTAGGGCTTGGCAGCGACCGTGCCGGCGTATTGGAAAGCTCGTTCATAGCCGAGGTTAAAAGCGATTTGATGGGAGAGCAAACCATTTTGTGCGGAATGCTGCAAACGGGTACCCTGCTCTGCTTTGACCGCATGGTGCAGCTTGGGGTGGAGCCTGCCTATGCATCCAAGTTTTTGCAGTTTGGTTGGGAAACCGTGTCTGAGGCTCTAAAGCAAGGCGGCATAACCAATATGATGGACAGGCTCTCGAACCCAGCTAAAATAAGGGCTTTTGAGCTTTCCGAAGAATTGAAAACAATAATGAAGCCCCTCTACCAGAAGCATCAAGATAATATAATCTCCGGAGATTTCTCTTCCACAATGATGAAGGACTGGGCAGACGGAGACAAAAAATTGCTGGCATGGCGCGAGGCGACTGGCAAAACCGCTTTTGAGAAAACCGCCGCTGCAAGCACTCAAATCACAGAGCAGGAATACTTTGACAGGGGCGTTTTGCTCGTTGCGATGGTGAAGGCTGGCGTTGAGCTGGCGTTTGAGACAATGGTGAGCGCGGGGATGAAACCCGCCTCTGCCTACTACGAGTCCTTGCACGAAACGCCGCTTATAGCGAATTTAATCGCTCGCAAAAAACTCTACGAAATGAACAGGGTTATCTCCGACACCGCTGAGTATGGCTGCTATCTGTTTGCAAACAGTTGCGTTCCTCTTTTGGAAAACTTTATGCAAGCACAGGGCAAAGAGGTAATCGGGGCCGTATTCAACGAAGGAAAGTCCAACAGGGTGGATAATCGCCGCCTGATTGAGGTGAATACTGCAATAAGGCAGCACCCAGTGGAAGAAATTGGTGCGTGGCTGCGCAGCAAAATGCGCGGCATGAAGCAATTATAATTTTCTATATTTCCCCTATGGGGAAACGAAAAGATAAAAAAGCGCTCATTTTGGACGCTATGGAAAAGATTATTGGCGACGGTAATGCGGAAGGTTGTTCTGTTGATGAAATAGCTAAGGTAGCTGGCATAGGCAAGGGTAGCGTTTACTACTATTACAAGTCGAAGAGGGAAATAGAGATGGATCTTTATCTCAGAACCTTCGGTGGCTTTATTGAACACTGCATGAACATACCCGAAACTGAAATGAAGGCCTTGGAAAAACTAAAAGCCTTGTTCAAAACCTATTACGACCAGGCTTTGGGACTCAACTTAGACAGCTATTTGCATCTGCCGCAAAATATGGATATGCACCAAAAAGTGCTTTCCTTGCTTGTGGAAAACATAACGCCTATACTTTCAAAAATCCTGCAACAAGGTACTGAGGAAGGTGCTATTGATTGCGATATGCCAGACGAGTTTGCAAATATATTTGTATGCGTGTTTGCTTTTTTGTTCGATCCTGGCATTTTCAGACTGGAAGTAGATGAAACTCTTAACAAGTTGAGCGCTTTTTCAGAAGTGATGGAAAGGGCTTTAAAGATAAAAAAAGGCGGTCTTTCATTTATGCGCGATAAGGATTTTTTGCTTTCACTGAAAAAATCTTCCATCTGGTTTCAGCTTGACTAATACATAGAAATGTCAGCTTTTCCGGTAGTTTGCATAGTTGGCCGCCCTAATGTGGGAAAATCAAGTTTGTTCAACCGCATTTTAGGGCGCAGAGCCGCCGTTGTAAGCGACCGCGAGGGCGTTACCAGAGACCGCCATTACCAAGAAGCCCAGTGGCAAGGGGCAAAGTTCACCCTTGTGGACACAGGCGGCTTTATGACAGACGAGCAAATTGACGTTTTGGCGGATTCCGTTAGGGAGCAGATTTTCACAGCGGTAGACGAAGCGGATTTGATTCTCTTTATGGTGGATATACGGGTTGGAATAACCGCGCTTGACCAGCAATTTGCAAAGCACATTCTAAAAACGGAAAAGCCGATTATTCTGGTTGCGAACAAAAGCGAGGATGCTACCGACCGCGCAGAGAGTTTTGCATTTTTGAAACTCGGAATGGGCACGCCAAGAACCGTAAGCGCGTTGACCGGCTATGCGGTATTGAGCCTGCTGGACGAGGTTGTTTTGCACCTCCCAAAAAAGGGAAAAGCAGCTGGAGAAGGCGCTGCTATTTCATTTGCCATATTAGGACGCCCCAATGTTGGCAAAAGCACTTTGCTCAACAAAATACTCGGCGAGGATAGGGTTGTGGTCTCCGACATACCCGGCACAACAAGGGATTCCATAGACTGCTATTTTAAGTACAACGGTGTTAATTTCAAGGTCACGGACACCGCAGGGCTTCGCAAAAAAGCCAAGGTTGCAAAGCAAAAAGACGAGGTGGAAATTTTCAGCAATATGCGAACAATGGAGAGCATACGCCGCTCTGATGTTGTTGTGCTTCTGCTGGACACAACCAGGGGTTTTGAGATTCAGGACTTGCGCATAATAACGGAAATTCGCAAAGCTGGCAAAGGATTGATTTTGGCGATTAACAAATGGGATATATTGGAGAACAAGGATTCAAAAAGTTTTGATTTGATTGTAAAGGAAATCAGGGAAAAAGACCCTCTCTTTGAATGGGTGCCTGTTATTTCCATAAGCGCGTTGGAAGGCTTGCGCGTACATAGGCTGCTCCAGGAAATTCAAACTGTTTATGCGAACTGCAAGCGCGTTATAGGCAGGGAAAGGGTTGCGGAAACCTTTAAAACCGCCATCCAAAGGAACCCGCACCACTCCAGGGGCGGGCATTCCGTGCCGCTCAAACGGGCCTGCCAGATATTGACCAACCCCCCGGTGATAACCGTAGAGACCCCCTACCCGGACTTAGTGGACGAGGCTTACAAAAGATATTTGTTAAAAACATTCTTTGAAGAGTTTGGCCTGAAAGGTGCTCCATTAAGGCTAAATTTTGATAAAAACCTGCGTTTGCGAAGCGATGAGGACCTAGAAAATCATGCAAATCCCATTTTTAGCATGAATATTGGCATTTAATTTGCTATATTATTTAACCAGACTATGAATTTAGTACGCGCACATATAAGTTTGGAAAACTCGCCTGTCTCGATGCAGTTGCGTTTCCCTAAATTTTTGCTGTTTTTCGTTGGCTTGTTTAAACGGCTAGTGCAACTCTCCATGCTGATTCTCGTCATAAATTTATTTGCCTATTGGACTTACCAGCACTTTATGGAAGCAGCCCAGGAACAAAAAAACCGCCTATATTCAAGGCTTCAAGATATAAATACAAAAATAGACTCGGTGGACATTAGGATATCCAAATCTTACAGCAACGAAGATTTGCTTTATGCAAAATACGGGCTTGTGGTACCAGATACCAGTATGCGAGAGATGGGCTTTGGCGGCTCAATTTTCCCTGAGAGTTCGCTCGTGTGGTCTGCGGTACCCATAAAAAAATTAAAATCAACTATAGCGGACAGATTTCAAAAAATAAATGCAAAGATTGACCGCTTGAACAATTCCTATTTGGGCTTGCAGCTATACATAGAGCGATTGCACGGAAATTTGCAGCACACTCCTTCGATTACACCAGTCACCAACTTCTTTTTGAGTTCGCCATTTGGCTTTCGCACTCATCCGGTAACCGGTGAAACGGAAAAGATGCATCAAGGCATAGACATGACTGCCCCAAAATGGACAACTATTCGCGCTCCGGCAAACGGGCGGGTTGATTTGGTTTCAACCAGCGAAACAATGGGAAGATATGTATCCATAGACCACGGAAACGGCATAGTGACTCGCTATGGGCACATGGAAAAACCTTTTGTAAAAGAAGGTCAAATAGTCAACAGATTCGACGTTATAGGCTACATCGGGAACACAGGACGTACAACAGGTCACCATCTTCATTATGAAGTATGGGTCAATGGAATGGCTGTGAATCCTATTTATTACATACTTCCAGAGCAATACTCCGTTGAGTAATTGATATCAGGGAGCTTTCACTCTAAAATCAGGAGTTTTTATGAACCCTTTAATAATGGGTTTTTTGGCTTTATTGCCAGAATGCCCTTATTTTTATGAATTTTTCCCAGACCCTGTGGATGTGCCAGACAACGAGGGCGAATATCTACTTGTAAAATGGGAAGACCCCGTTATCCCTTGGGATACCATTCATTTGCAGATGGAAAACAACAAGGCTTTTGCCGTTTATGTTCCGCCGGATTCCTTTTTTACGGAACTTCTTTTGCATAGGGGTGCGCCTGCCGCCTGCCCTGTGAAAAAAGATTTGCTCTGTTTGCCCCTTGCAGGAGCGGCTCTCCCAAACAGCCGTGCAAGCGTATGGAACCTGAGCGCGGGAATTTGCCGCGACACCGCATACCTGCCCGTTCCCAAACCTGGGAAATCCATTGCGCGAACAGAAAATGGGGAATGGAACCTAGGTGAGGCAGGTAACGCAAACTCCGGCTCCGCCCTAACATTGGATTCCATAATCTCCATCTACGGGGGAATTCCGCTTTACATATCGGAAGTTGCGCCTTGCCCTGAAGAGGGAATTCCTGAGTGGTTTGAAATAACAAACCGCACGAACATAGCTTTCCCGTTAAACGGCATTTCCGATTGCAAAGCCAAAACTCCGCTGAAAAGCGCGGACTCCATAAAAGGCAAAAGCTCGGTTTTAATAACAAAGCAAGGCGCCGACCTAGCGGAATTTTTGCAAACGGATGAAATTCCAATTTATCAAATATCCATCGCTGCGTTGAAGAACACAAACGATACGTTGCGGCTTTGCTATAACGGTTTAAAATTGGATTCCGCGATGTGGGGCAAAGCGGTGGGACGCCCAGTAAAATGCCCTAGCACAGAGAGAATAAGCCCAGGCTTTGTGCCCAAGGTCTCAAATAACCAAACAAAGGTTATGGAGTTATCGGAACGGGTCTTGGAACGTTCAAAAAAGAAGGCGATGCTCAGGATTCGCATAAATTCGCAGGCTAAATTTGAGCTTAGGCTAATAGATAGGGGCGGGGTTGGTTTCTTGAAAAAAACTTTTTCGCAAGCCAGCAATTCGTGGATTGAAATTCCCGAATGGCGAAGATGCCAAAACGGGCCATGTTTTATCCATTTGCAAGGAGAGGGAGTAGATGAAACGGCTGCTTTTATTGTTCGCCCTTAAATGCTCTGCTCTAACGCTCCCCTCTTTAAGCAATCCCGCTATATGGAATGAGGAAGAAAATTGGGAAGTGGAAAAAACAGGCACGGTGTCTTTTCGCTATAGCGAACCTTTTTATGGCTTTTACAACGGCAAGCTGGATTTTGCATGGAGCGATGGGCATTTTTTGGCGGCGGCGGGGTTTGGCACTGCCAGCTTGGATTCCATCTATAGCGAGCTTGAATTTTCCGGGAGCATTGGGTTTAAGCCATTTAAATTCCTGTCTCTTAGGTTAAGCGAAACGGCGGATATATCTTGGATTCCAGAGAACAGCTCTTGGCAGGAGCATAAAATTTTAGCTGGGGCTAGTTTTTTTTACAAAGACTGGGCAAAGATTTCGTTGACTCAAAAAACACATCTGGTTTCAGAAACCCCTGCCGCTTTTTCTTGGCTTTTGGCATGCGAGGCAAATTTTACGCTTTACTCATTCGGGATGGAATTGCCTATAAACGAATGGGATAGAACCAATTTCCGTCTCTACCAAAAAATAGCTTTGGGTTATTTTGGGGTTTACAATTCATTTGCATATCCTGGCCCCATTCTCGGTTTTGGGTTTAGCTTGAGCGCTTCGCATTTTTTAGTTGGCGCGGGGCATTTGCGCGCTGGCTATCCAACCGGGCATACAGGGTATGTTGGGAAGTGGGGTTTATAGCTCCATCCCAAAAAGCCTTATTTCCGAAATTGCCAAGTCATCCGATTTGTTGTCGTTTTGCACGCTCTTCAGTTCAAACATAAGCTCGGTGACTTCCACGGGAACCCACGTGACATACTGAACCCCTAATTTATCTTCCAGAGAAATTTTTCTCGTGGAAGATTGCTCGTTTACTTTATATTCCTTAACTGTGGAATTTGCATAACGAATCCAAATTTCTTTTGGCTTGCTGTATTTTTGGAAATTATCCCAATCATTTTGATTTCCTATGGCAATCCCCAAATTGCTTATCAAAGTGGGCTTTGCAAATTTTATTGTCATCAAAATTCCGTTATTCGCCCTTTGCGCCGAATTTTTTGGGACAATCCAAGCGGTGCTTAAATTCATGTCAAAAAGAGTCGCGGTGGATATCTCCGGTTCAATGCTCTGTATAGTCCATGACTTGCCGGAACTCAAGTAGCCAATTGAAGGCAAACTTTCCGGAGTGCTTTTGAAAGTCAAAAGGAGAATCAGCAAAATTAACAATATCGGCAAAACGCACAAAATCAAAAACATTATGCGTTCAGGCAAAGAAAGTCTTTGTATAACATTTTTTTGCGGAGCTGTATGAGTATCGCCCCTTGAAAGAATATTTAAATCATCTATGAATTCGGAGAAATTTGCATAACGCAATTCCATCTTCTTTTCAAGGCATTTATCAATTATCTTTTCCAAATCAGCAGGAACTTTGCGGTTTTTACTTCTAAGCGATTCTGGTTTTTCGTGCAGATGTTTATTCAAAATGGCAAGCGAAGCACCACCTGTGAAAGGAGGGTCGCCTGCGAGCATTTCGTAGAAAACTATCCCCAGGTTGTAAATATCGCTTTGCAAGGTCACGTTAACATTTCTGCATTGCTCAGGGGACATATATTCCGGCGTTCCCATTGTCATGCCTGTGCTCGTGAGCCTTTGAGAACCTGTTGCTATAGAAATACCAAAATCTATTATGCAAACTTTTCCATTCTTCATTATCATCACATTAGAGGGTTTTATATCCCTATGCACAATGCCGTGCTCATGCGCACATTCCAAGCCTTTTGCTATTTGCCAAGCTATGTAAATGGCGTCTTTTACATCCAGAACTTTTTTCCTCTTTATCAAATCGGAAAGCGATTCGCCGTCTATAAAAGTCATCACTATAAATAGTTTGCCATCTTGTGTTCCATAATCAAAAACCGTCACCAAATTTTGGTGGTTGAGTTCCCTCATGGCTTGAGCTTCGCTGGAAAAACGTTTTTCCGCTTCGCTATCGCCCATGGAGTCCAATACTTTTATGGCAACTTTTCTGTCCAGTTTAATTTGCCTAGCCTTATACACGTGGCTGCCCATGCCGCCTTTGCCGAGCAATCCGAGCAACTCATAATCCGCATTAAAAGGTCTTGGGAAGGTTTCTTCTACATACATGCAATCACCTCATTCCTTCTACAAAATCTTTGAACTTGGGTATTGCAACGCTTATTGTAGGGAACGCTGCCGTAAAGGAAAATCTAACGCAGTAATCCACGCCAAACGCCGCGCCCGGAACTATCACCACGCCTTGTTCGTCCAGCAAGGCTTTGCAAAATTCTGTGGAATTGGAAATTAGAGTGCCGTTGGCAGTTTCTTTGCCGTAATACGCACTTACATCCACAAATAAATAAAAGGCTCCTTCCGGTTTTATAAAATGAATATCCTCAACCGTTTCAAAAAACTCGCACATCCTGTGCATCCGTTCGGAAAATTCACGCCTCATCTCAATCACAGAGTCAAATGGGCCTTTCAGGGCTGCTATTGCACCGTATTGCGAAATGTTAGAAGGGTGATGTGTGCATTGCCCTTGTATCTTTGATATTTCCCTTGCCAAGGAAATAGGGGCAGCTAGGTAACCTATTCGCCAACCTGTCATGCAATAGGCTTTTGAAAATCCGTTCACAACTACGGTTCTCTCCTGCATACCAGGTAATGTAGCTATTGAAACAAGGGGGGCGTCTGTGTAAATCAAATGTTCGTATATTTCGTCTGATATGCAGTATAAATCGTTTTCCACTATCACTTCTGCAAAAGATTCAAGCTCGGCCTTTTTATATGCAACGCCTGTAGGGTTGCAGGGGCTGTTCAAAATAATAGCCTTTGTTTTGGGCGTTATAGCTTTTGAAATTTGCTGCGCTCTTAGCCTAAAATCCGTTTTGGAACATTCCAAAAAAACAGGCACCCCGCCGCAATAACGGACCAATTCCGAGTAAGTACACCAATAGGGAGTTGGTATCAGCACTTCATCTCCCACATCTACAATAGCGGTTATGGCATTGAAAACGGCGTGTTTTGCACCGGAGGTCGCTACAATTTGCTCTGGGGCATAAGCCAATTTGTTTTCCCTCAAAAGTTTTTCTGCAACCATCTCTTTAAAATTTTGCATCCCGCTTGGCGCGGTATAGCGTGTTAATCCCTTATCTATTGACTCCACGGCGGTTTTTCTTATATGTATTGGAGTGTCAAAATTCGGCTCGCCAACACCTAGGTCCCAAATGGACCTCCCTTCGCTTGCCAGACGTTTTGCAAGCACATCCACTTCAACCGTCATAGACGGGCTAATTCCGCTCACTCTGTTTGCAAAAGGCTTCATAAGGATAGCGTTTTTTCCAACTTCTCCACCGCTTGTTCAAGCGATAAATCCTTATATTCCTGCGCGCTTATCCATTTGCCGTTTACCGCGCTCTTTGCAAAAGCCGCGACTATCGCACCGGGGATTACGGTCTCCACGGAATTAGGGGCGTTTGGCCCGCCCAAGTCTGTGCGAAGCCAGCCAGGGTCTAGCAAATTTAAACTCACATCCGTGCCTTTTAATTTTGGCGACATATCTTTCACAAATTTATCCAAAGCGGCTTTGCCAGCTGCGTAAGCCATTTGCTCCGGTTCTTCGGCTATTCCGCTTGTGGTGCAGATAATTCTGCCAAAACCAGCTTTGAGCATTTTCTGCAAAAAATGGCAGCTTATCATAATTGGAGCTATTGTATTCACCTGAAAACTCGTAAGATAATCGGCCTCGTGAACTTCCCAAAAATTTTTTCTATATGGGGTTTGCAAACCCGCATTGTTGCAAACAATGGCTATCTCCAAATTTTTGGAGTCAAGTTCTGCCAAAAATTTTTCCCTAGATTTATGGTCGCTCAATTCCGCGGCTATGGAAAAAGCCTCTACGCCCTTTGCCTTTGCCTCGCCTTCCAACGCTTTGGTATGCTCCAAATTGCGGCTGTGCAGAATTAAATTCGCGCCCTGCCCAGCAAGAGCCAAAGCAACCTGCCTGCCTATGCCACGCGCCGCGCCCGTAATCAAAACCCATTTTTTTGCTAAACTTATCATATCGCTCCCTTAACGAGACTCCAAAATTTCCTTAATCTCCTTAGGCCCAATGCAACCATTTTCGCCAAGCCCTTTTGCGCTCGTCAAGCCGCGGCTTTCAAATCTTTTGGAAATTTTCTCGGCAGCTTCGGCGGCGTTTACCCCGTAGCCGCTCAACTTTGTGGGAACGCCAAGGGATTCAAAAAAGTCCTCTGTTTTTTCTATTGCCAAAACCGCAATTTCATCGTGGCCCTCTTGACCACGCTTGCGAGACAAAAGTCCCCAAACGCGGTGGCCATACTGAGCCAGCTTCGCTTTCTTTTTTTCAAATTGGTTGCGCCAAAGCCCGGGCATAACAACGGCCAAACTTTGCCCGTGGTCTATGCCGTAAAGCGCGGTCAACTCGTGGCCTATGCCATGCGTAGCCCAGTCTTCGGGAACACCTCTGCTGATTAAGCCGTTCAAAGCCATTGTAGCAGTCCACATAAGGGCTGCGCGAACATCGTAGTTGTTAGGTTCGTTAATGCCCACATGCCCCTGCTCTGCAAGCGTTGTCAAAATGGACTCTGCCCAGCGGTCTTGGAGCGGCGCGTATTCGGGGTAGGTTAAATACTGTTCCATTGTGTGCACAAAGGCATCAACTATGCCGTTTGCGGTTTGCTTAACGGGCAAGGAGTAGGTGGTTTCGGGGTCTAAAATGCTGAACTTGGGATAAATGAGCGGAGACCAGCCGCCAAATTTTTCTTGCGTGGAGTTGCGAGAAATCACAAAATTCGCATTGCTTTCTGAACCCGTTGCTGGGAGAGTTAGCACATCTGCGAGAGGCAACGCCTCGTTTGGTGTTTGCGCTTTTCCGCACATAAAATCCCAAGGGTCTGCGCCGTTGTATTTTGCGGCGAGCGCGATGAATTTTGTTGCATCTAAAACAGAACCGCCGCCAACGGAGAGCAAAAAGTCTATGTTTTCTTTTTTTATTATGTCAAGGGTTTTAATGCAGGTTTCGTAGCGGGGATTTGGCTCTATGCCGCCAAATTCAAAAACCGCCCTGCTGCCCAGCGCCTTTTTTACCGCCTCGTAAACGCCGTTCTTTTTTATGGAGCCGCCGCCGTAGGTTAAAAGAACCCTTGCATTCTGCGGAATTTCGCCCGCGAGGGAAGCAATGGTATTTTTGCCAAATATGAGTTTGGTCGGGTTTTGATAGGAAAAGTTGCGCATGGAAGTAATGTAGAAATTAAAACAAAACTTCGCCAGATTTTATGTTGTAATAAGCACCAATTACCATTGTTTCCATCTTTTGAACTACTTTATTTTCCTTGATAATGTTTACAACGTGAGCTATATTTGCGTGAATAGCCTCATCGGTAGCTTTGATGCCTTTTACAACGGGGCGGATTGTATCTATAATAGCCTGCAAATTTTCTGAATATTTGCCTTCTTTAAGAGCGCCGATAACAGCTCCGCAATTGCTATGCCCCACTACCACTATCAGCGGCGACTTCAAGTATTCCGCTGCAAATTCAATGGAACCCAGCGCGGTTGAATCGGCGATATTCCCAGCATTTCGGATTACGAAAATATGCCCCAGTTGTTGGTCAAAATAAATTTCAGGAGAAACACGGGAATCAGAGCAAGTTACGATAATAGCAAAAGGCTCTTGCCCGCTTTCCAATATCTCTCTTTCTTCAAGGGTGATGTTTCGCGTAATCGTCTTGCTTTCAATATGCCTTTTGTTCCCATCTTTTAGATGTTGCAAAGCTGTTTGCCAAGTATGAACCAATTTGCTAGTATCAGCCATAGTATCTCTCCAGTCCCATAGTCTGCTTTATAAACTATAATAAATATAGATATTTTTTGATGGAAAGTCAAGGGCAATTTCAAATCTTTATAATTTTACCCCTATGAACAGTTTGGAACTTTCGCCATCCCCTTTTGAATTGCAAAAAAGGGGGATTCTTTTGGAACTAGGCTCCGAAAAGAGGGAAATCCTGGATTTAACCATCTCTTCGCCTATGCAAGGCGGGATAGCTTTTGATATATCCCAAGACCTGCTTTATTTAGCCGAAAACCCAGAATGGCAAAACAATGCGCCAAACGCCAGAGGGCAGGTCTATGCGAGGGAAGCGGTGGCAAAATACCATAATTGCGATGTGGAAAGCGTATGGCTAACGGCAAGCTCTTCGGAATCTTATTTGACCCTATTCAAATTATTGTGCGAAAAAGGCGACTGCATATTGACGCCAAGCCCGGGCTACCCGCTTTTGGAAACGCTCGCAGGCATTGCCGATTTGCATTGCCATCCCTATTTTCTTAAACAGAATGGAAAGAGCTGGCAAATAGACCTTGACAGTTTTTGCTCCGCCCCAGAGAACGCCAAAATTCTTTTGCTGATTGCGCCGCACAACCCAACGGGGCATTCGCCTTCCAAGCAGGAATGGGAGAGCATTTTGGCTTTTTGCGAAAAGCACAATTTAGCCTTGATTATCGATGAGGTTTTTGGCGCATATAGATATGAGGAATGTTTCCCGTTGAATTGCTCTGTGAATGTGCCGATATTCAGGCTGGACGGCTTGAGCAAGTCCCTTGGGCTTGCGCATATAAAAGTGGGCTGGATTAGAACGGAAGGCAATTTCAAGGATTTTGATGCTTTGGAATATATTTTGGATGCTTCCCTCAACTGCTCTTATCTGAGCCAAGCCCTTTGCGCAAGGGCGTTGCCAAAGGCAAAGGCTTTTCAAGAAAAATTGATGCAAAGATTAAACGCAAATAGAGAGATAATTTCTAACTCGGCTTTGAATTGCATTCCCACACAGGGAGGGTGGTATCAGAGCATTTATTTTGACGGAGCAGACGATGAGGAATTGTGTCTGCGTTTGCTGAAAGAACACGGCATATTAACGCATCCGGGCTTTTTGTTCGATTTCCCGGAAGGTTATTTGGTTGTAAGTTTGCTGCAAAGGGAGAGCGTGGTTAGGGAGTTTCTTTTGCAAATCTGCAATTGAATTGCGAATTTGCAAAAAATAACGCCGTTTTTGAGCGAATTTTGCTATATTTACAATATGGCACAGTTTTTTAGGGAATTGCAAAATGAGCTTTTGCTTGCCGCAAAGGAGTTCCCCGCCGTTACGGTGTTTGGGC